>Ga0180432_10006874_pt1 | contig 14650 bp, 10 predicted proteins | sample SS_ome_10_FD_132414 | JGI IMG/M metagenome (GOLD analysis project Ga0180432, IMG submission 132414) | Hypersaline lake sediment archaeal communities from the Salton Sea, California, USA - SS_1_MS_2 metaG | ecosystem: Environmental > Aquatic > Non-marine Saline and Alkaline > Hypersaline >... | reverse complement strand
TGGTATTATACTCTGGATTGTACAGAAGCTCATATGGTGAAGAAGCATCCGGACGGCTTTACCTGTTATGAAGTACAGCAGTTATAAGTCGCTTTTGCGGAGTACGTTTATCAGCTTGGGATTGGCTTCACGCAACTCAACTCGCGAGAGTTTCCTCGCCGTGTTGAGATTGATATGGGCATCCTTATCCACGTCTTTTGCTGCATTCAAATACTCATTTGCTATGCTGCAGAAGTATTTGGTCCATCTCTTCCATAAGGGGGGGTTCTTCTCTCTGACTTTGGTTGCATGAGTGACCATCTCAGGTAATCTCCACACACTCCACATGTTCCGGACTATTAACCATAGTTGCCCATAGTTCCCGTCCGCATCAGTCGGCTTCTTTGAGTTGGATTTCTTGATGATGTGTTTACCCAGCTCATACGCTTCTGCTTTTGATGGGAGCAACTTTATCATCACCTTGATATCCTCATCATCGAAGAACTCTTCATCTGTTATCGCGTAATCCAATGGCTTTGTTGTCATCCTTACTCCCTGTTTGTCTCAAAGTATTTACATCTTAAGATACCAAAAATGCGTCCTAGCCGTATTGTAGCATCAGTTGAACATCCCAGAATCTTAACGCCTTTCTTGCCAGGCCTATCTCCGAAGTATTTGGTTATGTCTATCTGAGATGCTGATGAGTAACTGAGGGCAGCTAAACCTAAGTCATCCGCTATATCGGAAGTCTTCTCAACGTAGCCGTTCCCGTCATCAATAGCGATTTTAAGGAGATTGAACGTAGTTGCGTGGGTCGATATACTGTAATTTATACCGTGATGGTGAGCAGAGCCAGCAGCTGTAGCCGTTCCACCACCAAACCCATGCGTATGTTCGTATCCGAATACAAGATTAGCCACTATGTCAAAAGAGGTATACCCATCATAGCCAGAATCGGCATCCAGTTGCAGTATGTAAATATCATTCTGGTCTAATTCAGAAGATGAGAAATCTAGCACGGCGTTCAGATGGCATTTAAGGTCTTCATCCTGACCGGCGTATACCAGATTATCAGAGTCAACGATGGCGGATTTATCATCATTGTATAATATGACTTGGATATCATTACTATAAAACGGGTCCATGCTGCACATGTGTACATTGCACCGGCCTGAACTCCAGCTATCCGTGTAGCTGTAGATTGAACTTAAGGCTACGTCTGTATCAGTAGTCCCTATATCAAGTTCATATGACGAATGTCCACCTATCATCGGGATGACTTCCGGAGTATATCCATCATCCGCTGTAGTGACTCCCGATAACCCATGGGTATGTGCGGATTCATCGGCTGTAGTAGAAGAATATGAACGATACCTTGATACGTCATAATCCAAGTAGACCTTATCTATAGATATAGCTTCGGGAGGGATGTAGAATTCCATCTTTAGGGGAAACAGCCCGTCAGTATCCTCTTGGGATTCACTGGTCGGGTCCCAAGCTGTGTTGTCTCCTTGGCAATCGTCATGTTCGTTTACCGTTATGGTCTGGGGTACGCCTTGACTGTACACGGCGATGTTGCCAAGCTCTTGCTGGGTTTGAGCCAGTTCTTTAGAGAATGTGACTTGCTCGTTTCCGACCATCAACTCTGTGATAGGACCGCCTTTGTCTTTCTTGGATATCTTTATCTCATATATCCGCAAGTCCTCGTTGTTTATCCCTGCCGTATACGGGTCGTTGACGCGGACAGTATCGCCTAGCTCGATGAAGTTTAAGATGGTGTTGCTCCGTGAAGTCAAGTGGACTTTGATTGGAGGAGTGTGATACAAGTCTACGATAGTGCCTGCAGCTATATCCAAAGCATTCTGGTCTATTATACTGGAGTCTACTTGTAGTGCCATCTGCAGCCCGTACTGAGCTATTGATGAGCCTGATTGGGCCCCTGCCGCAGTAGCAGGGTACTGAGCGTCCCATACCGGAGCATTCTTGCCATGGGCGTAATACTTCTTTACTTCTGGTGCATATGTCCCAGCCCAAGCTACTCCCCTTGTTAGGCCTGTCAAGGTATTGTTCGTTCTGGCTGTATACGTTATTTTCTCAAGTCCTACCCATACATCGCCGCCTCCTGCATCGAAGACAGAGCCGTCAAGGACGTACAGCTTACCGCTTTTATTTATGATTTCAGTATCTGTAGTGTGGGCAACTGCAGTAGTCCCTCCGGTTCCTCTGGTGCAACCTGTGAATGAGTTAACAGTCTTTCCCGTGTATGTAATCGTTTCGTTATCGATTTCAATGGTTCCCGTCGCTTCAAAACCACTAGTGTTCGTGGCTTTTATAGTAGTAGCTGAATTCGATACATCCTCCAGTAGCCATGTGTCCAATCCGTATTCCAACTTGCTTCTTTTTGTAGTCGCATGTGTGACGATAGCTTCTTTTTGGTTACGGCCGTTACCCGATCCCAACAGCCTTAAATAGTTTAAGGCTTTCCCAGTCTCTTTCTTTATCTCAGAGCAGTTACTCCTATCGAATGTCCTGAAATGAGGATTGTTCTTCTCCGGGTATAGAGTCGCGTTTGACATAGTATCGGTCCGTGCGTCCACATACCTTCCAGTCGATATACCGCAATGGGTCTCCCGGTATATAGGGCCTGTATTCGGAAAACTCCACGGAAAATCCATGGTACGGACTCCGGTGCAAACCCGTGATGAATCCTTCCACAACGAGCCGGGCCACGAGATCGAGGCGGGATAGTCTCGAGACGACCTCGGGCTCCAGGTATTTCCTGTAATCGGTTTTTGTATTCATGCGTTCTGCTTGGATAAACACCGATTCGCATCCTGCTCTATTATAATGTAATACATTTACCCGTCTTTTTACAAACTATTTTTCCTCGGGCTATTGCTAGAACGGATGCCTTCTCATAGAATCGTCGGATTGCTTCTGAAAATCATCGGTAAGATTCATTCAAGGATTGTATGTCGGGGGAATACGTGAGGGAGCGTTTCGATAGGACTTTCATCCCGTATGTTCTTTTGCGGATACCGGATGTCCTGTATTCTACATGATTTCGGAACGGACTAGAATACGTCGATGTCGTTTCCGTAAATGACGGTTCCGTCGTAGACCTGGCTTATCTCATCCAACACATCCTGGGGTGTTGCCCCCCACAATAGCTGGTGATACAGGACGAGTATCTTGGGCCGGACTCTGGCCGCTAACTTCCCCAACTCGATGGACGATGTATGGGAATTGGCATGGTATGCCTGCCACTCCGCAGACCGGGTTTGAAAACCTTTGACGGAATAGACTTCATGGACGAGCACATCGCACCCCATGCAATGCTGGGCGATTTCCACCCGAGGCGTGCGGTCGCCACTGATGACAACGACGCGATCCCGCGTCTCGAAACGGTACCCGAACGCTTCATCCCAGGCTCCATGATGGACGGGAAAGGCCCTCACAGTCACGTTGGAGTCTTGATAGACAACGCCCGGTTCGATCTCGTGGACATCCACCCTGCAACCCTGGGTATTGATGGGTTCCAGGCCGTTGATGCGAACGTCGATGTCCTCCTTGTAGGCTTCCAGAATATGCTCTGTCATGGCCCTCAGCCCACGCGGGCCGAAAACCGTCAATGGCCGGTCGCGTCCCAGAACCCAGGGCGTGAGTATAAGATCGGGATAACCGGTGGTATGATCCGAATGCAGGTGGGTTAAAAAAGCCGTCGTCAGCTTGGACACCCCCAACCCGGCGATACCCTCCTGATAGGCCGCGGATGCGCGGCGAACGACACCCGGCCCAAAATCGACGATGTACGGCGTTTCCCCCACGACCACGGCCACGGCCGTTCCCGACCGGTCCGGTTCGGCGTTGGGTGTGCCCGAACCCAGGAGGACAACACGGGTTGTGTTGGCCGTGTCATTCTGAGAGTATCCGATTCCTCCGGTCGTTAAAAACCCGATAACTGCAAGGATGATGATGCTGTGTCTGTAGCGAATAACCATGTCCGCATTTCCTCTCGAGTACACGTCTGCCATCAACGCAGCAGGACGACTTTCTTAATCCAACCCTTCTGTTCAAACCAGAACCGTAGAAAATACACACCCGACGGCGCAATCGTCCCGTCGTGCAGCCGTCCATTCCAGGCGATGGAATGACGGCCTGCATTCTGACGTGTATTCATCAGTGTCATGGAATGCCTGCCCATCGTATCATAAATGTCGACAGCCACCCTCCCGGCATGCGGAAGCACGTAATCGACACGAGTTCTCGGATTAAACGGGTTCGGATAGGGATTGCCCAGGTAAAAGTCCTGGGGCGCGTGTCCCTCCACAACGCTGAGATCGACCTCTGCCAGGCACGCCAGGCTGCCGATGGAAAGCCGGGCAAGTTCCAAAAAATAGGATCCCTGTAATCGGGAATACAGGTCTCCCGTGTTGTGGTAAAAGGGCGTATGGTCGCTCCAGTCCTCGATAATCATGATGCCCGGATATCCAACATTCCAGAACGATCCATGGTCGCTGGCGCTAGTGGAACCGAAATCGTAGACTTCGGGGTACAGGGAGAGGCTCCAATCCGATACATTCGACGCCACAAACTCCCCGATGTCTTGAGAGGCCTCAATCGAACCAGAATGGATATCGAAAAATCCATCGTAATTACTGTCGTACGCGATCATGTCCAGGTTGATGACACCCAGAATTTGCTCGTTCAGCGAAGCGGCCTCTGTAGCATAGGCAGCGCTCCCGATGAGGCCCTGCTCTTCTGCCGCAAACAGAACAAAGCGTAACGAATACGCGAAATCGTACTTGCTCAGGACACGGGCAGCCTCGAGAACCGCTGCCGTACCGCTGGCATTATCGTCTGCTCCTGGCGCTCGAACCATCGGGTTCTCTGAGACGGCGTCGTAATGCGCACAGATGATATAGTGCTGATCCGGGTACAGGAATCCATTCTTCGTGGCACTCACGTTATGCAACGCCATGTCAGGAATGGATTCCGTTTGACAATGCCACGTATCACTCGCATCCTCGCTGCGTGCCACGATCCCCCGGCCCACTGCCCACACGATACCGCTATCCACGATATCGACACCGTACAATCTTTTTCCAGACACATTCCCGTCCGACAGCCAAGTCTCACCCCCATCCGTGGTCCTGTAACAAGAGCCATTGGATCCCACGATTAAGCCCGTATTTTCATCTAAAAAATCCACATCGTAAAAGGAATCCGTCTCCGGCACGGGGACGCGGTTCCACGACATACCGCCGTTTGTTGTCCTCACGACATTGCCCCTGGATCCCACGGCACAACCTATCCGGTCACTGGGAAAATCGATTCCGTAAAGGGTATAGTCCGCATTAGATACCTGCAATTCCCAGGTTTGGCCGGAATCGGTCGTTCGAATCAACGTTCCCGCGCTGGCCACCGCGAAACCGGTACTATCGTATACAAAATACATATCGTTCAATCGACTGACCACGGATGATTCCTGGTAATTCCAGGTGACCCCCCCATCACTCGTCTTGTAAATAACGCCATCGTTTCCGCATACCCAGCCCATACGGCCATTCCGAAAAAAAACACCGTACAGGTTCTGGGTCGTATTCGCGGTCAGCCTCTCCCATATTATACCCCCGTCGGTCGTTTTCACGATATACCCTTGATCCCCGACCGCATACACCGTGTCCTGATTCACGGGAAAGACAGATCGGTAGACGACACCTTCACCGCTGGTATGCTCTACATGCCACGACTCACCACCGTTGTCTGTTCCATATATAACATCTTGCGTGGTCAGCCACCCTTTTTGACCATTGTCCGGAGCGAACTGCACATCGTAGAACGTAGTCATACTGAATGGATGATAGACGGGATCGTATCCCATTTCCTCCAGTCGTGCTCCAATGTAGTCTCTCGCTTTTCTGATTTCTTGACTGTAAGAGTACCGTGTCATGATGGAGTCCTCTTGGCCATCGCGGAAGAACGAAGATTCCCCGCTAAGATGACGGACGGTTTTGATCAAGCGCTGGAGGTTGACCGAGTCGAGGATGGCTCTTACCGTAGCTGTCTGGTACGCAGAGGAGGGGGCTCTCCTGTACAACGGTCTGGATTCTGAATGTACGTGCGTCTTCTGAAAATAGATACGCTGCCCATGATAGGTAAGCGGTAATCCCTCCAAAAAGGAGAGTCCGTATGCCCGGACAAGCGCCCAGCGCTGATTCTGCCAGAGAATACGTGCCCCTCCGATACCGGATATGTCGTCATACCAACGCGGCGATTCGGATCGGGCCTCCACCCAGTAGTAAGTAACCATCTCCGCATCCTCTTCCAGGATGCGACAATCCTTGCCTTTCAAGGTCTGTGGTTCCACCCCCCATATGAGTGCAAACACATCATTCTGATGATAGAATACACCGTCGAGATTCTCCTGATTTATCCTTTCTAGAAACTGGTCTGAAGTATGAACAAGATACTGACCGTAAGCTCCCACGAAAAAAGCCGCGACGAGTATCGATACAAACAGGAGACGGAAAGACGTTTGCTTTTTCATCATAGGATTCCTGAACACGAACGTTAAATCATGAGATTTAAACTGCATAAAAATTCCACCTTTGTCAAGAACAATCTTCCAACAAGAACGACATCCATAAACAAGACGGACGTCTGGTGCGAAATCCTTCTCGTGTCAGAAATATATAAATGCACCCGATTGACGTGAATAACCACTCAACAGCCGGCCCATCATAAAAAATTACTGAATACGCCTTTATTTTTTCGTATATTGGAAAACGCTCTTTAAAACGAATCAGTGTATAAGAACCCTATGGGATACGGAAAAGCGCAACAACCATACTGCATCATCTTCATTTTCCTCCTGTCGCTCGTGCTGTTAGGAGTACCTGGGGGAAACACCCAGACGACCCGGATAACCATTCCCCTGGGCCTGGAGGGCTCGCCAACGGGATCGGATAGTTATGTCCCCTACTACAGGCCGGTCAGACCCCGTATCGCTCTGGCTTTGAGTGGAGGCGGAGCCCGCGGGCTTGCCCAGATCGGTGTCCTCAAGGCTTTGGAGCGCCACGGGATTCCCATCGACGGTATTGCCGGCAACAGCATGGGCGCCATCATCGGCGGCCTTACCTGCATGGGATATACGGCTGCCGAAATAGAAAGCCTGGCCTACCAAATCCGCTGGGACCAGATCATCCGAGACACCCCTCCCAGGAGACAGCTCTTCCTGGGTCAAAAGGAGGAACGCGGCCGGCATATCGTTCAGCTTCGTCTCAAGGGACTTTCCTGGGACATCCCTTCGGCTTACACAGCCGGTCAGAAGTTGACCGACTTGATCACCGACCTCGTCTTGAATGCACCCTACCCCCACTCCACAGATTTCGACGACCTGGCTATTCCACTCAGGGTGCTGGCTACAGATCTGCTCACCGGAAATAAAGTGGTTCTGCAAAACGGCTCCCTGATCCAGGCATTGCGGGCCAGCATGACCATCCCCCTCCTTTTTACACCCGTAAAGATGAATGGGGCTCTGCTGGTAGACGGTGGCCTGGTCCAGAACCTTCCCGTATCCGAGGCCAAAGACATGAACGCAGACCTGGTTATCGCCGTGGATACATCCTCCAAGCTCAGAGAGCCTCACCAACTCCGTGCGCCCTGGGAACTCGCCGACCAAGTCACGACCATCATGCAGCAGGATCAAACGCGCGGTCAACTGGCGTTGGCCGATATTTCGATTCAGCCCCATCTGGAGAACATCTCGAACACGGCCTTCGATAAAATCGAAACCCTCATCCAATCAGGTGAAGAAGCCGCACAACAGGCCATACCTGCCATGGAACGGTTCTTCGCCAACGATTCCGAACCGTCCATGACTCCCGCTTATCGGATTAAAAAAGTGACCCTGGAGGGATGCATCAACTTAGACCCAGAATCCCAGTTAACCAGACTGGCCCTCGACACATCGAATGCTGTGCCACAGAAAGAAATCGTGTGGGCCGGTCAGGCCCTGTACCAGAGCGGTTGCTTTCAGTCGGTCTCTGCCGTGCTGGATACCGCCGCACACCACCTTCAGTTTCTCGTCGAGGAAAATCCCCGAATCGAATCCATCGACGTTCAGGGTAATCGCGTGTTCAGCGACTCGGCCCTCCTGGCATGTCTGGAAAGCCGACCGGGAGAGGTGATCAACATTCATAAAGGACGCCAGGATCTCCGCCGCCTTATCAACATGTATCGTGACGGCGGATATGCCCTTGCCGCAATCGACAGTATACGAATTGGCGGTGGCGCGCTTACCATCGAAATCGATGAGGGCGTCGTGGATGAAATTCGGCTGTCCGGCAACGATCGCACGCGTCCGTTCGTCATTCTGCGTGAACTGCCCCTGAAGCCGGGCGATCTTTTCAACGTCTCCCTCCTCAGACAAGGCATCGCTAATATCTACAGCACAGGGTACTTTGAGGGTGTCCATTTCGATATCCAGAAAAAAAACCGCCATCACGCAGTCGTCCTTCATTTAATCGAGCGTGGTTATACACTCCTGCGCATGGGTCTCCGGTATGATTTGGAAAGACGAACCCAGGGATTTGTTAGCGGCGTGGAGGAGAACCTCTTGGGTGCCGGAATCAAGGGATCGATCATAGGACTCCTGGGAAATAGAGATAGAGCACTTCGGGTAAGGGTCTGGTCGGATCGCCTGTTTAAATCACTTCTGACCTATCGGCTGGACCTTTCCGCAGAGAGGCATCTTTTCGACCACTATGAAAACCATCATCATGTGGGAATTTATTCGAAATCGCACACGTGGGGCGCATTTACCCTGGGCCAGCAGATGCGCCGGCTGGGAACCCTGTCGCTGACCATCCGTTCGGAAAGGTTCAACCTGGAACCTCGGCAGGGCGACGGCGTGCCGAATGAGAGATACACACTCATGAACATCTCGCTCCGGTCCGTGGTGGACACGCGGGACAGAATGCCCTTCCCACGTATGGGCAAGTACCATTTTTTGGAATACGAAACGGCCGGCGGTTTCCTGGGCAGCGATATTTCCTATTTCAAACTCTCGTCCTCGATGGAAACGTACATTCCCCTGAACGATTTGTTTACCCTCCACCCTCGGATCTGTTGGGGTACCTCCGACCTCACCATACCCTTCGTAAAACAATTCAGAATGGGCGGCCTGAATTCCTTCATGGGGCTCCCCGAAGAAGCATTCGTGGGTAAACGATATGTCGTTATCAACGGAGAGCTGCGCTGCCGGATACCCTGGCCTCACTGGCTGGAATCGTATCTGTCGCTTCGTTACGATTTAGGGGGCATCTGGGGAAGATACGTGAGAATATCGACAAAAGATTTTAAACAGGGATTGGGTGCGGTTCTTTCCCTCAACACACCCCTGGGCCCCATACATGTGGGATACGGCACGATGAGCGACGGCGAGCAACATGCTTACTTTTCCGCTGGATATCCTTTCTAGCTTTAATGCTATCTCGACATAACCATCCTGACGCTTTATTTCATGAAAACAACGCGTGTCGTATGAAAACGTTCGTTGCCCACCTGCAGGGCACAGATATAGACTCCACTCGCGACGATCCTGCCCTCATCATCTCTGCCGTCCCAGAATTCTGTGTGAGAACCGGCCGTTTGTTGTGTGTTGACGAGGGTTCGAACCTTACGGCCTCTTAGATCGAATACGGTTAACCAGACATCCGTCGTCACATAGAGCTCGTATGCGATGGTCGTAACAGTGCCGCTGCCCGATGTGGGGGAACTGCGGGATGAGAACGGATTGGGATAGCTCTGCCGTAACCGGCAAGCCGATTGCGCGGGAGACGATCCCCTCCAGTCTACGATGCTGGCATAAACATTGTATCCTCCGTCTCTGTCGTATGACTTCCATGCCGTATACATTACATCATTCATCAGCTCCACGTCTGGTGCATACTTCTGTTCCGGGCCGGTATGGGACACACGAAAATTACTACCGATTGGCGTTCCGTCATGAGTATAACGCTGGGCATAGATGCCTATCTCACCATTTCCCGATCGCTTATCTGCCCACACAACCACGTAACTTCCCGTGGATTCATCGACATTCACAGAAGGATGAATCTGTGCGGCATTCTCTTCATCGTCGTTGACTCGGAAGTTCATACCCACAAGGGACCCATCGGCAGCGTAGTGTTGAGCGTAGATGTCCGACTCATAATCCAGATTCCTCCTGTCCTGCCACACGACGATGAAGTTCCCTGTCTCGTCGGCACCTATGGCTGGATTGTCACAAAACGGCCACCGATCCGGATTGCCCTCCCCCACGATGTTATTTCGCTCGTTGACGAGGAATCTGTTTCCCAAGGATTTTCCATCTCGTGAATAAAATCGGCCGTAGATATCACCGTGGGACAGTCCGTGGCCGGTCCAGACCACACCAAAAGCGCCCGTCTCTGCGACGCAGAGAGAGGGCTGCCGTGCCGATGTGCTCTCGTTTATACTGCCGTAGACTTCAAAATTAGCACCCATGGGCGATACATCATCGGCATACCGCTGAGCATATACATCAAAATTACCAGTCCGGTCGTCCCTCCATACAATCACAAAATAGCCTCGTCCATCCATACCGACCGTCGGCAACCACTGAGGCGCCTCACCCGCATCATCGTTTACTCTGAAATTGTTGCCTACTCTCAATCCGTCCGAGGAATAACGCTGGGCATAGATATCACTGGTAACATGGCGAAAGTCCTGCCAGACCACGACGAAACGTCTGTCAGTGTCACACGCAACATTGGGTGACTTTTGCGATGCGCTCCCCTCATCGTCGTTCACTTTAAAATTACTCCCTATGAACATGCCATCGGGTGAGAACCGCTGGGCAAAAATATCACCGCGGGAATCCTGTCGATCATCCCGCCATACAACCATAAAGTTACCCATCCTGTCCACAGCAATGGATGGAGACCCCTCATCGATTCCCACCGTACCGAGATCTTCATTCACCCTGAAATCGGGAATCGTCGATTGGGCGACAGACATATCCCATGGCGTTACAGCGATCAATAACAGTAAAAGCGTCATAAGATGTTTCTTCATCATTTGATAATCCTTTTCAGACATGAAGGAAACGGGCTGTATAAAACACGCATTCTGCTGGGATACTCTTTCCTAAATTCGGCAGGTGTCATGCCCGTATGCTTCTTAAGGGCCTGGATAACTATAGATTTCGAATGAAAGCCCGTCCTTCGAGTATCGTTTTTTTCTCCCCGCAATCTGATAACATTTACTCGGCTTTTTCTATCCGATAACCATTGATAAAATCATAAAAATTATAAGTAACCGTCTTTTATGACTCGCGATAACTCTCGAGCAGATAGAGACAGGTTTTGTGAGCATTCATTATTAACAGGAGGCCTGTATTGATCCTAAAAGCTGCCGACAAGTCGAAAACTATGGCATCTGCCGAGCTGAGAGCCGCTCATCCATCATATATATAGACGTATATAAACTACGATTCCCTGTCTATATCTCAAGATAATCCGATGAGGCCAAGGAAGGCCCCGACCTTTTCATTTTGAAAGGTTGATCTTACGAAAAAAAATCCCCAGCTGAATAGAAAGCTGGGGATTTTAATTTAAGGAAAGCTCTATTGTCTTGGAGGTTATCGATTCCTTCTCAGCTGTCTTAGCTGCTCCAACCGATCCATATCGCGCTGCTGGTTCCATTTAACCCAATCGGATTTTTCGTCCCGATCCTCCACGCTGAATCCCCCACTCGAGACGACCTTTCCCTGGGGGTCGATGGTGATCTGCTGCATGGCTTTGATTATGTACATCCATTCGTCCAGGGAGACTTCGCGCGGACCCGGCACTTCATGGGGACCGGGCACTTCATGGGGAACCAGGGACCTGGGCTGGAGATCGGTTCGCTGAGGGGCATTGGTGATCCGGACTTCTCCCTTGTACACCTTGAGCTGAGTCGTCGAATCATCTTCCACCCGCATACGAAACAGGGTTCCTGTAATGGCCGCCGCTGCGATGGGTGCGGAAACATCAAACTCCGCCGTCGTTTCTATCTCATGCACAGAAGCCCATATTTCTCCCTGTTCCAGGCCGATCTCGGTCTGGACTCTTTTTTCCTTTGTCTCTGTGTACAACTTGATGATGTCGATGATGGTCCTGGGAGCGAGACGAATGAGGTCCAACTGAGCAAGATCGAGTTCGGCCCGAGATTGTCGGTATGTTCTGACTTTATCCCCGGAGAGGACCTCCGTATTCACCGGCGCCTCCTCCCAATTCTCCACATCCGTGGGCTGACGCCTTACCTGTCCATCGATATAGGTGACGATTCCCTTTTTCTCCGCATCCGTAAATCCCATGAGAAGGATCCCTCCCACAAGAAGTGCGGACGCGAATACGACGCTTTTAAACAGAACTCTCATTTTATTCCTCCTACCCCTTCCTCTGGATAATAAAGGCCGTAAACCAAGTCTACCAGCTTAATGGCCTCGCGAGAAAATGGATCGACATCGCGTTTGAAGAGTTCGTTGTCGATTAATATTTTCGCCACTCTCCAGCTCTCGGCTTCGTCCAGCTTATTGATAAGCTGTTCGTATTCGGCATTGTCTCCGCCGAAGAGCTTTTTAACAAACACTTTCTCCGATTTGGTATCAATGAATTCCCTCAATCCCTTCTTCTCTGCAGCTGCCTGGACTTTTACGGGACCCTCACCATGCGCTTCTTCTTTGGAATCCTCTTTTTTCTGTGTTCTGCGAATGATCCTCATGGGTTTCTTTGGCTCTTCTTCCGTTTCCGACTTCAGAGCGACATCCTCTGTTTCCTGCGGAGAGGATCCCTCATTCAACACTTCATCCAGATCCAGTTTTTCTTCCTCCAACGAGAACGTTTCTTCTTTCGTCTGCGTGGTATCCTGGCTTTCTTCTTCTACCTCTTTTTTCTCCTCTCTCTCGGACTTTACTTCATCCTTGAGTCTGGCGCGATCATCATCGATGTCTTTCGAAAATTCCTCCTTCAGTTCAAGGTATCTCTTCAGTGTGACCTCCAAGTCTGCCACAGTAAAATCATCCCGTCCCAGTTTCATCTCCACGTCCAAGGCACGGCGAAATCCCCACAGGTTACGATCCGCAAAAAAATCCCGAAGGACGTTTCCTTCCACCCGCGTGATCTCTTCTCCCTTTGTCTCAGACAGGAATTCCGTCAAAGCAGACACATCTCTTACGACAACCTTCACCGGATCTTCGGCCGTGGAGCGATGCAGAACATCCGTGACGATTTGACTAAAATCCTCGGCCGTTATGGATGTCTTGCCCAACTTTTGACATTCGTTGGTCACGTCTCCGGCATAGGGGAGCTCTTGCTTGAAAGACATCAGAATCCCATCCACGTCCGAAAGTTTCACAGAGTCGCGGTTTTCGAAAAGCACACGGCGCATCGTATCCGACGGTTTAACCAGGTAGTTCATTCTCAACACCAGCGCCTCTTTCAGGACGGCTTCCACCTCTTTATCGTCAAACACTGCGGCTTCCCGGAACACATCGAGAAAACGGCTCTTTAGATTTCCGAGGTCGTCGGGTTTGAGATCAAAATGAGGCGTGGATTGGATGGTCAGGGGGGATTCTTTCTTTATATAGGTTTCAACACGATTCTTAAAAAGGGTTTTGACGAACGTCGGCACACCATCATCAGCCGATATGTCTTGAAATCGTATCCGCTCTTTACTGTCGAGGATACGCTTTTTGAGACTGGTAACCAGAACAACGGTTTCATTTTCCCACATGGCACTCACCTTTCTAAACATCAAACAGAATGAATGTCTCCCAACTGGTTCCCTTTTTTCTGAGCAGAAGACCATGCCGGGTAACTGCTTTCAACTCTGTGCAAATATCATGCCTTGTAGGATCGAACGCTTCGCCTCCCAATACACCGGTGAATCGGTACCGCTGGACATTGTTGCAATCGAAATTATGATTTTTCACTCGAAACGTGGAAAAAACCCGGCCGCTTTCGATTAGATAAAGAATCTCGCGCAGCCAGTTCAAGATCAGCTCTTCGGCACTCTCGCCTTGAATCTCTAGCTCATGCTCCTCACTAACCGATACCGAATCCGCATCAACGATCTGGGAAACCATTCCCCGGGCCGCCTCCTCCAGCACTTCTTTCCAATCCTCGCCCCATACCCGCAATCCCATATCGGCCGTGTGACTGACAATTTCGAATCCCCCTGACGTCTACTCTTCCTCCTCGCGTACGACTCGAGCTACGTCTGCAACCTGGTCATCATCGTCCAGCCGGATAAGACGAACGCCTTGAGTATTTCTTCCTATCACGTTGATGTCTTCCACCTTCTGCCGGATGACCAGGCCTTTGGCCGTGATCAGTAGGATGTCATCAGAATCCAAGACGTCCATGATGGCCAGGAGGTGACCAACCTTCGGACTTGTTTTCAGTGTGATGATACCCTTTCCACCCCGGGCTGTAATCCGGTAGTCGGAAATGCTGGAACGCTTGCCATATCCCTTGCTGGTGACAACCATGAGCGTTCCCTCGCGTCGGACGACGACCATGCCGATCACCTGATCGCCCTTGGCCAGACTGATTCCCTTCACGCCCGAAGCGGTTCTTCCCATGGGCCGGACCTTAGACTCGTT
>Ga0180432_10006873_pt1 | contig 14651 bp, 10 predicted proteins | sample SS_ome_10_FD_132414 | JGI IMG/M metagenome (GOLD analysis project Ga0180432, IMG submission 132414) | Hypersaline lake sediment archaeal communities from the Salton Sea, California, USA - SS_1_MS_2 metaG | ecosystem: Environmental > Aquatic > Non-marine Saline and Alkaline > Hypersaline >... | reverse complement strand
GGTGGGGACCCATTGCATGCCCTATGGCTGGGGTGCGGGCTCGGGCTTGGGTGCGGGCTTGGGTGCGGGCTTTGGCTTGGGTGTGGGGCGTCGGGGTCGGATGTTGGGTGCGGGCCGCCGCTTGGGGGGGGCGAGGGCCTTGCGGAGGTCGAAGACGGAGGCGGCGATGAGGTTGATCCTGGCGGCCTTGGTGTTGTGGTCGTCGGCGGCCTGCTTGTCGCGCTGGTAGCGCTGCTGGGCGAGCTGGTTCTCGCGTCGCACGCGGGCGACGCCTTGCTCCCAGGTGCGTCGCTGGGTGGCGTTGCGCTGTCGGAGGGTGGCGAGGGCCTGGTCGTTGTCGCGGGTGCGGGCCTGCTCGGCGGCGTGCCAGTCGGCGAGCTGCTTGGCGTTGTGCTGGACGATGGCCTGGTGCTGTTGCGCGAAGGCGCGCTCGGCGGTGGCGCGCTCGCGGGGGGTGGCGAACGTGGTGGGCCACGACCGGGCGTTGGGCAGCAGCGACCAGGGGTGCTCGGTGGCGAGGGAGCCGTAGGTGAGGCGGTTCTCGGGGCGTGCGGGGGCGACCTGGGGCACGTAGAGGTCGCCGTCGTCGGGCACGTGGCGCCAGGCGTAGCTCAGCGGCAGCAGCAGCGGGGTGGTGAGGGTGCCGGCCACGGGGGTGCGGTCGATGGTGGAGGTGGCGGTGTCGAGGAGGTCGAAGGCGGTGAGTGTGCCGAGGGAGAGCTGGAGGAGGTAGTTGGCCCGGCTGTTGTAGCGGGTGCGGGCGGAGTGGATGAGTGGGAAGCGGGTGGGGTATTCGTCGCGGGAGCGGAGCTGGCCGTAGGTGAGTGCCTCGCCCGAGAGGGCATCGCGGCGGAAGCGCGGGGCGGTGCCTGCGCGGGTGAGGTGGGCGATGCCGCCGTAGCGGTAGACGGCGGAGGTGAGGCCGCCGGCGAGCGGCACGCGGTCGGCGACGACGAAGGCGGTGTCGAGGGCGTCGCGGGGCAGGCCGAGGGGGAGGTAGAGGAGGGCGGCGATGGGGTTGAGGCGGCGTCGGGGGCTGGGGCCGTCGGGCAGGGGGAGGGGCTTGGGCTGGGGGACGGGCGGCTTGAGGGGGCGCTCGATGTCCTCGAGGGTGAGCTCGGCGGGCTCGGGTGGCTCTTCGCGGGGGACGGGCGGCTGGGGGACTTCGCGGGGCTGGAGGCGGAGGAGGTCGTCGGTGGCGGCGAACTTGCCTGCCCAGGCTTCGGAGCCGTCCTTGAGGCTGACGAGTCGTGTGGAGAGCTCGAGGGAGGCGTCGTCGGCGCGTCGGATCTCGCCGAAGAGGTAGCCGTCGAGCGCGAAGGCTTCGGCGAGGGCCTTCTTGTTGGTGTCGGCCACGGTGTCGCTGTCGGCGTTCCACTGGGCGATGAGTCGGGCGATGTGGGTGGGGTCGACGTAGGCGATGGGCTTGGTGCGGGCGATGGCGAGCAGCAGCTCGTCCTGGAAGGTCTTGAGGTCGAAGGGGGCGTGGTCGGGGTTGCGGATGCCGATGCCGGTGTCGGGGTCGGCGTCCTTGGGCGGGGAGGAGAGGGTGATGGTCTTCACGCCTGCGTCGGCCAGGCCGCTTGCGGCGAGGCTGCGGGCGATGGCGGTGGCGATCTGTCGGTAGCGGGTGGTGCCGTCGCGGGGGCTGGTGGCGGCGAGCAGGGTGCGGAGCGCGGGCTGGTTGACGCCCTCGATGTAGCCTGCCCAGGCGATGGCGGCGGTGCGGGCGTCGGTGAGCTTGGCGAGGGCGACGCAGTGGGTGTCGATGTCCTTGAGCTCGGGGTGGGCGCAGGCGGCGTCGACGATCTCGACGGACAGGAAGGCGTGGATGCCAGCGGCGGCGGCGGCCTTCATGGCGGCGGGGTCGAGGAGCTTGGCGAGGGTGAGCTGGCGCTCGCGGAGGATCTGGCGGAAGCGCTGGCGGTGGAAGTATTGGAAGCGAGGGCACTGGATGAGCGCGATCTCGAGGTCGTCGCGGAAGGCGCGGCGGAGGGGGTCGGTGAGCTTGTCGTCGAGGAACTGCCAGATGGCGAGGGTCTTGATCTCCTCGGGCGCGCCCTGCTCGAGCGCGGCCACCAGGTCGGCCACGGCGCCCGACGCGGGCGAGGCGGCCCGGGCGCCAGGGGCGAGGAGCGTGAGGCAGGCGACGGCGGCGAGCAGCAGGCGGGGGGTCATGGCGCTGGGTCCTCCGGCGGGGGCGGTGGTGCGGGGACGTGGCACGGGGTACAGGATGCGCGCAATGGGCACGGGAGTCAAGCCCGGGTGGGGAAGAAAGGTGTGTGGGGCGGGGGGTCAGGCGTCGTCGGTGGCGCCGAGGGGCTCGATGTACTCCTCGTCGGCGTCGGGCTCGGCGAAGGCGTCGAGGGGGTCGGGTGGCTCGACGATCTGGGGCTGGGGGTGGCCGGCGCGGGGGCCGGTGGCGGCGGGCTGGTCGGGGGGGCGGAGGAACTTGGTGAGGGTGACGACGTTGCCCTTGTCGTTGTACTCGACCTTGTCGGCGGCGCGAGCCATCATGAGGATGCCGAGGCCGCCGCGTCCGCCCTCGGCGTGTCGCTCGCGTGCGGCTTCGACGGCGTGCTTGCGCGAGGCGTGCTGGAGGTAGCGTCGGTGGTTGAAGCCGGCGCCGCCGTCGTGGATGCTGACGGTGACTCGGTTGGGGTCGAGGAGGTAGAGGATCCGCACGATCTTGGCGGGGTCGCGCTGGCAGCCGTGCTGGATGGCGTTGCCGACGCCCTCGCGGACGGCGGCGAGGAAGGCGGTTTGGTTGGCCTCGTCGAGTCCGCTGGTGGCGAGCAGCTCGCGTGCGCAGTTGGTGGCTCGGTCGAGGTCGGCCTGGGTGCCGGGCAGAAGGAGCTGGACTTGCTGGTCGAACAGGAGCTCTTCCTCTGCGGAGCGGGCGAGCTCGCGTTCGGCGAGGGAGAGGAGCTGGGCGACTTCGAAGGGCTCGACGAGCTCCTGGTCGGCGCGGACGCGGAGCTGGCTGGGGCTGTCGGGCGGCAGGCGGCTGGGGAAGAGGGCGATGGTGGGCACGGTGTTGGTGGGCCGGTGGAGCTTGAGGTGGTCGAGCAGGCTTTGGGCGTCGGGCAGGGAGGTGTCGAGGATGACGAGCTGGCTGCCTGTGTGGTCGATCTGGTGGAGGGTCTGCTGGGGGTCGTGGGCGAGCTGCACGTTCCAGCCGGCTTGGGTGAAGTGGTGTTGGACGATCTGGGCGAACAGGTCGTTCTGGGGGACGACGAGCAGGATGGGGGTGAGTCGCACGGAGGCGAGCTCTTGCTCGAAGGCTTGCATGGGGGTGGAGACGAGGGTGTTGCGCGGTGGGTCGATGAGTCGGGTGTTGGAGTCGGGGAGCTGCACGATGCGTGCCTTCTCCTCGACGATCTGGAGGGAGAGGAATCCCTCGAGGTCGATCTGGTGGCCCTGGAGGAGGGCGTCCTTGATGAGGTGGATGGTGGCCTCGACGAGTCGCTCGGCGTGGCCGCGCGGCACGCTGAGCAGGCCGGCGAGTTGCTCGGTGAGCTTCTGGTTGGACAGAACGCTCATGGGAGCGGTCCTCGTAGGGCGCGGGTCACCGCCGCCCGAAGCGGGCGGCGCGGATGGGTCCTTTGCTTGCGTAGAGCGCGTCCCACCGGGCTTCGGCTCGTGCGGCGGGGCGGTGGGCCGCCTGGTCGTATTGCTGCTTGGAGATGGGCTCGGCGGCGACGGCTGGCTGTGTGGGGGCTGGGGCTGCTGCGGGGGTGGCGTAGACTCGCCGCAGGAGGATCTGGAGGTGGTGTGTGGGGCAGCGGAGCATCTTGACGCGTGCGCCGGTCTCGCGGCGGATGGCTTCGGCGGCCTTGGGGTTGGGCTCGCCGCTGAAGACGGCGCACACGATGTCGCCCACGCGCTCGATGGGCACGGTCTTGTACTTGAGGGCGGTCTCGCGGGGGATGGAGCGCGCGGTGGGCACGTGGACCCGGCACTGCTTGAGGTCGACCTCGGGCACCTGGTAGCCGTTGGCGAGCAGGGCGAGGAGGCTGGCTTCGGCTGGGGCTTGGGTGGCGGCGAGCAGCTTGCCGAGGAAGGAGTCGCGCTTGCCCGCGAGGGCGAGCTGCTGGTCGAGGAACTCGCGGGTGATGGGGCCTTCGGCGAGCAGGCAGTGGCCGAGGTTGGGGTCCTCGGGGGCTGCGGGGGCTGCGGGGGCGAGGGCTTGGGCCTGGGCCTGTGCCTTGGCTTTGGATTCGGCTTCGAGCTGGCGGAGCACGTCGTCGGCGGTCTTGGTGGCGCCGCCGTTGGCGGCGGGGGCGGCGGCGGGCGGCTGGGGTGGGGGCTGGCCTGCGGGCTGGGGGGCGGGCTCGGGCGGCGGCGTCTTTCGTCGGAAGGGCCACATGGCAGGGGCTCCTGGCGGCGGGCCTCAGTCCTTGGGCGCGAGCTGGCCCACGATGCCTCGCAGGTTGTTGACGAGGTCCTTGTAGGACTTGAGTTCGGCCTCGAGTTCGGCGACGCGCTGTCGGGCTTCGTCGCGTTCGCGGCGGAGGGTGTCGGCGACTTCGGAGGTCAGGTCGAGCAGTGCGGACGAGGTGTCGAGCGTGTCGTCGTCGGTGGTGGTGGGGTCGTGGGGTTCGAGGGCCAGGTCGTCGTCGATGAGTTCGAGGCCGGGGGCGGCTTCGGCCTGGGGCTCGGGCGTGGGCTTGGGCTCGGGTTGGGGCTCGGGGGCGGGGTTGTGGGGTTGTGGGGCGGCGGGGTGCTCGTCGTCGATGAGTTGCAGGTTGCTCCAGATGCCGTCGCTGGCGGGTTCTCGCTGGATGATTTGGGTCTGTTTTCGTTCGGGCTGGGGTTGTGGCTTCTCGTCGTCCTGTGTGGCTTCGCCTCGGATCTGGCGGTCGACGGCCTGGAGGGTTCGCAGTGCGGCCTGCTGTGCGTCGTCGTCGCCGAGCTGTGCGAAGGCCTCGGCGGCGCGCTGGAGGAGGTCGCGTGCCATGGCGAGCTCGTTGGCGGCTCGGAAGGCGCTGGCGAGGTCGAGCAGGTCGGTGGCTTCGCCTGCGGGGTTGCCGATGGAGCGGTCGATCTCGAGGGTCTGCTGGAGGATCTCGATGGCGTCGTTGTGGTGTTGGATCTCGAGGTGCATGCGGGCGAGGGTGCGGAGGTGGGCGGCTTCGGCCTCTCGGTCGGCGACGGCGCGGTCGATGTCGATGACCTGCTGGTAGGAGAGGATGGCCTTTTCCATGTCGCCGAGTTCTTGGAAGATGAGGCCGAGGTTGCACAGGTCGACGACCTGTGCGAGCACGTTGCCGGTTCGGGTGTCGATGACCCAGGCCTTCTGGTAGCATTCGCGGGCGGCGTGGAGGTCGCTTCGGGCGCGGTGGATGGCGGCCATGTTGGCGAGCTGGTTGGCGCGGCCGAGGTCGTTGTCGAAGGCTTCGTGGAGGTCGAGGGCGCGCTGGTGGCATTCGAGGGCGTCGTCGTAGCGTTGGAGCTCCTGGTAGACGATGCCGAGGTTGTTGAGGTCGGCGGCGAGGGCTTGCTGGTTGTCGGCGGCCTCGTCGAGCGAGGTGGCGCGCTGGAGGTGCTCGATGGCCTGGTCGAGCTGGCCGAGGGTCTGGAGCACGGTGGCGGTGTTGGCGAGCTGCTCGGCGGCGCCGGCCGCGTCGCTGGCCTGTTCGTAGAGGGCGAGGGCCTGCTGGTGGACGTCGAGAGCGGCCTCGTTCTGGCCGAGCTCCTGGTAGACGCGGCCGAGGTTGGCGAGGCAGGCGGGTCGGTTGATGCCGGTTTCGCCGAGCTCGTCGCAGTAGTCGATGAGCTGGCGGTACTCGTCGGCGAGCTGGGCGAAGAGGCGGAAGGAGTGCTTGGCCTTGTAGGTGCGGGGGAAGTCGTGGATGAACTGGCCTTTGTCGCCCGACAGCCGCAGGTGGCGTCGGTGGGCGCTCAGGGCGACGACGTCGGTGGGGTCGGCCTCGACGGCGGCCAGGAAGAAGCCTGCGGCGAGCTGGTGGAAGGTCCTGGCCTCGGGCGTGTCGTCGGGGGCGGCGGCGAGGATGCCGTCGGCGAGCAGGTCGTGGAAGAGGAAGGCCTGGGGGCCCTGGGCCTTCCGCTGGGTGATGGCGACGTTGCGGATGCCGCCGGAGCGCAGGAGGCGGGCCAGCTCGGGGTCGGTGAAGTCGGTGAGCGCGCGCAGGCAGGCGATGTCGACGCCGGAGGGCACCCGCGCGATGCACTCGACGAGGGCGCGCTGGCCGTCGCTGAGCTGGGTGAGCATCTCGGTGCACAGGGCGGCGGGCGCGGTGGGCAGCGAGGCCAGGGCCTCGGCCGTGTTGGGGCTGGCGGCGGCGATCTTGCCCGCCAGGTCGAGGGCCATGGGCTGGCCCTGGTAGCGCTTGGTCACCACGCTCATCAGCTCGGGCGTGACTTCGCCGTCTGGGAGGTGGAACTCCAGGAGGCGGGTCGCCTCGGCCTCGTTGAGGGCCGGGAGCTCGGGGATGAGGGTGGCCCAGTCGAGGCGGCCGAGCCCCTCGGGCGGCTCGGTGGTGGCGACCACGAGCTTGACCTTGTCGGGCAGGCGGCGCGCGAGGAACTCGGTGGGGAAGGCTTCCTCGCCGGCCGCGCGTCCCAGGTCGAGCAGCAGCACGAGGCGGGCCCTGTCGCCGAGGTGTGCCGAGGCGGCGGAGAACACGCGGAGGAGCTTCTCGCACGGCGGCCGTCGGTCCTCGGTCATGAGGTTGTCGAGGAACTGGCGGGGGTTGGGCAGCAGCTCGGGCAGGGCCGAGCCCTCGCCCTCGCCCTCGGGCTCGGCGCTGTGGCCCGCGGCGAGCGCGGAGATGATGGCGTAGTGGCGCAGGTCGGCGTCGGGCAGGTAGCTCAGGTCGTTGAGCTGCACGAAGTGGGAGCCCGGGGCCTCGGCCTCGCGGCGGAAGCGGCGCAGGAGGTGGGACTTGCCGGTGCCCTCGGCCCCCCCGATCACCACGAGCTCCCCTTCCGGGCGCGCCAGAAGCTCCCGGAAGCTCGTGATCAGCGCCTCCCGGCCGACAAACGTGAAGCCTGCCACGGCCTCGGCTCCGTAACTCTAGAATACCCGATGGCTTGTCGCGCGGCAAGTCCGTGAAGTCTTTGAAAGTATACAACCGCCTCCGGCCCTTTGCAACCCGATTTCGTGCCCGCGCGGGTGCCCCATGGTGGCCCTGGCGGCGAAAGGGCTTGCGCGGGTCGGGTGCCAGCACCCGATGGCGGCTGGCAGCCACCACGGCCTGTGGGCTCAAGGGGCATGTCCCCCCAGGCCGTGTGGCTGTGTGCGCCGGGCGGGCGGCTCGGGCTCGCGTGCTCGCGCGCGGTGGGCACGGTGGCGCGGCGCCGCGGCGACCCTCGGCGGCGACGAGCGGCCAGTTGCTCTTCTTCGATGGCCACGTGGACGGCGTTGTGGGGGCGGCGTGTCAACCGTCTCGCGCGGGCCGGGCGCGGGGGGCCGGGCGGCGCAGCCGCTCGAGCCCCGCGGTGGCCTTGCCGAGCGCCTCGGCGCCGTAGAAGCTGGCGGCGAGCTTGCCCTTCGTGTCGAACAGCCACACGGCCGGCAGCAGGCCGCCCCAGTCGGGGTCGGTGAGCCCCAGGATCATCATCTGCTCGCCGTCGAGCACGCAACTGGTGAAGGCGGGCCGCTGCTTGCGGAGCACGGGCAGCACCTTGCGGCGCACGTCGGCGAGCGTGTCGAGGTTGAGCGCGACCACCGCCAGGCCATCCTCGCCCGAGCGCTCGGCCAGGCTGGCCAGGGCGGCGTGCAGGGCCACCCCGCCCTCCTGCCGCACCGACCAGGCCGCGAGCACCACGATCTTGCCCTGGTGGCTGGCGAGCAGGGCCTTGAGGGCCGCCGCGTCGACCACCTGGAGCGCCCCGCGCTCCGCCTCGGACAGCGACCCGAGGGTCTCGGCCTCCTCGCACGAGCAGCCAGCCGCCAGGCCGGCCACCACACCGAGCAGCAAGAGGTGTCGCATGCTTGGCTCCTGTCGGGGGGCACACGTGTACGTGGCGTCGGCCCATAGCCTACCCCCGCGCCCTCGCCCTGTCAACGCGATCCACTCGCACAGCAGCCCGGGCGCGACCCGGATTGGCAGGTAGGCTCTCGCGGCGAGGGGGCCGCACGCGGGCAACAGGCTCGTTGCCCGTCGCGGCATGCGGCGGCGGGCAGCGGAATTGCACACGTCTGTGCACGGCATCCGCGGCCCCAAGGGGTTGACGGGCCTGTGCCGGAGGCGTAGAATAGGAGCAGGGGAGTGGAGGGGGAGCAGGCATCGCGAGGGGCGCGCGACATGGGGCTCCGAGCACGCGTCGGCGGGCGGACGCAGGGGAAGCGGGCCTTCACGCTCATCGAGCTGCTGGTGGTCATCGCCGTCATCAGCATCCTCGCCTCGCTGCTCATGCCCGCCGTCATCCGCGCCATGAAGACGGCCGACAGCACGAGCTGCAAGAGCAACCTCAAGCAGATCCACGCGGCCATGATGAACTACGCCAATGGCCACGGCTCCTACATCCCGCCGCTGAACACGGCCTCGCCCAGCCTCGACTGGAAGCCGCCGAAGATGTGGTGGAAGATCCTCCTGCCCTACCTCCAGGAGAAGCTCGTGCTCCGCTGCCCCGCCAAGAAGAGCACGGCCATCGGCTACAGCATGAACCACCGCGTGTTCTGCGCCCCACGGTCCAACCAGTCGCACCTCAATCTCTGGGTCGGCCCCCAGCTCCTGACCACCGCCAAGGCCCCCTCCGCCACCGTCATCTTCCTCGACGTGGGGTGGGTGACCAACATCCACGCCCCCATCGAGGAGTGGAACGAGGATACCCGCAACCCCGGCTGCTGCCGCATGCCCATCGACATGATCCACGGCGCCCACGACGGCAAGAAGGAGTATGTGTGGTGGGAGACCTCGCCCACCCGCCCCTTCCCCCGCCACCCAGGCTACCAGACCAACAGCGCCTTCTTCGACGGCCACATCGAGGGCCTGGCCACCCAAGAGATCGTCGACGACGACTACGGCGACCCCACCTGCATCTACGACAACTGACCGCAGCGTTCGCCAGGATGCGGTGCGAGCCCGACGTGGTGGTGTTCGACGCCCACGGCATCGCGCACCCACGGCGGATGGGCCTGGCCTGCCACCTGGGCCTGGTGCTCGACAGGCCGAGCATCGGGTGCGCCAAGTCGGTGCTCGTGGGCAGCTACGAGGAGCCGCCGCCCGAGGCGGGCACGTGGACGCCGCTGGTGGACCGCGGCGAGGTGGTGGGCGCGGCGGTGCGCACGCGGCAGCGGGCGAAGCCGGTGTTCGTGTCGTGTGGGCACCGCGTGTCGCTGCGCAGGGCCATCGACGTGATGCTCCAGTGCGCCGACAGCACGCGGATCCCGAAGCCCACGCGCGAGGCCGACCGGCTCGTGGCCTCGCTCAAGCGGCAGGCCGCGGGGGCCGTTGGCGGGGGGCCGTGTGTGGCTGGCAGTGAACACGGGGGTTGAGGCCCCCCCCGAGATTTCCAAGAAACATGTTGATATCGGCTCGCAGCGCGTTAGAATGAAGTTAGACAGGGACCTTACATCGCCGTCGGTGGGGAGGGCCGGCTCAGAGCCGAGTCCCGTGGTGTGCAGGTCCACCGGGACGTCTGTGGGGTCCCGGCCACGGGGAGCCTTGAGCGATGCCTGACGCCCTTGTGCTGCGGCAGTTGAGCGCATGCGTGCGCGCACCCACTGGGGCCACGCCCTGAGGCCGTGGCTCGGGAGGGCAGTGCTCCGAACGAGTGGCTGTGTGGTGCAATGGGAGAGCACGCCTTCACGCGGGGGTGGCCCGATGGAAGGTATCGCGATTTTCGTGGACGAGCGGCTGCGCTTCGTGAGCCCCGAGGCAGCGGGGATGCTGGGCTACGCGCGCGCGGACGAGGCGCTTGGGCGGCTTCTGGACGCCTTCGTTGCCCCGGGCGAAGCGTCGTGGGTGGCGTCGCTGCGGGGTGCGTGGGAGGAGGCGGACCCCCGCCCCGTGCGTCGACAGCTCGACGTGCTGCGCAAGGACGGCTCGGCGGTGCCGCTCGACGTGTCGGTGTCGCCGGCCCGCTACGAGGGGGCGCCGGCCGTGCAGTTGGTGCTGCACCGCGCCGGGGAGGAGCATGCCCGCGAGCAGTGGACCGCTCGGCGCGCCCGGCTCGCCATGATGGGCGAGCTGGTGGCCGGGGTGGCGCACGAGCTGAACAACCCGCTCACCGGCATCGTGGGCTACGCCAAGCTGCTCGCCGCCGAGCCACACTCGCCGCAACTGCGCACCGACCTGGGCAAGATCGAGCACGAGGCCGAGAGGGCCGCGCGCATCGTGCGCAACCTGCTGTCGCTGGCACGATACCGAAAGCCGGCCCGCCGCATGACCGACATCAACCAGCTCGTGGTCGACACCCTCGAGCTCCAGGCCTACCACCTGCGCACCAGCGGCATCGACGTGCAGATGCTGCTCGACCCCTCCCTGCCGCTGACGGCCGCGGAGCCGCAGCAGATCCAGCAGGCGCTCCTCAACCTCATCGTCAACGCCGAGCAGGCCATCGCCCCCGCCTCGCGCAGGGGGCGGCTGACCGTGGCGACCGTGCACGACGGCCAGACCATCGAGATCCGCGTCGCCGACAACGGATGCGGCATCCCCCACGAGCTGCTCGAGCGCGTGTTCGAGCCGCGGTTCACCACCAAGGCCGGCGGCCAGGGCACGGGCCTGGGCCTGGCGATCTCGCGCGACATCGTGCGCGAGCACGGCGGCAGCCTGCGCGTGGAGAGCGAGGCCGGCAGCGGCGCCGCCTTCACCATCGTCCTGCCCATCGCCATCGTCGACGGAGCGCTCGAGGCCGCCCCCGCCGCGCAGGCGGGCGCGCCCCCGCGGCGCCGATGGCTCGTGGTCGACGATGAGGAGGTCGTCGTCGAGGTGCTCCGGCGCGTGCTGGAGTCCGAGGGCCAGCAGGTCGAGTCGGCGCTCGGCGCGCAAGAGGCGCTCGAGCGCCTCGCGCGCAGCACCTTCGACTACGTCATCGTCGACGTGCGCATGCCCGACATGAGCGGCGAGGAGGTCAAGGCCCTCATCGACTACCGCCTGCCCCACCTGCGCGGACGCGTCGCCTTGTGCACAGGCGACGTGCTCAGCGACCGCAGCCAGGCCCTCCTGCGATCCACCAACGCGCCGGTCATCGAGAAGCCCTTCATCGACGCCGACCTCCGCCGCACCATCCGCTCGATGCTCGCCTGCCCCGTCGCCGAAGCCCGCAGTTGAGCCCTCCGCAGAAGGAGACTCCACGAGTCTCCCCCGCCCACGTCCAAAAAAGACTCCAGGAGTCTTTTTCTCGGCTGGCTCGCGGCCAAAGAGCTATGTATCTAGCATGCAGCCGCTTACGTGGCTGGAGGCCGCGCGCGGGGAAAAAAGACTCCAGGAGTCTTTTTTCTCGATGTCAGGCCTTGAGGCCGGTGAGGTCGACCTCGAGGCGGCGGTTCTCGCGGAGCAGCGCGTCCATGGTGAGGCGGCGGCGGCGGGCGGCGGCCTCGCGGCCGAGGATGCAGGTGAGCGCGCCGTCGACGGCACGAGGCACGGTGGGGTTGTCGAAGCGGCCAGCGGCGACGTTGCGGTGGAAGGCGGCGATGTTGTGGCGGGCGCCGGTCTCGTAGAGGTTCCGCACCTGGCCTCCGCCGTAGTGCTTGGTGCCGCCGCGCACGTAGGCCTTGCCCCAGTAGCTGAGCCGCGCGTTGGCCTTGAGGCCGTAGAGGTGGCAGTCGAGGGTGCCGGTGGCGTTGTTGCGTAGGCCCTGTGCGGTGTGGTTGAGGAAGAGGCCGTCGTCGAACTCGAAGAGGACGGAGCACACGTCGCGGCTGTCGCCGTGGGGGTTGGGCCGGCAGATGCGGGAGGCGCCGGCGGCGGCGACGGGCCGACGGCCGAGCACCCACAGGGCGGCGTCGATGGCGTGGATGTCGTAGTTGGTGATGAAGTCGCCGCTGAGGGCGACGTCGTTCACCCACACCAGTCGCCGCAGGCGGTTCTCGATGGTGGCCTGCTTGGGCGGGTCGGAGAAGCCGCGGCAGTAGCCGAAGGTGGCGGCGAAGGCGAGGGGGCCGAGGGCGCCGTCGCGCACCCGCTTGGCCACCTCGATGTTGTGGGGGTGGGTGGGCATCTGGTAGTCGACGCGCAGGCATCGCTGCCTGGCCGTGGCCTGCTTGCCGAGCGCGAGGATCTGGAGGCAGCCTGGGGCGTCGACGGCCACCGGCTTGGCCATGTAGACGTGGCGGCCTGCCTCGACGGCGGCGCGGGCGTGCTCGGGGAGGAAGTAGGGCGGCACCTGGAGCACCATGGCCTCGACCCCGGTGTCGAGCACCTTCTTGTAGCCCGACAGGCCGGCGAAGCGGCGGGTCTTGTCCACCCCGAGCGCCGTGCCGCAGCGGTCGGCGACGGCCTGGAAGTAGTCGGCGACGGCGACGAACTCGTAGCCGCCGTGTTGCTGGAAGAGCCGTGCGATCCAGCTCCCCCTGCCGCCGCAGCCCACGAGGCCCACCTTGATCTTCCGCTTCGGCTTCGCCTCTCCCGCCAGGGCCAGCGCGGGCGCCAGCAGCGGCGCGGCGGCGGCCGCTCCGCCCAGGAATCCGCGTCGGCTCACGTCGCGGCCTCGTCCAGTGCTTTTGTGCTGCATCGTCGTCGGGCCTCCTCGTGGGTCGTGGGCTGTGTGGCCTCGTCGGTGGGCGCGATCATACTCGCCGCCCGCCCGCGGGCAAGCGGGGGTCGTGTCGGCGGCTGTGTGTGTGCGTGGGGGAGGCGGGGGGAGGGCTTTCTTGAGGAGAAACCCCATCCCCCCGAAGCCCCCCTCTCAAAGACCTCTGGGTTGGCCCTGGGGGCGGCCGATCGGCGGCAGCTCGGGGCTCGGGGCTCGCGGTTTGGGGGCTTGGGGCCTGTGGCTAGGCGAGGCCGCGCATGCGGTCGATGGCTTCGCCGGCGGGGACCATGGGGAAGACGTTTTCTTCGGGGTTGATGTGGAAGTCGAGGACGACGGGTCCTGGGGTGGCGAGGGCGTCGTCGATGGCGGGTCTCACCTGGTCGGGGTGCTCGACGACGATGCCGCGGGCGCCGTAGGCTTCGGCGATCTTGACGAAGTTGGGGTTGCCGTCGGAGAGGACGGTGGCGGAGTATCGGCGGTCGAAGAACATCTCTTGCCACTGGCGGACCATGCCGAGGTAGCCGTTGTTGAGGAGGGCGATCTTGACGGGGAGCTTCTCCCGTACGGCGGTGGACAGCTCCTGGATGTTCATCTGGAAGGAGCCGTCGCCGGCGATGTCGATGACGGTGCGGTCGGGGCAGGCGACCTGGGCTCCGATGGCGGCGGGGAAGCCGAAGCCCATGGTGCCCAGCCCCCCGGAGGAGATGAAGGTGCGGGGGCGGGTGTAGGTGTACCATTGGGCGGCCCACATCTGGTTCTGGCCGACTTCGGTGGTGATGATGGCGTCGCCGTGGGTGGCGTCGTGGATCTGCTCGATGATCTGCTGTGGCTTGAGCGTGCCGCCGGAGCGGTCGTAGGTGAGGGGGTGCTTGTCTCGCCATTCGTTGATCATGGCCCACCACTGGGCGTGGTCGTTGGGCTCGATGAGCTTGGCGAGTTCGCGGAGGATGCCGCGTGCGTCGCCGACGACGGGGATGTCGACGGGGATGTTCTTGGAGATGGATGCGGGGTCGATGTCGATGTGGACGATGGTTTCGCGTCGTGGGGCGAATTCGTCGAGCTTGCCTGTGATGCGGTCGTCGAATCGGGCTCCGACGGCGATGATGCAGTCGGCGTTCTGCATGGCGAAGTTGGCGTATGCGGTGCCGTGCATGCCGAGCATGCGGAGGGAGAGGGGGTCGTCTTCGGGGAAGGCTCCGAGGCCCATGAGGGTGGTGGTGACGGGGATGTGGGCTCGCCGTGCGAGCTGGCCGAGGGGGTCGCTGGCTTCGGCGATGACGACGCCGCCGCCGGCGTAGATGAGGGGGCGCGTGGCGCGGTTGATGGCGTCGGCGGCGAGTCGGATCTGGCGCGTGTTGCCCTTGAGGTGGGGCTTGTAGCCTGGGAGGTCGACGGTCTTGGGGGTGGGCAGGTCGGAGGTGCCTTTGGAGACGTCGACGGGGACGTCGACGACGACGGGGCCGGGTCGTCCTGTGCGCGCGATGTGGAAGGCGGCGCGGAGGGTGCGGCCGAGGTCGTCGGTGCGTCTGACGAGGAAGTTGTGCTTGGTGATGGGTCGGGTGATGCCGGTGGTGTCGGCTTCCTGGAAGGCGTCGTTGCCGATGAGGTGGGTGGCCACCTGGCCTGTGATGGCCACGAGGGGGACGGAGTCGAAGTTGGCGGTGGCGATGGCGGTGGTGAGGTTGGTGGCTCCTGGGCCTGAGGTGGCGATGCACACGCCGACCTTGCCGCTGGCTCGCGCGAAGCCGTCGGCGGCGTGGCCGGCGCCCTGCTCGTGTCGGGTGAGGACGACGTGGAGTGGGGAGTCGTAGAGGACGTCGAAGATGGGGATGACGACGCCGCCTGGGATGCCGAAGAGGTGCTCGACGCCTTCGTCGACGAGGGTGTCGACGAGGATTTGGGCTCCAGCTCTGCTGCTCAAGGGAGTAGGCCCTCTCCGAAGCTGTGAGGGGGGGGATCGTCGCTGTCGTGCTGGGGCTTGGGCG
>Ga0180432_10006872_pt1 | contig 14652 bp, 12 predicted proteins | sample SS_ome_10_FD_132414 | JGI IMG/M metagenome (GOLD analysis project Ga0180432, IMG submission 132414) | Hypersaline lake sediment archaeal communities from the Salton Sea, California, USA - SS_1_MS_2 metaG | ecosystem: Environmental > Aquatic > Non-marine Saline and Alkaline > Hypersaline >... | reverse complement strand
GTATAATCTTGTCATTGAACAGCTTGCCCGGGCCAACGGGCTGATCCTGGCGGATGTATATTCTGCGCAGGTTGGGGTGGACTGGCTTGTCGATGAGGATCACTGTCATCCGAACGATCTTGGTCATCGGGTGATCGCCAATCGTGTTTTTGAGGCGATAGTCCGCAGCTGCAGTTTTGTTGCGCGCACGATGCCGAAGACGAGCTTGATCGAGGGGTTTGTAGAGAAATATGGCAACGGGCCGGACAAGCCTTCGACGGAAGGGGTTAGTCGAGATATAGTAGCAGACAAGACCATTGGCGAACATACATAGAGTGACTCGCAGCAAGAGGCTGTAAGGCACTGCAGGACATTATGTAGCATTGGAGCAGGTGTGGTCAGGAGGCGTTGCTTGATGCGTTCAGAAACGAGAGACATGTCGCGGGGCAAGATCAATGGCTATTGCGTGGACTGTCACGGGGCAGAGGCTATCAAGGCTGTTGGGGCGTATGAAGGTGTGTTTGATGCCGGTAAGAAGAAGCCAGTTTGTACGGATTGTCACGGCCAACATTGTCTGAAGGTGCGTACGCGAATCTGGAATAAGGATACGGGCGAGCAGGTCTCGGACGACGGGGTGCGTATGATGTACGAGAATTCTCCAACGAATTTGCGTCCGTAAGAATCGTGCGATCGGGGTGTGTGCCCCATGGTCTTTGAGGCGAATAGGCAGGTTTTGTGAGGCTATTTGTGGGCGTTCTTGTCTTTTCGCGGCGAGGTGCATCAAGCACTGTTCGCAAACGGTCTGTCTTTAGCCTAAGATCGGTTGAGAGAAGTGCAGATTCATGTTATCGTGATTGGGTTGGCTAGGTAGTCAGTGGTTTTGTGAAGAATGTATCTTAGGGATGATGGTGGCGGCATGAGATTAGAGCGTTTGACAGCGTGTGAGGTTCGGGAGGGGATACGTCAGGGCGAGTTGAGCAGCGTGGAGGTGGTGGGGGAGGTGTTCGCGCGGATGGAGCAGCGTGAGCCGGAGGTGGGGGCGTTTTTGAGTACGTATCGGGAGCGGGCGTTGGAGCGGGCGGCGGCGGTGGACAGGCGGGTCGCGGCGGGTGAGCCGGTGGGGGCCCTGGCGGGGGTGCCTGTGGCGATCAAGGACAACATGTGCACGCGGTTTGGCAAGACGACGTGTGGGTCGAAGATGCTGGCGTCGTTTCGGTCGCCTTACGATGCGGCGGTGGTGGAGCGTTTGGAGGGGGCGGGCGCGATCATCGTGGGCAAGTGCAACATGGACGAGTTTGCGATGGGGTCTAGCTGTGAGAATTCGGCGTTGGGCCGGACGGTGAACCCTTGGGATGCCGAGCGTGTGGCGGGCGGTAGCAGCGGCGGGTCGGCGGCGGCGTTGGCGGCGGGGATGTGCTATGGGGCGTTGGGCAGCGACACGGGTGGTTCGATTCGGTTGCCGGCGAGTTTTTGCGGGGTGGTGGGGCTTAAGCCGACGTACGGTCGGGTGAGTCGGTACGGGTTGGTGGCGTATGGGTCGAGCCTGGATCAGATCGGGCCGTTGGGGTGGACGGTGGCGGATGTGGCGTTGCAGCTGGGGGTGATCGCGGGTCACGATGAGCGGGACAGCACGTCGGTGGGGGCTGAGCAGGCGTCGGTGGGGGATTATCTGGGTGAGTTGGAGGCGCCGGTGGAGGGGTTGCGGATCGGGGTGGCGCGGGAGTTTTTTGAGGTGGCCGGGCTCGACAAGGAGGTGGCGGCGTCGGTGCGGGCGGCGCTGGCGGAGTATGAGCGGCAGGGGGCGGCGCTGGTGGAGGTGAGTTTGAAGATGGTTCAGTACGCGGTCGCGACGTATTATCTGGTGGCGACGGCGGAGGCGTCGAGCAATTTGGCGCGGTACGACGGGGTGCATTATGGTCATCGCACGGCGAATCCGCGGGACTATGTGGATGTGTACAACCGTTCGCGGGCGGAGGGGTTTGGCGACGAGGTCAAGCGGCGGATCATGCTGGGTACGTATGCGTTGAGCGCGGGGTATTATGACGCGTATTATCTGAAGGCGTTGAAGGTGCGGCATTTGATACGGCAGGATTTGGAGGGGGCATTTGGCGAGGTAGATTGTCTGATGTGTCCGACGTCGCCGGAGCCGGCGTTCAAGGTGGGTCAGAAGACGGCGGACCCGTTGACGATGTATTTGTCGGATATTTACACGATCGCGGCGAATCTGGCGGGGCTGCCGGCGGTGAGCGTGCCTTGCGGTTTCGGCGAGGGGGGGCTGCCGATCGGGTTGCAGATCATGGCACCGGCTTTTGAGGAGGGCAAGTTGTTGCGGATTGCGCGGATGTACGAGTCGGCGACGGAGTGGCATAAGCGGCGGCCCGGGGTTTAAGGATATGAGCGAGAAGTCATAGGGCAGAGACAGCGAGGATTCCATGGTAAGCAAGTTGCACATAAAGCGAGAACGTGTCGAATTGTTTTGCCGGAAGTGGCGCGTGGCGGAGTTGGCGTTGTTTGGGTCGGTGTTGCGGGAGGATTTCGGGCCGGGCAGCGATGTTGACGTACTGATAGCGTTTGAAGAAGACGTGCCGTGGACGCTGTTCGATTGGGTGGATATGGCCGATGAGTTGAAGGAGATCTTCGGACGAAAGGTGGATCTTGTGAGTAAACAGGCTTTGCGCAATCCCTACCGGCGTGGGGAGATTTTAGGCAATCGGGAGGTGATTTATGCAGCCTGATGTACGGGACGCAGGGTATCTTTGGGACATGATTGACGCGGCAAAGGCGGTGAGGCAGTTCATTGACGGGCTTTCCTACGAGGATTATCTGAAGGATCGCCAGTTGCGTGGCGCGGTGGAACGACACGTGGAGATCATCGGCGAGGCAGCAGGGCGAATTTCGGGGGCGTTTCGGGAGGCACACAAAGAGGTTGTATGGAGGAAGATAGTGGCACAGCGCAATGTTCTGGCACATGAATATGGCGCGATCGATCACGCGTTGATGTGGCGGACAGTTACAGTAGAACTACCCAAGCTCATCGCGCAGTTGGAAGTATTGTTACCGGAAGAACTGGAGAACTGAGGGTGAACGCGAGGCGAGGGCTATGAAGGCGACATTGGTAGTAGGTTTGGAGATACACGTGCAGTTGGCGACGCGGAGCAAGTTGTTCTGCGGGTGCAAGGTGGGTTATGCGGATGAGCCGAACAGTAATGTGTGTCCGGTGTGTCTGGGGATGCCGGGGGTGTTGCCGGTGATGAATCGTCAGGCGTACGAGCACTCGGTGCGGGCGGCTTTGGCGTTGAATTGTGAGATTGCGCGGTTCACCAAGTGGGATCGGAAGGGTTATTATTATCCGGATTTGCCGAAGAATTATCAGGTGAGTCAGTATGATTTGCCGTTGAGTTACGACGGTTATATTGACATTCGGCTGGAGGCCGGCCAGGAGAAGCGGGTGCGGATTATCAGAGCGCATCTGGAGGAGGACGCGGGCAAGAACATGCACGAGGGGCTCGAGCATTCGCGTGTGGATTTGAATCGGACGGGGACGCCTTTGTTGGAGATTGTGACGGAGCCTGATCTGCGTACGGCGGGCGAGTGTCGGATTCTGGCGCAGGAGCTGCAGCGGTTGGTGCAGTTTCTGGGGGTGTCGGAAGGGAACATGGAGCAGGGGCACATGCGGTTTGAGCCGAACATCAATTTGCGTATTGATGGAGACGACGGGCGGGAGTATTACACGCCGATCTGCGAGGTGAAGAATTTGAACAGTTTTCGTGCGTTGGAGCGGGCGGTGGCGTACGAGCAGTGGCGGCAGCTGGAGGAGTGGAAGCGGGATCACAGTTACACGCTGGAGCGGCTGGGCAAGCAGAATCGTGGGTGGAACGACGAGCGGGGAGAGACGGTGTTTCAGCGGGAGAAGGAGGAGGCGCACGAGTATCGTTATTTTCCGGAGCCTGATCTGGTGCCGGTGGAGATTGACGAGGAGTGGCTGGGTCAGATCAAGGCGAGCGTGGGGGAATTGCCGATGGCGATGAGTGAGCGTTTTGTGGCGTGTTACGGTCTGAGCGAGTATGACGCGTCGGTGTTGACGGGGGATCGGGCGACGGCGGTGTTTTTTGATGAGGCGACGGTGGCGGCGCCGGGTCTGGGCAAGCGGGTGTCGAATCTGGTGACGCAGCATGGTTTGCGGCTGGCGAAGGAGCGGGGTTGCGGGGTGGATGAGCTGGGGGTGACGACGTCGCAGGTGGCGCAGCTGGCGACGATGCTGGATGAGGGCGGGATTAACGCGTCGGCAGCGGCGGTGCTATTCGAGAAGATGTTGACGGATGAGCGGGGGCCGGCGGCGCTTGCGGCGGCGGAGGGTTTGTTGCAGGAGTCGGACGCGGGGGCGTTGGCGTCGGTGGTGGCGTCGGTGCTGGCTGATCAGGCGGAGGCGGTGGCGCAGGTGAAGGCGGGGGGCAAGAAGGCGGGCAAGGCGCGGGGGTTTTTGTTGGGTCAGGTGATGCAGCAGACCAAGGGTCAGGCGAATCCGCAGGTGGTGGGCGCGTTGTTGGATGAGAAGTTGAGGCAGGAATGAGGTGGGTCGCGGCGGGGGGTGTTATTGGCGTAACTGTTTTGTGGTCAAGTGGTTATGTTCTTTTGGGGGGGCGTTTGGGTCTGTGTTATCGTTTTGGTGGTCCCAAGTGGTCCAGCAGAGGTTTGAAACGCGGGGCCTTTGGGGCTAGAATTGGGGTAATTGTTTTTGAGAAAGAACTCTCCCTTCGGAACGTCTACAAAGGGTGAGGGGCCGGTAGTCGTCACTGCTAGGGCAGGGGCGAGCCGGTCGATAGGGACAGGTTTCAGAGTCTACATTATAAAGGGTTTGTAGAGATGGCGCAATTGGATGGGAAGCGCGTGCGGGAGGTACGAACCGGCGAGCCGTTGTTGGTGGACTTCTCTGGTGAAGGGTCGTTGCACCTGGGTATCGACGTGGGTTCGGTGAGTTGCAAAGTGGCGGTGCTGGACGAGCGTCAGCGGGTGCGGTACTTGAGTTATCGTCGGACGCAGGGCAGGCCTATGCCGGCGGCGCGGGCGATGCTGAGCGAGCTTTTCGGGCAGGTGCCTCCGGATCGGGTGGCGTCGATAGTGGGGACGGGCAGTGCGGGGCGGGCGTTGTGCGAGCTGCTGGGTATCGATTTTGTGAATGAGTTGATTTGTCAGTCGGCGGCGATCCGGTTTTTGCGGCCTGAGGCGCGGACGCTGATTGAAATGGGGGGCCAGGACAGCAAGGTGATTTTTCTGGCGGATGCGTCGGAGGCTGGGGCTGATCAGACGGACATGGTCGATTTTTCGATGAACACGAACTGTGCGGCGGGTACGGGCAGTTTTCTGGATCAGCAGGCGTCGCGGTTGGGGGTGCAGATCGAGGGTGAATTTGGGGCGTTGGCGTTAAAGAGTGAGACGCCGCCGCGGGTGGCGGGTCGTTGCAGTGTGTTTGCCAAGAGCGACATGATCCACTTGCAGCAGCAGGCGACGCCGGTGCACGATATTGTGGCGGGTTTGTGCCTGGGTTTGGCGCGGAATTTGAAGAGTTCGCTTTGTCAGGGCAAAGAGGTGACGGCGCCGGTGGCGTTTTGCGGGGGGGTAGCGAGCAACGCGGGTGTGGTGCGGGCGTTGGAAGAGGTGTTCGAGCTGGGCGAGGGCGGATTGATCGTGCCGACGGAGCACGCGGTGACGGGGGCGATCGGTGCGGTGCTGGTGCAGCTGCGTCAGGGTGCGGGCGAGGCGAGTTCGCAGGAGCTGCGGGTGTTGTTGGCCAAGTTGGACAAGCACATCAAGCAGGAGCGTCAGGTGGGGTATCGGCTGGGGGCGTTGCCCAAGCCGACGCACGCGGCGCCGGCGAGCAAGGTGCACGCGGACCTGCTGGCGCAGGCCAAGGCGACGGGTGAGAAGATACCGGCGTATCTGGGTGTGGACGTGGGGTCGATCAGCACGAATGTGGTGGTGATGGACGAGGCGCAGCAGGTGTTGAGCAAGGCGTATCTGATGACGGCGAGTCGGCCTTTGGAGGCGGTGCGTCAGGGGCTCGAGATGGTGGGGGCCCAGGTCGATGGGTTGGTGGAGATTCGGGGGGTGGCGACGACGGGTTCGGGCCGATACCTGACGGGAGATTTTGTGGGGGCGGATCTGGTGATCAATGAGATCACGGCGCAGGCGACGGGTGCGGCGATTGTGGATCCGACGGTGGACACGATTTTTGAGATCGGCGGTCAGGACAGCAAGTATATTTCGCTGGAAGACGGGGTGGTGGTTGATTTTGAGATGAACCACGCGTGTGCGGCGGGGACGGGCAGTTTTCTGGAGGAGCAGGCAGAGCGGCTGGGGATGAGCATCAAGGAGGAGTTTGCCAACGAGGGGTTTGCCTCGTCGGCGCCGATTCGTCTGGGCGAGCGTTGCACGGTGTTCATGGAGTCGGATTTGTTGAGTTATCAGCAGCAGGGCGCCGAGCGGCCTGACTTGACGGCGGGGCTGGCGTATTCGATTGTGACGAATTATTTGAACCGGGTGGTGGGTCATCGCAAGGTGGGCCAGAAGCTGTTTTTCCAGGGGGGTACGGCGTTTAATCGTGCGGTGGTGTCTGCTTTTGAGGCGGTGACGGGCAAGCCGATTATTGTGCCGGATCATCATGAGGTGACCGGTGCGTTGGGTGCGGCGGAGCTGGCGCGGCGGCACATGGCGGCGCAGGCGGTCGAGGCGGGCCAGGCTCGTGAGCTGTTGGCCAGTACGTTTCGTGGGTTTGACCTGGCGCACATGGAGTATCAGGTGCGGGTGTTCGAGTGCACGCATTGTTCGAACAATTGCGAGATCAAGGAGGTGACGCTGCCGGGTGCGGAGCCTTTGTATTATGGTTCGCGGTGTGACCGGTACAACGTGAAGAAGGACAAGGCTCAGGGCAAGGAGCTGCCGGATCTGTTTCGGGAGCGTCAACAGCTTTTGGAGCAGCATGCGGGTCTGGACGCCAAGGGGCGTGGTGGCGGCGGGCAGGGTCGGCGGACGGTGGGGATTCCGTTGTGTCTGAGCAATTATCAGTTTATGCCTTTGTGGTCGCGGTTCTGGCAGGAGCTGGGCTTTGAGGTGATTTCGTCGGGGCGCAGTTCCAAGAAGGTGATTGATGACGGGGTGGAGCTGGTGTTGTCGCAGCCGTGTTTTCCGGTGAAGGTGGCGCACGGGCACGTGCACGCGTTGCTGGAGCATGAGTGCGATTTTATCTGGTTGCCGAGTCTGGTGTCGATGTCGGCGGATTATCCGGAGAACGTGCATAACCAGTTGTGTCCTTACGTGCAGACGATTCCGTATCAGGTGCGGGCGTCGCTGATGGCCAAGGGGATTGATCTGACGGGTGAGAAGCATCATCTGTTGGATTTGCCTTTGCGTTTTCAGGAGGGGACCAAGGGGCTGGAGAAGACGCTGCTGCCGTTGACGAAGCAGGTGGGTGTGAGTAAGGGGGCGATCAAGGGGGCGTTGGAGGCGGCACTGGCGGCGCAGGAGGCGTTCGAGCAGGCGTGTCGAGCGCGCGGCAAGGAGGTGCTTGATTCGCTGGCGGCGACGGACAAGGCGTGTGTGATCGTGTCGCGGCCTTATAATGGGTGTGATCCGGGGGTGAGCCTGAACGTGCCGTCGAAGCTGCGGAAGCTGGGGGTTTTGGCGATTCCGATAGATTTTCTGGACCTGGCGTCGGCGTCGATCAACGAGCCGGAGCTGCAGGCGGAGATGTACTGGAAGTATGGTCAGCGGATTTTCCGTGCGGGGCACATTATTCGGCGTGATCCGCGGTTGTATGCGACGTATATCAGCAATTTCAGTTGCGGGCCGGACAGTTTTATTATTTCGTTGTTCAAGGAATTGATGACGACGGTGGAGGCGGACGGCAGCGAGCGTCGCAAGCCGGCGCTGGTGCTGGAGATTGACGAGCACAGCGCGGACGCGGGGGTGGTGACGCGGCTGGAGGCGTTTTTGGAGAGTCTCAAGGCGAGCGAGTCTCGTCGGCTGTTGCAGTCGGGGCCGGAGACGGCGGCGGGCGTGGCGGCGACAGATGCGCAGCCGGCGAACAGTCCGTGGCGGCACGAGTGGGGTGACTGTTCGGGTCGGACGCTGTATATCCCTTGGATGGGGGATCATTCGCACACGTTGGCGGCGGCGTTTCGTCATTGCGGTCAGCCGTCGGAGGTGTTGCCGATGGGTGACGAGGAGACGTTGCGTTGGGGTCGGCAGTACACCAGCGGGAAGGAATGTCTGCCTTGTATTATTACGACGGGGGACATGTTGAAGATTTTGAATCGGCCGGACTTTGATCCGGAGGCGGCGGCGTTTTTCATGCCGGGCAGCAGCGGGCCTTGTCGGTTTGGTCAGTACAATTGTCTGCAGAAGCTGGTGCTCAAGCAGGCGGGGCTGCCCAATACGATTCCGGTGGTGTCGCCGAATCAGGATGGCAATTTTTACGAGCATTTTCAGCGTTTTCGCAAGGATGCGACGCGGTTGGCGTTTAACGGGATTGCCGCTATCGATTTGTTGTTGAAGGTGTTGTTGAAGATACGGCCTTACGAGCAGCAGGCGGGCGCGGCGGATGCGGCTTATAAGCGTTGCGTGGATCGGGTCATCGAGGGCATCGAGGCGGGGCTGATGGAGGGGGACCTGTTGGAGACGATGGAGGCGTGCGGGCAGGACCTGGCGACGGTGGAGGTGGACGATTCGTTGCGTCGGCCTCTGGTGAGCGTGGTGGGTGAGATTTATGTTCGCAGTCATCATTTTGCCAACGACGAGATTGTGCGGAAGCTGGAGTCGTTGGGATTGGAAGTGAACCTGGCGTCGTTTGCGGAATGGTTGTACTACACGAATCACACGCGGAAGTTGATGGCGCGGCGGTGGAACAATTACAAGTTGCTGGTGCAGAACCAGGCGAAGGATTACATACAGCATCGGATCGAGTCTCGTCTGGCGGGGCCTTTGGAGTCGCGGTTTGGTCGGCTGGCGGAGGGCAAGATTACGGAGGTGATCGATGTGGCCAAGCCTTACATTCACGAGTCGTTCGAGGGCGAGGCGATTTTGAGTATCGGCAAGATTGTGGAGATGTCTCATGCCGGTGCGGCCGGTGCGGTGAACGTGATGCCGTTTACGTGCATGCCGTCGACGATTGTTTCGGCGATGACACGGCGGATCAATGTGGACAGCAACGGTTTGCCAATTATCAATATCAGTTACGATGGGCAGCAGGACCCGACGCTGCAGACGCGTTTGGAGGCGTTTGCACACCAGGTGAAGAGTTTTGATCGGCGGGAGCGGTCGGCGGCGACTGCGGCGGCCCATTGAGAGAAGGACATATTGAGCGTGAATTCAGCAAGCGTGCCGGGTAGGGGCGTAGTATCGGTCGGCGGGGCCCAGGGTGTGGGTGAGGGCTCTGCGCCGTCGGTGCAGGTTGAGGCCGATGTGGCGGTAGAGGGGTCGGCCGATGCAGGTTCTTCATCCTTGGAGACGGGTCTGGCGGAGCACCGGCGGGCGATGCAGCGGTATCGGGCGAGGTGGCGACAGTTGCCTTATACGACGCGGGTGACGTGTCCGGGCTGTGGGCAGCAGGTGTCGGGCCGCTATACGGACGGCGCGAAGGGGAAGGTGCTGCTGCATTACGATTGCGAGGGGTGCGGTGCTTTGCAGGAGTGGCACGAGGACACGATCTGGTCGGTGCCTGTTATGGATCGGCCTCGGTCGGCGTCAAGCACGCTAAGTGGCGAGCCCATCAAGCGGAACCTGCGCGGTCTGCCGCGTACGGTGGAGACGTTGTGTCCTCAATGCGGGGCGGTTGTGCTGGGCCGTTACTTTGTCGAAGACGGTTGGGTGATGAGCGAGAAGTGTTGCCCGGAGCATGGTTATGTGCGGGACATTATCAACCGCGACGTGCGGCTGTATTTGAAGTCGGCGTCGTGGAGTTTTGAGGAGCAGGCGGGGCTGGAGAATCCGGCCCGGGCGGGGTCGTTGGGTTGTCCGTCGGACTGCGGTTTGTGCGGGCGGCACCAGTCGTGTGCGTGTCTGGCGAATGTGGATTTGACGAATCGGTGTAACCTGTCGTGTCCGATCTGTTTTGCGAACGCCAACGCGACGGGTTATGTTTACGAGCCGAGTTACGAGCAGATTGTGGGGATGCTCAAGTCGTTGCGGTCGTTGCGGCCGACGCCGGCGACGGCGGTGCAGTTCAGCGGGGGGGAGCCGACGCTGCATCCGCAGTTTTTCGAGATTGTCGAGAAGGCGGGGGCGTTGGGGTTTTCGAATATTCAGATTGCGACGAACGGGCTCAAGATGGCGGATTTCGAATTCGCGCGGCGGGCCCGGGACGCGGGATTGCACACGCTGTATCTGCAGTTCGACGGGATCGGGCCCGAGGTGTATCGGCAGACGCGCGGGCGGGACATTTGGCCGGCGAAACTGGCGGCGATCGAGAACTGTCGGCAGTTGGACATGAAGGTGTGTCTGGTGCCGACTGTTATCAAGACGATCAATGATGATCAGGTGGGGCCGGTATTCAAGTTTGCGGTTGAGAACGTGGACGTGGTCAGCGCGATCAGCTATCAGCCGGTGTGTTTTACGGGGCGGATCGAGACGGAGCAGCGTCTGGAGCAGCGTTATACGTTGGGGGATTTGGCACATGATTTGGCGCGGGCGAGCGGGGCGGTGGTGGAGCGTGATTTTTATCCGTTGTCGGTGGTGATGCCTTTGTCGCAGTTGTTGGAGAGTCTGACGGGTCAGCCGAAGATCAAGCCCAGTTGTCATACGGATTGTGCGTTGGGGACGTACTTTCTGGTGTCGCCGGACAAGCAGGTGTATCCGTTTCCGGCGGTGTTGGATATCGAGGCGATGTTCAGCGGTATGAATGAGTGGGCGGCGAAGCTGAAGGATCGTGGTGGTCGGCTGGGGTTGTGGGACAAGTACAAGCTGCTGCGGTTTTTTCAGGGGTTGTTTTATCCGGGTCAGTCGCCGGCGGGGCTGGACGCGAAGCGGTTTGTGCAGACGTTGCAGGGGCTGGTGGACAAGCACAAGGGGCGGGGCCAGGCGGGCCAGGCGAATTATCGCACGCTGATGGCGGCGGGGATGCATTTTCAGGATCGCTACAATTATGACGTGGAACGCACCAAGCGGTGCGTGATCCCTTACGCGACGCCGGCGGGCCTCTTTCCGTTTTGCGCATATAACAGCGGGCCGGCGTATCGCAGCCTAGTAGAACGGAGATACGCAAGGCCGGGGGGGCAGCTAACTTAGAACAAGTGAAGTAGTGGAGGCAAAAAGCGATGGCCAAAAAGAAGACAGAGAAGAAGTCCACGAAAGTGTACGAACTTAAAATCTGGCTTAAGAATATTAAGCCTCCGATATGGCGACGGTTTGTTGTGCCAAGCGATATGAGGCTCTCCATGCTGCATAATGTGATCCAGGACGTGATGGGCTGGATGGATTCGCACCTGCACAGTTTTATGGTGGGAGACAAGCATTACAGCCAACCCGATCCGGATTTCGATAGCTACGGAGACGTCCAGGACGAAAGTAAGGCCAAGTTGACGGATCTGGTCCGCAAGCGCAAAGACCGGTTTATGTATGAATATGATTATGGCGACGGTTGGGAGCACGTGGTGGAGGTGGTATCCGTGGGGCCTGCTGAGCCTGGGGTGAAGTATCCGGTGTGTCTGGCGGGCAAACGTGCCTGTCCGCCGGAGGATTGCGGGGGGCCTTGGGGCTACGGTGGATTGCTCGAAGCCATGCGGAACCCCGATCATCCGGAACATGAGGAAATGCTGGATTGGGTGGGCGACCAATTCGACCCGGAGGCGTTTGATTTGAAACGGATCAACTGGCGAATACAAATGTACCATTAAGCGGAACCGTAGGTTTATCGCAGGAGTAGGAGCATGTCATTGCGTTATCCCTTGGTGTTGGCTTCGGGGTCGCCTCGTCGGCGGGCGTTGCTGGCGGAGGCGGGGTATGTGTTCGAGGTGGCGCCGGCTGATGTGTTGGAGCCTGCGGCGCCCGAGTGTGGGTCGACGGCCGAGGCGGTTGCGTGGGTTGAGGCGATGGCCTATTACAAGGCGCGCAGCGTGGCCACAGGTCGGGCCGAGGCGGTGATTGTGGGGGCCGATACCGTGGTAGTTCATGACGGTTGTATCATAGGTAAGCCGCGGGACGAAGCGCACGCACGGCAGTTGCTGACGGAGCACTTCGCAGGGCGTAACGATGTGATTACGGGTCTGGCGGTGTTGTGTCCGGCGGCGTCGGTGCAGGTGATTACGCACGTGAGCACGGTGTTGATGATGCGGGCGATGACGGATGAGGAGCTGGCGGCGTATCTTGGCAGCGGGGCGTGGCGTGACAAGGCCGGGGCGTACGCGCTGCAGGAGGGCGGCGACAAGTTTGTCGAGACGATGGAGGGCAGCGAATCGAACGTGGTGGGTCTGCCGATGGAGGCGCTGGAGCGAGTGCTGGGGGAGGTGGGCGAAGCCTGTCGACGTTGCTTTGAGAAATTGTCATGATGCGCGTCCTATAGCAAAGAGAAAATTGGGTGACGGGATTAACAGGATTTCTTCGGTAGGGATGGAGGCCGATATGACATGTGCAAGGCAGGGTGGCCTGGGAAGATGGCTTATCCTGGTGGCGGTTGTGGGAGCGGGCCTGGGTTGCGAGAGGAACGATTCGTCAGGTTCGGCGGCGAACGGTGGAGCCGCGTCAGCGACGCCGAAGCTGCCGACGTATACGATGACGGTGGGGGGGGAGTCGTTTGTGGCGGAGTTGGCGTTTCAGCAGGCCACGCGAAGGCGCGGCATGGCGGGTCGGCGGGACATGGGGGCCAACGAAGCGATGCTGTTCGTTTTTCGCCGTTCTCGTGTGCGTGAGTTCTGGATGAAGGGGTGCTACATGGATCTGGACATCGCCTTTATCCAGGCCGACGGGGTGATTACGAAGGTGGCGACCATGATCGCGCCGCCACGGGGCGATGCCCGCACGACGTACAGCAGCGAGTTGCCCGTGCGGTATGCGCTGGAGATGCGGGCGGGAACGGCCGATCGGTTGGGATTGCAGGCAGGGGATACGGTCGAGATACCCCAGGCTGTAAAGAACATCATTGCTGATCCGGATGAGTCAAGTCTGGTAGGCGGTTTGTAACAGTCGATCAGTCCAGGCGGATGCCGCGTTGCTGGAGCCAGTTGCGCAGGTCGGGCATTTCAGTGTCGAAGAGTTCCTGATCGTAGATTTCTTCGAGTTTGCGGATGTGTTGGGCCAGGTCGTCTCGCTCGGTGACGACCTCGTTGACGCGGCGTTCGAATTCATCGGCCAGAAGGCGCAGGTCGTCGAGGTTCAGGTCGATGCCCAGCAAGGCGACGACGCGGCGCATCATGGCTTCGATGCAGCGGGGGTTGCGCCCCTCGATGTAGGCGGGGATTTCGGCGACCAGGTTGGTCATGTCGATTTGTTTGTTGCGGGCTATCTGGAGCATGTAGGTGCTAATGGAGGCGGGGCCTTCGTAGTCGGAGAAGTGCAGGTGATAGTGGGCCATTTTGTCGCGGGCGGCCTGGCTGGAGACGGAGCCGGAGAGTTTGGGTTCGCGGCTGTGGGGCACCAGACCGGCGAAGGAGCCGACAAAGTAGATTTCCTGGACCTGGGCTTGCTGGGCGAATTGGAAAAAGAGTCGGGTGAATTGCTGCCAGTGCAGATGGGGTTCCTTGCCGACAAAGAGGATCAGGTCGTTGGCAGGGTCGCTGTAGAAGGTGTTGGTGGGCTCGCGGTAGTCTTGGACAAGCCCGTCGGTGAGGTTGACATGAGGTCGGAAAAGGGCGGAGAGTTCCATGGAGCCGGGAAAGTTGTAGATGTAGAAGGGGTCGGCGTCTATGGAGGCGATGGGGCGGGCGTCGAGCCTTTCGACGAGGCCTTGCACGACGCCGGTGGAGACGTCGCCGCCGTCCATCCATCCGAAGAGCCCTATCAACAGTCGTGGGGCGTTGAGGTCGAGTGGGGCATGGACTTTGAGGAGCTGATCGGGCATGGGGTGCACTCCTTTTGCACGAAAAAGTGAGTATGTCTATAAAGCCATTATACGGCGTGGCGGGGTGGATGCCAAAGGCTTGGTGGCAGATTTTGCGGCGTTGAAGGCCGGCATCTGGGGCGAGGAGCGCGGCTCTGGCGGCGGGTCTTTGGCAGGGAGAGGGGTGGTGTGTGAGTTTTTGACTGGTTTGCCCTTGGCGGGTGGGTTAGAGTGGCGTGCTAATGCAGAGCCAATCTTAAACATGAAAGTGAGGGCCGTGTCATGGATTATCAAACGCAGAGGTATGTTCGAGTGAGTGGGGCGGCGGTGGCGTTGCTCCTGGTGGTGTGGGCTGCGAGTGCGGCATTTCAAAGTGTGCCGGCCGGTCACGTCGGTGTGGCGACGTTTTTTGGGAAGGTGCAGGAGAAGACGTACGCGGAGGGCATGCATTTTCCGGTGAATCCGTTGTACAAGTGGCATTTGTACGATGCGCGGATGAAGAGCCACAAGGAGACGGCAGGGGTGCCCAGCCAAGACCAGTTGACCACGACGCTGGAGGTGTCGGTGCAGTACCGGGTGAACCGGGATATGGCGACGATCATGTTGGGGGAGACGGGTGAGGCGTCCGATGCACTGAATGTCCATCTGGT
>Ga0180432_10006871_pt1 | contig 14656 bp, 13 predicted proteins | sample SS_ome_10_FD_132414 | JGI IMG/M metagenome (GOLD analysis project Ga0180432, IMG submission 132414) | Hypersaline lake sediment archaeal communities from the Salton Sea, California, USA - SS_1_MS_2 metaG | ecosystem: Environmental > Aquatic > Non-marine Saline and Alkaline > Hypersaline >... | reverse complement strand
GGTTTGGAAATATTGTTGGAAGCGCCAACGACAACAATGCTCTTAGGATCAATTAGTTGAGAATTTATCATCTGGACAGAATCTGCTGAACCAAAGATAAGAAAGCTGCGAGAAAAAAATAAGGCAAGTTGCTACTCTCCCTAAAACCCTTAAAAAGATTCGCAACTTGCCTTGCACCCCAACAATTACTTTCCATAAGTAAAAACCAAAAAAACAGGAATAAGTTGCCCCCGGAAGAGGATTTAACAAAAACCGGCGTTTTATTAACATTTATCCTGCCAGAACAGACCTGACCTTCACACCCGGAATCCTTCCCAGTTTCCCTGTAAGGGATCCGATCTGATCAGTATTGCCTTCAAGCACCAGGGAAATGATGTTCAAAGCCCGCTCCCTGAGGGGGATCCCCTGTCTTCCCAGGATCATCTCCGAATGCTCTGAAATGATGCGGTTGATCCGCTGGATATCCCCGTCGATGGGAACCAGGATAATCACCGCACCTGTTCTTTTCTCCTTCATGGTTACGGGATTCCACTAGGATGACTGACCGGACATTTTCACAAAATAGGCCACTTTTTCCAGGGAGGTGATCATATCATATTCTTCCAGATAAACATCCGGATCCAGATCGAGTGGTACAGTGGTAAAGTTGAGCACCCCCTTGATGCCGGCTTCCACAAGCTGCTGAGATACATCTGTTGCAGTATCTGCGGGCAGGGTAAGGATGGCAATGGAGATTTGAAGGGACTCAACAATTTCTCGGAGCCGGTTCAGGGGATAGCACTTGACTCCTGAAATGACCCGGTCAATCTTGTTGCGGTCCACATCGAAGGTGGCAATGATATTCAGCTTGGACCGTTTTCCGATAAAATACGTGGTAATGGCCTTCCCCAGGTTGCCAACACCGATGACCGCCACATTCAGTCCCTTTTCGGAATCGAGGATCTCCCCGATTACCTGGAAGAGTTCCCTCACATCGTATCCCTTCCGCTGCATGCTGGTGTAACCAATGAACATGATGTCTCTCCGCACCTGAACCGCGGTATTGTGATGCAGCTGCGCAAGCTCATGGGAGTAGATATGCGTTTTCCCTTCTTCCAGGCACTGCAGAAGGGATCGACGGTATTCACTGAGTCTTTCTACTGTGCGTTCAGGTAGTATCATATGCATGCAATTGTGCGATAATACAATACTACAAAATATTGTTAATTAATTAACAGGAGATTTCGTGAAAAACAATTCCGTGCGCTTCTTTCCCTCCGGTCCGCCGGGCAAACGATCATAAATCTTCCGGAATGCGGGATTTTCATAAACTGTATGGGAGGTCTCGCTGTTTTCAATCTCATAGATCGATTTTGTTCTTGATCTTATGATCTGGTTATCAATGGAATGGGGTTGACCGCCTCCGTTCACACATCCATCGGGACATGCCATTACCTCGAGCAGATCGAAAGATCTTTTTCCCGAAGTGATTTCCTCAATCAGTTCAACCGCATTGGCAAGTCCGCTTACCGCTCCCAAACGGAACTCCCGTTCACCGGCACTGACCACCATTTCCCTCACACTCCTGTGCACCCTGAAACGATGCAGTTTTGCCGCGGTCAGTTCACGCCTGGTTATCTGCCGGTAAAGGGTCCGGATGGTTGCTTCCGCTTCACCGCCTGCCACGGCAGTCAGCATGCTTCCACTGCCTCCGCAGTGGAATGGCAGATCAGGTTCTTCCGGTTCCAGCCGGTTCAGATCAATCCCGCTCAGGCGGATCATTCTGGCAAGTTCCCTGGTGGTGATCACCAACTCAATAACCGGATGATCCCCTGTTGCCGTTTCAACCCGTTGCGCTTCATTCTTTGCAGCAATGCATGAAGAGATAACCACGGATACAATGTTCCGGCGATCATCGTTTTTCTGTTCCGCAAGCATTTCTTTCACCAGGCTGCTGGTAATCTGGTGGGGTGATTTGAGCGGTGAAAGATGGGGGATCAGTTCAGGCAGGAATTGTTCCACGTACCGAACCCAGGCGGGACAGGAACTGGTAAGGAGCGGAACACCTGTCCGGCCGGATTTTCGCCTGTTGAGGATCCCTGCCTGCTCCATGATCATGATATCAGCTCCTGCCGATGTTTCAAATACATAATCAAACCCGCATTGCCGCAGTGCTGCATTGATCATCCGGCTGAAATCGGTTCCGGATTTGTATCCCAGCTGTTCTGCTACAGAAACGGCCACCGCAGGAGTAACCTGTGCCACCATCGTGGTATCGGGAGAGTGAATATAGTCACTCAGCTCGGGGAACCGGACATTTTCGATCAGCGCCCCGGTCGGACAGGCGATCAGGCACTGGCCGCATGCCACGCAACTGGAGAAATTCAATGGTTTTGCCAGGGTGGTAGAGACCTTTAATTCATTTCCGCGGTGGGCAAAGTCGAATGCGGATACCTTCATGATCTCCTCGCATACCCTTACACACCTGCCACAAAGGATGCACTTGGAAACATCCCTGACGATAGCCGGACTTGACCTGTCCGGTTGTGCTGCCCTCCTTTTTCCGGGAATGTTCCGCTCCCGGATATTGAGATCTTCGGCGAGTGACTGTAATTCGCAGCTGCCATTGCGTTCGCAATACAGGCAATCATCCGGATGGTTGGACAGCAACAATTCCACATTGGTCTTCCTTGCCTTTAATACCCTGGGAGAGTGAGTTTTGATCTTCATTGGTTCCTCCACCGGAAAGGAACAGGCCGGTACCAGTTTTTCCCTTCCCTCCACCTCAACCACACACATGCGGCATGCACCTGATGGGATAAGGTCTTTCATGCTGCAGATGGTAGGCACATGGATACCGCTGCGGTTCAGTGCAGCCAGGATGGTCTCCCCTTTCACTGCTTCGATCTCCTTCCCGTTTATCTCAAGCTTTATTTGCATGGTTTCCTGTTACTTGTAATAAACCGCCGTGAACTTGCATACATCATAACAAATTCCGCAGCCGGTGCATTTCTCCTGAACGATAAAATAAGGGTGCCTGGGAGTCCCGATAATGGCATCAGCCGGACAACGCCTCGCACAGATTGAGCAGCCGGTACACAGGTCCGAATCAATGAACCAGCTCCTCAATTCCCCGCAGGTATTGGAAGGGCACCGCCGGTCAAAAATGTGCTCCTCATACTCCTGCCTGAAATACTTCAGGCTGCTTAATAAGGGATTGGCAGCATTCTGCCCCAGTCCGCAGAGCGATGTATCTTTCATCACCGCCGCCAGGTTCTCCAGCTGCATGACTCCCCTGAACCGTTCCAGTGAGGTGTCTTTTTCCTCATCCGGGGGTTTCCTGGTAATCCCCTCCAGGATCTCGGCCATTCTGCGGGTCCCCTCCCGGCAGGGAATGCATTTTCCACAACTCTGTTTATCCGAATAGTCTGTGAAAAATCGCACCATATCGACCACACAGCTTTTGTCATCCATGACCACAATGCCTCCGGAACCCATGACAAAGCCCTCTTTTTTCAGGTCTTCGTAAGAAACAGGAATATCCAGCAGTTTCCGTGGGATCATACACCCTGCCGGTCCCCCCACATGCACCGCCTTCAGTTTCCTGCCTTTCTTCACACCCCCGGAAATCCCGTTTACAATGGTATTCAGGTTGGTACCCATGGGCACCTCCACCACTCCGGTGATCCTGACCCTGCCCGATATGCTGAATATTTTCGTGCCGGGGCAGTCCTCCGGGCCCAATTCCCTGAACCAGCCGGGACCATCCCTGATAATCCCGGGAAGGTTGCAGAGGGTTTCCACATTGTTTACCACAGTGGGCCGGTTCAGGTAACCGGTGACAGCTGGATAAGGAGGTTTGGAGGATGGCATTCCACGCCTGCCTTCCAGGCTGGCTATCAGTGCGGTTTCCTCTCCACATACAAACGCACCCGGTCCTTTTCTGAGTGAGATCTGCAGATTATACCCACTGTCAAGGATGTTATCACCGAGCAGGCCCACTTTTCTTAACTGTTGAATGGCATGATTGATCCTTCTCACAGAATCATTGTATTCTGACCTGATATAGATGTAGGCCCGGTTAGAGCCGATGGCATAAGCAGCAATGGAAATGCCTTCCAGCAGCCGGTAGGGATCCCCTTCCATCAGGGTGCGATCCATAAAAGCGCCGGGGTCGCTTTCTTCAGCATTACAGATCAGGTATTTTTGATCGGACGGGGTATCGAGGGCTACCTTCCATTTCTCACCGGTGGGAAATCCTCCGCCTGACCTGCCCCGGAGTCCGCTTTCGTTAACAATTTCACAGACTTCCCTGAAAGTGTGGTAACGGATAACCCTGAGAAATGCCCGGTAGCCTCCCCTGGCCATGTATTCTTCCAGTGAGAAAGGATCGATGATTCCGCAGGATCCCATGACGATTCGCAGCTGTTTGGAAAAGAAGGGGATCTGATCAAGGTAAGGAAGATCACTCCAGGATTCCTGCTGTTCGTGCCGGATCTGTCCGATCACCAGAGGATCGCTGATCACATCATGGAAAAGATCGTCCAGCAGCACGGCAACTTTTTCTGCAGTCACCTTCCTGAAAAAGACCCTGGTCCGGCCCGGTATCTGAACAGAAATAACAGGCTCCTCCGAGATAAGACCGATACTGCCCGTTTCACGAAGCTCTATTTCCAGGGACCTTTCGCGAGCATAGTTTTCAATGGCCTCCCATGTCTCCCTGGCTCCTGCCACCAGTCCCGAAGTTGAACTGTTTACCATCACCAGTGGCCGGTCCAGCCGTTCCCTTCCCAGAAAAGCAAGCCGGTCCTTCTCCTTCTCTGACAAATCCCCGTCATCTGTCTGAGCCAGTTTAATCAGGAATTCATGATCGGGAAGCATCTTCGCGGTAGTTTTTAATGATTTCCCTGACTTCCCTGACCGTTATTCCGGCATAATAAGTCCCATTGACCGCCATGACCGGTGCGGCTCCGCAAGCACCGATGCATGATTGCACCTCCAGGCTGAAAAGTCCGTCTCTTGTTGTCTCTCCATCTCCTATTTCCAGAAGTTTCCCGATCTCCTTTACCAGCTCCCCCGATCCCTCCAGATGACAGGACGACCCGTTGCAGATGGTGATGTGGTAAACTCCCCTGGGAGAAAATGTGAACTGGTTGTAAAAAGTGGCCAACCCGTATACCTTGCTGGTGGGCAATGAAAGATGTGCCCCTATTTTTTCGATGGATTCTTCGGAAATATAACCAAATTCATCCTGAACTGCCTGGAGCAGCGGGATCAGTGCATTCCTTTTAATCTGCGGAAACCTCCCCAGGATCTCATCGATACAGGCCATTGAACCAGATAATCTTACATGAGTTCACAGATGGCTCAAATATATTGATTATGTTTGTTATTTGAAAAACAGTATTCAATTTGAACACAGTATAAATAATGCTTTCGATGAGTTCCTGGTCAGTCGAGGAAACAGGAAAACCCTTCAGGTGATACAGCAATACCTGAAGGATCATGTCCTTGAGATCCTGGAGAAGGAATTTGGGGATCTGTAAAACAAACAGCACGCGATGGAACCCTTACTGAAAATCAACAGTGAAACCTGTACTGCCTGTTATGCCTGTGTGAGGGCCTGTCCGGTAAAAGCCATCCGCGTCCGGTCGGAAAAGGTGAAACCGGAGATCATCCCGGAGAGATGTATTGGTTGCGGCAGCTGCGCTGCAACCTGTTGCCCACCAGGACCCCAATCTTCCTGTTGAACTGGAAATGAGAAGGACGGTTGTGAAAAGAATGGCCAGTTTGCTTGAAGAAAAATTCCTCAAAGAGGTTTCCATACGGTATATCCAGAACAAAACACCCATCTTATTCGTAATATTCTTGGCACGTTTATTGTCAGTATTGTAACACCTGTTTTGTTTGATACAGGCTGACAGGATGACTGAATATAACACTGAGAGCCCATACAATATTGAGAGGAGGATATTATTCATGCACGGATTTTTGAATCGTATCGGCAACCTGATGATACCCATTGACGAGGAGACAGAATACATCCCATTGCTGTCTGAAGAGGAAGAAGAAGATCTGAAAAAGATGAGTATCCCGGATGTTCTTCCCATTCTGCCCCTGCGAAATACCGTTCTCTTCCCGGGAGTGGTTATCCCCATCACCGTCGGAAGGGATAAGTCGCTCAGACTAGTCCAGGAAGTATACAGGAAAAACAAGATACTCGGTGCGGTGGCGCAGAAAGACAGTTCTATCGAAGATCCGGAGTATGAGGACATGTATGAGGTGGGAACGGTGGCTCAGATCCTGAAGATACTGGAAATGCCGGATGGTACCACCTCGGTGATCATCCAGGGCAGGAAACGTTTCAGGATGGATGACCTTTTAACCAATAAACCCTATCATGCTGCCAAGATCACCCCCCTGGAGGATGCGGAAGAAGAGCCTGCCGGCGAATCCAGGGCTGTGGCCGCCGCACTCAAAGAACTGGCAATCAAGATTATCAAGCTTTCTTCCAACATCCCCACCGAGGCGACCTTTGCAGTAAAAAATATTGAGAGTCCTTCTTTTCTTATCAATTTCCTGGCATCCAACAGCGAATTATCGCTGAAAGAGAAACAGGGACTGCTAGAGAACAACAGCATTTCCAAAAGGGGATTCACCCTGCTGGAACACCTCTCCAAGGAGGCCCAGATGCTGGAACTGAAGAATGATATCCAGACCAAGGTTAAAAGCGATCTGGACCAGCAGCAGCGTGAGTACCTGCTTCACCAGCAAATGAAGACCATCCAGGACGAGCTTGGAGGGTCACCCCAGGACCAGGAGGTGCAGGAGTTCAGGGAAAAAGCGAAAAAGAAAAAATGGAACCAGGAGGTAGCCGCAGCATTTGAGAAAGAACTTGATAAATTCTCCAGGCTTAATCCGGCCACGGGAGAATATTCCGTTCAGGCCAACTACCTTCAGACCCTGATCGAGCTTCCGTGGAATCAATTCACGAAAGACAATTTCAACCTGAAGAGGGCCGGCAGGATTCTGGAGAAAGATCATTTCGGACTTGAGAAAGTAAAGGACCGGATCCTGGAACACCTGGCCGTACTGAAGCTCAAGGGCGATCTGAAATCCCCCATTCTTTGCCTGGTGGGTCCTCCCGGGGTGGGAAAAACTTCCCTGGGCAAATCGATCGCCGAGGCACTGAATCGAAAATATGTCAGAATGTCACTTGGGGGAATGCACGATGAGGCGGAGATCAGGGGCCACCGGAAAACCTATATCGGTGCCATGCCGGGCAGGATCATCCAGAACCTGAAAAAGGCGAAATCGGCCAATCCTGTTTTTGTTCTGGATGAGATTGATAAAGTCGGAAGGGATGCCCACGGTAATCCTGCATCTGCCCTGCTGGAAGTGCTGGATCCCGAACAGAACAGTACCTTCCATGACAATTTCCTTGAGCTGGATTTCGATCTTTCAAAAGTGATGTTCATTGCTACCGCCAACACCACCTCCGGAATTCATCCGGCATTGCTGGACCGTATGGAAGTAATCGATCTGTCGGGTTACATCGTGGAGGAAAAGATCGAGATTGCGAAAAGGCATCTGATTCCAAAACAGATTGAATACCACGGGCTTAAACGTAATCAGATCTCCCTTCCCAAACGAACCCTTGAATTCATCATCGAAAGCTATACCCGCGAGTCGGGAGTAAGACAGCTGGACAAACAGATCGCCAAGCTGGTCAGGGTGGTGGCCAAATACATCGCATTTGATGATACCTATGAGAAGTCCATCTCCAGGAAAAAAGTGCTTGAGATCCTGGGGCAACCCCGTTTCCTCAAAGAAAAATATGACGGGAACAAACATGCAGGTGTGGTAACCGGTCTGGCGTGGACCGCCACCGGCGGTGAGATCCTTTATGTGGAAACCTCCCTGAGCAAAGGTGACGGGAAACTCACCCTGACAGGGAACCTGGGAGATGTCATGAAAGAATCTGCCATCATCGCACTGGAATACCTGAAATCACATGCTTCAACACTCTCCCTTGATACCAGGGTATTTCAGAATTACAATGTGCATGTGCATATCCCGGAGGGAGCCATTCCCAAAGACGGACCTTCCGCAGGTGTAGCCATGATGACCTCCATTGCCTCTGCTTTTACCCAGCGCATGGTGAAGAACAACATTGCCATGACCGGCGAGATCACGCTCAGGGGAAAGATCCTTCCGGTGGGAGGCATTAAGGAGAAAATCCTGGCTGCCAAGCGGGCCGGGATCACGGAGATTGCCATTTCAGCAGAGAACCGCAAAGATGTGGAGGAGATCAAGGAAATATACCGCAACGGATTGCGGTTTGAATTTGTTCAGGAAATATCCGACCTGATCGAATTCGCGCTGCTGGAGGAAAAGGTCGAACAGCCTATGTCCATCACCTAGCATATCAACAGCTTCGCCGTCTCAATTCCACGGGCCCTTTTGATCCTTACGAAATAGATGCCGGATGGAAGTCCCTTGCCTTCAAGGTCGGAAATGGTGAATGAATCATCTAACTGAGCACGGTATTTATATACAGGCATGCCTTCCAGGTTAAATACTTCAATCATGACGTACGAGGTTAAGTTTTAGAAAGAGCTTTGTAGGGAGCTAATTTATGATCCACATCGACCAAAGTAAAGGAAAATCTTACTTATTGTATAAAGTGTGCAATTTTGGCTATGAACCGGTCATATCTCTGTACGAAGGAAGAAATTGGGCTAGAAGCTGGCTTCGAGAAGCCTGATTCTTTGAGCGGGTATCCTGAATGAATAGGAAATGCCTGAATACTCCAGGGTACAGCTGCAGCTTTTCCGGTCGACCCTGGAAAGGTATTTCACATTCACAAGATATGAGCGACTGGCCCTGAAGAAGCTGCCCGACCGCATCAGCTCCTCGATGGTACCCAGGTTGTGGGTGGTCAGTTCCCTGTTGCCGTTCAGCAGCTGAACATGGGTATAATTCCCATCCGCTTTGCAGTAGATTACTTCTGATGGACTGACCAGGATATAGCCCGACCTGGTATTCAGTTTAATCTTTTCGTGAGCCGGTGGTTTAAGCACCTCTATGAGCCGGGTGATATCCTGTTTCCGGTCAGACTGGATCTTGGATCTGTACCTGGAAATGGCTGCACTTAATTCTGCGCGGTGGACCGGTTTCAGGATATAATCAAAAACAGAAGAGCGTATGGCCCTGATGGCATAATTTTCATAGGCGGTAACGAAGATGATCCCGGGATGGTAACCCTCGCAGCTGATCTGTTCAATGAAATGGAAACCATCTTTACCGGGCATCTGAATGTCCAGGATGACAAGATCGGGATTCTCCATTTTCAAAATAGTGACAGCTTCATCCACATTCCCGGCCGAACCGACCAACCGGACACCTTCCTCTTCCTGAAGCATATATCGGAGTAATTCACGAGCTTCCGATTCATCATCAACAACAAGGATTTTCAGCGATTGATTCATGAGACATCCAGGGTTGCGACTTTCTCCGGGGCCAAGTTATGAAATTCCTGAGGCACGTTTCATGTTCATTTCAATTTTTTTCGTAATCTTCAGTGCTTTTTATATTCCGAAGCATGGCAAATTTCCATCCGCATAGAACAACCGCCAGATTTGGAACTCTCCCGGTCTTTATGACCTCCATCTCCACCATCCTTGGTGCAATCCTTTTTCTCAGGTTCGGATACGCCATTGGACATCAGGGGTTTATGGGAGTTATCGGAATCATCCTGCTGGGTCATATGGTGACTATACCCACCGCCATGGCTGTGGCCGAGATTGCAACCAATCAGAAAGTGCAGGGAGGCGGGGCCTATTACATCATCAGCCGCTCTTTCGGTCTGAATATAGGCGCTGCCATTGGTATTGCCCTGTACCTGAGCCAGGCCATCAGTACGGCTTTTTATGTAATTGCCTTTTCAGAGGCCTTTGATCCCCTGATCCGGATCCTGCACTATGAGCTCAACATCCCGCTGATCGACAAAAGGTGGATCGGACTTTTCAGCATGGGCCTGCTTTCTGTGATCATCCTTACCCGGGGAGCAAATATGGGGATGAAGGCACTTTACGTTGTGGTAGCCCTCCTTTTTACCTCACTGTTTTTCTTTCTACTGGGAAAGTCCACCTTACCTGACCAGCCATTTCAGCTCAATGACCAGATTCAGAACCCGGATGATTTTTTCTTTGTTTTTACCATCGTTTTCCCTGCATTTACCGGACTGATTGCGGGACTTGGCCTGTCGGGCGACCTTCGCAACCCGGGCAAATCGATCCCCCGGGGAACCCTGCTGGCCACCATCGGGGGATTCGTGGTCTATATCGTGGTTGCCTACAAGCTTGCCCTGAGTGCTTCACCGGAGGAACTGGCCTCCGACCAGCTGATCATGGGAAAGATTGCCCTGTGGGGACCCATTATCCCCATCGGACTGGCGGCAGCTTCCCTCTCCTCGGCCCTGGGATCCATCATGGTCGCACCGAGAACACTGCAGGCCATCGGAATGGACCGGGTATTCCCGGGAACCGGTCTGAACAGGTGGCTGGCCAGGGGCAAAGCAAAGGACAATGAGCCCATCAATGGAGCATTGATCAGCATCACGATCGGTTTTGTCTTCGTGGCTTTCGGGGATATTGACTTCGTTGCACAGATCATCTCCATGTTTTTCATGGTTACCTATGGAGCGATCTGTCTCATCTCCCTGCTGGAACATTTTGCCGCAGATCCGTCCTACCGGCCCACCTTCAGGTCCAGATGGTACCTTTCACTGATAGGTGCGGTCACTTCCTTCTGGCTGATGTTTAAAATGAATGCACCCTATGCACTGCTCTCCCTGATGATCATGGCTGGCATATACGCCATGGTGTCGGGATACAAGAAAAAGGAGAAAGGCCTGGCCAATCTTTTCAGGGGTGTCGTTTTCCAGATGAGCAGGCAGCTCCAGATCCTGGCGCAGAGGGCTGACAAGGAAGATTTGAATGAACACTGGAGGCCCTTTACCATCTGCATCTCCCAGGATACTTTCATGCGGAGGAGTGCCTTTGATATGCTCAGATGGATCTCGCTGAAATACGGTTTTGGCACCTATATTCACTACATCAAGGGTTTTCTTACCGATGAAACCAACCATGAGTCGAAGGAGGTCCTCAATAAATTAATCAACCTGGCTGCAGGAAGCAAGAACCGGGTCTACCTGGATACCATCATCAGCCCTTCATATACCTCTGCCATCGCACAGGTGATCCAGCTTTCCGGCATTTCCGGGAAGGGGAACAATATGATCCTTTTTGAGTTTTCCCAGAACAATCCAGCGGCCCTTGAAGAACCATTGAACACCCACGACATCCTTTATGGTACCGGATTTGACCTCTGTGTGCTGAATACCTCCTATAAAGGGTTCGGCTATAAAAAACAGATCCATATCTGGATCACCTCCAGGGATTATGACAACGCCAATTTGATGATCCTACTGGGGTATATCATCCTGGGGCATCCTGAGTGGAAGGATGGGATCATCAAGATCTTTTCAATATACCATGGTAAGGAGGCGGAGAGGAAAACGGAAGAGCTTAAAAATCTGATCAGGGAGGGACGCCTGCCCATTTCACTGGGGAACATCAACCTGATCAGTGCCGAGGAAAACCAGGTGAGAAATGTGATCGGAGAAATATCCATGGACGCCGACCTGACGTTCATCGGATTCAGGCACGAACAGGTAAAAACAGAAGGATACAGGCTTTTCACCGGATACGAGCAGCTCGGGAATATCCTGTTTGTAAGTGCCAATAAAAAGAAAGAAATCAAGTAAAACATTACCTTTATAAAAAAATTGATGAGGAAAATTGCTGTCTTCGCCGGTTCTTTTGATCCCTTCACCATCGGACACGAATCAATCGTTTTGCGCTCCCTGGACCTGTTTGATCATATCATCGTGGCCATCGGGGTTCATTATGGCAAAAAGCCCCTGTTGAAAATAGAATCCCGGGTCAGGATGGTTAATGATGTATTCAAATCCTTTGACACGGTAAGTGCCGATTCGTTTAAAGGGCTGACAGTTGATTTCTGCAAGAAGGTACATGCCACCCATATGCTCAGGGGCATTCGCACAGCAGCCGATTTCGAATACGAAAGGGCCATGGCACAGATCAATAAAAGGATGCTGCCCGGCGTGGAATCTGTATTCCTGCTTACATCACCCGAACACACCCCCATTAACTCAACAATTATCAGGGACATCATCCGGAACGACGGAGATGCCTCCCAGTTCCTTCCAGCGGGAATCGATATCAAAAAGTATCTTTGATGCAGGCTAAAGGGCTCATCGGTCTGTTGTTCATAGCATATGGATGGGCTTTGATTCCTGCCCAGCCGGTCACCATTCTTGGATCCGGTCCCGGCTACAGCGGAAAGACGATCCACCTGTTTATCAAAGGGAATCCTTTCATCTTTCACCCCGGATATTCTGATACGGTCCGCTGCAGGGAAGACGGAAGTTTTGAGATTTTCCTGGAACTGGAAAAAGGAACCTTCATCTACCTCGAAACCGGAGTATATGAAGGATCCCTTTATGCAGAACCGGGATACAGTTACAGCATTGAATTGCCTTCCTACAGAAAAAAGACGTATGCCGACCAGGTTTCCCCGTTTTTTACACCGGTCCGATTTCCCCTGGAAATTCTTACCCGTACTGCGCAGGACAGCTCTTCAACCATCAGCGGAACGATGGATATCAACCATCAATTGTTTCAGTTTGATACACTCTTCGCCAGGGTAAATGAGGAAGTGATCACAAGAAGGCGACTGCATCTTGAAAGCAACCTGGATTCGATCATCCGGACCATCGAGGCATCCTATTCGGAAGATACATCCTTTTTTTTCATTGAATACAGGAAATATAAATACGGCGTCCTGAAAATGAATGAAGGCAGAACGGGACTGGAGGAGATCGCCAGAAACTTCCTCGGGCCGGAAATCAGGGAAAAACATCCTGGATTTATGGAGCTTTTCAATGCCATGTACCGGGATTTCCTGTTCTATTTTTCCAGAAGGCCAGATGGAGCCGGGATCAGGAATGAGATCAACCGTACCCATCATCTGGGCAGGCTCCGGGAACTGATCCGTATGCACCCTTCTGTCTGGAATGATACCCTGGCCGATTTGATCCTGCTCAAGGAATTCTCTACGGTTTTCTATCAGGGCGAATACCACCAGCAGGCCATCCTCATTTTGCTGGATTCCATGATACACGATCCCGTAATGCCCGAATACGCCACCTATGCCGAACAGATCAAACAAAAACTTACCAGCCTTCTCGTCGGAACCCCTCCCCCAGGGTTTACCCTGACCGACATGCAGGGCAGGAGTTATACCCTGTCCGATTCTGAAGGCAAATATACCTACCTCATATTCTGTACACCCGACCATTATGGCTGTATGATGGAGTACCCTTTCCTGCAGTCCTACCATTCCAAGCATGCCCGCTACCTGGATGTGGTCTCCGTGATGGTTGCGGAAGAGCGGGAAAATGTGGAGCAGTTCATGGAACGGAACAGCTATCAGTGGAGGGCGCTTTATTACGAAGACCAGCCGGGTATTCTCGGGGATTATCAGGTGAAGGCATTTCCCACCTCCTATTTGATCGGTCCCGATGGAAACCTGATTCTTTCCCCGGCCCCCCTGCCATCGGAAGGATTTGAACAGCAGCTGTTCAGGATCATGCGATCCAGGGGCGAGATCTGATCAGAGCAGTTGCTTGATGAAAAGCACATCCAGGATACTCGGGTAGGTATTCTTCCGGATGAAATCGGTCTGACCGGGAACCACCCAGACCGCTTCGGAAATACCCTCACCGGACTGCAGGCGGGGTTTCCCTTTGCCACTGTAAGACATTTCAAACCACCTGGTTTTTTTAAGGATCCTTTCATCTGACTGCTGATAGGTATGGTAGGTGGATATGATGGGCTGACCGAGTTCCAGTTTCTTCAACCCTGTCTCTTCCTTCACTTCTCTGAGCGCTGCGGTTTCAAAATCCTCATCCGGTTCCAGTTTTCCCTTTGGCAAATCCCAGACACCCCTGCGCTTGATCACCAGGAAATTCCCCTCACTGTTGAACACCAGTCCGCCTCCGGCCTCCACAAAACTGAAACAGGACTTGAATTCCTCGATCAGCGACAGCATGTCCTCGTGGAAGATATAAAGGTTGCTGATCTGCTTCAGGGCGAAGAACACATCGATAAGCTCATTCAGTTCCTGGATGTTGTTATACTTGTAAAAAAGGCCCTTGTTTTTTCCAAAGGCCTTTGAAAAATCATCCCCGAAATATACTGTTCTGTCCTTGAAAAAAACTTTATACATTTATTTATATACAATCTAAATTATACACTGGTAATCTAATCACCTGTTTACCAGCCTTTTAAGCAATTACAAAAATTTCATCATATGTCATAATTTGGCTAATATTGTATAGGAATTGTATAGAATTAATCCTCCACAGCATTATGACATCATTAAAATCTTACACCCTAAAATACTATTGTTTGGGTTCAGCAATTAAAGGTAATAATTTTCGGGTATATCTAAGGTACTATGTTACTCTTGATTCTAAGCCAGTTAGTTTAAGCCTAAATACAGCATACACCCTGACCAAGGAGCAGGT
>Ga0180432_10006870_pt1 | contig 14657 bp, 14 predicted proteins | sample SS_ome_10_FD_132414 | JGI IMG/M metagenome (GOLD analysis project Ga0180432, IMG submission 132414) | Hypersaline lake sediment archaeal communities from the Salton Sea, California, USA - SS_1_MS_2 metaG | ecosystem: Environmental > Aquatic > Non-marine Saline and Alkaline > Hypersaline >... | reverse complement strand
GGCGAACCCAAGCCGTCCGCGCCGGGCGACCGCAGTGCCGATTCTACCCATTCCCACTATGCCGAGGGTCTTTCCGTGGACATCCAAGCCCAGGTGTGGCTGGATCAGCTCCCAACCCTGATAAGCACCGCAACGAAGGTAGGTATCCGCTTCCGGGACGCGTCTCGCTGTCGCTAGGAGCAACGCGAAGGCAAGGTCGGCCGTCGTTTCGGTGAGGACTCCCGGAGTGTTTGTCACGACGATGCCTGCGCTCTTCGCTGCGGCGACGTCGATATTTTCGTAACCCACCGCGATGTTGGCAATAATCCTCAACTTCGATCCAGCGGCAATAATCTGTTCATGGATATGGTCCGTGAGTAGACAGACGAGCGCCTCAATCTCGCCGATCTTGTTGAGCAGTTTCTCTTGGGGAATCGGGCCGGGAACCTCTCTCGTCTCGACGGTGTGTCCGGCGGCGCGCAATCGATCGATTCCTTCCGGAAAGATCCGTTGTGTGACGAAGACTCTAGCCATGGGATTGTCGCTTGTCTTGATTGGGTATGGCCTGGCGGGCCAATCTGTCACACCGCTCGTTCTCCTCGTGTCCGGCGTGCCCCTCGACCCAATGGAAGGTGACCCGGTGACGGCCGACCAGCCGATCGAGCTCGTGCCACAATTCCTCGTTTTTCACCGGCAAAAGCCGCTTTCCGCTCTTTCGCTTCCAGTTGTACTTTTTCCAGATGGCAAGCCATTCGGTCATTCCCCTCTTCAGATACGTGGAGTCAGTGAATAGATCGACAACGACTGGTTCCTTCAGTGTCTTGAGTGCTTCAATCGCGGCGGCAAGCTCCATGCGGTTATTGGTTGTCTGGCGCTCGCCACCCGAGATTTCCTTGCGATGCGTGCCACTAATGAGGATTGCTCCCCACCCCCCCGGTCCTGGGTTCCCGCTGCAGGCGCCATCGGTGTAGATTACCACTTTCTTCACGGCGAGTAAGGTATAGCGGATTGGTCTTCTCTTGTCCAGGTTGCGGCTGCAGCGCTTCCTGGTTGCAGATAGACTGGTACAGGAGCTTGGAAGCAGCGCAGCAAGGAACCGATGACTTCGAAGGATTTTCGTCGTAGAGTGAAATTGCGCTTACATCCGACCTCTTGGCTCCTTCTGACCTCTCGCGTACCATCATGCAGTTCACCCTTGGCTGAGCCGCGCGGCGCCTGCCACGCGGGAAGTTCCGGAAGCGCCTCTTGCGAGGTCGACAGAGGTGATTCGCGTGCACTTGACAAAAAAGTGGACCTGTGCTAGCGTTGATGGGTTGTTGGTAGTGGTGCAGTCGTTTTAGTTTGGAGTACAGATTGTTCTGATTTCCACTAAGAACGTTCTGCCCCGATGAGACATCCAGCAAGAAGGAGGAGTACGATTATGGCAGAGCGTGAAACCGGTACTGTCAAGTGGTTTAACGACTCTAAGGGCTTCGGCTTCATCGCTCGCGAGCAAGGTGAAGACGTATTTGTACACTTCACCGGCATTCGCGGCGAGGGGTTTCGATCGCTAGACGAAGGTCAGAAAGTGGAGTTTACAATCGTCGAAGGCCAGAAAGGCCCTCAGGCCCAAGACGTGGTAGCCATATAGCCTAGTGGCGTAAAGCAAGATAAGCTTCAAGTACGGCGCATTGTCAAAATGCGCCGTGTGTTTCTTTGGTAGATCTTGACCAGGAGTCAGGCGCAAGATCAACCGTTGAAGCGGTCAGTAGTGGTACTGCATATGTGTGGCGAGGGGTCCACACGAACAGGCAGTCCGTCAAAGGAAGAGAGGAATGCTTAATTCACGGCAGCAATCCAAGGAGCGGCTAGAATAGCTGAACGATCTTATGACGCACTTAAAAAGGATGTGGCCAGAGGAAGATTGCCCTTCCTGCCGCAAGCTGAGTTAGTCTCTTTTCTTTGTGCATTCCTGTCCAACGCTCTTGATGCATCTTCTCATTTCTGTAAATCGCGTCGCTCCTATTCCCAAAATGCCGATGCTTGACAGAATCAGCAACCAGCCAACTACATTCAACGGGGTGGAAACAAAAAACTTGATGAGCGATATCCCTGCGAGTAGCGTACCCAGTGCAGTACGAACGTAGGCCAGCAAGGTGCGTTCGTTGGCTAGTACCGTCCGATCCACTGCCAAAAAGTCACGGAGAATAAGTTCTCTGGTCTCAAAAGATTCATATGGCGCTTTCATCCCACTCTCCTAGATAGACGTTTTGATTCCGCTGGTTCTCTTTCGGTTGAACAGCAGAAGGACTGTCACGTGTTAGTCCCTCTTGCCTGCTCTAGCTAACTTGACACCCGACACCAATCTCACTACTCTAGTATAACGTTTACCGCAAACGTTTTTCAATAAAAAGGGGGCGGACATGGCTACCATGCGTGATGTAGCAAAGAGGGCACACGTCTCCATTGCTACGGTATCCCATGTCATCAACGGGACGCGCAAGGTTGCGCCTGAGACGACCGAGCGAATTGTGCAGGCCATGAAAGAGCTGAATTACCATCCCAATGCGGTCGCTCAGTCTCTTCGTACCCGTAGTACAAAAGTGATCGGCGTTCTTGTTTCTGATATCACCAATCCATTCTTTGCGAGCCTTGTACGAGGCGCTGAGGATGCAGCCTTTGAGGCCGGCTACTCTCTTATCGTATGCAACAGCGACGAGTCTCCCGAGCGCGAAGATCTCTACGTTCGCCTTTTTCGACGTCGGCGTGTTGATGGAATCCTCATCTCGCCCGTAGGAGATGGCCTAACTGAAGCGGTCTCACAACTAAGAGATGGGAAGACTCCTTTGGTATTCATCGATCGATGCCCAGCGGGCTGGGAAGCGGACGCTGTGCTTTCCGATAACATTAAAGGCTCGCGCCTAGCCACGTTGCATCTTGCACGTGCTGGGCACACGAGGATTGGGATCATCCTCGGGATCAAGGGTGCGACCACGACTGAAGAAAGGCTGAACGGTTACCGCCAAGGGCTTGAAGAAAGCGGCCTGTCGTTTTGTGGGGAATATGTTCGTTACGGAAGCTATCGTGTCGAGGGGGGCCGACTGGCTATGAATTCCCTGTTTCTGCTGGAAGAGCCTCCGTCAGCCGTGTTCAGCACCAATAACCTCATGACCATTGGGGTATTCCAAGAACTCCTCAATCGAGGCGTGAGAATTCCCGATGAGATGGCCCTCGTAGCGTTTGACGATCTGGTCTGGGCGGAGATGGTGAGGCCACGTCTTACGGCCGTCAGCCAACGTCCTGTGGAGATTGGGCGTGAAGCCGTGCGACTTCTCCTTGAGAGGCTCTCTGTTACAGGACGCTACGAGCGCAGAGTGATCCGAATCCCTGTTGAGCTTCGAGTGAGGGAGTCCGCGTAGTCCGTTTCCAAACGACATTCTGCGGATACTTGACAACTCACTGATAGGTATGTATACTGAGATAAACGTTTACCGTAAACGTTTACTATATACAGAACAGCTCGCACCTTTCCTTAATAGAAGGAGTGGCTATAAACAGAACAGCGATGGTGAATATCCCCAAGAGTCGGAAAAAGCAGCTCGTGATTCTGCTGGCGACAGGCAACAAAAGTTTAGCTCATGCAAGGAGGCACTGTTTTGAAAGCAATTAGAAGTCTGTTGCTGATCGACGGTACAGGAAGGCCCGAAATCCAGAACGGGGTTCTTTGTGTCGATGATGACGGACTGATCACCGATGTAGGGCCCGTGGACCAGGTTAGTGTGCCCGAGAATGCCGAAGAGGTGGATTGGTCGGAGTATGTCGTTGTCCCTGGTTTTATTGATTCGCACACACATCTAGGACTCTGGGGCGCGAAGCGGAAGTCGAAGCAAGGTCTTGTGGAACAACGCCTCCAGGCCTCGCCGTACGCTCTCACACTCAAGGCATGTGTGAACCTCCTCGAGGATCTGGAGTCAGGGACAACAACAAGCCGAGCACTAGGCGACTCTGGCAACATAGAGGTGGAACTCCGCGATGCAATCAACCGATGCGAGATGCTCGGGCCTCGCCTTTTGGCTGGTGCACAGGTGCGTACAACGCATGGAGCTGGGGTTACTGCGCCTCCGGCTGATGGAGAATGGGAGATCCGAAAAACCATACGGGAAGGGATCCTGACTGGCGCGGATGTCATGAAGATCTTCGGGACCAGCCCGAGGTACGGCTTGGATGAGCTCGGCTATCGCAGGGGAGATCTGTCAGAGATGCCGACGTACACGAAGCAGGAGCTGGTGGCCGGGGTGGATGAGGCGCACGGCGCAGGCCTGAGGGTTGCCATTCACGCACTAGGAGGAAAGGGCCTTCGGTGGGCCATTGAAGCCGGGGGTGACTCGATTGAGCACGCCAATCTGATGAAAGAAGAAGACATCGAGCTTTTCCTGAAGTATGAGGCGGTTCTAAGCGATCCGAATCTCCAGCTTTTCTTCTCGCCGGAGACGGGATTCTCAACTCGTGCTACCTGGGATGAATTGCCAGCATGGTGGCGCGAGAAGGTCGTTGCGACTGCGGAGCGAACCCGCGTCGTCATGACCAAGGCTCTCGCCGCGGGCGTCAAGTTTGCGCTGGGCACGGACAGCAACCATGGGGAGCTGTGGAGAGAAGCCGTTCTCTTCAAAGAAGTACTCGGTGCATCCAGCATGCAAGCCATCCAGGCGATCACCAAGAATACCGCGGAGACACTTGGTGTCGATGCACATCTTGGCACGCTCGAGAAGGGGAAGTTCGCGGATGCCGTGGCTCTTGGCCGTAACCCTCTTGAAGATCTGACAGCCTGTGGCGAGGTTGTCCGTGTCATGAAGAGGGGCGTGATTCTTGAGCCCCCACTGATGCGATCGCTAGCGATGATGCAGAAAGAGGACCCGTGGGAGTATGAACCGTGGTACAGTTATGCCCCAGAGTAGCAGAAGAAGACTTGGGTTAGGCGATACCTTCCGTCTCTCGCGGACTCGTCTGATTCCTTGGCTATTCCTCAGTATACCACTTGTTGTCTATCTAAGTATGTTGGGCTACCCACTAATCTGCTCGTTTGTTCTCAGTCTCACCAAATGGAGCGGAATGGGCAAGCCCCCTGTCTTCGTGGGGTTCACCAACTACAAGTACCTTCTGGATCACGGTCAACTTGCGTTGGCGCTCAAGAACAACCTGCTCTGGATGGCCATGTTTGTGCCCATTCCAGCTGCCGCCGGATTCATCCTGGCCCTTTTCTTAAAAAACAAGAGCAAGCTAAACGTGTGGCTTCGCTCAATGTTCTATCTGCCGATGATCATCTCGAACACCGTCCTGTCGATCATGTGGCTAGCTGTCTATGAACCTAGACATGGGATGCTGACAGAGTTGCTAAGGTTCCTGCATCTCCCGGTGCCAACTCAGAGTTACCTAACGCGACCTGGAACCGCGATCATTGCGATTTCCATCGCGGGCATCTGGCACTGGATCGGGTTCCCATTGGTTGTGTACCTCGCGGCGGTCCAGGACATCCCTCAGGAGCTTCTTGAAGCAGCCGAGTTGGATGGCGCCAGCCGGCTCCAAAAGATCTGGCACATCGTGATCCCGCTTGTCGCTCATGCGACCACCATAGTCGTCGCGCTCGGAACCATCCTTTCCATGAAGGTCTTTGACCTGATCTACCTGATGACTGGAGGCTACTACAAGAACGATGTTGTGGGAACATTGATATGGCGTTACGCATACGAGGAGGCCAAGCTGGGACGAGCGTCGGCCGTCGCCGTTGTTGAGTTTCTGGTCATTGGAGCCCTCCTCGTGCCCTACATCCTGTATCGGAGAAGAAAAGGGGAGTTGATTGAGATATGAAGCAACACTCTACTCTCCGCATCTTCATTCGGGCATTGAGTCACTCAGTGCTCATCGCGATGGCCCTTCTGTACTTGTTCCCCCTGGTCGCCACGCTCCTGGCTGCCTTCCGTTCAGATGGGGACATCCTCCGAAACGGGTTCCTCGCAATCCCGCAGCCGTGGAATGTTGGAGGTTTCTCCGCTGCATGGGAGCAGGGAAGCCTTGGCGTATTGTTAAGGAACTCCGCCCTCATCACGCTCTTCTCCGTCCCACTGACAGTTGCATGTGCATCGCTTTCGGGGTACGCGCTATCTCGCTTCCGATTCCGATTCCGAACTGGGATCCTTCTCCTCTTCATGTCGGGGATGTTCTTCCCTCCTCAGGTCTACATCATCCCGATTTATATGCTGGCCAATACGTTAGGAGTGTATGACGCCTTTGCCGGCTTGATACTCGTCCATCTTGCGTATCAACTTCCTTTTTCTACGTTGTTCCTTCTTGGCTTCTTCCGAGCGCTGCCGACAGCTCTCCTTGACGCAGCTCGCATCGATGGCGCTGGCGAGGTTCGGATTCTCCTGCGAATCGTCCTTCCTCTCTCCAAATCGGCATTGGGTGCAATGGCGATTCTTCTCTTCACGTGGATCTGGAATGATTTCTTCTGGGGCCTCTCAATGACGCAGAGCCTCGGAACTCGACCCATCATGCTTGGACTAGCGTCGTTCTCAGGACGCCTGGCATTCAACTGGAACACTCAGGCGGCGGCTTCGCTGATTGCCTTGCTCCCGCCGCTGATGGTGTTCTGCATCTTCCAACGTTCGTTCATGAAGGGGGTGAGAATGGGAGCAGTGAAATAGGCTCGAAAGTGATTGCTGGCTCGTAGCGGAGGACACTAACGTTTTTTTAATGCGCAAGGAGGATAGATGAAAAGTATAAAAGTAATGGCGCTAGCTGTATTGGCAGCTGCTCTAGTATGTGGCGTTGGCATGTCATTGATAGCTGAACAGAAGACAGTCACGTGGCTTCACATCTGGGGTGCTGGAACAGAAAAAGAGCAAATTGCCAAGAGCATCGCGCAGTTCGAAGCAGCAAACCCGGATGTGAAAGTAGAGGAGATCATTCTGAGCTCAGCTGGCTGGCAGCCGAAGCTGATCCAGATGCTCTCGGGGGACAATCCTCCGGATGTCTTCCTCTGGTATCCGGGACCCAAGACGACGGCTCTTGTTGACGAGGGAGTTCTCGCCCCACTAGCCGGGATGTGGGACGACTATGGTGTCGATTACTTCATTCCAGCGGGGCTGAAGGAAGCATGCGCCTATGAGGGCGAGGTGTGGAACCTCCCGTGGGGCTACCACCCCACTATCGTGGTGTACAACAAGCACGTCTTCGACGACCTTGGTCTCACACTTCCTACAACCATCGCGGAGTTCGAAAGCATCTGTGATACTCTGCAAGCAGCAGGATGGGATTATCCGATCGCCTCCGCTTGGAAAGGACTCTGGCGGGGAGTCTTCCCCCCATCACTCCTTATCTCCTCGTTGGGCGGCGCTGATCTCCTCATGGATTGGAAAGACTTGAAGATTGATTTTGGGGATCCTACTTGTCGTGAAGCGTACGAGATCTGGAAGCGATGGGTCGAGAACGAATACTGGTATCCCGATCCGAGATCGAGAACCTGGGCAGAGGGTCTGAGTATTATGCTGAATAACGAAGCCCCCATGTACATCATCGGAACCTATGCAGTGCCGATGCTCGAGGAAGCAGGATGGGTATTGGGGCAGGACTTCGATGCATTCCTCTTTCCGCAGGAGAATCCTGACTACCCGTTGACCCTTTTTGGACCCTTCGACAGCTGGTGCATGTCCGCGGGAGCACCGCATCCGGTTGAGGCCCAGCGACTTCTTGCCTTCCTGGCTACGACGGGACCTCAAACCATGCGCGCAATCTACCATGGCGGTATGGCGTGTAACAAGTTTGTAACTGCCTACAACTCTGTGGGACAGATGATTCAGGATGCCATGGCGGGGGGGGCGGTTTTCCGGTCAATCACGTTCGGGCCCTTCGCCGCGAGCAGCATTCAACAAGGTACAGTCATCGACTTCTATGATGACCCTGATATCGAGGACTTCATCGAGAAGTCGAATGCTGTGAGGGAGCAATACTTAGAGGAAACGGGCAGTTAGATCCGTGGTGGACTGAAGCGGGCTTCTGGCTACGAATTGAGGTGTCCATGGCTGGGAGCCCGCTCATCCAGCCGCGTGTGCACCAAGTCTACTGCCGGACTCGATTAATACTAGAAGAGGAGATCTGAACCTCTGAAAGATGCTTGGCAAGATCAACTGTGACTGATCACGAACCAAGGTCTTCGGGATCGATGCAATGGAATACTCGTGTGGGGGTTGCGGGCAGGTTGAGCCGTGGAAGAATCAGCAGCCGGTTCCTCGGAAATCGTGAAGTTGCATCAAGCACCGCTGAAATGGGTTCTATGAAACAGATGTGCTGCCCAGGCTTGAGGCTAGTATTTCCTAAGGGATAGGACATCACGGGCTACCTCGGTGCTCGGTGCTAGTGATCAAGATCCTTTTCAGGGTGCAGCTGCATGTATTTCTTGCTGCTTAGGGAACAGAAGTTAGCTACCCGTGCAAAGGACGGCACGAGGATGGATAGGGTGGGCAAGCTTCCACTATTGTGCCAGTGAAACGTGGGAAGCCAATAGGCAAAGGGAGATGGGTAATGCAGAAGAGGAAAGTTGGAATCCTGACCTTCTCTGATGGGCGTGCATCCGTGCATCAGGACGTTGAACCGCTCAATCGCCAGTTCCAGGATCGCCTGGCGACCACGCTGCATGAGACCAAAGAAGTAGAACCCATAGTAGGTCGGGAAATCGTTTGGACGAGCGAGCTGGCCAAGGAAGAGGCGACACGGCTGACCCGAGAAGGCTGTGAGCTGACCATCTTCAATTTCGCGGTGTGGAGCTTCCCGCATCTGGCCGCGATGGCGTCTCGGTTTGCGCCAGGGCCCTTTCTCCTGTTCTCCAACATCAACCCGCAGTATCCCGGAATGGTGGGGATGCTCGCTTCGGCAGGAGCGCTGGACCAGATTGGGGCTCTGCATGGGCGGGTATCCGGCGACATCCAAGATGAGAAAGTGCTACGCCGTGTGATGGCGTTCATACGTGCCGGATCGAGCATGGCCCGCTTGAAGGGCGAAACCTTCGGTTTGTTCGGGGGCCGCCCGATGGGGATGTACACGGCAGTTGCCAATCTGGACCAGTGGATGAGGATGTTCGGGATTGACGTGGAGCACATCGACCAGTCCGAGATCATTCGTTGCGCGAACGAAGCGCCTTCCGATGAGGTCGAGAAGGCGTTTGCCTGGCTGTCCGCGAAAGTCGGTAAGATTCGCTACGATGGAAAACAGCTCACGCCGGAGAAGCTGGGGCTTCAGATCCGTAGCTACATTGCAGTGCGAGAGATGATCGAGGAGATGAAGCTCGATTTCGTGGGGTTCAAAGCGCAGCCCGAGCTGACCGATCATTTCGTGACAATGGATGTGACGGAAGCTTTTCTCAATGACCCCTATGATTGGAACGGACCCAAGGAACCAATAGTTGCCGCTACAGAGGCCGACATGGACGGTGCACTGACGATGGAGATCCTGAAACACATCACCGGCAAGCCCATCTTGTTTGCCGACTTGCGACACTACGATGAGGAACTCGGTGTCTTTGACCTCTGCAACTCGGGGGCTCATCCTACCTACTACGCGGGCCAATCCGACGATCCCGATGCAAATCTATCCAAGGTTGAGTTCTATCCGCAGGGATTCTACTTTCCTGCCGGTGGGGCGTCTGTACGACACTTTGCCGCTCCGGGGAAGGTAACTTTGGCGCGGCTGGCGCGCAGGAAGGGGCAGTATTGGCTGGCCATCGTGCCCGCGGAGTTCATCGAGCTGCCGAAGGAGAAGGCGGAGGAAAAGGCGAAAGAAGTCCAGATTGATTGGCCGCATGCCTATGCTCGCTTCCACGTGGAACCGGAAGAGTTCTTGGAAGAATACGATTCCAATCATATTCACGGCACATACGGTGATTGGGTTGGAGAGCTGATCTGGGTGGCAAAGATGCTGGGGATCCGGTATCGGGTGTTTTCTTGATGCTCCCTTTTGCTACTCCGTGGGTCTGCTGATAATAGAGGAATCCAGAAGGAAGGAAGAGAAATGCGTGTCCACGAAAGCGTCTTGTCACTCATCGGGAACACGCCGCTTGTTTGTCTTGAAAGGTTGGGAAGAGACAGCGACGCCACAATTGTTGCCAAACTAGAGATGCTCAACCCCATAAGCATCAAGGACCGGCCTGTTCTCAGTATGATCGAGGATGCTGAGCGCAAGGGGCTGATCGGGAAAGGCTCAACGATCATTGAGGCAACGAGTGGAAATACCGGCATGGCGCTGGCCTACATCTGCGCCCTGAAAGGTTACCGGTTGATCATTTGCATGAACGAGGCGATGAGCGAAGAGAGGAAACGGGTCCTGCGGGCGTTCGGAGCCGAACTCGAACTGACCTCTCCCGAGGGACACACAAAGGCGGCAAAGCGACGAGCGCTGGAGCTGGCCTCATCCATTTCGAATTCCTTTTACGTAGATCAGCATAGCAACCCGGCAAACCCCAAGGCGCATTTCAAAACAACTGCCGAAGAAATCTGGAAAGACACCGAGGGAAAGGTAGATTCGATCGTTGTTGCACTCGGTACAACCGGGACAGCAATGGGCATCGCGCGGGCCCTCAAGCCGCGAAAACCGAGCCTCCGTGTGGTCGGTGTAGAGCCATCGACTGCACCAATGCTCGCAGAGGGACGTTGGTCCGAACACAAAATGCCGGGGACAAGCCCGGGCTTCGTTCCCGATCTCTACGATCCCAGTTGGCTGGACGAGATCGTTCTGATCGATCCAGACCAGGAAGCGTACCCTATGTGTCGCCGTTTGGCACGGGAGGAAGGCATGTTGGTGGGGATTTCCTCTGGCGCGACAGCAGCGGCAGCTTTGAGTCTGGGTCAGAAACCTGAACACAGGGGGAGCTTGATCGCGGTGATCTTTGCAGATTCCGGGCAGCGGTATCTCAGCATCGAGAAGTTGTTCGAGGGCTCGTGAGAGTTGGGAAAGGAAGGAGGCCATCAAGCGCGATTGGGTATCTAGGATTATGGCTTCGTGGTTGGAGGGAGGGTAGATTAAAAAGGTTTTGGCTCTGGTCTTTGGCAGGACGGTGTATCCGTGCTGTTCTGTGCACTCTTAACATGCAGTTGGAGCCTTGTTTCGTTGCTTGCGTCTGACCCGGAAGGTCGGTCCATATTGGTCGGAAACTTCACACGACAAGGAGCAGAACTCACGAGGTTCAATTGTGAGAAGGCGGTTAAGCCGGAAGTGCTCATCGCACGTGCAGAACACGAAGAACTCTTGTATATTGAGTATTGCCTTGATGGTTCTTGTATCGTATATGCGATTTCCATGCAATGACCAGAAATTCCTTGAACGCAGATGACTTGAAATCAAATAAAAATAAGGAGATTAGATGGCAGAAGTCACGCTGACCGAGGTCAGCAAGAAATTTGGCAACTTTGTGGCCGTTGATGCGGTTGACCTTGCGATCGAGGACGGGCGGTTCACCGTCCTGGTCGGGCCGTCGGGGTGCGGCAAGACGACCACCCTGCGGATGATCGCTGGTCTGGAGGAGACGACTGAAGGTGAGATTCGTATAGGCGAACGGGTGGTCAACCGAGTACCTCCCAAGGACCGCGACATCGCGATGGTTTTCCAGAATTACGCCCTGTACCCACACATGGATGTGTACAACAACATGGCCTTCGGACTCAAGCTGCGCAAAGTCCCCAAGTCTGAGATCAAAGATCGCGTGCAGGAGACGGCGGATCTTCTGGGGATCAAGGATAAGCTCAAGAGTAAGCCACGGGAGCTTTCCGGTGGGCAGCGGCAGCGGGTTGCGGTGGGCCGGGCGATCGTGCGAAAACCAGAGGTGTTCCTGTTCGATGAGCCACTTTCCAACCTGGACGCCAAGCTACGGGTTCAGATGCGAACGGAGCTGGAGCAGCTTCATCACAAGCTCAAAACGACCACCATTTACGTTACCCACGACCAGGTGGAGGCGATGACCCTGGGGGACAAGATCGCTGTGATGTGGAATGGAGTGATTCTCCAGTACGATTCTCCGCAACAGACCTACGATCATCCTGTGGGCCGATTTGTTGCCGGATTCATCGGTAGCCCGGCGATGAACTTTCTGGACGCGAAAGTTGCATCCGAGGACGGAGAGATCACTTTGATCGGGGAGGGGTTCCGTCTTGTGCTTCCCAAGGGAAGGGTGGGAAAGCTCCCGAGCGAGGTAACCGTAGGGATCCGACCAGAGGACCTCGACGGCCCGGTGCCCAACGGAGAGAACACGATGACGATGCGGGTGGAGGTCACTGAGCCACTTGGCAACGAGCTGTTGGTCTACGCCGATTGCGGCGGAGAGCGGGTGGTGGCGAACCTCGATCCCCATCGGCAGGTGGCGGTGGATGCGGCGATCACGCTCAAGGTCAATATGGAGGCCGTGCACCTGTTCGACCAACAAAACGAACAGACGCTCCTGTGACCCGTATTTCGTGGCATTGTTGAGCCTGAAGGAATGAGCGTGGCACGACACGTGCTCGGCGTAGATATCGGAACGCAAGCGACCAAAGGTGTATTGGTTCGACCGGATGGGCGGATCGTCGCCACCGCTTGGGAGGAATACGGCGTCCTTCATCCCCGTCCGCTTTGGGCGGAGCAGTCTCCGGATATCTGGTTAGAAACAACGTGTTCCGTCATTCAGCGTCTCTTGGCGCACTCCGGTGTTGATGTTCGGGACGTCGCGGGCATTTGTATCAGTGGGCTATATGGGGGCAGTGGCGTTCCACTCGATAAAGCAATGCGTCCGATTCGGCCCTGTTTGATCTGGATGGACCGACGAGCCACCGACGAGGTCGATTGGGTAAGGCACAACGTCGATCTGGAGCGATTGTTCTCTGTCACGGGCAATTGGGTCGACAGCTACTTCGGGTATACCAAGATTCTTTGGATCAAGAACAAAGAACCGCAACATTGGAAGAAGATTTCCTTGTTCCTTCCGCCCAATTGCTATGTCAACTACCGTCTCACTGGGCAAGTGGCGGTCGATCACTCCTCCGCAGGAAACCTAGGAGGCTTGTACGACATTCATGAGCACTGTTGGTCAGAAGAGATGGCACGAGCACTGGCCATTCCACTTGAGCTTATGCCCAAACGGATCCTATCTTCCGAGGCGGTCGTGGGGGAAGTCACATCGGACGGAGCGAAGCTAACAGGGCTTCTCCCAGGGACTCCGGTATTGGCCGGAGGAGTGGACGCACCCATGGCTACTCTGGCTGCAGGAGCGTTGGCTCGAGGCAACAACGTCGCCATGATGGGCACATCCACGTGCTGGGGAATCATCCATACCGGAGAAGGTTTCGCCAAAGAACTCGTTTCCATGCCTCACGTTGCCAACTCGACGCAGCAGGTTTACACGTGGGCAGGCTCCGCCACCTCGGGGGCGCTCGTTCGGTGGTTTCGGGACATGCTTTCTCAAAGCGAAGTCAAGGAAGCTGCAGAAGCAGGAAAAGATCCATTTGAATTGTTGGACGGCGCTGCGGCACTCGTACCTCCGGGTTGCGAAGGCCTTTTGGCTCTGCCTTACTTCATGGGCGAACGTGCACCGCTTTGGGATCCGCAAGCACGAGGCGCGTGGTTTGGGCTCACCCTTTCTCACACCAAGGCTCATCTGTTCCGGGCACTCCTTGAGGCCGCGGCGTTTGCCCTTCGTCACGCCATCGAAGAAGGCAAGAGCATCGGTTTACCGTTGGAAGAGGAGACCATTGTGGTTGGTGGTGTGTCAAACTCCGACCTTTGGCTTTCCATCTTGGCTGATGTCACAGGGCGGCCTATCCGAACTTTGGTTACCCCGGGTATCGGTGCGCCGCTTGCCGATGCTTTTCTGGTAGGTCTAGCTTCTGGAATAGTCAGTGACTACAGACAGATCCATGATTGGCTCAGCTACACGGAACCGATCCTTCCGGATTCAGGTCGTCATGCCACATACAATCGCTACTACGCGCTTTATCGCAGCTTGTACGAAGCCGTGTGCGCTCAGCTGAGAGAACTAACGAGATTATCCAACCAGGAACGGTAGTCTAACGTCGCTCCATCCGTTGTTGTTTCACCGCACCAAGTTCTGACGGCCTTTCTCTTCTCGAAGACACAATGTCCAAAAAGAGCTAGCCGAGTTCGCTCGCCAGCCAACCCAATCCCAACTCCTCCAGCTTGGCACGCGTTGGACGGCCGTTTTCATCCCAGCCGGCCATCCGGTAGTAAAGGGCCTTTGCCTGCTCCAACTCCTCGTTGGTGACGACCACGCCATTGGTGGGACCGCCTTGAAGAGGAACGAGCAGCTTGAGTGGCTTTGTGTCCGCCTCTTTCCCGACTCCCTCGCGGGCGTTGAACGTGCGCATCAGGTTCAACCGGCGCTCGCCAACCTTCATCAACTCCCACATGCTGAAATCCCAACCCGTTACCGCGCACACAGCGTCGACCAGCTGGCTCGGGCCGTACAGCTGGAACGAGGGACCGAACACGAACTGACACACACAGACGCAGTCGGTGGCGCTGTAGAAATACTGGGTGTAGAGGGCATAGCGAACCTTCTCGGCATTTAGGTTGTCTTGGGGTTGCGGATCCATCAGGGACAGCTGCGCCATTCGGTCAGCGTATCCCGTTTCGTAGAACGGGTCGTGCTCGTGTGATTGGTGATCGGC
>Ga0180432_10006868_pt1 | contig 14660 bp, 24 predicted proteins | sample SS_ome_10_FD_132414 | JGI IMG/M metagenome (GOLD analysis project Ga0180432, IMG submission 132414) | Hypersaline lake sediment archaeal communities from the Salton Sea, California, USA - SS_1_MS_2 metaG | ecosystem: Environmental > Aquatic > Non-marine Saline and Alkaline > Hypersaline >... | reverse complement strand
GATAGGGGGCAATCTGTCAAGTAGGGAATCTTACATTAAGCTATTAACTCTGAATACGTTTGTTAACTCCTGTCACACATCACGTAAGCTATCTTACTCAACTAGGGATATTTGTAAGTTTTATTTATTTTTGTGAAGCATGGGTGAATGCCTGATAACACGGAGAGAAACAGGAATGGCAGAGAGAGATGATAAAGGGAGATGGCTGCCTGGAGGAGAGTCGCCTAACCCACAGGGTAGACCTAGCAAAGCGCAAGAGGAGCGGTACTGGCAGATACTACGCAATAAGCTTACTGATGATGCGTGGGGCCAGATCGTGGATATGTCCATTGAGCAGGCAATGAGTGGTGACAGATACGCGCGCAAATTCCTTGCAGATTACAACATAGGGACACCAGAGCAGCGGCTTAAGCTCTACGCCGGCGAAGAGGATGCGACGCTGACCGTTGAGTATACGAAAGAGTGGCGAGAGGATGGAGAGTAGCACCACCACAATGAGGGGCTGAAATAGGTCTAGCGCCTCTCTCGCGTGCGCACTCAAATAACGCGTTATGTCCTACTATCGCTGTAATGCCTCTTAGAGGCTCGCCACGCGCTTTTATATGTGGGCATGGTAGATTGTACCTTTTCACCGTATAAACGTCACCACGGGCCACAGGGCGTGCCTGGTGACACGTGAGGGCTGCACTATAGCACGTATGTTCTGTTACTGTCGGCGCCTGGAATGGTGACAGGTGATACCACTACATGTAGTATGCATACCTCAAAAGGCACGCGAAAACCCGCCTTTTGACTACCTTTTCGCATACCCCATACTAGATGTAGTATGTAGCACAGATGAGCGGGTGAACATAATAGATATAGTGCGAACATACCGGGCCACTCCACCGGGTGAACCGGGGAGCTGCTCCACTTGACGTAATACGACTCACAGGGCGTTATGTCCAGGTATCGCGCAAGTGGCTCCACATAATGCGGATAATATGCAATCTGATAGTGGTGTAGCTTGACGATAACGGGCGTTTAACTGTACATAACGCGAAGTAGTGAACATAACGCCGCGAAACGTGTGACATAACGCGTTAAGATCATTTTTATGTCGCCTAGGCCCGTCTAGTGCCTCTTTTGACTGAAAAAGAAAAAACTCATTGGGGGTGGTAGAATGCTTGTACTTTCAGAAGACAATGCTCTCGGCGGGGCTTGCTCATAGGAAACGGAGTACTTTGTGTATAGCGGAGGATCGCGTAACGAGCATTGGATATGCGAGTATCGCAAGGTGCTGGATGGCGTGATGGCACCCTAGAGAAAGGTTCGGGGTAGATATGATTCACATAGACCGAGTGTACATTACCTGGGAGTGTGATGAGTGCGGGTGTATCAGTGAGCAATCCTATGTGGATATTGACAGAGAGGCGACTGTTTTGCCGCCGGATGGGTGGTCAACGAGATTCAACTACACGCTACTTGACCTTGTTGAGCGGTGGGTAGCGTCCTGTCCTGAGTGTCCTGATTGTAAGTACATAAGTGAGAGAGAAAGACATCTGGGGGGATGACGATACCCGTGCCGCACCAATGTGCTAGGCTGATTGATTCAGACAACGCAATCATATACGACGACAAGACGAGCGATTGGTGTCTAGTCAAGCTGCATGACAATGTGGCTATTCAGTGCGGCGTCAAACGTTGTCCCTGCTGCAAGTGGGTAGCGCCGGAGTAGATTATGCCGAAAAAGAAAACGGAAAAATGTGTGGAGTGCGGGGAAGAGGCGACGCGTTCGATCTATGACGTGGTAGAGAGTTTCCACGGGCACAGGCATCTATTGAGGGAGAAGGTGTGGTTGTGCGATGAGTGTGAGCGGGAGCCGCGGGTGACGCATGTATCGTGGGAAGCGTACAAGAAGATGTGAGATATGCGGGAGACCGGCCACGCGTTTTGTGAGGGATTTGACTGAGTTGTTGGGAAGTGACGGGTGGAAGTTTCACTTGCCGTGTGAAGTGCATTGGGTGTGTGACAAACATGCAGTCTTTCTTCGGAAGGGCTGTTTTTCATTGGGGGGCTTGTGAGCTGGACAATCAACAATCAGGACGTGCTAGAGTGGGCGGCTGAGTATGATGGCCCGAAATTCCACGCTTTGTTATGTGACCCACCGTATCATTTGTATGAGCCAAGAACAAAGCGGCCTGCTGGTGAGTGGAATGGTACGCGAGAAGACCCCTTTCAGCGAGTAAAGGGCGGCGGCTTCATGGGCAAGAAGTGGGACGGCGGCGACGTGTCGTTCCAGCCTGAAACATGGGCGGCGTTAGCAGAGCACCTGCACCCCGGCGCGTTCGGCATGGCGTTCGGCGGGAGCCGCACGTGGCATCGGATAGCGGTAGCAATCGAGGACGCGGGGTTGCGGATACACCCGACGATATTCTGCTGGGCCACAGGACAATCTTTTCCGAAAGCGACGCGCATTGGCAGGAACGGCGATCATCCAGCATTTGAGGGCCACCGTTACGGCTTGCAAGCTCTCAAGCCGGCAATCGAGCCAATCATCGTATTCCAGAAGCCCTACGAGGGCAAGCCGGTTGACTGCATAACGGAGACGGGCGCGGGGGCGTTGTGGATTGACGGGGGAAGGATAGGCATAGTAAGTGGAGACAAGCGCGGTGAGGGGGGCAGGAATCATATGCCGCAGGCCAACAGTGCTATATTTGGCGGGGCCGTCGGGTCTAAGATGTTACCGGAAGGCGTTGGTCGTTGGCCTTCCAATTTCGTACTCGTTCACGACCCGGAATGTAGGCGGGTGGGCACGAAGCGAGTGAAGGCTGGTGTATGGGGTGCTGCACAAAATACGCAATGTGGCAGCGGTGGAACAATGGGTAACGGCTGGGCACAACGCCCATCGAATGATCCAGGTATTGCTGACGCCGACGGTCTCGAAACGGTAGACGAATGGGACTGCACCCCGACTTGTCCTGTAAGGCGACTTGGGGAGCAGAGTGGGGAGCAAAGTGGCGGCTCTGCTATTCGACGCAATCACAAGAATCCTTATGGCTCTAAACGCACATGGTCAGTTAGTGAAACTCCAGCGCAAAATACCGTTGGCTATACAGACACCGGCACCGCCGCCCGCTTTTTCCATCAATCCGATTGGTCATACGAAGTAGCGGAGCAGATAGCCGCGTCCGACCCCGTGCGGTATCAGGCGAAGGCCGCAAGGAAGGAACGCGACGCGGGGCTGGAGGGGCGTAACATCCATCCAACCTGTAAACCCATCAAGCTCATCGAATATCTTGCCACGCTGCTACTTCCGCCGGACATTTACGACCGGCGCATCCTGGTTCCGTTTTGCGGCGTATCATCGGAAATGATTGGTTGCGGCCTTGCTGGATGGGAGCACGTGGAAGGCATAGAGGGCGAAGCGGAATATTGCGACATCGGAGAGGCGCGGCTGGCGCATTGGTTGAAACAACCAGTATTGATGAGGTAGGAATGGGCATCAGATTACCACAGCCTCACAGAGGGCAGCGCAGGGTACGCGAGGAAATGCGGCGTATCAATGTACTGTCTGCTGGCCGGAGGTGGCGCAAGACGACAATGGCGATGACAATTGCCGTGGAGAATGCGCTGGATGGTAAGCCTGTGATGTGGGGCGCGCCGACGTTCAGCCAGGTGAATGTGGCGTGGGAAGAAACGTGGAGAGCGGCGTCTGGGGTAGCGGAGTTCAACCGCACAAGGATGACCGTTAATTTCCCTGCTACGGGCGGGCGACGAGACGGCGGGCAGATCATCTTCCGTTCGCTGGATAATCCTGAGAACGCTCGTGGGCATACAGCGGCTTATATTATCGTCGATGAGGCGGGTGACGTGCAGCAGGTGGCGTGGTACGAAGTGTTGAGACCTATGCTGATGGACACGCAAGGTGGCGCGCTGCTGATCGGAACACCGAAGGGGCGAAACTGGTTCTGGCGAGAGTGGGTTGCGGCGCAGAGCAGGCCAGACTCAAAAGCGTGGCAGATTCCTACGCTGGGCTGTCGAGTTGAAAACGGCGTCCTGATCCGAGAGCCGCATCCGTATGAAAATCCGGCTGTGGACTTCGCTGAGATTCAGAACATGTTTAACACCATGCCTGAGTCGTCATTCAGACAAGAGGTGCTGGCAGAGTTCCTTGAGAACGAGGGCGCGGTATTCAGAAATATTCAGGCGTGCTTGAATGCGCCAGAGTCGAAACCGGAAGATCACGCGGGGCATAGGATCATCTGTGGAGTTGATTGGGCCAAACAAAATGACTGGACGTGTATCAGCGTGATTTGTCAGGACTGCGGACAGGAGCTTGAGCTGGACAGATTCAACCAGATTGATTATGCGTTCCAGAGAGGCAGATTGCAGGCGTTGGTTGAAAAGTGGGGCATTTCGCATATTGAGGCGGAAGCGAACTCCATGGGAGAGCCGGTGATTGAAGAATTGCAACGTGCGGGGCTTCCTGTGGTGCCGTTCCACACTACGTCTACATCGAAGATGCCGTTGATCGAGAACCTTGCGTTGGGGCTTGAGAAAGTGGAGTGTCAGTGGTTGGACATTCCCGTGGCTACATTGGAATTGGAAGCATACGAGCGCACTGTCACCAGAACGGGGAGGAGCCAGTATAGCGCGCCGGAAGGCTTGAATGATGATACGGTGATAGCGAGGGCGTTGGCGTTCCGAGCCGCTTTTTCCCGTGTCGAATACTCAAAACCAGGAATAGTGAGCTATGTATGAAATCCCCGTGACCGCACAACAAGACGTGGCGATCTCGTTTATGAACTGGATCGCCGAACAGGACAACACGCGGCATGACAACTACCGCGCCTATCGAGAATACTACGAAGGCACCCACGACACACAGTTGACTGCGAGAATGCGGAAATTCTTGCAGCTCAAGACGAATGAGGAATTTCGCGACAACTACATGCCCATCATTGTGGATGTGCTTGTGGAGCGACTGCGCGTCAGGGGATTCGACGCGAAGACGCAGGGCGAAAAACTGTGGGAGTGGTGGCAGCTTAACCGCATGGATCAGAAACAGGTCATGGCCCACAGAGCGTGTGTGCGGGATGGCGACGCATACATTCTGGTAGAGCCGGGCTTGAAGTACCCGAAGCTGATCTACGAACCCGCGTACTGTGATGGCGACGGCATTGACCCTTGCTACAGTGACGAAAACCGGGGCGAGATGGAGTTCGCAGAGAAGAAATGGCGCATCACGCGTGGCGCGGGAACGGGAACTGTTCGGAGATTGAATCGGTACTACCCGGATCGCATCGAGAAGTGGATTTCGGATGGTGAGGCGGGCGACTACCGGCAATTCCAGCCAGACAGAGACAAGACATGGCCGTTGTGGTGGACGCAAGGAGAAGTCCCGCATGGCGAGCCGCTTGGCATTCCGGTATTCCACCTGAAGAACCTGGATCAGGGCTACAACTTCGGGCAGTCCGAACTACAGAATGCCATTACGTTGCAGAACGCGTTGAACAAGACGATCATTGACCTGCTTGGCGCGGCGGATACGACGGCATTCAGAATCTACACCATGATAGGCGATGACCCAACAGGGCTTAACGTTACGCCGGGAACGTGGATTTACAGCACAAAACCGGCCTCTGGCGACGAGAGCGTGGCAATTGACTACATCCCCGGAGAAGACCTGGAGCCGCTTATCAAGCTGGTGGAGTCGTTCGTGGTGGAAATCGCCAGAACATCGAGGACGCCGCTTTCGTACTTCCAGGCATCAGGGAACTCGCCGGCGGAAGGGACGCTGAAACAACAAGAGTCCGGCGTCATCTCGCGGGCCAAAGACCGTATGATCTCGTTCGGGAATACGTGGGAAGATGTAATGACCATGGCTCGTAAAGTGTGGAATGAGTTTGGCGTTGGGGAAAAGCTGGACGAGACAGAACAAATTGAAACGCTATGGCAAGACCCAGAAGTCAGGAACGAAAGAGAACTTGCTGAGATCATTTCCATCAAGCGTGAGAAACTGCAAATCCCGCGTGAACAGGCGTGGCGAGAAGCGGGATACTCTGATAAGAAAATCAAGGAAATGTTAGAGATGTTGTCCACCGAGATTCAGGCGGACGCGTCGCCCACGGAAAGGTTCTTGCAGAGTGTCGAGGGATTCTGAGCTTGACAAGAAGCTGGTCGCGAAATACGGACTGGTGTATCAGCAGCTCTACGCGTACTTCATGGCGGGTTCCCCTGACCTTCGAGCGATCATCGAACGTGAGATCGGGAGATACGCAGCGTGGGCCGATATGGAGATTCAGGCCGCGAGCATCAGCGCGGTAGAACAATCGCTGCGCGAAACGAAAAAGGAAACTGAGATTCACCTGAAAGCGGAGCAAGTCATTCCGCTCTTGTCGTACCTGGAAAAAGACAGGCTCACCACGCTTGGCAAAGATGTGGCCGAGAAAGTGGATACGGGGCTTAAAGTCGGGATTGCGATTGAAGTGTTCAGGCGTATGATGGGGCTTGGGCTTGTCTGGACGAGAAGGGCGGCGCGAACGGCGATTGCGTATGCAGGCAGAGACACGAAACTGCTTGCGTACAGGGCGAATGCGAGATTCATAGATGGCTGGATATGGGTGAGCGCGATGCTCCCGACAACGTGCATGGCGTGTATTGCGATGCACGGCACGTTTCACAGATTGGACGAAAGGCTCAACGACCACGCGTCGGGCTATTGCCAACCGAAACCGTGGCGCAAGGGACTTCCGGGGATTGAACTCGGAACAGATTTGTTCTCGCTGTTGAGTGATGAAGAACAGAAGAAGCGGATGGGGCCGGGTAAGTGGGAAGCGTGGAAATCGGGACGATTCGACTTCCGAGACTTGATTACCACGTACCAGGATGACACCTGGGGTGAGTTGATTCGGGAGGCGTCGCTTAAAGGGCTGCTCGGAGACGAGGCAAAAGAGTGGTATGGGGGGAAGTGATGACGACATACATAGCAAGCAGCAACAAACTGTTGAAGGCGTGGCTTGAAAAGCTCGGTGTAAACTGGGATCAATGTGCGAGAGTCATCATTGACATCAGCTATGATGCGGCAGTCACGGTATACACTACGGGCTTTGCGAACCGGGAAGCGTTCGAGGTAGAGCCTCCGCCGGAGATACTTGGCGCGAGGGTTGTCAAGCACGAGATGGCCTAGATTGTCCTGGGAGGGATGACATGTTAATGACACTAAGTGCCGCGCAAGAGAAGGTATTGTCAAGGATGCGTGATGGCGAAGTGTTAATGCGTGTGCCAGCGGACGACTGGCATTTTGTGGCAAAGTTTTTTCCTGACAATGGATATGTGCAAGACGCAACCATTAACAAATTAACGCGATTGGGATTGATAAAGCTTGATGAAGATGACAGGGCATATGAATTAACGGAAGGCGGGGTACGGGTACCATGCGACTACTTGACATGATACGGCGGAAGCCTCGTCGGTGGTTTGTGCTATGGGTAGTCTGACTGAGGCGAATGACCGGGCGCGCAAGTTCTTTGACAAGTGGATAAAACCGCTCTGGTTGAACTGGTGGAATATTCACATCTCGTATTACGACGATGAGGATGCGTTTGAGGCGGATTGTCCGGGCGAGCATGATGGCATTCGCAGGGGCCTGATGTTCTGCTATGCGGATTGGCAGTATAGTCGGGCGACCATCGGCGTGAACCTGGAAGCGGCTGCTCTGATAGACGATGAGGAACTTGAAAGCGCGGTGGTGCATGAGTTGTGTCATGTGCTGGTGAATGAGATGCAGCGATACGACTATGATCCAGCGCACGAAGAACGCGTGGTGAGCAACTTGGCGCGGGCGTTCGTGACCGTGGGGAGGGGTAGCGCATGAACCTGTGGGACGATTACTTTGAGGTGATGCGAACGGCAGAGCCGTCACTCAGCGCGGATGCACAGTTTCTTCCGTGCGCGTCCAATGTGGTTGCTCATGCGATACCTGTGCTGGCAACGTCCGGGAAGGATTATGCGAGCACGCTGATTGGCGTGGTGTCGAGCGCGATGCGTGTGGGGTATTTGATGGGCGAGCGGAGTGCGATGCTTGCGCCGTTTGAGCGAGCGATGGAAGAGATAGATGATTAATGGCATTGGCGGGAAGATAGGCGTAGGACTGTACATCGTGCATGAGCGCGAGGATGGCGAGCTTGTGCCGGTTCCGGTGGATGACAGCTACGGGGCTGAGGTAGAGAGGCAGTTGGAGGAGTGGCATGGCAACGTACAGCACGGACATCTGCACGCCGGCGAGCGAAGCGCCATACGTGACGGGGAAGTACGCGAAGTGTAAGGTGTGCGGTGTGAAGTGGCAGGTGCAGTCTGCGGATGGAGTTGACGCGAAGGGGTGCGTATTCTGCGGCGCGCCGGAAGATGCCATTATGACGTACAGCGAAGAGTAGCGTATGGGAAAAGACAATCGTGTATTGATTGAGACGGTTCGCAGGGCTCTAATCATGGTGCTTAATGCGATAGAGGACTATCTGGAAATACCGAGGAGTATACAGAAGCGACACCGATAGCAATTGAATAATGCCTCCAGGATCACCTTGCGGCGTACTATTTTGAACTGCGGGATTACCCACCGTTCAGAGTAGTGCGCCGCTTTTTTTATTTCACGTGACGCGACGGTAAACGCGGAAGGAGCAGAGAAGTGACTGAGGAGAAACAAGAACTGCAAGAGCAGGAAGTAGTGGAAGAAGAGGCGACCAACCACGCTGAGTCCGGCGGTGAACAGGACGATACAGGTCGCTCGTTTACGCAGGCAGAGCTTGACGCCATCATCGCTGATCGCATCTCGCGAGTCAAGAAGCAGTACGGCGACTACGACGAGCTGAAGGATAAGGCGAGCAAGTGGGAAGAACACGAAATCGAACAGATGGACGAGTTGGAGCGGGCGCAGAAGCGCATCGCTGATGCAGAGGCGGCGGCAGAACAGGCCAACCAGCAGGCAAGTGAAACACTGGTCTTGGCAAGTGTCATCGCTGAGGCGTCGAAGGCGGGCGCATTGTACCCGGAAGACGCGTTCAATCTGATTGATCGTTCGGGTGTCAAAGTCGAGGGCGGCAAGGTAGAGGGCGTAGCTGATGCAGTCAAGACGCTTGTTGAGGCGGGGCGACTGGTCATGCGCCGAACTTCTACGCCGAACCTGGATGGCGGCAAAGGCTCTGGTGAGCGTGAAAGGGAAAAGAAGTCCGAAGCGACTGACGAAGAGGCAAGTATCGCCAGAAAGCTAGGGCTGACTATCGAGCAATATCTGGCAGGAAAGAAGAAGTAGTAGGAGGAACAAATTATGTCTACACGCGGATTCGAGTTTGACTCGTCTCTTGACGGTAGCACGCCTGTGATTCAGGACTTTGTGCTGGGTGCGGCGGCTGCTCATAAGGTGGGCGACTTGATGCTGATTCAGTCTGACGGTTATGCGGATCAGGTGACTGGCACCACGACCGAAGTGACTGGCGTCATGCAGGAGGCTATTGCCGCCGCTGATATTACCGCCGGCACCACGAAGGGCAAGATGGCGATTATCACCCGTGATCAGGTGTGGCGCTGTTCATCGGATGCAAGCACGGCTACCACGGCAATCGTGGGCTACACCAAGACGCTGGATACGGTGGACTGCAATACCATCGACGCCGACGACATCACGAATGGCGCAATGACGCTGCTTGACAAGAGCGAAACGGACGATGAGGGGAACCTGATCTTCAAGGTTGTCTTCAACGATACCACATTCGGGAACGCCTAAAGGAGATAGATAATGGCTATTTCGGAACAATGGGCGGAACTCCTCGAACCGGGTTTGCGCTCTATCTTTGAGGTTCAGTCTCAAGCACTTGCGGCAGAAGCAGTCGCTCCTCAGATTTTTAATGTGCTGACGAGCGAGAAGGCTGTTGAGCATTTCCTGGGGCTGGGCGGGTTCTCTGACTGGGAAGAGTACAAGGGCAAGATCACGTATGACGACCCAGAACAGCTCTACAAGACCAGCTTGACCCACAAGGAATATGTGGACGGGTTCAAGATCGAGCGCAAGCTGGTGGCTGACGACCTGTATAACATCATCAATGCTCGCCCGCGCGGGATGGCGTTGTCTGCCGCGCGCACACGCGAGAAGCACGCGGCCAGTGTGTTCAACAACGCATTCAGTGCTAGTTACGTTGGCGCGGATAGTGTGGCGCTGTGTGGCTCTCACCCGTATTCGCCGTCGAATGCTACCACGCAGAGCAACGCGGGTTCCACCGCGCTGTCGTATCAAGCGGTGGTCGATACTCGCCGGACGATGCGTGAGTTCAAGGATGACCGTGGCGAGCTGGTGGCAATCAACCCCGACACGCTGCTTGTGCCTCCGGAGCTGGAAGAGAAGGCGTTCAGCATCGTTCAGACCATGAACAAGGTGGATGTGGCCGACTACCATGCCAACTTCGTGCAGTCTCGTATCAAGAGCGTGGTTGTGTGGGACTACCTGACGGACGCAGAATCGTGGTTCGTTCTGGACTCCGGTCTGGCAAAGATGCACCTGTTGTGGATTGATCGCGAGCCGCTTGAGTTCGCGATGGATCCGGCCAGCGACTTCCGGCTTGAGGCGCGCTATCGAGGATATATGCGCTACAGCTATGGATGGTCTGACTGGAGAGGCGTCTACGGCCACAACGTCTAGTTAATCTACGGGGAGGGGCTTCGGCCTCTCCCCCCCACATAAGTAAATTGCGGGCGGGCCTTCCTCTGGCTACCCGCAGGAGGATAACATGAGTTTCACTACATCTGGTATGGTCAATGCGCTTGGTGGTGTTCCGTTGCTGCCGGGCCTTCCGTTTAGCTCCAAGTCGAAGTACTACTTCGTTGAGCCTGCGAACGGAAGCGACAACAACGACGGGCTGACGCCGGCGACCGCGTTGGCAAGCATCTCGGCGGCGGAAGACAAGTGTGTGGCGAACCAGCACGACACGGTTCTCTACCTGGCTGGAAGCTCTGGCACGAACCTGACCGCGGCGCTGACGTGGGACAAGAACTACACGCATCTCATCGGTATCTGCGCTCCTACGATGGTGGGGCAGCGCGCGCGCATCTTCCAGACCTCTACACTGACTGGCGCAAGTCCCTTGCTGAACATCACCGCGAGTGGTTGTATCTTCAAGAACTTCTACTTGTTCCAGGGCGTTGACGATGCTACGAGCTTGATTAACGTGCAGGTGACTGGCGGGCGCAACTACTTCGAGAACGTACACTTCGCCGGCGGCGGACACGCGACACAGGCTATCGACGGCGGGGCGTCATTGAAGATCAATGGCGGTGAGGAAAACACCTTCGTCGGATGCACTATCGGCGTGGACACCGTGGCTGCTGCGACAGGCATGGCCGGCGTGGTGTTCGACGGTGCCGGGCCTCGCACCATCTTCAAGGATTGCCACTTCACCATGTACGCGGGACACGCGGGCGCGAAGTTCGTTGAAATTGCGGACTCTGCCGGCTTTGACCGCTACATCATCTTCAAAGACTGCCTGTTCCTGAATGATGCGACTGGCTACACCATGACGGAAGGTATCACGGTGCCGGCTGGTATGGGTAGCGCGACACACCGTATCGTTTTGCAGAACTGCGCCTTCCTTGGCGTTGGTGACATCGAAGACAATGACCGCGGCATTGTGTACACGGCCTCTGGCACGTTCACGGCTGGTGGTAACAGTTGCTTAATGGAAGCGGTAGCCGCAACTTAATCTAATTGGGGGGCGAAAGCCCCCCCTTCCACCTGGGGGGGATAGATGTTCTGGCAACTCGCATACGGGAAAGAGTATCAGCCGAAATGGTACTTGAACGGGTTTCCGAAGGCCGGGCTACACCTTCTTGACCAAATGGTCATGTCCATCTCAAAGCCTGTCCCGCCGGCGTTTACGCATGGCGGCCACTGGGCCGGGACGTATAAGTTCAACTCGTGGACGAACCAGCCAAAAGACATTGAGTATGTGCTGCGAGGCGTGTCCAGACTGCAGCCCGGCACGTTCGTGAAGGGACATGCGGGGTGGTCACTGGATTTTCAGGACTTTGCTTTCTATCTTGGCGTGGCGATGGTATTCATTTATCGTGACCTTCGAGATGTAGCAGTCAGTCAGGCCCATCACATACTCAGCACAGATGACGTGAATTTCCGGCATCCGGCGAAGGCAACATACCGGGCGTTAGGTGGATTCGATGAAGTGCTGAAAGCGGTTATCGAAGGGCTTGGCCCGTTCCCTGGGATAACAGAGCGTTGGGAACTTTTTGCTCCCTGGCTTGAAGTGGGATGGGTGCATAAGGTTAAGTTTGAGGAGCTTCTCGAAGAAAGAGAAAAACACGCTGTTGAGATGCTTAACTACGCCCTGCACAGAACGGTAGATGTATATGACATGGGCCTCAAGGCAGATACAGACCTTTTCGGTACGGTGGCGCAGAGAATGGTGGATGCGAGCAAGAATCCACACATGTCTCCCACATTCCGAAAAGGGAAAACTGGTGGATGGAAGGACGCGTTCACCGATGAGCACAAAGAGTTGTTCAAGATGCTGGACAATGGCTGGCTGGTGAGACTTGGGTACGAGGAAGATGATAGCTGGTAGGGAGGAGAGAGATGGATACATATATCGCCGTTAAGCCGATCCTTCACATGGGAACTGGCGCATCGTGGAGTCCTGGGGCTGTGGTTCCGATTCACACTGTGGGAAAAGACTTGGCAAAGGCGTGGCTTGATGAGGGAATTGTGGTCAAAGATGAGCCGACTGAGGAAACGCCGGTCAAAGAGGTTGCAGAACCGAAGAAGCGTGGCCGGCCACGTAAAGAGGTGAAGAATGATTCAACTACTGAGGCTTGATGCTATCACGACCACCGGGTCTGATGGCTCCGCGACAGGATCATATACAACGCCGGGGCCGGTGACGGGCAAGGTGCTGGGCGTGCATATCGACTACAGCACAGCACAGGCGGCCACTACAGATGTGACGATTGCCACGGTACACGCTCCGGTGACAACTATTCTGACTGTCACAGACAACAAAACGGACGGATGGTACTACCCGCGACACCAGGTACACGACAGCACAGGGACGGCTCTCACGCTGGATGGCACACGCATTATGGTAGAGCCTGTGGCAATTGAGGATCAGGTGACGGTGAGCGTGGCGCAGGCAGACAACACGGAAACGGTGACGGTGTCGCTCGTAATCGAGGTGTAGCATGGCTATGACCTACAGTGCTGCGTTGTCTACGGACAAAGACAAGGTGCGCTTCTATCTACAGGACACCACAAATGACGATGGGCCGAAGCCGGGCGATGAGAACTTTTCTGACGCGGAAATCGAAGGGCTTGTCAGCATCGAGGGGTCATGGCAGCGGGCGGTTGCGGCAGGACTGGAGATACTTGCGAACGCATGGCGGAAGTATCCCAGCTACAAGTCCGATGATATGTCGATGAGCGCCAGTGACATCGCGGATGGATATGCCGCAGACGCGAAAACATGGCGAGCGAAGTATGGGAATACGGGTTCTGCATCAAGAGCCGGCAGCCGTGCGGTGACACGCGTAGACGGCTACTCAGATGATTTGGACAATGTGACAGACTGATGCCAAGAAGCGTGACGAGCAAACAACTTACGCAGATGCGTTCATTCGCGTCGCGCAGGATGAAGACGACCTGCACGGTGAAGCCGGTGACGAATACGACAACGAGTCATGGCGGCACCGCGTACACGTGGGGCGACGGCACGGCGACGGTGTGCGACATCTATCCGGGGCTACAGTCGTCTGGCCGGTCGCTTGTTGTGAGAGATGAGCTTGGCGACCAACTGCTGACGAAGGTGTACTGGACGGTGATTCTCCCCTACAACACCACCGTGTCAATGAATGACAAGATCGAGGTGGGTTCACAGTCTTTTCGTGTGGTGGGGTTCCCGGACGACCAGTCGTTTCTCGTGCAACTGAACCTTGTCTGCGAGGAAATCCAGACGTGAGTGTGGAAATCAAGATAGTCTACAACAACTTTCCACACATCCGCAAGGCAGCGCAGCCAGGGACGCGGGCAATTGTGCTCAAGTACTCACGGCTAGTTCACACGGACATCATCGCCCAGATGCAACAGCCGAAACATGGCCGGGTATACCGAAGTAGGAAAGGCGTGCAGAAGTGGCACCGAGCCTCTGCGCCAGGGCAAGCGCCGGCGATTGACACAGAGAGCTACATGCGGTCTATCGGGAACAAGTGGGCCGGGCGGTACTCTCGAATTGTCTACACCAATGACCCGCGTGGGCCGATGTTCAATCGTGGTACATCAAAGATGTTTCCAAGGCCACACTTCGCGCCGGCGGCAAGGAAGTATCGCCGGCAGTTCAACAGTGAGATGAAGCGGTTCCTGAGAAGGATGAACAAGTGACGCTATCTGCACTTAAGACCACTATCAAGTCTACCCTGACAGACGATGAGACGCTTGCGGCGCTGAACGAGGGCGGCGTATTCGACAAGCTGGCTCCTGATGGAACCAGCACGCCATACATCACATATCGCATTGTTGAGTGGCAAGACGACTATACCATGGGCGCTCAAATACTCACCGGATATCGGGTAGATATTTCATGTTGGACGGAAGACCTGGATGGAAGTGATGTTACGGCCATGGCTGACAG
>Ga0180432_10006867_pt1 | contig 14664 bp, 12 predicted proteins | sample SS_ome_10_FD_132414 | JGI IMG/M metagenome (GOLD analysis project Ga0180432, IMG submission 132414) | Hypersaline lake sediment archaeal communities from the Salton Sea, California, USA - SS_1_MS_2 metaG | ecosystem: Environmental > Aquatic > Non-marine Saline and Alkaline > Hypersaline >... | reverse complement strand
GACACTTCCTGAAGGCGTGGAGATGGTAATGCCCGGAGACAATGTAACGATAGACGTTGAGTTGATAACACCTGTAGCGCTTGAGAAGGAACTCAGGTTCGCTATCCGCGAAGGCGGACATACTGTAGGCGCGGGAGTTATCTCGGAAGTAACAGCATAAAACCGATTCCAATTCAAGGAATCGGTTTTTTATTATCGGTTCCTTGAATTGGATCAGCTTCTAAGATACGGAGTAGAAATGGCCAAGAAGAAAAAAGATTCAGTGGAGATAATAACCCTGCAGTGCGGGGAATGCAAGAAAAGGAATTACTCTACATACAAGAACCGTAAAAACAGTACCGAGCGTTTGGAGCTCAGTAAATATTGCTCTTTTGACAGAAAACATACAAAACACAAAGAAGTAAAATAGGAGAGTAGCTCAATTGGCAGAGCACCGGTCTCCAAAACCGGGGGTTGCAGGTTCGAGGCCTGTCTCTCCTGCCAGGAAAAAAGCAAATTTTAATAGATCGTTCGGTTTTTAAAGACATTTGAATTAAGTCGGGAGAAGATTGGATATGTGGAAAATAGGAAGTTTCGTAGGGCAGGTAAAGTCGGAGATGAAGAAAGTTGCGTGGCCGTCCCGCCAAGAACTTATCAGTTCCACTTTAGTAGTCATAACATCCACCCTAATGCTTGCGGTTTTCATAGGACTATGCGACTTGGTCATTTCCCGGGTGATTAACGTGCTGATACGAGGTGTTTTTTAATGGCGAAGAAATGGTATGTTGTCCATACACTCACGGGAAAAGAGGACAGCGTAAAGAAATCTTTAGAGAATCAGCTGGAGAGCAAGCCGGAGCTTAAAACTTTTGTTGCGAGCATAATGATACCCACTGAAAAGGTCTCTGAAGTAAAAGGCGGAGAGAAAAAGATCTCTGAAAGAAAATTCTTTCCGGGGTACATTCTTGTCGAGATGGAACTGAATGATAAGAGCTGGTACCTGATAAAGAATACCGCCGGTGTTACGGGATTTGTCGGGTCGAAGACAAAACCGGTACCTTTAAGAAAGGAAGAAGTGGACGAGATAATGGACCAGACCAAGGAGGCCAAGGCAAAACCGGTACCGAAGGTCCTGTTCAAGGTCGGCGAATCAGTCAGGGTCAAAGACGGACCCTTCAAGAATTTTTCCGGAACCATCGAGGATACAAACCTGGAAAAAGGCCGGATAAAGGTAATGATATCGATTTTCGGCAGAGCCACCCCGGTTGAGCTGGAAGCCTGGCAGGTGGAAAAACTATAAGCACTATTAATAGGAAATAATATTAATAAATAATATCTTAAGGAAATAACATGGCAAAAAAAGTAAAAACATTCATAAAACTTCAGTGTCCGGGGGGGCAGGCTAATCCTGCGCCGCCTGTAGGACCGGCGCTCGGTCAGCACGGCCTTCAGATAATGGATTTTTGTAAAAAGTTCAACGACCGTACAAAAGATCAGCAGGGCACGGTGCTTCCGGTGGTTATCAGCGTGTACGAGGACAGGACGTTTTCTTTTATCATTAAAAGTCCTCCGGCGGCTGTTCTTCTTAAAAAAGCATGCGGACTTGCCAAGGGAAGCGGCAGCCCCAAGGCTGAGAAGGTCGGCAAGGTCACGATGGACCAGGTGAAAGAGATCGCTAAGATAAAGATGAATGACCTGAACGCGCCTGATATGGATAGCGCGGTCAAGATAATAATGGGTTCAGCACGCAGCATGGGCATAGAGGTGGAAGGAGCTAAATAAAGAAGGTGAATTCTATGGTTAAACTCACAAAAAGAGCAAAGGCTATTAAAGAGTTAGTTGAAAAAGGCAAAGAATACGAACTTACCGAAGCCGTATCTATACTTAAAAAAGCTCCGGCGACAAAATTTGACCAGACGATCGAAGTTTCGATGAAGCTGGGCCTGGAACAGGCAACTACACCGATACGCGGCACTGTAAGTCTTCCGCATGGTACCGGTAAGAGCGTTAAAATAGCGGTTTTCTGTAAAGGTGATTTTGAGGCAAAGGCGAAGGAGGCCGGCGCTGATTTTGTGGGCGGGGACGATCTTGTAAAAAAAGTATCTGACGGCTGGTGCGATTTTGATGTCGCGGTAGCTAGACCGGACATGATGAAGGACCTGGCAAGGCTCGGTAAAGTTCTTGGCCCGCGCGGGCTCATGCCGAACCCGAAATCGGGAACGGTTACAACAGATATCCAGAAAGCGGTCGATGAATTGAAAGCCGGAAAGATCGAATTCAGAATGGATAAACAGTCCGGGATAAAAGGCGCGGCAGGTAAACTTTCTTTTTCGGAAGAAGCTTTAGTTGAAAATATAAATATATTCATACGGACAGTGATGAACTCTAATCCGAAACTTCAAAGGATACAGAACATAAAATCTATTGCTATCAGTTCAACGATGGGACCGGGAGTAAAGCTGGATAAAGCGCAGTTTAAAATATAAGTCAGCGGACACCGGTTTTATAAGAGAAGGATAAGAAATGGCGGAAAAATACGGAAAAAAAGTCAAAGAGTTAATGGTAAAAGAGATAACGGATGCTTTTAAGGGCAACGAAGGATTTATCTTTTCTGAATTCGATAACGTAAAAGCGACAGAGATCGATGAATTCCGGAAAAAGATGAGACAGTCCGGCACGAAATATTTTCTTTTAAAGAAAAGGATCGGCAGGATCGCGCTGAAAGAGGCCGAGCTGGAAGAAATGGCCGATATTTTCGAAGAGAGGCAGAATATCGGCGTTGGCGTTATCAAGGAAGATCCCGTCAAAATAGCGAAACTGATGATGGAATTTTCCAAAAAGAACAAGAATTTCAAGATCGCCAACGGTTATCTCGAGGGCAATGTCATAACTGCCGAGAAAGTAAAAGAACTCGCACAATTGCCGGGACGCGAACAGCTCTTGGCGATGGTCCTGTCTATGATGAACGCGCCCATAACCGGTTTTGTAGGTGTGCTGTCATCTATTGTGAGAAGTTTATGTTATGCGTTAAACGCTATCAAAGAGAAGAAAGAAACAAGCCAATAAGGTAAGGAGGATCCAAAATGGCAGACGAAGTAAAGAAGGAACAAGAAGTTAAAGCAGAAGAAACCGTGCAAGCCCAAGAGGCTAAACCGGAAGGTTCCGCGAAGCCGAAGGCGAGCGAAGCTGCTGCTGAAGCGAAAGCTGACGCTCCCGCTGAAGAGAAGCCTAAGGTGAAGGTTTCGGAAGAGATGGAAGGACTCATCAAGAATATAGAGAATATGTCAGTTCTTCAGCTTTCCGAACTCGTTAAGGCGCTTGAGGACAGATTCGGCGTAAGTGCTGCTGCTCCGGTAGCTGTTGCTGCTGCGGGCGCTCCGGGTGCAGCCGGTGCTGCAGGCGCTGATGCGGAAGAAAAAACCGTTTTCAATGTTGTGCTTGCTGATGTCGGCGGCAACAAGATCGGCGTAATTAAAGAGATAAGGGCCCTTACCAGCCTTGGTCTTAAAGAAGCTAAAGATCTTGTCGAAGCGGCGCCTAAAGAAGTAAAAGAAGGCGTTCCCAAGGAAGAAGCCGAACAGATGAAAAAGCAGCTTGAAGCAGCCGGCGCCAAAGTCGAACTTAAGTAAGTCGAGTCAGGCAGCAAGTCGCAAAACGCAAGCTGCATGTGCCTGCGATTTGTGACTAATAGCTTCTAACATATTGTTTCATTGGATTAACAAAAGGATGTGATCCTTAATGACTGTAAAAATAAAACGGCAAAGTTATGCTAGGCTGAAGAATGTTTTTGACATTCCCAACCTCATAAGCATCCAGGTCGATTCTTATAAGGACCTGCTGCAGATGGACGTGCCAAAGAACAAGCGCAGAAAGATCGGGCTTGAAGAACTTTTTACCGATACTTTCCCGATCGCCAGCCAGAACGGAAAATACCGTTTGGATTATCTGAACTATGATATCGGCCGTCCTAAATATGATGTAGAGGAAAGTAAAAGACGTTCTATGACTTTTGCGGCTCCGCTGAGACTTAAATTGCGTCTCAGGCTGGAGAATGAGGTGAAAGAGCAGGAAGTCTACGTCTGCGATATTCCGCTCATGACGGAGACCGGAACTTTTATCATTAACGGTGATGAGAGGGTTGTTGTGAACCAATTGCACCGTTCTCCCGGCATATCCTTTGAAGAGACCGGAAATCCTACGGGCAAACCGCTTTTTACCGCGCGCCTTATACCTGATAGAGGAGCATGGATCGAGTTCATCCTGGATAAGAACGAAATGATCTACGTGGTCATCGACAGAAAAAGAAAATTCCTTGCCACTACGTTCTTAAGGATCTTCGGACTATCCAAGGACGAAGAGATCCTTAAGGCATTCGGGGGAACTGAGAAAGTGCAGCTTGCCAGGCAAAAACACGCGGAAGAACTCGCAGGAAGGGTATTGGCTGAGGATATCATCGACGAAGCTTCCAATTCGATCATTGCTCAGCAGACCGAGAGGATAACTCCGTCGCTTGCCGCCCGTATATGGACAAGTAAGGTCCGCGAAGTCAAACTTCTCAGAAATGTCCCTAAAGAAGTTGTTAAGACGCTTGAACAGGATGGGACTAAAACAAGAGAAGAAGCATATCTGGATATTTATCGCAGGTTAAGACCCGGAGATCCTCCTACACTTGAATCTGCTAAAGAACTTTTAGACCAGATGTTCTTTGAGCCGAAAAGGTATAACCTTAGCGATGTAGGCGTTCAAATGATCAACCGTAAAGTGGGGATGGATCGCCCTCTTGAGAACGGCTTACTTGATGCCGATACGCTTGTAAGCGCGGTCAATTATCTTCTTGATATAAATGCGGGGCAGAAAAACCTTGATGATATAGACCACCTTGGCAACAGGCGCATCAGGTGCATCGGAGAACAGCTTTCGAACCAGGTTCGTTTGGGGATGGTCAAGGTAGAGCGTGTTGCAAGAGAACGCATGGGCGTTTATGAGATGGAAGAGGTTCTGCCGCATAACCTTATAAACACAAAGCTGATAGCGACGACGATCCATGATTTCTTCGCTCGCGGCAGGTTATCGCAGTTCATGGACCAGACAAATCCTTTGGCGGAGATCACGCATCTCAGACGTTTAAGCGCGCTCGGGCCCGGCGGTTTAAGCCGCGAGAGAGCCGGCTTTGAGGTCAGAGACGTTCATTATTCACATTACGGAAGACTTTGTCCTATAGAAACTCCCGAAGGTCCGAATATCGGTCTTATAAACTCGCTGAGCACGTATGCGGGTGTCGACAGGTTCGGTTTTCTGGTAACGCCTTATCGTAAAGTTATAGATGGCCGTGCTACAGGACAGATCGAGCATCTTTCGGCTGATATAGAGGATAAATATGTCATCGCGCAGGCGAACTCTGAATTGGATGAAAAAGGTTATTTTAAAAACAATAAGATCTTCTGCCGTTTTAAGGACGATTTTATATTGGCAAAACCAAAAGAAGTACAGTACATGGATGTATCTCCGCTGCAGCTTGTAAGTGTTTGCGCGGGGCTTATTCCGTTCCTTGAACATGACGACGCTAACAGGGCCCTCATGGGATCCAATATGCAAAGACAGGCGGTACCGCTTCTGAACCCCGAGACGCCTCTTGTGGGCACGGGGATCGAACACAGAGCGGCAAAGGATTCAGGCGCTTTAGTTATAGCCAAAAAAGGCGGAAGAGTAACCAAGGTTGACGCATCTGAAGTGATCGCGGGCGGAGAAAAATATAAATTGAAAAAATTCGCAAGAACAAATGCAAGGACCTGCGTTAATCAAAGACCGCTCGTTAAACTGGGCGATATGGTCGAAGAGGGCGATGTTATCGCTGACGGTATTTCCACCGAGAAAGGCGAGATGGCTCTCGGGCGCAATGTTCTTGTAGGTTTCATGTCCTGGAGAGGATACAACTTTGAAGACGCGATACTTATAAGCGAAAAATTGCTTAAAGAAGATGCGTATACATCCGTGCATGTTCAGCGTTTTGAGATCGAGGCGCGCGATACACGCCTCGGGAACGAAGAAGTTACACGTGATATCCCGAATGTCGGGGATGAAGCTCTTAAGAATCTTGATGAGAGCGGTATCGTACGCATCGGAGCGGAAGTCGGACCGGGCAGCATTCTCGTAGGTAAAGTGGCCCCGAAATCAGAAACGGAGCTTTCTCCTGAAGAGAAGCTTCTCCGTGCGATCTTCGGCGAAAAAGCGGGTGACGTGAAAGATGTTTCGCTCAAGGTCCCTTCCGGAGTTGAAGGCATAGTAGTCGATGTTAAGGAACTTTCGCGCAAGACAAGCAAGACCATGACGAAAGAACAGCGCAGGCAGGACAACAAAGAACGTACTATGGTCAAAGAAGGTTACGAGAATATCCTGTCGCAGCTTGCCGAGAAAAAGGCAGAGAAGGTCCATAAACTGCTTGTAGGAAGTAAACTCATGAGCGATCTGGAGGACCTCGAAACAGGTAAAGTCCTTATCAAGATCGGGCAGAAGGTCAATCAATCGGACCTTGCAAAGTTTAAAAAAGCTGAGCTTGAAGGCGTGTATGTTGAAGAAGATGAAAGACTTCAGGCGAAGATCAACAGTATCATCATGACAATAAACGGTCAGATCGAACAGACAATGGCGCAGATGGAAAGAGATCTTGAGAGGATCAAACACGGCGATGAGCTTCCGCCGGGTGTTCTTCGCAGGATCACGGTCTTTGTTGCAAGCAAGAAGAGGCTCCAGGTCGGCGATAAGATGGCCGGACGTCATGGAAACAAAGGTGTTATAGCAAAAATACTTCCTGAAGAAGACATGCCTTATCTTGAGGACGGAACACCGCTTGATATTGTTCTTAATCCTCTTGGAGTGCCCAGCCGTATGAATATCGGACAGCTTTTAGAAACACAACTGGGTTGGGCGGCTAAAGTTCTTGGAATGAAGGTGAGCACGCCTGTTTTTGACGGCGCCAAGGAAGAGGAAATAGAACAGGCGATGAAGAAGGCAGGGCTGCCTGTTTCCGGAAAAATGACCGCATTTGACGGTTTCACGGGCAAAGTTTTTGACCAGGAAGTCACTGTCGGATACATCTACATGATGAAACTTGCTCATCTTGCTGACGACAAAATGCACGCCAGGAGCATCGGGCCGTATTCGCTTGTTACACAGCAGCCATTGGGAGGAAAAGCCCAGTTCGGCGGACAGAGGTTCGGTGAGATGGAAGTATGGGCGCTTGAAGCGTATGGCGCCGCATACACACTTCAGGAACTTTTAACCGTAAAGAGCGATGATGTGGTCGGCAGGACCAAGATATACGAGACAATCGTGAAGGGTGAAAACATGCTTCAGCCAAGTACCCCTGAATCGTTTAATGTATTGATCAAAGAATTGCAAAGTCTTGCTTTGGACGTTCAACTTCAACAAGCCGAAAAAGAGACCATAGAGGTGTAAAATATGTTACGTAGAGTCAATAAGTTTGACAAAGTAAGAATACAGATGGCTTCACCCGAAAAGATCAAAAGCTGGGCTACGCGCAAGGTGGGGAATAAGAACGTGCTTTTTGAGGTCAAAAAGCCGGAGACTATTAACTACAGGACGCTTAAACCTGAAAGAGACGGTCTTTTCTGCGAACGCATTTTTGGTCCTACAAAAGACTACGAGTGTAATTGCGGCAAATATAAAAGGATCAAACACAAAGGTATTTTTTGCGACCGCTGCGGAGTTGAAGTGACCAAATCAAGCGTAAGGCGCGAAAGAATGGGATGCATCAAGCTGGCTGCGCCTGTATCGCACGTATGGTTTTTCAAGGCGGTCCCCTCAAGAATGGCGAACCTTCTTGATATGAAGATGCGGGACCTGGAAAGAGTATTGTACTACGAACAATATGTTGTGACCGAGCCGGGTGATACTCCTTTCAAAAAACAGGAGATGCTTACTGAAGACCAGTATGAGGAAGCAAGAGATAAATACGGTTCCAAATTCAAGGCTAAAATGGGAGCGGAAGCCGTAAGGGAACTTTTGAAAGAATTGGACCTCGATGCTATTTCAAAAGAAACCCACGCTAAGATGGCCGAAAAAGCCGATCTCAATTCCAAGAAGAGACTGATGAAACGGCTGAAAATAGTCGAAGCGTTAAGGAAAAGCGGAAATGATCCCGACTGGATGATCCTCGATGTTATCCCGGTCATTCCGCCCGATTTAAGGCCGCTCGTTCCGCTTGAAGGCGGACGTTTCGCGACAAGCGACCTGAACGATCTTTACAGAAGAGTTATCAACCGCAACAACCGATTAAAGAAGCTGCTTGAGTTGAAAGCGCCCGAAGTGATCGTGCGGAATGAAAAAAGGATGCTTCAGGAAGCGGTGGATGCTTTGTTCGATAACGGCAGGCACGGACGTGAGGTGCTCGGTTCAGGAGGAAGACCGCTGAAATCGCTGGCGGACATGCTTAAAGGCAAGCAGGGCCGTTTTCGCCAGAACTTACTGGGTAAACGTGTTGATTATTCCGGAAGAAGCGTTATCGTTATAGGCCCTGAGCTTAATTTAAGCGAATGCGGATTGCCTAAGATCATGGCGTTAGAACTGTACCAGCCTTTTATAATACGCAAGTTAAGGGAAAAAGGATTTGTTCATACAATAAAAAGCGCTAAAAAGATGGTGCAGCAGGAAAATCCGGAAGTATGGGACATACTTGATGAGGTTATTCGTGATCATCCGGTTCTTTTGAACAGAGCCCCTACACTGCACCGGTTGGGGATACAGGCTTTTCAGCCCAGACTTATAGAAGGCAAGGCGATACGCATCCATCCGCTTGTATGCGCGGCTTTCAACGCGGACTTTGACGGCGACCAGATGGCGGTCCATGTTCCGCTTTCCATGGAAGCCCAGATGGAATCGCGCCTTATAATGAACGCGACTAACAATATTTTCTCACCGGCGAACGGAAGGCCTATTGCGACACCGTCCCAGGATATCGTTCTTGGATGTTATTACCTTACCAAGATAAAAAGCGGCGGACGGGGTGAAGGCAAGCTATTCGGCGATGCTTCCGAAGTTATCATGGCCTACCAGTCGGAACAGATAGACAAACATACGAAAATCAAGGTCCGCGTGAACGGTGAAGTAATTGATACCACGGTCGGCAGGGTCCTTTTTAACGATATTCTGCCCGAAGGTATGCCTTTTTATAATGACGCGATGGATAAAAAGACCGTAAGCAGGGTCATTTCAGATTGCTATGCACTGAAAGGGCACGACGAAACAGTGCGTTTGCTTGATTCATTAAAGAAACTGGGTTTCGAGGAATCGACACTTTCAGGCGCTTCAATGGCGGTATGCGATGTCGATATACCCAAGGAAAAACTGGAAAGGATAAGTCAGGCGCAGGCCCAGGTCGATAAGATACAGAACCAGTACCAGAGGGGGCTGATAACTGACGGTGAAAGATACAATAAGATCATTGACATATGGACGCATGTAACGGATGAAGTCTCCAGTCTTGTGTTCCGTAATCTAGATTCGTTCAACCCCGTATTTATGATGGCGGATTCCGGGGCAAGAGGATCCAGGCAGCAGATCAGACAGTTGGCGGGAATGAGAGGTCTTATGGCCAAACCGTCCGGGGAGATCATGGAAACGCCTATTACCGCGAATTTCCGTGAAGGGTTAACGGTGCTGGAGTATTTCATATCAACGCACGGTGCGCGTAAAGGTCTGGCTGATACGGCTTTAAAGACCGCCGATTCCGGTTATTTGACAAGAAGATTGGTTGACGTTGCCCAGGATGTAATAATAAGCGAAATTGACTGTAAGACTTTGAACGGTATCACAGCTTCGGCGATCATCGAAGGCGATGAAGTGGTTGTGCCTCTTTCAGAACGTATTGTGGGAAGAGTCGCTCTTGATAATATTGTTGATATCATAACGGATGAAGTTATTGTAAAGGCCGGGGAGATCATCACCGAAGAGAACGCCAGAAGAGTGGAAGAGACCGGTATCGAAACCATACGTATCCGCAGCGTTCTCACTTGTGAGAGCGATCGCGGCGTATGCGCAAAATGTTACGGCAAGAACCTGGCCAGCGGAAAACTGGTTGAGATCGGTGAAGCGGTCGGTATCATTGCCGCCCAGTCGATAGGCGAACCGGGAACACAGCTTACAATGAGAACGTTCCATATAGGCGGTACCGCGTCAAGGATAATCGAGCAGTCTTTCTACAAGAGCAAGGAAGACGGGATCGTCAAGTATCACAATCTTAAGGTTGTTGAAAGCCGTGATAAAGGCCGTTACGTTGTCCTGAACAGGAACGGACAGATAAGTATAAACGAACCAGACGGCCGTGAGATCGAAAGGCAGACAATACCTCAGGGGTCAAATCTGTTCTTTAAAGACGATCAGGAGATCAAAAAGGGCGCAAAGTATGTAGAATGGGATCCGTACACTGTTCCGATACTCACCGAGGTTTCCGGAAAAGTGCAGTATGAAGACATAAAAGGCGATGTGACCATGAAGATCGAACTTGATGAAGCAACGGGCGTCAAGAATAAGGTCATCATAGATCAGAAAGGCGATTATCATCCTCAGCTTTTAATCGTAAACGACAAGAATGAAGTGCAGGCGATCTATCCGCTGCCGGTGAACGCGCATATAGCGGTTGATGATAAACAGGAAGTAATGGCCGGAGACGTCATTGCGAAGACCCACCGCGTTGTTACTAAGACCAAGGATATCACAGGAGGTCTGCCGAGGGTAGCTGAACTTTTTGAAGCGCGCAGACCGAAAGATCCTTCTATTATAAGCGAGATCGATGGCATCGTGGAGTTCGGTGAGACGAAAAAAGGCCAGAGAAGGATCATAGTCGAAAGTGAAACTGGTATGCGCAAGGAATATATAATACCTCATGGCAAGCACTTGAACGTGTATCGCGGTGACAGAGTTAAAGCGGGCGAACAGCTTGTAGACGGTCCGGTCGTCCCGCAGGATATTCTCAGGGTTTCCGGAGAGAAAGCGCTCCAGGAATATCTGCTTAATGAAGTCCAGGAAGTGTATCGTTTACAGGGTGTACAGATAAACGACAAACACATCGAGACTATTATTCGCCAGATGCTTAAGAATGTAAAGATCACCGATTCGGGGGATACTGAATTCCTTCTCGGCGATAAGGTCGAAAGAAGGATATTCAAGAAGGAAAACGAAAGAGTCGTCAAGAAGAAGAAAAAACCGGCAACCGCGGAACCCGCGCTTCTCGGGATAACGAAAGCTTCTCTTACGACGGAGAGTTTCATATCTGCCGCGAGCTTCCAGGAAACGACAAGGGTTTTGACGGAAGCCGCTTCGATAGGCAAGCTGGACGCTCTCGATGGATTGAAAGAGAACATTATCATGGGACACCTTATCCCGGCAGGGACCGGGTTTACAGGACACAGGGATATCGGTCTTGATAGGGAAATACTTAAAGAGGTCAAGGAAGAAGAACCGGAAGAAGAGGAAAAGGAAGAGGAATAATATGCCGACAATAAATCAGCTTATAAGAAAAAGCAGAAGGTCATTTAAGAAAAAGACGAAATCACCCGCTTTGCAATCCTGCCCCCAGAGAAGAGGGGTATGTCTGCAGGTAAGGACCCGTACGCCCAAGAAACCTAACTCAGCGTTACGTAAGATAACAAGGGTTCGTTTGACGAACGGCATGGAAGTTACCGCTTACATACCGGGAGAAGGACACAACCTGCAGGAACACTCGATCGTAACGATACGCGGCGGCAGGGTCAAGGACCTTCCGGGAGTCAGGTACCATATTGTAAGGGGCACACTTGACACTTCCGGGGTGGATACGCGCAGGCGTGGAAGATCAAAATACGGGGCGAAAAAACCAAAAGGATAATAGAGGAAAGTTCGAATCTAAAAATTCGAGATCAACTTAAAGACGAGGAAAAATGAGAAGAAGAAGAGCCGAAAGAAGAGAAGTAATGCCGGATCCGAAATATAACAGCAAGATGATCGGCAGGTTTATAAACATGGTCATGGAACGCGGCAAGAAATCGGTCGCGGAAAAAATCGTTTACGGAGCCCTGGATGTTATCGGCGAGAGGGTGAAGGACAAAAAACCGCTGGAAGTTTTTGAGGCAGCTCTTGAAAATGCCAGGCCGCTTCTTGAGGTAAAGTCAAGAAGGATAGGCGGCGCTACATATCAGGTTCCTGTTGAAGTTAAAGTCGAGAGAGGCCAGTTCATGGCGCTCCGCTGGATAAGGGATTTCGCGAAAGCTCAAAAAGGAAGACCCATGAAAGAAAGGCTCGCTGAAGAGATCTTAAATGCGTATAAGCGAGAAGGGTCAACGATCAAGAAGAGGGAAGACACCCATAAAATGGCAGAAGCTAACAAGGCTTTCGCTCACTATAAATGGTAATTGGAGATGACAATAGCAGCTGAAAAAGCGAGGAACGCAACAAGCGCAAAATCCATGGAAGACATTAAAAATATAAGAAACATAGGAATTATTGCGCATATCGATGCGGGTAAAACTACTGTTACCGAACGCATACTGTATTATACCGGCAGGACTTATAAAATAGGCGAAGTTCATGAAGGTACTGCAGTTATGGATTGGATGGAACAGGAGCAGGAGAGGGGTATAACCATAACCAGCGCCGTCACGACATGTGCGTGGAAAGACAAGAAGGTCAATATAATCGATACTCCGGGCCATGTGGATTTTACTATAGAAGTGGAAAGATCTTTAAAGGTATTGGATTCAGCAAAAGTGGTTTTGTGCGACGTAGCGGGTGTACAGCCCCAGACTGAAACGGTCTGGAGGCAGGCGGATCATTATGAAGTTCCCAAGATAGTGTTCGTTAATAAGATGGACAGGGTGGGGGCGGATTATTTTAATGTAATAAACGATTTGCATGAAAAGCTTCATGTCAATGCACAGCCTATACAACTTCCTATCGGCAAGGAAGACGAGTTTAAGGGAGTAATAGATATTATCGATTACAAAGCGTACACGTTCGGTGAAAAGGGAGATCTAAGCGAATTTGTCGAGATCCCCATCCCGGAAGACATGCAGAATATTGTCAGCCACTACAGGCACAACTTAATAGTTAAACTTGCGGATGTGAATAGTGACGTTATGGACAGATACATCAATGACGGCGGGATATATCCTCATGAACTCAGAGAGTTCGTCCGTAAAGCGACCGTGGAGAACAAGTTCGTGCCGGTCATGTGCGGGACCGCCCTTAAGAATAAAGGGGTAAAATTCCTGCTTGATGCGGTGGTTGAATATCTTCCTTCACCTTTGGATGTCCCGACTGTTAAAGGCATTGATCCAAAAACTGAAAAAGAGATAGAATTAGCGCCTGCTGAAGACGCGCCGACATGTGCTTTTGCTTATAAGATACAGAATGATCCATATGTGGGGAATCTGGCGTTTGTACGGATATATTCCGGAAAGATACAGTCGGGGACATATTTATATAACGCGTCTGTCGATAAAAAAGAAAGGATCAGCCAGATCGTGCGCATGCATGCTGATCAGAGAGAGATCATTAAAGTTTGCGGTCCGGGGCACATAGTCGGCATTTTGGGGTTGAAACACACCACGACCGCACATACCTTATGTGACGAAAAGCATCCGGTCGTTCTTGAGAGGATAAAATATCCGGAGCCGGTCATATCAATGGCGATCGAACCCGAGACGGCAGCCGATCAGGATAAACTTGGCGAAGCTTTGAGCAAGATGGAGAAAGAAGATCCTACTTTCAAGGTGGAATATAACCAGGAAACAGGGCAGACCCTTGTGAACGGAATGGGAGAACTGCATCTGGAGATCGTTATAGACAGGATCAAGAGAGAGTTTAATGTCTCGGCCAATGTCGGCAGTCCGCAGGTAGCATATAGAGAGACAATAACCAAAGCCGTTAAATCAACCGGAAAGTTCATCCAGCAGACAGGCGGACGCGGCCAGTACGGACACGTGGAGGTTGAGATAGAACCGTCGGAAAAAGGTGCCGGGATAGTTTTTGAGAACAAGATAAAAGGCGGAGCTATCCCAAGAGAATATTTTTCAGCTGTTGAAGGCGGAGTAAGAAGCTCGGCTAAAAGCGGCGTGCTGGCAGGGTACCCTGTTACTGATGTAAAGGTAACGCTTTATGACGGTTCGTACCATGATGTTGATTCATCTGAGATTGCGTTCAATAATGCCGGTTCGATAGCGTTAAGGGATGGCTTGAAGAAAGCGGGGCCGGTACTGCTTGAGCCTATAATGGATCTTGAAGTCACAACCCCGGATGAGTATCTGGGCGATGTTATAGGGGATATGAATTCAAGGCGCATCAAGATAGAATCTATTGAGCAGAAAGGTTCAGCGAAGATCGTCAGAGGATTCGCTCCTTTAGCCCAAATGTTCGGTTATGCGACAGGCTTGAGGAGCTTGACACAGGGGAGGGCTACATATACGATGGAGCCTTCTTTTTACCAGGAAGTGCCGAAAGACTTGATGGATAAGCTTTTGGGGCATGTATAAATATAACAAAATATAAGGTAAAGGGCAAAAAAAGAGTAATTTAAGGAGGGTATGATGGCAAAGGCAAAATTTGAGAGGACGAAGCCGCATTTAAACATAGGCACAATAGGTCACGTTGACCATGGCAAGACGACTTTGACAGCGGCGATAACGATGTATCTGG
>Ga0180432_10006865_pt1 | contig 14667 bp, 9 predicted proteins | sample SS_ome_10_FD_132414 | JGI IMG/M metagenome (GOLD analysis project Ga0180432, IMG submission 132414) | Hypersaline lake sediment archaeal communities from the Salton Sea, California, USA - SS_1_MS_2 metaG | ecosystem: Environmental > Aquatic > Non-marine Saline and Alkaline > Hypersaline >... | reverse complement strand
TTAATATCGAATACTTACAATGCACTTTTTCAACTGCAATGCAGTTAAAAACAACACTATTCAGTGCGACGGACAAGGGATTTAAATCCCTTGTCTGACTCGACATTTACCTTGTTTCTATCTTCAACTGCAAAATCTGGGATTATTCAGGTTTGATGAACTCGTAAAAACGCCGTTTTCTCACTTTTTACGAAACCATCAATTTTCGCCCGCTTTTTTCCCTGCTTGCAATTCACCGCGCAAGATTCTGCGAATGTTTTCCCTGTGGGTGTAAAAGACGAACGGCGCTATCAGTATGGCAGTGGTTATGGCAGGTCCTCGAAAAGGTCCTGCCGGCGCCGTGCCGATGACCAGTATCGGGAGAGCGAGGGCCGCTGAAAGCGCTCCGACCGCAGTGGTTTGCGCTATCAAGGCGGCGCACACCCATATAAACAACAACAGCAACGCCGCCAGCGGCGCCAGTCCAAGAAAGACTCCCAAAGCGGTGGACGCGCCTTTGCCACCCTTCATATCCAGATAGATGGGATAAATATGCCCCAGAAACGCCGCGATCCCCGCCATGGCCGCCGCTGTCGCGGAAGCCCCTATCCACCTGGCAAAAAGAACGGGCACCAAACCCTTGGCGCAGTCGCCGAGCATGGTCACCGCGCCCCATCTGGCGCCGAGTGCGCGAGATACGTTGGTCGCACCGATATTGCCGCTGCCTATTGACCTTAGATCGATTTCCGGTCTCAACCTGCGGACTATCAGCACGCCCGTGGGAATCGATCCCAAAAGGTATCCCACGACAACCACAAACAGAGTCTTCATTTTTTAATCGTCGTTTCCGTTATTCCCTTCAGGGAGGGGCAGAAGTTCCGCAATGACATATTTATCCGTGTGCAGGTATTTCCGGGCCACATTCCATACATCCTCGGGGGAGACTCGTCGAATTCGCTCCGCATATAATTGGTTTTCTTTCCATCCGAGTCCGTACAATTCGTTAAGCGCCAGGTTAACGGCCTGGTTGGCGCTTGTTTGCATGCCTATTTCGTAAGAACCGGCCACGTATTCTCTTGCGCGTTCGATCTCCTCGAGGCTCGGAGGCTCGCGTCGGATGCGTTCTATCTCCTCCATCAAACCATTGACGGCCTCGTCGCGGTTTTCAGGTTTGGTGCCCATGTACAGGAAAAATATACCGGCGTCCAGCGCCTCGACACTCACCGCGCCCACCGCGTAGGCCAGGTGCAGCCTGTCCCTCAACTCGACAAACAATCGTCCTCCCTGCCCACCGAGAATAGTGGCCAGCACGTCTATCGAGTAACGATCTTTCGAGCGCAGTGATGGGCCTAAAAAGCCCAGCACTATTTGAACCTGAGCCTTATCGCGCCTGATTTCAACCTTCTTTATTTTCCTTAAAGGCGGTTCTTTTGGGGGGAATTTTACATCGAGAGGCCGCGCGGGAACGTCGTTGAAGTATCGCTTGACCCGCGGCAATATCTCGGCGGCGCTCACGTCGCCCACCACCGCAAGCACCATGTTGCTCGGAACCAACAGCTTGCGATAATGCTCAACCAGGTGGCGGCGCGTTATTTGGGCGACGGTTTCCTTCTCCCCGAGTATCCTCGTACCGTAAGGGTGAATGCGGAATAAGTTCCTGCGGAAAGTATCGACAGTGAGAGAATCGGGCCGATCCATAAGGCGCCCTATATCGCCGATGATTTCACGCCGCTGTTGCTCGACCTCCTTGGAGGGGAAAGTCGGGTTGAGCGCCACGTCCACGAACAAGTCGAATCCTTTGATGAAATGCTTCGACAAAAACTCCGCCTGCACTCCCACGCTGTCTCTGCCGGAAAACCCGCCTATGCTTCCGGCCATGCTTTCGACTTCGGCGGCTATCTCGGTGGCTGAGCGTTTAGCCGTTCCCTTGCCTATAGTTCTGGCGATAAAGGCGCTTATACCGCGTCGTTTGGGAGGATCGAGCCGCACGCCGCCCAGCATCGCCATCCGGTACGCCACGACCGGTGTGCCATGCTGTTCCTTGATCAGCACCGTCAGGCCGTTGCTCAACACTACTTTCTTTACTCCGGCCACCGGAGAAATAGCCGGCTTCCAATCGAGCGCCTTTCGCACGAGAACCTCGAGGGAAGCTTTATCCAGACCTTTGACCGCCGTGGAATCGGGCAATAACGCTGTAACGGTGATGTTTTGAGACGTGAAGTATTTTCGCGCCACCGCCATTATGTCTTCGGCGCTGACGGCATCGACGGCCCGAAGGTATTTTTCCTCGAACCCTATATCGCCGGCTATGACTTCGTAAAAACCTAGCTTTCGAGCTTCTCCCTGAACCGTTTCGCGGGAATACACCGCCTCGCTCTCGATGTTGGTTTTTGCGCGGCTGATTTCCTCCGTTCCCGGCGGATAGGATTTCAATCGCGCCATTTCGGTGAGAATCGCCTCGAGCGCTCGACCGGTTTTTTTCGGATCGAGCGTTGCGCCTACTATCGCCAGGCCCGGATCGCGCGGTGTGAACGTGTAAGAATGGATACTGTGCACAAGTCCTTTTTCAGATTGCACTTTGCGGTAAAGAATGCTCGATTCCCCGGTACCAAATATGTAGCTCAATACATCCAGAGCGGGAATGTCATCATCGCACACACTGGGAATGTGGAAAGCAATCTCGAGGTATCCTTCGGTAACGTCGCCGCGCAGTATGGCAAAGCGCGGCTTGCGCTGTCGAGGCTCGGGCGGCAGTTCCCGAGACGGCATCGCCCGCTTGCGAGATGAAAGTTTAACGGTACCGAAATATCTCCCAATTAAATCCATCATGTTCCCGGCGTCGAAATCTCCCACGGCCACAAGTACCATGTTGCCGGGCGTGTACCATTTCCGGTAAAAGTCCAAGACATTCCGACGGGTGAAGGCTCTCACACTTTCCTCGGTGCCGATGATCGGCCTGCCGTATGGGTGAACTTTGTAAGTTGTTCTCAACAAGGCGTGCGACAAACGAACTTTGGGAGTATCGCGTCCGCGCCTTATCTCTTCGATGACCACTTGAAGTTCCTTGTCGAGCTCGCCGGGGTCGAAGCTGGAATGGAACATAGCGTCCGAAAGAACATCCAGGCCGAGTTCAGTGTGCCGCGAAGGAATGACGATGTAATAAACGGTTTCATCAAGAGAGGTATAAGCGTTAATGTCTCCGCCGCCGGCCTCAATTTCACCCGCAATTCTGCCGACGCCGCGCTTTTTGGTGCCCTTGAAGAGCATGTGTTCATGCACGTGAGCCAGACCGTATTCGCCGATTTCTTCGACAGCGCTCCCCGCCTTGACGTATACCATGAGTGCGACGACCGGCGAAAAGCGGTTTTCTTCCATAATAACCGTCAGTCCGTTATTCAGAATATAGCGCAACACGCGCCCGCTCCTTTCTATTTTGGGAGATTTTCCGGCGTGTATCGGAACCTCGGCGACGCCCTCTTGCCCGGACGCCGCCAATATCAGCAAGGCTGCCGCCGGAAAAAGCAGCCGTTGCGGAAAGCCTTTAAGGCTCATCCCCCGGCGGCCTCCTCGATAGCGCTCGTGAAAGCTTTAACGATAGGTCCGAAATCGCCCTTTCGAGCGGATTCATCGCCAAATACACCCGAGCCGGAAATAAAGCTGTTGGCTCCTGCGCGTACCGCTTCCCTTACGTTGTTCAGCTTAATGCCGCCGTCAACCTGCAAATCCACATTCAACCCCAATTCGTCTATCTTCGAGCGTAAAGTTCGAATCTTGGTCAACGCGCCCGATATGAACTTCTGGCCGCCGAAACCGGGGTTGACGCTCATCACCAGCGCGAGGTCTATTTCCGGCAGCACGTCATACAGCATCGAAACCGGCGTGGCGGGATTTACGGCGGCGCCCGCTTTCGCGCCGGCTTCCTTGATTACCTGTATAGCGCGATGCAGGTGTGCAGTCGCTTCAACATGCACCGTTACCAGGTCTGCGCCGGCTTTTATGTAATCGGTCACCCATAATTCCGGGTTGTCGATCATCAAGTGGGCGTCCACCAGGACATCGTCCGGGACGTGCTTTCGAACGGCCTTCACCGCCGGTGCGCCATAGGTGAAGTTGGGAACGAAATGGCCGTCCATTACGTCCACCTGTATCCACTTTACGCCGGCGTGCGCCAAACCTTCCACCGCCGTGCCGATGTCGTCCAAATCCACCGGCAATATCGAGGGAGCCAAATGATATTTCATCGGAAATTACCTCCATAAGAAAATAGAAAATTCAGTATAACCCGCAGAAATCCAAAAGGAAAGTGCCCCGAACGCTTCGAACTTGGTTTGAACGCAAATCGCAAGGCGTTTTGATATTCATCCCGGCCATCGCGGGAGACTTTTGCGCACTTTTGGATTAAAGTGTTACTCTAATAAAGATGCGAAGGGGCGAGGGATCCGGAGTTCGAGTGCGATATGGAGAGGATACTTATGGCGGTCGCACCTGCCCCTTTGAGTTTTGAAATCATCGAGTCATTGATAAATATGAGGTGTGGATATAATGGGCGATGCGCCTGAGAAAGTTCGAGATAAGAATCGGCGCGGCGGTAAAACGCGCAGGTTGCTCTTTGCGTTAATAGCGGTCTTGACGGTGCTTTTTGCCGTCGAGGTTATACTGCGAGTGGCCGGTTTGGACGAGATACACGGTCTCTCCGGCCTGGATATGCGCCGCGATTTGGGAGATTTCGTCAGGTTCCTTGAGTGGGACATCAACGTTGAAAAAAGCTCCGGAGGCAGTCTGTTTATAGAAGATTCGGAATTTCTATGGCGGTTCAGGCCCGGGTTTGAGGGCTGGGCGCGCGATTTCTTCTTGATGACAGTCACGGATCAGGCGCCAAGGTGGCACTTCAGGATCAATAAACGAGGTTTTCGCGGCCCTGATTTTGAAGAGGTCGCTGCGCCGGGTACGTACCGGGTGTTGTGCCTGGGTGATTCGTGCATTTTCGGATTTGGAGCTGACGAGGAAGACACTTTTCCGGTAAGGCTTGGCTCGCAACTGGAAGCGATTTGCCCATCGTGCCGGTTCGAAGTGATAAACATGGGAGTGTCGGGATATTCGTCCCGGCAGGGACTCGAGCTGGCAAAGCGATGGATACCTCGCCTCGCCCCGAAAGTCGTGGTGGTTGCTTACGGAACTAACGACTGGTGGAGGCGAGAAATTACCGATGACGAGGCGATGGCCCGTGCCCGCACCTTGACCGCCGGGTTGAATAGGTTTTTGCGCAAATTCGCGACGGTAAAATTCATTGCCGACCTCGCGCCGAAAAAAACTGAAAGGGAAAGAGGCGATATACTGCTGTCCCACCGTGTGGCGCAACTTCAATATGAAAAAAACGTCGAGACTATTGCCGAAATTGCATTGAAGCAGGGCGCGAAAGTGATGCTTATGGACGTGAATTTCTACGTGCCCTACGGGACGGAAGCATTAAGAAAAATATCTGAAAGAAAACAGGATTACTTGTATCTCGACGCGGTGGAAATTTTGGCTCGAAGTCTTCGCGATGTTGATCGGTTTAGGAATGAGTACCCGGTAAATGCGGAGGTTGCGGAAAAAATATATGACCGGGTAATTCGCAGCCGTCCGATATTTTACCTGATGGTAGATCCCGTCCATCCCAACGGCCTCGGTAACAATCTGTTAGCCGAAAAATGCGCGGCGATGTTAATCGGCGCAGGCCTTGATCGGCAAATGGTGGATTTAATGAACGCCGCAATCGAATCTCTACCCGCTGCGAGGGCCAAGGAAACGCACTTGTTTTCGGAAACGGCGCTTGAAGAACGCTTGAAGGAAGTTACGCAAGACAGGCCTTAATAAAAAGCCAACGGTGGAGCTTGAGTTTTGACGCATAAGCCCGGTAAAGCTATAATATTTCGTAAAAGATGAATGTTTTCCTGATCAATCCTCCATATTATTTCTGGAGCGGACTCGAATATCTGACTCAAAACCTAGGTTTGGGTTACATCGCCTCGTGCCTGTTGGCCGACGGTCACGAGGTCGAGGTATTGGATGCGCTTGCCGAAGGTAAAGACCGGCTCGAAAGGATCATGGTGGAAAACCGGCAGGCGAATAGATACGGGATGAAGTTCGACGATATCGCCGACCGAATCCCCGCAGGTACCGATCTTATCGGGATCACCTCTCCGTTTTCCAATCATGCCACCATCATAGACGGCCTAAGTCGTGTTATCAGGGAACGGTTTCCCGACGTGCCGATGGTGCTGGGAGGCGTATACGCATCAACGCAGCCCGAGCGGGCTTTGGAATCTTCGGTGGATTTTGTGGCGGTCGGTGAGGGAGAAAGCCCGATGCGCGCGCTGGCGGTAGGTAAAGACCCGGCGGATATTCCGGGGTTATGGTATCGGCGCGACGGGCAAGTGGTGGATGGAGGCCGCTCGGAAATGATACCCGACATGGACTCGATTCCATTCCCGGCGCGGCATTTGCTCCCGATGGAAAAGTACTTCACTCTGTCTCCGCGAGGCGCTCCCGACAGCCTCACCGCAACTATGATCACCAGTCGTGGTTGCCCTTTTAATTGCACTTTTTGCTCCATCCATCCCGTTTATGCCAGAAAATGGCGGGCTCGTTCCGCAGAGAACGTTTTGGCGGAAATTGACGAACTTATAGAAAAATGGGGGATCACCTCGATTGAGTTCGAAGACGATAATCTTACGTTGGATCCCCCGCGCGCTAAGGCTATTTTCAAAGGTCTGATCGACAGGCCGGTGGGCTGGAGTTGCCCCAACGGGTTACGGGTGGATTCGCTGGATGAGGAGTTGATCGAATTGATGCACCGTTCGGGATGCTATGTGGTGCACCTCGCAATAGAATCCGGCGATCCGGAAATGCTGTCGGCCATGAATAAAAAGCTGAATCTGGACAAAGTGCTGGAAGTGGTGAATATTTGCAACAAGCTGAAAATTCCATTTGTCGCCTTTTTCATAATCGGGCATCCCGGTGAAACCGAGCAGCGATTCAGAAGAACAATGCGCTTCGCCAAACGACTTACGGAAATGGGGATGGTTAACTGCGGAGTCCACATCGCCACTCCATACCCCGGCACCGAGTTGCTTCGCATGTGCCGTGAGAAGGGCTACCTGATGCACGACACCGAACGGCGTCCAATGTTCCCGCCCGACATTCATATAGCCACACCGGATTTTGATAAGAATGACATCATGTACCGCGTTTATCGCATGAAATTAGCAACCGGCCTGTTACCGGACTTTGCAAGCGGCGTACGCGGATTTATCCGATGGAAAATCCGCCCGAAAATATCGAAGATCGGTTTGGATCGGCGCAAATACATAGCGGAAATGCCCGATAAGTTCATGGAAGGCTTTCACGGACCTGAAATGTGGCGCGACGGCATAAGCTATCGGTGGAGTACAGGTGAAGCTTTTGTTAGGGTGAAAGTGTCCGGACGAGCTAAAAGTATTAAGCTTTTCGCAAAATGCAGCGTACCCAGATCGGTCCGGGTTTTGCTGGAAGATGTTTCTTTGGGCGAGCTGGCAGTGGAAAATCGATGGGCTGAATACCGCCTTCCCCTCCCGGAAAATCATCCGGTTGGGGAAGCCGAATTAAAATTTAAGTGCGATACAATGACCCCCTCCAAGCTGGGTTTCAGTGAGGACAACCGGTCTTTAGGATTTATTCTGGGTTGGTATCAATTTAAAAGCAAGCAATGTCCCATTGCATAGCTGGAGACGTACGGTTAACGGATCGGCTCGTCGGGTTCCATATCTAACGCCAATTGGGTAAGGCTGCTGCCGATAATCTTGAAGGGAGAAACTTTTTCCATTGTCATCGCCGCGCTCCCCAGTTTTTGAGCGCCTTCCACCATATTTTCCAGCGTTTTCTTCACGTATTCTTCATCGTTTTCGAGCGCGTTTGCGAGCTTTTCAAACAACTGGTTATCATGTTCCGAAGCTACACACCATTCCATATACGCCTCGTCTTCCCTGGGGTAAGAAGACAGATAGGGAAGCCCTGCCGGGTTGTTGTCCTTACGGTTGTATTCGAACCTGCGGCACGTCGGAGTTTTTACCGGCTGCTTCTCGGAAAGACGACGCATCTTTTCCCTCGAGGCCTTCTGGAATATCCATGCTTCCCTTGCCCTGTCCCTCGCGTCCGGCTCGCCCATCATGGCCACGTAGTCGCTTCTCAGCTTTTTCAGGTCTTCCCTGACATTTTCGTTCGGAGCGAAAAATTCCGCAGACTTAAGAATGGGGAACAACTCCCGGGCCGCCTTGCGATGATAGTTTATACGCTTCTCCCTGAGATCGGCGTGTTTACTTTCCGCGCAGAACTTGATCCCGTTAACGTGCACCCTCAACTCGCGCATCACGCTGGGGCCCGCATGCTTGTAAAGACGGTAGTGACCGCTTTCGACAATTTCCCAAAGCTCCTGTGTCGTGAAATTCTCCTCGTACTCGGTTCCGTCGGCTCTCCCGAAATACCGCTTCGGCAAATTCAGCAAAAAGCCGGGGTTCTTTTTCCACAGCTCGGTGCCGGGTATCGGGACCAACGGAAGTATCTGCGAGCGTGTGGGCCTCAACTCACAGAAAGATTCCAGGTCTTCAATGATTGTTTTCTTGTCGTGGAAGTCCCATCCGCCTATCCAGCTTCCGATGGTTGTTATGCCCACCCGGTGAAGTTCGTTGAATGTTTCCGTAATGTCCCGTCCCTGCCGCTTCGGCAGATCGCTGAACATGCTCTCGACGCCGATCCAGATACTCCCCACTCCCAGCATGGGCAACTCATCCAGATCGTATTTTGATAAGTCTCTGTTGGTTCCGAATCCGAAAAAGACGACCTTGTCCAATCCCAGAGCGGGGTCTTCACGGAGCTTAGTGCCGAACTCGTAGACCTTTTTTTTATCCCTGTAGAGGTTTTCGTCGAAAACCGTGACCCCTTTCAACCCGGGCCTCGTCTGGAGATGTTCTTTCACACCTTCATACATGGACTGCGCATCGGCAAGCTCTATGAACTCTCCGTCGAAATATGCGCTCGTGGAACAAAAATCGCATTTGTTCGGGCATCCCAGCCCCGAAACGATATATGCATGTTTTCCCTTAGGGTAAGGATTGATCCATGGCAGGTCCGATCCTCCCAAAGGCGAGACCGGCTGAAGGATAGGCCGATCCACGTCTTCGCCCAAAAGCCCTCTCAAATACTTGACGCCCTCTCCATGGCAGATATGCTCGACCATGGCCGATAGCGGATCGGCCCCCTGGAACATGGTGTTGAAACAAATAGTGCCGTAACCGCCGAGAATAACCTCGGTGTTCGGGCATTCGCGCCTCAACCTGTCCACCATTTCCGTGCAACCCGCAATGTTGAGCAGCGTGAAATTTATTCCCACGTAATCGTATTCTTCTTTTTTAACCTCGGCGACAAGCTCGTCCAGAGTCGGGAATTCGAGCACGGTTGCGGGCGTCTCCAGGTTCTGCGCCAGGAAGTGGAGCGCTTCGCAATGCATGTGACCTGTTTCCGTGAAGATGTCCTGGCCTTTCGTAAGGCGATCCTGGGCTAAGTCGTACATTACGTTCAAGGCCCCATAAGGCCCCGCCACCGGTGTGAATAGTATCTTTTTCATGTAACACCCCCGAAAACAATTTGGTTATTCTATTTATAGCACATATTCTTAGACAGGTAATCCACCCTTAGTTTCCTGACAAGTAGTGCGAAAAGGGCTACGTCCCGGTGTAATATCTAAACAAACCGACATCATCGAAACCGATATTACATAAAAACTCTCGCTCGACGCCGGGAGAAAAACATACCAATCACCGGAAAAAAGAAGCCGGACATGTTCCCTTAAAACCTTGGACTGAAAGGATAAGGTTACTCTTGCAGTTATTTGGTTTCTATGAAACAATACTAGAGATTCCGTTTCGGAGGGAGAATGAACATGAAGAAACCGAGAGTTCTCTTAACAGCGTCCTATGGACCTAATAAACTCGCGTGGGGTCAGGATCAGTACGACATCGGCAGGTCTCGTCTTTCTCGCGGGCACGGCGTGTTTGTGGGGGATTCGCACCTTCACTATTTCGCCTTGTACCTCATTGCGGAAAACCTTTCCTGCCCCGTGACCGTACTTGAAAACCCCCACTGGGACGAATTCGAACGGGAACTCGACGAAGGGTACGACTACGTGGGCATTCAGCTTAAAAGCCTCTACACCGCCAAAATCGCAAGGATGATCAAACGCATACGCGAGAAATCTCCCGACACGAAGATAGTAATCGGAGGTTACGGTGTTGGGACCCTTTCGCATCCCGTTCCGGGCGACGTGGACGGTGACGCGGACTATATCCGTGAAAACGCCGATTACCTTTGCCGGGAAGAAGGCGTTTGTTTCATGCGCCGTCTGCTGGAAGATGAACCTGTCGACCGGGAGATAACTCAGTATCACCTGCCCAGTTGCGGGATGCACATCCCCGGACTTCCCGTTGAAGTAACCAACGGAACGATACTCGTGAGTCTCGGCTGTCCCAATGCCTGCGATTTCTGTAACACAAGCGCTTTCTTTTATCACAAGAAAATATTCGTGGCCGAGCCCGAGCAGGTGTACAAATTCATCAAACATTACCAGAAGAGATCGAAATCCAAGGATATATTCATCGGTCTCTGGGACGAGGATTTCTTCCTGGACCCCGATTATGTGAGAGAGCTGGGGCGCTTGCTCCGTAACGACAGGGACACTTGGGGAGTGCAGTGGTTCTGCTTCGGCTCGACGCGTTCGCTCAACGGGTTTACCGCCGAGGAACTGCGCGATTGCGGTTGCGCCCAGATTTGGATCGGCGTCGAGAGCTTTTTGTCCGGTGAGGGCACTACCGAGGATCAGTACGCTAAACGCAGAGGATCCGATATAAAGAAATTGTTCGCGGATTTGCACCGGAACGGTGTCACCACTGTCGGCTCTCTCGTTCTCGGCTTCGATTTCCATACGCCTGAGAACATAAAGAAAGATATAGACCAGTTTGTGGCCTTGAAGCCGATGTTATACCAGATATCGCCGTTAACTCCCTGCCCCGGTACGGCGTTATACGATAGAATGATCGAAGAAGACCGCATTTTCGATAGTTACAAGTGGGAAGATCTCCATTTGTGGAAAGACGATATTTTTAAGTTGAATAATTTCAAACCGGGCGAAATCAAAGAATATTTCGATTACGCACATGATAAGATCAGGGATAATCTGGGGCCTCCCAATCTGCAATTTATGGAAAGCATTCTCGACGGCTATCAATGCCTTAAAAGTGCCGGCGGAGAGATGAATGACTACAAGGCCAAACTGGCCAAGCTTACCGCTATGGGCGTATACGCTACGTTGCATTCAATCAAAAGGCTTTATCACAGCCCGGTGGTTCGCGAACGCGCATTGATGCTCGAACGGCGATACCGCGACGAAATGGGCAATCCGCATCCGGTCGCTACGGTCGCCTCGCGCTATATAACTCGCAACCTGCGGAAAGAAATGCTGGGTGCGCCGGAAGAAGTCGTATCCGACCCGCCTCCACGATGGACATATTACAATACCGACGGGCCGGAAGATCGTGTCTATGTGCGGAAAGGCAGAAAAGCGAGAAAGGCAAAGCCATATAAAAATCACCACGCCGTTAAGGTGAAATATCTTCGAAATTAAACAAAACGCAGTTCGGTAAGGTCTATACCGATCGATCATAAGCCCTCGGCAGGTGGTTTACTCCGCCGCCTCTGAACAGCGAAACAAGACAAGTAGCGACACAGAATTCTTACTTCGTCAATCTCTTGAGGCCGCGGGTGGCCCGGAGAGTATTCTCCGGGTTCCGCCATAGCAGGACAAGAGGTAACTACCCTATTTTTCAATAATCCGACAGGCATATATTTTTCCCAAGTGTTGCCCTGCGGTCTCTTGTCCCTACGGGACACGGACAATACTGTCCTTGTCACCCGTGTGGATTGGTCTAATTAAGAAAATTTTACAGGATAAAGCTAAGTATTAATAACTAATGTTCACTTGTTCCATAAAGACAGACATGACAATTGATACCAGATTTATCAACTTTAAATTTTGGCTTGGCTTGACCTCCGCCTTCGTATATTATGAAGTATCCTGGAAGTCGAGCCATACACAAGCTTGAATAATCTTGCTCTGTCGTTGGAGAATCAGCAAAAAGTATTACTTCTCCGAGTTTTCTCTTATTAGCTGAAAATAATTCAGGTATCGATAATTCAACCATCCAAAGTGCTTCATCTCCAAATTGAGATTCGAAGTCCCCTAAAAAAATTTCGTTTGTAATTCTTTCCTTATCATCCCATCCTCTGATCATTCTGAGGTGTTCAACATATCTTTTCCCATCAATTAACACAGGTCTTATTACCAGAAGTTTAATAAAATGATAAAAATTAAGTCTTTTTGCCCAAGGGCCCGCATCCTGTATGAGTGGGAAAAAATCAATTAAATAACCGGAACCAATGCTTTCCGCTTCAATTGAATCCATTAAAACATTTGGGGGCTTCGGAACGAGAACAGAGGCCCCTTTGATGCCTTCGAAATAATCCTTTGGTACACAATAGTTTGAACCATAATTATCATCATGGATTATGAACATATCAGTAAATGCTTCACTTGGAGTGTATTGAATTTTATCGCTTACTTTAAAGTATCCTTCCAACGGGCTAGGCATTTCTGCTCTGGGAACCCATGTGTCTTCATTGAAGGTGTGTCCAATAATAGGGATGGCGTGGTGATCGTTTGAAGTTGCAACCGGGAATATAACAATAGCGGGAAAACCGGATTCTACACCACCATATATCCATTTCCTTAGCGGTACATCAGCTGTTTTCATTGCTTCCTGACAATTGGCACCAGCCGAATTTAGGATTTTAATTAAATCGTCTTTATCTAATCCATCGATAGGATTACTAGATTTATCAATCCCAATGATTTTATTCATCTCTCGATATGTCATGTCCCCTTGATCCGAAAAACGGGAAATTGCCGTGCGCAGAGCCACATGAGCACAAACATTTGATATCGAATTTTGCTGAGCGTAAAGATAGCCATCTATTTCGAAAGATTTACTGTTTACATCACATTTCCAACAAGGACATCCATGTATGTAATTATTGGCATGCTTACTGTGTTTTATAACAGATTCGTAAATCCTGATAATTGGAAGAGAAGAACCAAATAAGTTGAATTTTAATACCGCATAACCCAGAAAATCTCCTGGCTCGGTATCGGAAAGCTCATTCAAATGCCCAATTTGTTTTTTAAAAAAACTTAAACGATGGATTGTGCTGGTTTGAAAATCATTGTTACGCTGTTTGATATCTTCATCCTCTTCCTTAATATCATCAGATTTTTCTATTTGCTCAATAATGAGAGATTTCCCCTCATGCTGCCTAACTTGAGAGAATAGGCGTTGGATCGGAATGTGTATCGGAAAGTCGGGAGGAAGGATTTCTTCTATGAAATCAAAATTTGAAAATGGGCGATCAATAGAGACTAGCTCTGGCTTAATCGTGGGAGAATTTCTCGAAAACTTACTCATCTGGAGGGAAACATCATTTGACTTTAAATTGGATTTCTTTCTTGAATCGCTCCTTGTTCTCTTTGTGTCTTTTAAGAAAGATAGTCACATCATCATTCATTTTTGGCAATGTTTTTTCGATTGCTGTACCCGACATGGCTCCTATTAGAACCTTGCGTTTTTTTTCAGCTTCCCTGTTCACCACAATACACCCCCTTCAAAATTTCACAGTTGATGTTTTAGCTCTGATACTTGATGAGCGCTGATCAAAATAAGCGATATTGCTCTTTTTTCCAAGGGTCCTCCGGAAAGTACCTGATTGTTCTTCCCTTTTAGCCAGCAATCATTGATTGATTTAAATCCCTTTTATCCTCTCGCTTCTGAGAAAAGAAGTCTATAACAACCATTCCGAAAAGTCAATAGACACCGTTCATTTTCTCCTCGGTCAAAGCATACTTTATGCTCTGTTGGCAAGTATACAATAATTTCACTCAAATTTCAATTATCTCATTATTTTTTGTTAAAGCCGGGCACCATGGACTACGCTACCAGCGTAGTCCGTGCAATGACCTAAACATAAAGTAAGACGCGGACAAGGTTTTTGACCCTGTCTATGTCGCTACACTCCATGGATGCTTTTTCTGTGACAATGGACCTTGAAAAAAAATTCAAAAAAATTCCGGGGATAGTTGTCCTGACATTATCGATATTGGTTGAATTGTGATATGGTTTTGGGGATGGGAACCGTTTAATATCGGATACTTGGCGATTTGCCCCGGCGTCGCCGCCGGTGGCGAGCTGCTGCTTCGTTCCGCTACGCTACACTGGCGGCCTCGATTTTGATTGGCTTTGGGCGAGTCATCCGTCATGTATGTACTTATTGTGCAATACACACTGTAAAAGACGAGTGATTTTTTAAAATCGCCGCTTCGCCTTTGTTTATGAGGCTCTCAGAGAAAAACTTTGCAAAATGTTCGAAGTATATAGGGACACCGGCGTCGCCGCCGGTGGCAGGCTGCGTCTTCGGCTAAAGCCTCCGACGCGGGCCGCCCTTCGACAAGCTCAGGATAAACTTCGTTCCGCTACGCTACACTGGCGGCCTCGATTTTCGATGGGCCCGCGA
>Ga0180432_10006864_pt1 | contig 14668 bp, 15 predicted proteins | sample SS_ome_10_FD_132414 | JGI IMG/M metagenome (GOLD analysis project Ga0180432, IMG submission 132414) | Hypersaline lake sediment archaeal communities from the Salton Sea, California, USA - SS_1_MS_2 metaG | ecosystem: Environmental > Aquatic > Non-marine Saline and Alkaline > Hypersaline >... | reverse complement strand
TATCATTTACCATTTTTTTATTATAAGTCTTACTAGACATAATTATATTACTCCAGCATTTTTATCTATATGAAGAGGCAGACCTCCCAAAACAGCAATCTAGAAGCCGTATAAAAATTATTTTACTATTGATGAGTTATTTATTTTATTTGCACGTCTTTTATTGGATGATGTCTTTGTGCAAGTTTACGGATCATATTTATATTTCGTCCGCCCTTACCAATAAGTTTTGATTTGTCTCGGGGATTAACTTCGATTTTTACCATGCTTGAAGTATCCTCTCCTTCAATAACAATTTTGTTTACTTGGTAAGGTTTACAAAGATTTCTAATAAATCTTTCTTTATCATTATCAAATTCAACAAATTTAACGGTTTTTTTAAAAAGGAAACGAAGTTTCTCCAAATTTTTTGCTTTACTTCCAATTGCAATGCCAAGCTGTCCTTTTTCGACAACAAAAATGATGCGATCATCTTCGACAAGACAATCTCTAATACCTGCTTTGGAGTATTTACTTGCCATATTTATGTATTGAACTGTCTCGTTAGAAAAAGTGATTTCAACCATATTATTTATTTTCCTTTCTTTATTAGTTGCAATATATTTGATTCACCTTCATCAATAACTGCAAATGCAGAAACTGAAAAACTTTTACCACATGCATATCCTAGATCTACACCATTAGATTTATAATTATATATTGGTATTTTTTTATCTTTTGAAATAGCACTTAATTCTGTAATATATTGACAGTTATTAGATGTAACAACTAGTTTTGCACTACCATCTTTCATTGAATTTTTCACTTGTTTTTCACCAATTAATATACTACCTTTTTTTACAACGTCTTTTAATGCTTTGTTTACGTCGAACATTTTATTTCCCCTTCTTCTTTTTTGGTTTATTAAATCCCATTACAAGCTTTACAGCACCTGTTCCAAGATTTACAGGTTGCCCTACAATAATATTTTCTGCAACGCCATTTAGAGTATCAGATTCTCCTCTTTGACTTGCAAGTAGTAAGTGATTAACTGTGATTTCAAATGCTGCTCTAGATAATACCGAACTTTTTTCGCCACTAACTCCATGTCTTCCAATAGCTCTAACTGTTCCATCAGCAGTCATCACATCAGCAACTATCATAATGTGTCTTAAATCTACGTTTAACCCTTGTTCTGATAATGTATTATGAGCTTCCTGTATTATCATATTTCTAGCTGCTTCGATACCTAGCTCTCGAGCAACTGCATGAATATCATTTGTTGATGTTTTATATGGATCTACACCTTCGATTTCCAATACTTCTTTGAGGTTGCTGCCCTCACTATAAATAACGTAACCTTCATCAGGTTCCTTTCTAATAATTACTCTTTTTATTCCATCTATACCTTTAATTTTTAATTTTTTAAGTGATTCATTTACATTTTGAAGATTCATATAACCAGGTTCATCAAGTGTTACTTTTATTATATCCTTTTTTTCTATTTTTGCATCAATCTTACGAATAGATTGAACAACTTCAAGAATTTCTTCTAATGTTAAACCCTTTTTTTCCATTGTTTTTTTGTTTGGTTTGATATAAATAATTATATTTATCAAATCCATCTCAATATCAGCGACATCAGTAAGTCTAGTAATCTCTATTTTATTTGCAATTTCTTTTGCTAGATCTGGACTAACCTTGTATTCATTTTGCAGAAAAATCGTCATCATAGGTGTTGATGGAATTGATCTTGCATCAACAATTTCAATAAGTCTAGGAAGCCCTAATGTAACATTTATCTCTGCAACACCAGCATAGTGAAATGTTCGCATTGTCATCTGAGTTCCAGGTTCACCAATACTTTGTGCACCTACCATACCACATGCTTCAGTTGGATCTACTAGATTATTTGTATATTCAAAAAAAACTTTTTCAACAATCTTATTTAATTTAGAATTTAATGTTTTATCTTTAATAACCTGTTCAATAATTCTATCTACTACATAAATTGGAAGTATTCTTTCTTTTAAGATTTTTTGTATCTCTGATCTTATTTTTTTGTGTTCAGCTGTCTCTTCCTGTTTTTTTGGTGGAGGCGGAACCATTTTTATTTCTTTTTCTTCCTCATCTTTTTTAGTGGTTTTTTTAGTAGATTTTTTAGGTGCCTTTTTCTCCTTTTTTGGTGAAGATTTTTTTTCTTTTTCAGTTTTTTTAGGTTCTTTATCTTGTTTTAACTCTTTTTTCTGTGTCTTTTTTACTTTAGGTTTTTCGATTTTTTCTACTTTTTTTATTTTATCCTTTTTTTCGATAATTGATTTATCTTTTGATTTTTTTGTTTTCACGGTTTTTTTGTCTTTAACTGTTTTGATTTTGTCTGTTTTTTGTGTCTTTATATTTTTTGTAGTTTGTTTTTTTGTTTTAGAGGGAATTGTTTCTTTTGATTTGACTGGTTTTTTTTCTTTTTTTATTTTTGTAGGTTTTTTTGCCATTTTTATCCCTCCGTTTTAACATCATAAATGATTCTGTTTATATCAACTGCTTCTCCGTTATTACTTCTTGCTGGGTCAACTCCGTCTTCACCATATATAAATTGTATAATTTCTCCACCTGTATGCCTAACTGTTCCATCATCTTCCACTTTAAGATCCTCAAGTGCATTTACCAATCTTCTCTGCATATAACCAGATCGAGATGTACGAACTGCAGTATCAACAAGACCTTCTCTTCCTCCCATTGAATGGAAGAAATATTCAGTTGGATTAAGGCCGCTTTTATAACAACTTGCAACAAAACCTTTTGCACTTGCTCCTAAATCTCCTCTCTTGAAATGTGGTAATGTTCTATGTTTATACCCGCGAGAAATCCTTTCTCCTCTAACTGCTTGTTGGCCAACACATCCTGACATCTGAGAAAGATTTAACATTGAACCTCTAGCACCAGATTTTGCCATAATTACCGCACTATTATTCATCCCAAGATATCTACCTGCTATTTCGCCAGCCATATCTCTTGCTCTACCAGTAACCCTCATTATTTCCATTTCTACTGTTTCTTCAAGACTTCTGCCTGGGAGTGGTTCTAGTTCGTTATTTTCATATGCGAGAACCAAATTTTTAATTTTATTTTGAGCTTTACTTAATCCTTCCTCAATTTGTCTTTGTGCTTCAGCTGGTATGTCTTCATCATCAATGCTTGTTGTAAAACCAATTTTTGTTACAACTGCTATACCTAATCGGGTTACATCATCAATGAATTTTCTTCCAGCATCTGTTCCGTGTTTTCTAATGATTCTTTCAACTATTCTACCTTTAAATGAACCTATACTATTCTCATCAGTTATTCCTTGTTTTAAAATACCATTTTTAATTATAACATATGCTCCATATGGGCAATCTGGAGCTTTACAAACATCACAGTTAAAACAAGATTTAGCTTTATATTCGATATTGAGATCTTTAGGTAGTAAAACACTAAATATGTCTCTACCATAAATATATTCTTTACCATCCATACTATGTACTTCTGGGAATTTTCCAGTATATCCAAATGATGCTAAAATCTGTGCTGCAACTTCCTTAGAAAATGCTTTTTCATTATATGTCAAAAGGAAACATCCTGAGATATGATCATGAAGTCCGCCTATTATTATTCCTCCGAATCTTGGTGAGAGAATATTTTCTTGTACCTTCATTAAAATTTCAGCCTCAGCTTTTGCCTCTTCTCCTTGAATTAGGTGAAGATTCATTTCATCTCCATCAAAATCAGCGTTATATGGGGGACATACCGACAAATTAAATCTAAAAGATTTATGGGGGACAACTTTAATCTTATGTGCCATCATAGACATTCTATGTAGGGATGGTTGACGGTTAAATAAACAAATATCGCCATTTGTAAGTTGTCTTTCAATAATTGTTCCAGGTTCTAGTTTTTCAGCTACATCTTCTGCATTTCTTTGAGTAACCTTAATTCTTTGTTCTATCTCTCCCCGATATCTTTTTACATAGTTAACATGTGGTATGTAATCATTTGGATCTTCATCTTCGGCACTTTGTTTTATTATTTTTTTACACCAATCAATGTTATGTTCAGTTACTCTAACTGGAATTGTTAGCTCTCTAGCAATCTGTATAGGGACACCAATCTCGTTAATACTAAGATTTGGATCAGGTGATATCACAGTTCTTGCAGAAAAATTGACACGTTTGCCAGAAAGATTACTTCTAAATCTCCCTTCTTTCCCTTTTAATCTTTGAGCAAGAGTCTTTAAAGGTCGTCCTGACCTGTGTCTTGCAGGTGGAATTCCTGATGTCTGATTATCTAAATAGGTTGTTACATGATACTGAAGAAGTTCCCATAAATCCTCAACAATAAGTTGTGGTGCACCTGCATCTCGGTTTTCCTGAAGTCTTTGGTTTATTCTAATAACATCTACAAGTTTATGTGTAAGATCATCTTCAGATCTCTCCCCAGATTCTAGAGTAACTGATGGTCTTACAGTGACTGGGGGTACAGGTAGAACAGTAAGTATCATCCATTCAGGTCTTGCTGATTTTTTACTTATATCTAGTAAGGGTAAATCTTGATCATCGATTCTCTCAAGCCATTCTCTTATCTCTGTTGGTGTAAGCTTTTTACCCGCCTCTCTAAAAGATGTTGGCTTATCAAGCTCAATTTTACTTGTAATATGACTACAACGGGGACATGAATCTGTTTTTACACACTCTGCAATGAGACTTTTAAAAACATATGCATTGTCTCTGCCCTCTTTTTTATTCTTTTTAATGGCCTGATTATATTCCTCTAATGTTTTGTCTGGAAGTAGAATTCTACCACATTCTCTACATGTAGAACGTAAACAGTTTCGTATTGTTTTAACAAAACCTACATGAACAACAGGCATTGCAAGATCAATATGTCCAAAATGACCAGGACATTTGTCTTTTCCTACCTTAAGACCACATGTTTTGCATCTCAAACCTGGTTCAATAACACTTAAACGTTGGTCCATTAATCCCATAGTTATAGGGAATCCATCATCATCATAAGTATCTGCAGTTATTACTTTAGTAGCGCTCATTTTTCGAATTTCATTTGGTGAAAGAACAGAAAATTCAAGGCTTCCTATCTTTTTTGTTATACTTCTTTGTGTTGACATATTTTAACCCCCTATACAAGTGATTTTAATTTTATTCTTGGAACAACTACTAACGATTTTAATTCGTCAAGTAAAAGTTTAAAAGCATAGCTCATTTCAACTGGATGAATATCTGCTTTGTCTCCACATATTGAGCAATGTAATCTTCCATGTCTATCAATCATTGCGATATGTCCGCAAGTGTTACAGACATATTTCATTGTAATATCGGACTCATCAAGTAATCTATCTTTAATAACCATTGATGCACCATGCCCTATGAGACAATCGCGCTCCATCTCACCAAATCTAAGCCCTCCTTCTCTAGCTCTTCCCTCTGTTGGCTGTCTTGTTAAGATTTGAACTGGGCCTCGAGAACGGGCATGTATTTTACCTGCAACCATATGATGTAATTTCTGGTAATAAATACAACCAACAAACACATCGCATTCTAATGGTTGCCCTGTTGAACCATCATAAAATATTTCCTTCCCATTATGTTTAAATCCATTTTTAACTAATAATTCTCTTAATATTATCTCCGATTCTCCACTAAATGCAGTTCCATCAACTACTCTGCCCTCAAGTGATCCTACTTTTCCGCCTATCATCTCAAGTACATGTGCAACAGTCATTCTTGAAGGTATAGCGTGGGGATTAATCACGAGATCTGGAGACATACCACTTTCTGTGAAAGGCATATTTTCCTGAGGTACAATATAACCAATCACTCCTTTTTGGCCATGTTTTGATGCAAATTTATCACCATATTCTGGTATACGTTGTTCTCTGACCTTTATTTTAACCATTCGTGATCCATTGACAGATTCAGAAAGCATTACTTTGTCAACAATACCTCCTTCTCCATGTTGAACTGTTACAGAGGTTTCTCTTCTTTTTTGAGGGGTTAGAAAATCAGTTGGTTCCTCTAGAAATCTAGGCGGGGAAGTTTTTCCAATAAGTACATCTCCACCATTTACATTACATTCTGGAGAGATTAAACCATCTTCACCAAGATTATTATAAGCATCTTCGCTTCTTACACCTCTACAATCCGGATTTGGTATCTCAAAATGATCTTCCTGTCCACCAGGGTATCTTTTTTCTTCGCTACTATATGTCCGTGTGAAGGTGCTCCTTGCTAGACCTCTTTCAATAGCAGATTTACTCATAACAAGAGCATCCTCCATATTATACCCCTGGAAAGATGCAACTGCAACAATAAAGTTTTGCCCTGCAGGTCTTTCTCTAAATTTGATGTATTTTATAGGATGAGTTTGTACTAATGGCATCTGAGGATAATGCATCAAATGCCCTCTTGTATCTGGGCGAATACGATAATTAGCCGCTCCAAAACCCAAGGATTGTTTTCCCATACCTGCACCCATTGTAATTCTTGGTGAGGAATTATGTTCAGGATAAGGAACTAACGATGCACCAATGCCAAGAATACACATAGGATCAAGTTCCATATGAGTGTGATCTTTTGTAATATTTTTACTTGTTAAAGCAATTAATGCATTCTCCTCCTCTTCTGCATCAACGTATTCTACGATACCTTCGTTTATAAGATTTAACCATTTCTTAACTCCTTCATTAAGCTCCTTTAGATATTTATCAGTTAAAAGTAGCTTACCATTTTCAACGACAAGCAGTGGTCTTCTTAATCTTCCACAATCACAATTAACAATTACATCATTTCCTTCTGTATCATAACAAATATTTATCTCATTACTTAACAATCCTTTACGCCGTCGCTCTCTTAATTTTTTAACTAGTTCTTCTCCATTTGGATGCATTCCGATTAGATCCCCATTTAGATATACTCGAGATCCTGTTACTTGTTTAGTTATTTCTTTAATCCCTAAATCTTTGAGAACAGTTTCTAACTCTTTTTCTGAGAATCCCTCAGATATCTCAACTGCTAATGCAAGGTTTTTTACTAGTCCACAATTAGGGCCCTCAGGTGTTTCATTTGGACATAACCTTCCCCATTGAGTAGAATGTAAATCTCTTGCTTCAAAATGAGGTTGAGATCGTGTAAGAGGTGAGGTTACTCTCCTTAAATGACTGCATACTGCAAGATTACTTGTTCTATCAAGTAGCTGTGATATTCCTGCTCTACCCCCAACCCAGTTTCCAGTAGCAAGAGCATGATGAATTCTTTGACTTAAGACATCTGATCTTAAAGATGAACCAATCTTGATTTCTTTGCCTTTTGCGTGAATTCTTTCAATCTGATATTTCAAATCTTTACATAATGCAGTAAATGCGACTCTAAAAAGATCCTCCATTAGATCTCCTGCAAGTTTTAAACGTTTATTGGCATAATGGTCTTTATCATCAGGTTCTCTTTTTTCAAGTGCAAGTTCTAAAACCGCCATTCCCATTCTAGCCATAAAAATTGCTTTTGTCAAACGGTCATCAGGAGAATTACCTAGATGGGCAAGTAGATGCCTATCCATGATGGTTTCAACTCTTTTGATACGATATTCTTTTGCTTGTCCACCTGCAAATTTTTTACCTAAATATGCATTTGCCTCCTCTTTTGTGGTAATTCCATATTCCTTAGCACACTCTTCAATATTTGCAAGAATATATGGCTCCATTTTAGGATCAACACATATTACGTCTACGATTTCTTCATCATTCTCCATTCCAAGAGCTCGCAGCAAAATAATTAATGGAATCTGGCCATAAGTTGTTGGAAGTGATACCATAAGCATGCCATCCTTTTTCTTTTCAACAACTGTTAATGCGCGATATCCTTCTCTTTGAGAGAAGACTTTTGCTACCTCTACATTAGTTCCATATCTACTTGATCTTTCGACTAGAACTCGATTAGGCGCAAGATCTTCAACTGTTATTAGCACTCTTTCAGTGCCATTGCTTATAAAATAGCCACCAGGATCTAAAGGATCTTCTTGTTTTTTTTGTAATTCTTTTTGATATTCTTCATTAGATATTAAATGGTCAAGTTTTTCTTCTAATACTTCCTTTGAAATATTACATCTTTTAGATTTTATCATTATAGGTAATTCACCGATTCTTACAGTTTCAGGTTCATATTCGACATCGTTTTTAACAGGTATAAATTCTAATGTAACATGAGCCTCATATGTTAGATCTCTTAATCGTGCTTCCATCGGTGTTAAAGGGCGTTCTGTTCCATCAGCTTCTTTTACCTCTGGACATTCAACTTTTATTTTACCAAATTTTATTTTATATCCTTCTATTTCTGGATATATAAAGCCTCTTTGCATACCATCTTCTTCTTGACCAATTACAGTACTATCAACAATTTTCTGTAACCTATGATCTAAAAAATCATTATAAGAAGCGATCTGATGATTTACAATACTTCTGTCTCTATAAAAAGCATCAACAAGTTCTCTCATATTAATCTCACACTCATAATCTTAATTTATTTTGCTTTCCATTGTAAAGATAATCCTCTACTACCGGCCTTCACTTTCAACAACAATTCTATAGGCTGTAGCATATTTTGCAGTTCTACTTCTCCGGGTGATTTTCACAACCTGTCCAGGTACAGCACCAATAGAAATTATAGCGGGATCCGTATCAAGTATTTTTGGTAATTTCTCAGAATCAATATCAAACTTATTTAACAGTTCATCTTTTTCTTTTTCAGATAAAATTTCATGGTTAGGAACTAACTTATGTTCAAGCACATAGTAGTGTTTTTGGGTTTTTTTTTTAGGGGTTGCGATGGAACACACCTCCTTGATGTTTTTGTGGATTAGGCGGGCCTGAAGGGGTTCGAACCCTTGGCCACCTGGTTAAAAGCCAGATGCTCTACCTAGCTGAGCTACAGGCCCAAATATGGGCCGCACATCCAATATTAAATGTTTATATATTACACTCTACCTAGTAAAGAATGTCGGAACGGCTTACCCCTAATATCACTTCTTATATAAATATGTTTACATAGGTAACCAATATATTCTATTAAAATATTTTTAAATGGCTATTCAGAAAATTTTAATTACTCGTCATATATCAATTATATATGAAAATTAACGAAATTTTTTACTCGATTCAAGGTGAGGGAAAATGGGTTGGTCTTCCAAACATTTTCATAAGAACGACAGGATGCAATCTACGCTGTAATTTTTGTGATACAAAATATGCTTATGAAAATGGAGAAAATATGAGTATTAATGAGATATATACTTCTATAAAAAATTATAATTGTAAAAATATCTGTGTTACAGGTGGGGAGCCACTTATTCAAGAAGAAACTTTAAAGTTGATAGATTTTCTTCTAAAGAAAGATTATAAAATGTGTTTAGAAACAAATGGTAGTTTGGATATCAAAGATTTTGTTAATAAAAAATTCCTTATGATTTCTTTAGATATTAAATGTCCATCATCAAATATGCATGAAAAAATGTTTTTCAAAAATATTTCATTACTTAGAGCTAAAGACCAGATAAAATTTATAGTGAAAAATATTAAAGATTATGAATATGCTAAACAAATTTTAAAAAAATACAGCACTAAAGCCGATATATTTATCCAACCAGTATGGGGCTATAATCCATTAAATATTTACAATTGGATACTAGATGATGGTTTGGATGTTAGGATGAGTTTACAGTTACATAAAATAATTTGTGGCGATAAGAAAGGTTTTTAAAAATACTATTTAGTACACACAAACTATTTACATTAAAAGCGTATTCTTGGTTGAAAATTGTTAATTAATATATGTGATTAATTTAAATATGGAAATAGAAGAGGTGAAAAAATAAAATGCAACCATCCAATATGGCTTATGATAGGGCAATTACTGTCTTTTCTCCTGATGGTAGATTGTTTCAAGTCGAATATGCAAGAGAAGCGGTAAAAAGAGGAACTACTACAGTTGGTGTTAAATTTGCTGATGGGGTAGTATTAATTGTTGATAAAAGAGTTTCTTCAAGGTTAGTTGAACCAACATCAATTGAGAAAATATTCACAATTGATAATCATATTGGTTGTGCAACTTCTGGTCTTGTTGCAGATGCACGTGCTCTTATAGATAGAGCTCGTTTAGATGCTCAGATTAATGAGATAACATATAATGAGAAAATACAGATTAAAACTCTTGTTAAACGTATTTGTGATTTTAAACAAACTTATACGCAATATGGGGGAGTCAGACCATTTGGAACTGCACTTCTTATAGCAGGTGTTGATGAGTCTGGACCTCGATTGTTCTCCACTGATCCATCTGGTGCACTTATGGAATATAAAGCAAGTAGTGAGGGCGCAGGACGCGCTGGTGCAATGGCTTATTTCGAAGAAAAATATTCTGAAGATATGAGTTTGGAGGATGCTGTTGAACTTGGAATAAAAGCATTACATAAAGGGACTGATGGTAAACTAAATCCTAGTGCAATTGAAATTGGTATAGTTCAAAAAGATATTGGGTTTCATATCGTAAATTCAGAAAAGACATCATCATATGTCTCTAAGGCAATTGGAGGAAAATAGTATTGGTAAGTCTTGATGAAGCAATTATTGCAAGAATGAATAAGGGAGAGGATCACTTTGAAACACTTGTTGATCCTCATGCAGTAGAAAAAATAATTGAAGTTAAAGATGAAGATATTTTATCAATACCTGCCATAGATGCAATTTTTACTGGTTCTAAAAAGGGAGACTACTCCCATCATGACTCTTTCCTTAAATTTTGAGGAATAAACTATGTCAAAAGATATAAAAAAGGATTATACAGACGAGATTCTTAAAAACAATGTTATTGCAAGATTTGAATCCCACGGAGAACGATTTGAGATAATTATATCTCCTGAGGCTATTGAAAGAATAAGAGATGGCAGTCCATTGGATATGGAGGATCTTGCAAGCGAATTTATTTTTTCCGATGCGAAAAAAGGTAACAAAGCATCAGAAGATAAGATGGAGGAAGTGTTTAATACCAACTCAATAAAAGAAATTGCTAAGACAATCATTCTTAAAGGAGATGTCCAACTCACAACAGAACAAAGGCATGAGATGCAAGAGAAAAAACAAAAACGTATTGTTGACATTATCGTTAAAAATGCAATGGATCCAAAGACAAAAACACCTCATCCTCGCCAGAGAATTGAACTTGCTATTGAAGAGGCAGGAGTTCATATTGACCCTTTTAAACCTGTTGACGATCAAGTAAAGCTAGTCGTTGAGGCTTTACGACCAGTTGTCCCTATTGCAATGGAACAGGTGAAAATTTCTGTAAAAATCTCCTCTCAATATATAGGAAAAGCATATGGGATAGCTCGAAATTTCGGCGTTCTTGAAAGAGAAGATTGGCAATCTGATGGTTCCTGGGTTGGTATTGTAAAAATACCTGCAGGTATGCAGACAGATTTTTATGATAAATTAAATGATGTTACAAAAGGTAATGTAGAAACCAGGGTTTTGAAGTGATAGTTTAGAGGTTAGTTATTTTATGCAAAAAGAAAAGCGTAAGATTGTTATTCCTAGTCAGATTTTGGGCGATATTAAATCTAAAAAATCTGGGAGAGGTACATTTGTTGAAAACGGTAAAATATTTTCTGGGATATTAGGCATAGAAATGGAAAATGACAATTACATAAATGTTGTACCAATTAAAGGTCGTTATGATCCATCGATAGGAGATTTTGTGATTGGAATCGTTGAAGAGGCACTTGGTTCAGGTTGGCTTGTTAATATCAACGCTTCATCTCCTGCATTGCTACATCAAAATGAAGTACCTTGGAAAGTTGAATTTGGCGATACAGAAAGATATTTAAATCATGGCGATTCCATAATGGCTAAGGTTTTATCAATAGATGAATCTAAGAAATTGCAAATTACTCTAAATGATCGTAATTTATATAAAATTAAAGGTGGCTATATCACAGATGTAGAACCTTCTCGAGTGCCTAGGATTATTGGTAAAAAAGGATCAATGCTTTCACTCATAAAAAAATATATTAGATGCCGAATATTTGTTGGGCAGAATGGTAGAATATGGGTTGATGGTGATACAGATAGTATTGAAAATGTGCTGCAGACGATTCGTATAATAGAAGATGAATCTGTAACATTTGGACTAACAGATAGGATTGAAAAAATGTTAAAAAAAGATGCAAAGGACGTGCAATAAAATGGAATCAGATATTAAATTAATTGATAATAATGGTAAAAGACTTGATGGAAGAAGTGAAGGGGATTTAAGAAACATAAAAATTGAAGCAGGAGTGCTGCATAGAGCAGATGGATCTTGTTATTTAGAGTGGGGTGGTAATAAGGTTCTTGTTGCTGTATATGGGCCAAGAGAAGCTATTCCACGACATAGTCAGAACCCACTCAGAGCTATTGTTAATGCTAGATATAATATGGCTGCTTTTAGTGTGGAGGATAGAAAAAGACCTGGTCCTGATAGAAGAAGTAGAGAGATTTCAAAGGTTATCTCAGAAGCTCTTGAGAAGGTTATTTTAACTGAACAGTTTCCTCGCGCAGCAATTGATGTAAATATTGAGGTTCTTGACGCTGAGGCAGGTACAAGATGTGCAGGACTTACAGCTGCAGGTGTTGCGCTTGCTGATGCAGGGATTCCAATGAAAGATATACCTGCATCATGTGCTGCAGGTAAAATTCAAGGTAATGTTGTTGTAGATTTAGGAAAGGAAGAAGATAATTTTGGAGATGCAGATCTTCCAATTGGAATTTCTCCAAGGACCGGTGAGATACTCCTTCTTCAGATGGATGGACATTTAACACTTGAAGAGTTTAATAAAGCGTTTGATTATGCAATTGAAGGATGTCATAAAGTATCTGAAATCCAGAAGAAAGCAATACTTGAAAAATATCAATCTGTTGTGGAGGAAAAATAATGACAGTTGTACCAATAATTAAACGCGATTATATATGGAAACTTGCAGAACAAGGAAAGCGTGTTGATGGAAGAAAGTTTGATGAGTTTAGAAAAATAGAAATTGAAACCGGTGTTGTAAATAAAGCTGAAGGATCTGCACGTGTTAAAATAGGCAATACCCAGGTAATTGCAGGAATTAAAATGGATGTTGGTGAACCTTACTCTGATTCACCTGACTCAGGTGTTATGACGACAGCCGCAGAGCTTATTCCAATGGCTTCTCCTGATTTTGAAGCTGGACCTCCAAGAGAAGATGCAATTGAGCTTGCAAGAGTTGTTGATAGGGGAGTTAGAGAATCAGGAGTAATAGAGGTGGATAAACTATGTATAGAACCTGGGGAAAAGGTATGGATTGTATTTATTGATTTACATATACTTGATTATGATGGTAACCTATTTGATGCTGCTTCTTTAGCATCACTTGCAGCACTTTCTACAACTAAGGTTCCAGCTGAGCGTTTTGAACTTGGTGAAAATTATCCAATACCTCTAAAAGAACCTCCTATTTCATGTACTTCTGTTAAATTTAATAATGTTGTAGTTATTGATCCATCTTTGGATGAGGAAGAAATAGCTGATGCAAGGCTCACTGTTGCAACCGATACAAATGGTGATTTACGTGCGATGCAGAAAGGATTAAATGGTAGTTTTACAAAGGAAGAGATACAAAAAGTTATAAAAGCATCTATGGATAACGGGCGAGAAATAAGGAAGCAATTATATAAAAGTATTGGAAAATAAATTATCGGAAACTTTGAGTTGAGCATATGAGACTATTAGATTTAGGCTGTGGATTTGCTAGATATCATAATAAATATTCAGATTATGAGATAATAGGACTAGATGTTGAAAAAGATCGTATTAAAGAGGCTAATAAAAATAATAAAAATGGGAAATATTTTGTAGCTGATGTTTGTAAGGATATCAGTAAATATGCAAAAGGAAAGTTTGATATTGTTTTATCTTTAGATGTTTTAGAACATGTCAGAGAACCAAGAAGTCTTATAGAAAATATGATAAATTATGTTTCTGATGATGGTTATTGTCATATTGTATCACCTAGTGCATTAGCATATGAATTTAACTATCGATTTCACAAAGGACAAGAAAAAATCAATGCAAATGTCTGCCAGTATCTAACACCTTGTGTTGTTAAGGGTTTGATTAACAGACTTGGAGGTATGGTAATTGGACAGACTTTAAGCTGTAAATATTGGTTAAGACCAATTAATATAAAGTTTAAGTTAGATATAAATAAATGATGAAAAAATATTAATGGTAGTAATATTTTCATCCTTGATAAATAATATATAAAATGGTTAGGTAAATAAAATGGCAAAAAGAACAAAAAAAGTTGGTCCTGCTGGTCGATTTCAATCTAGATACGGTGTTAGAGCTAGAAGTAGAGTCCGTGATGTAGAGATTCAACAAAAGAAAAAACATACATGTCCAAAATGTGGTAAAAATTCTGTCAAACGTAGTGGAACTGGTATTTGGACATGTAAAAAATGTGGGAACACCTTTGCTGGTGGTGCATATATTCCTAAAACTGCGCAAGGTCTTGATGTAGATAAAATGTTAAAAAGTAATATTTAATAATTTAAAGTGATGTATTATGGCAAGATATAAATGTGGATTGT
>Ga0180432_10006863_pt1 | contig 14668 bp, 9 predicted proteins | sample SS_ome_10_FD_132414 | JGI IMG/M metagenome (GOLD analysis project Ga0180432, IMG submission 132414) | Hypersaline lake sediment archaeal communities from the Salton Sea, California, USA - SS_1_MS_2 metaG | ecosystem: Environmental > Aquatic > Non-marine Saline and Alkaline > Hypersaline >... | reverse complement strand
TAATTTCGATTGCGTTTCATGCTGTACATTACAATATGATCAACAAATCACGTATTCGCGAAACCACGCCTCACCACACGTTACAGCAGCCTCGCGGGCACTCCCTAGGCGGGCCTAGGGAGTACCTAGTGGGGTCCGCACAGTGCCGTTAAGCCTCAGCAGGACAAGGTAGATCCGGGAGGCGAGAAGACTGCGGGCCGCTCTAGTCGTCTTTCTCACCCCGGCACAGGATTCACCGATGTGCGACGACTGGCAAACGTGGAATCGTCGAATGAACGCGCCCTGCTGTCGGACGCTGCGTTGCGGAGAGCTGGCTAAGCCCCGATCAGCTCGCTACTCGTCCAGACGGAACGGTGGATATTGGTCGGTCATCAGCGCCGCGTAAGCGAACACGCGAAATGCCCAGCGGTTCATGCCGACGATCAGCCGGAAGAGGTCGTTCGGGTACTTGCCGGTGAACAGGAGCGTCACGCCAGCGAACAGAGTCAGAATAACCACAAGCCCCCAAGAATAGAAACCTCCTCCGCCCTGCAGGATTCCGATCACGATGTAGTGAGGAATTGCCAGCAGCCACCACTTCACCAGCACGAGCCCTTGGGACAGCCTCTCCGGATAAGGAACTTCGAGATCGGCCGGATAGCCACCAGGCTGCAGGGTGAACGGCGGGTACCGGTCCGTACCCAACGCCTCGTACCCGTAAAAGGCGACACGCCACGTCCACCGCATCACGCCGACGTTGTAGTCGAACAGCCCGCGCGGATAGCGTCCGGTGAACAGGATCGCGAAGAGCGCCAGGAACCAGGAGACGCCGAATCCGAGCCACAGGAAAGGTAAGACGATGAAGTGGGGGATCAGCAGGAACCATTTCACCAGCCACAATGCGGGTGAGAGTGCATCTGCCCTCTCCGCCTTGAACGTAAGAGGGAAGCCGCCTGAGGCGATCGGCTGCGAAGATTCGGCCGGCGCCTGTGGTGCTTCGTTTCGCGCGCGACGCGCGACGAACAAGATGAGGGTCAGTCCGAGCGCGACCAGGACGACTCCTGCAACGAGGAGACCGATCCCGACGTTCAGCAGCCACGGGGCTTGGGCGCCGACCGTGCTGGAGACCTCGATTCCGCGGCTCGTGTCGGCGTTCATCACGACGAGCATCCAGTCGCCGGGTTCGATCACCCATCCCAGCGTCTGCGTTCCCGCGCCCTGAACACTGGCGTGCCAGAAGGTCTGATCGGCCGGAGGTGCCGGTGCGATCGTACCGATGTAGTCCCGGTAGTCGGTTGTCCAAACGCGATGGGGCCAGTAGTCGTCGAAGTCGATGTCCTCGATCTGCGAATAGGAGACGTCGGACAGGTAGCCCTCGAGATCGGAGCTTGGCGCGATGCCGATAAAGACAGGCCGCTCGCCCGTTATCCTGACCCGAACCGTGGTCGGGCCCTTCCACCACCAGATCCAGTCGCCCTCGAGGACCATTCGTCCAGCTACTGCGTAGGTGTCCCGTTCGATATCGGTCGGCGGCAGGGTCAGGAACCCATCCTCATCGCTGAAGGTGAGGTCGACGCCGACCAGCGTCCCTCCGCCAAACAGAAGAGCAACGGCGACGAGCAGAATTAGACTTCCCAGAGCCAGTGAAACGACCTTCCCCGTGCTCATTCCTCCCCCCCTCAAAGCGATCGGGCCGCGCAGTCGCTCAACCCGGGAATGCAGTGTACTCCGCCGGTAGGGACGTGGCAAGACGGAGCGAGCACGCGTCGGTACTTAGATCTCGCTTCGGAGCTTGGCTTGCCTTGTGCCAAAATCCATTCACGACGTGAATGATGATTACTCACGCCTTGAATCATCGTGCGGACCTCCGCCAGCGCACGAGTGTATTCAGAGGTGACCTTCCCTCCGAAGAATGGACCAAGGATAGGGTGACAAGTTGCTTTGCTGAACCTCTGCGCGAATAGTAGACCGAACAACAGAGCAGATCGCCGGAGTCAATGGACGGCGCACCATCCGGCACGCGCTTCGTTCTTCAATGTGATGTACATTCACAAGAGCCTGAGAGATTCGAACCCCAAAGTGCAGATGACGTTGGCCTTTTGGGATGTCACAATTTCAGGTGCGCGGGAGGCGTGTGCGGATCTGTCGACTACAACCGAAGTTCTGGTTTCTTCTGGAGCCTGGGTGAACGATTGGAGAACTCCTGAGGAGGGGTTCCAAATCCACCATTACTTGGTTTACGATCGGCTCTACTTACACAGTCGACTTCGAGAATGGCTGGTTTATGTCCTTCTGGGTACCCGGCCACGTCCTGTCAAGGACCGACTCTTCAGTTGGAGCGGTTTTCGGCGGCAAGGTCAGTGATCTGCTAGTCGCCAAACAACAAACTCACTCCCCTTCCAATCAGTCTCACAGGAGCGCCTACATATTCCTTTTCTCCTATCCACCCAACTGCCTTTGCGGTAAAGGTCTCTTGAGTTTCTCTTATCGCGGCATCAGGTCCTTCCAGGATAGCCGTTTCTCCCCATCCCCCTACTTCACGCGCCGACAGGTAACCCTCGATGGCGACACTTACAGGCCCTGCCGCCTTGGCCACTTTGGATGTTACTTCAGCTATCTGCAAGCCACCCCGTACTAGTCTACTCCCAGTCTCCAGACTGACCCTAGGCACTGTATGTTTCAAAACTATCCCAGTAGTACGGCGTACAAGTTCCCGTCCTGCTCTCGGTACCAGGGGTGTTCCGCCCCTCAGGATTCTTACACCACTACCTACCTGTAGTACCCGCATAGCGGTCCCAAGGCCTCCCCTTTGCTCTCCCTCAGGAGTTCTCCCTCGCTCTGTTTCGGAATCGGCGAAGATGCCAGTATTGGCAATCTTATCTGCGGTTTCACGCGGGCCATGGGAATCCTCAGGTATTACTGGTAAGCCGTCAACAAGGTACCCAGCTCTGGCCTGTTCTCCTGTCTCATCCACAAAGCGAAGTGGATTCTGATTGGCGTACTGGTAAGGATTCAGGCTCTCGGGGTCGTCCACGACCGGCCAGACCGGGTCGCGGGTCAAGAAGCGGGCAGTGGCCGGGTCGTAGTACCTTGCGCGCATATGATAGAGCCTCCCCACCGGCTCCCAGCGCACGCCGTACTGCCCAACGTAGGTGAAGGGCTGTGAGCTGCTCCCTTGATGGGCCAGGAGTTCGCCGTAGGATGTGTAGGAATAGGTATCAGTCACACTGCCATCGATGTCGGTCAAGGCCATGGTCGAGCCTCTGTGGTCAAAGTGGTAGAAACTGACCTTGTTGCCATCGGATGCATCTATCAGGTAAAGCAGGCTTCCGTCAGGTGTCCAGACGTAGTAGCGAGTGAACTGGCCGCTGGCCTCGTTCTTCTCGGCCATGATAGGAGCCATTTCGATGGCGTAGTTGTAGTAGAACTGACTGGTTGTGCTCCCTTCGGTGCGGGTCACGAGATCCCCCAGGCCGTTGTAGGTCAGCGCCACGTCGTCCACCCCCACTAGGCGAGAGGCGCCGTTCCAAGCATAGGTGTGGCCGGGGGAAGCCGTCAACCGACCCCGCTTGTCGTAGGAATACCCAGGGGAACTCAGTTGGCAGGCACCGTTGTAAGCGAAAGCGTCATCCGTGTCCGTCGCCGTTTCAGAGGGCACTTTCGCAGCCCGGCGGAGCAGGTTTCCAGCGCTGTCATAGGTGTAGCCAAGGCGATTCTCTCCTCCATAGTCGACCGCAACCAGCCGGCTCGCATTGTCGTACTCGTATGTAATCGTGCCACGACCCAGAGGATCAGTCCTTGACTCTTCGACTACCTCATCGGCGGCGTTGTAGGTGTACTGCAGATCAGCCAGAGCGGCTTCCTCGATACGGGTCAGCCGCGATGCAGCGTCCCACGCAAGCTGGGTGTTCACGCCATTTGAGCGCTGGATGCCCGTGAGTCGGCCGTCGTCATCGTAGGTGAAGGTGACTTCGGCACCGGTGAGGCTGTCAGTGACCTTCGTGAGCAGGTCGCGCTCGTCCCACACGTAGGTCGCTGTGAACAGGCCGTCGGCGTAGGTGACAGTCACGAGGCGCCCACCGTCGTCGTAGCTTGCCCCAAAGGAGACAAGCGGGTTCTGGGTATTGACGACCTGTCCTACCTCATTGTATGTAAGGGCGATGCTCTCGGCTGCAATGAGCTGGTCCAGAGCGTCATAGGCAAACCCAAGGTTGGTACCATCGGAATACGCCCGCTTGATGATGTTCCCCGCGTCGTCATAGGTTAGCGCTTGGGTGTCACCGTTCGGGGCGATGACCTGGGTTGGGAATCCCCGCTGGTTGTACGCGTACTGCCACTGGTTCCCCAGAGGGTCAGTGAAGCTCTGAAGGCGGCCGATCGGTGTGTATGCGAAAGACCACTCCGCGCCGTTAAGGTCGCCGATAGCTGTTAGCAGCCCGAGGTCGCTGTGGATGAAGCTTGCTGTGCCGATACCAGACCTAGTGACGCTGGTCAATATCCCTGCTTCGTTGTATCCGTAGATCGTCTTCCGTCCGAGCGGGTCGGTCGCCACGGTGATCCTGCTCATCTTGTCGCGGGTGAAGGTGATGCTTTTTCCTAGTGGATTCATGATACCGGTGATGTAGCCCGACATGTCGCGGGTGAAGGTGGTGGTATTGCCCAACGGCGTGGTGAAAGAGCTTACAAGTCCCTCGTCATCATAGCCTGTCTTCCAAGCTTTCCCTGCGGGGTCAGTGATCAGGTTGACCCACCCGCGCGGGTCGTAGCTGCATTCCAGGGTGTTGCCATTGGGATCGGTGATGGAAGCCAAGTGGCCTACCTCATCGTAGGCGTAGTGCGTGGTTTTGCTCCGGCCGTTGGTACGCTCGATCACCCGGTCCATCAGGTCGTGGGCGTATTGCGTCTCCCGATTCAATGGATCAGTGATTTTGACCAAGTTGCCGTTTGCATCATAGTCATAGGTGGTGTTGCCCTTAGCATCCGCAATGGATCTTACACGGTCGTTTAGGTCGTACGTGATTCTGATGGCGTTGCCTCTTGGGGGTGCACCAGCTTCTTTTCGCCCGAAAGAAGCAAGCAAATCTCGCAAAGCTCCGAGGGCTCCTTCATCCTGGGCCTCTTCTTCGGGCTCCTCTTCAGCTTGGTGCCCGTTAGGAGGAGTGATATTGGTGAGGCGCTTGTACTGATCGTACGAAAAGGTGGTAGTACCAAGATCCGAGTCAGTGCTAGAAGCCAGGGTGCCGTCGGTGTTGTAGGTATATTCCACCGTGCCGCCGGTGGGGTTGCTGGTCTTCGCAACCTGTCCCTGGGTGTTGTACTGGTACCCCCAGGTCTTTCCGGCTCGGTCGGTGTTGGTAATCACGTTGCCGTGGTCATCATAACCGAACGTATCGTAGGTGCCGTCGGGATAGTCTGCGCGAGTCAGGTTGTAGAAGGTGAAGCTGACCCGCTCCCGGTTGGCAGGGTTGATGAAGGGTTGCTCCTTGGCCGTGTAGGTGTAGGAGATGGTGTCCCCCTCGTTATTGGTGATAGAAGCAATTAGGCCGGTCTGGGAGTGATAGGTGACCTCGGTGGTATCGCCCATTCGGTCGGTGACGGAAATCATCTGCCAGTCATCGTTGTACGCCATGGAGAACTTCTTTCCTGTCTCGTCGGTGAGGCCAAGGGGATAGCGTTCCCTCTCATGGTGAAACACCCTCTGGGTACCGTCAGGATGAGTGACGGTGGTGATGAGGTTGCCATCGGCATCCTCTGTCCAGTCAAGTGTGGTCTCGTTGCCATCGGCATCCTGCTGGGAACTGACTGCACAGACCGCATGGGGGTTCTGGGTCCAGGTCTGGTCGATGTAGGAGTTACCCAAGGGACGGTGTATCTTCTGCAAGAGGTTGCAGCCGTTACGGAAAGGTCTGTGGTACTCAAATGTGGTGGTATGTCCCATCGGGTCGGTGAATGAAGCAAGCATCTCTTCTTCCCCGCCCTGGCACTTCAATCGCTGATAGTTGAACACGGCCGTCCTTCTATACCCATCGGAGACAGTGCTTAGATGTCTATCCTCGAAGTTGGCGCTGTTCATGTAAGTAAGTGCAAGCAATCGTCCGAGACCATCTTCAATGCGGGTTGGGAGGTTGTCGTCATTGTATGTGAATGAAAGGCTGTTGTTGTTGCGGTCCAGGATGTACACTACCTCACCGACCCTTCTCATGTGCTGGATGACCCGGCCCTGCTCCTGCCAGTCCCAACCAAGTTCCCTGCTGCGGAAGATGTATACCCACTCGTGGATGGGATCCATCAGGTAGTAATACTCTCCGATCCGCCCAATCTGATGCTTTTCGGGCCCTAAGACGACGAAGTTACCTGTGCCATCGTCTCTGAACACCAGGGTGTCGCCTGAGAGAAATACATTGATGTAGGCCCGATGAGGCGAAACTGTCCTGTCCTCAAACTCCACCATTCGGATGATGGTGTTGCTGGTGAATGACTTGATGCTGTTCCATGGTGGGAACTGTGTGCGGCCATCATTGGTAGGGCTCTTGGACTCTAGGTCAGGTCCGGAGATGTTAGTGAAGTCAAGGGGAATCGGCCTGCCCAGTGATAGAAGGGTCCAGTTTTGACGAGGCCCCCCCCCGCCTGCGAAGATCGGTTCAGAGGTTTCCAAGGTCGTTCCTGGCTTTGGACCCTGTTCCTCCGTATTCCCCGGGTGGATTCCTTCAACGGGGGTCTCGGGTCCTGTGGGTTCCTCCGGCTTTCTACCCCAAGTCACGGAGACCGTGGCATACCTCCAGCGCTTACCAGTCTCTGGACATTTCCACCCATACTCGACGATGTCTTCACCGGGTTGTTTGCTCGCGTAGGTGAAGCAGGCGCAACCTTTCTTGTCGGTCTTGATCATCTTTTGCACGCCTTTGTTGGGTCCTTCAATCACCTCGAAAATCATCCACACATCCGTCACTGGCTTGCCGTCATTATAGAACACCGCGCAGATAGTGACGGGGGTGCCAACAGTACACGTTTCGGGAGCGGAGATATCAAATTTGACCTGAGCGAAGCTCACCACGGGCACTAACAACACCATCAGAACCCCCAACGTGACTACCGTAAGAAGAATCGAACTGCTAAACCCGCTTCGGCTTTTCACAAAGGGTTTCTTGAACTCTGGAAATCGGCGAGCAGCGTGTTTTGTACCTGAGTAGGAAGACACCAAGTTGATAAAGGAATAGCGTGTCATCTTCTTTGTCCTCCTTTTCTTTGGTTAAACGTATCTACCTACCCAGTGTAGCACCCCAGCGGCCGAATGAGAAGTTGCTGCAGCCCGGCAAACGTCGTGGCTTGAGGTCAAAACTCAGCTTTGCAGATGGAAACCTTTTCCAAACGTTGGAAAAGCCGCAATGGCCATTCGTTACGCAGGCTGTCTTCTTGTATAGGCGGACAGGTCGGTGTCGAAGAATCGCACAATCTGACCTACAAGCCTGAGATTGTTGATGCGACGTGTCTTGAGTGGGCGGTCTATTACCACGTGTGAGAGGGTGTCTGAGAAAGTCACATCCAGCTTAGCCGCTCACAGGAAAGCGCCATCTGGGAACAGGTTGTTGGAGCCTGGGGGACTGACTGTAGAACTCAAGTGTTAGTGCTCTCATGGTGAGGGTTCTCGACCGTCACCTTCTGCTTCCTTCCCAATACAGTAGGAGGGCTGAGCCAAGAAAGACGTTTGCATAGCAGAGTGACTTCCGGAGCCTGTCTCGGACTCAACCTTCTGCGTTCCGATTTGCGCGCTCCTAGGAAGACGCTCTAGTGTGGTGGCGATTCGGTGGGAATTGACAGAGGAGTGGAGGTGCCTATGAGAAGACGGAGTTCAAACGTGTTGCTGGTATTGTCTCTAGCTGCGGGCATCGTGGCTACAGCAGTAGGGGCCGCTTCTTCAAGCGAGTTTGTGGAGCTGCTGGAGCTGATCCCGGACACGCCCGAGACGCGGAGTGAGGTCTATCTCAACGACTACCACGCCGCGTCCCTGGCGATCGGGCTTGTGCCTCCACTACCGTATGCGGGTGAAGCGACGGATTACATGCTCCAACTCAACCGGTACGGAGCGCTTAGGCCAGGTCCGTACATCAGTGGCTACGTGGACTGGAAGCCATCGATCTTCAATTCACTTCTCTATGAGGCGGCGGGATACGATCTGCGTCACGTAGCGGCGAGCGCCCTTGCGGGAGGACCACCGTCCCTCTACGGGGCTGTGGTCCTCGACGATTCGGTGGATGCAAACGTTGTCTACCACAGAGTGCAGGTCAATGAGAACTGGCCGCTGCCAGGCGAGACAACCTATCACGGCGTTTCGATCCTCTCTTGGGGGGAGGACTATATGATGGATTTCAGGAGAATCAGTCAACCTCCAGTGTACGATCACCTGGGGCGTGGCGCACGATTGGGATTCATGGAACAAACGCTTTTCTACACGGTGTGGACAGATGGTCTCCTTTCGATGATCGACACCGCGCGAGGAACGCGGCCGTCACTTGCGGATGTGGAAGCGCTCCGACTGATGGCGGAGGGACTTCAAATCCTGGGGACATTCGGAGCGTACATGACCGATGCCACCGATAGGCAGACGTTGGCCGCACTGATCGCCGCGGCACGGGTGGCTGAGGGGACAATCGAACGCTTGCAGAGCGAAGTCATGCTGAGCCCGTATTGTGCCTTTGCCGTCGGGATAGGGCGAGACGAATCTGGGCCATTCATGGGGCTTGTTTTAGTGCATGAGTCCGAATCCTTGGCGCAAGAGAACGTCGATCGCATTCGGCAGCGGTTCTCGCAGGGGACCAGCAGCGTGAGCGGTAGTTCGTGGTCCGACATCTTTGACCCGGGGCAACTGGAAGTCAGCGTGGATGGCCGCACGCTCAGGGCGAGAGTTCCAATTGATCCGCCGTCAGTCTGGCTTCGATGGGTTCATCTGGGCGACCCCCTGCTGCTTCATGAAGGGTCGGGGCCGTGTCCATGAGCACTGTAGGGAAGCGAAGCTGTGAATGTGAAACCACCGTAACCTGCCATTTGGGCGTCAATCCGATGTGCTGCGAAAAGACAATGGAGAACGTAATGAATGACCTCGTACCTTGGGTAAGAGATCGAATGGGTTGTCCTACCATGCATTTCTAGGCTGGGTTTGGATGGAGATGCTTCGTGGGTGGGCAGATCGAATGAAGGCGGAACGGCACGAGTGCCAGTTCGTGGATCAGATGGGCCGCCCTCCCACAAGCCAGGACAGCATCAGGAGCGCAGCCCACGCGAACTTTCCATCACACCTGCGTGAACGGAGGTTCCGTATGCACTGTATCGGGGTCGATGTAAGCAAACAAGAGCTGGTCACCTCCGAAGGCACCAAGGAACGAATCTTCCCCAACACGCGTGGGTTGACTGAGTTCGGTCGCTTCCTCAAGAGGTCGGTGGATACGCTCGTTGTCTTCGAGCCGACAAGCACGTACTCCCGCCGGCTGGAGACGCTATGCCGCACGCGACGAATCCCGTGTTGTCCACTCAACCCGCGAGTGGTTCCACATCTACGTCAAGTGGGGAAGGGGCGCTCGAAGACGGACAGCATGGACGCAGAACTCCTCTACCGCTACGGGATTGAGCGCGGACACACCGAAGCCGCCCAACTTGGACGCGATTCCGTGGCCGAATCGGTTCAGGCGCGGCTTGCCTGCTACCGTGTGGCCCAGAAGGCGCGTGTCGCCTACCAGGGCGTGGTAGAGGCGTTGAGCCAAGATTCAGCGACACCCCAAGCGTTGCTTCCCGTAGTGGACGACCTTCGAACTCCTGAAACTGGCCGAGCGCTGAAGCGTTGGAATCGCTTCTGGTATCTTGAGGTCGACCAGAAGCCATCTGTATGAAAGCGGGCAAATGTAATACACATCACGACCCTAGAGGATTCGAACTCGTGGTGCTGTAGATGATGAGCTACCTGTATCTGGCAGGGGTTTTGCCGCATCAAATCACCGCGGCTTGACTGACGGTTCCGTTTGCTTCTGAGGATGGATCTAGAAGCCGCAACGAGATACTGCTTTTCTGCGCAGCGATGAGTAACGATCGCACTTCCTGCACATTCGGCCACTCAAAAGCTCGAAAGCCGTGAACTACACTAGAGCTGACTGTTTAAAGAGATTGGGATCCAGGTTGCCTGCCGCGTGTTCTGCCGATGTTTCTCAACTATCGTATCGCTGCCACAGATTGCACTTAGGTTAGGGTCATCCGGGTCGAGCGGCCCTACTTTTCCAGGGCGACGTGCTGCTCGCAGGTTTTGCGGAAATGGTAGCCGTAGATCGCAAACGTGACGGCCAGCGGAAACAGCTTAGGACGACGAACGGCAGTCCACACCAGAAGTTTCCAGTATTGGACCCGCTCCTTTCCGAGGATGCCCAGCCGGTAGACGGAACGGAAGAATGCCAGGATGTGCTGGAAGTCGAGCGAAGCATGAATGCGCGGTGCTTTGTACTCCCGCAGGAATGTCTTGACGCGCCGATAGTAATGCTTCGGCGAGTAGATGTATCGCAGGATGCTTTTGTAGCCCTCGCGCAGCGTGTCAAGGCTCATGGTAGGAATGATGTTCGTCGTACCGTCCACATTGTCTCCCGACGCCTGCTCAAGCAGCCGGTCTTCCTTCTTCAGGCGTTCGTAAAGGCGCGTGCCAAGCGGGGCTTGCAGTAGACCCACCATTGCTGTCACAATCCCGCTTTGTTGAATGAAATCGATCTGCCGTTGGAAAATGGAGGGCGTATCGTGATCGAAGCCGACGATAAATCCCCCTTGCACCTGCAGCCCGGCCCGTTGGATCCGCCTAACGTCTTCCACTAAATCGCGGTTCCTGTTGCGTTGCTTGTTGCATTCTGTCAGGCTGTCCTCATCCGGCGTTTCAATCCCGACAAAGACGGTGCGAAATCCCGCCGCCACCATTGTCTCCATCAGCGGTCCGTCATCGGCCAGATCGATCGAGACCTGAGTTTGGAACGGTATCCCTGCCTTGCCGTTCTGCCATTCGATGAGGGCAGGTAACAGCTCGTCGGTGAGGCATCTCTTGTTCCCGATGAGGTTGTCGTCGACGAAGAAAACATTCCCGCGCCAACCCAGCGCGTACAGACTGTCCAGCTCGGCGATGATCTGTTCTCCCGTCTTGGTACGCCACCGGTGGCCAAAAAGCGCCGTCACGTTGCAGAAGTCGCAATTGTACGGGCAGCCGCGGGAAAACTGTATGCTCAACGAGGCGTACCGGCTCAGGTCGGCTATTTCCCACAGCGGCACGGGACTGCTGCGCATATCTGCAAACTCAGATGAGATATAGAGTTCCCTGGCAACCCCACGCTTGAGATCTGCAAGGAACGGCGGAAAGGTCAGCTCGGCTTCGTTGAGCACGAAATGGTCGACCCGTTCGAACTGTTCGTGCTCACTGGTGAACAGAGGCCCTCCGGCGATGACCGTGACACCGGCCTGCTTGCAGCGATCGATGATTTGCCGCGCCGAGACTCGCTGTACGGTCATTCCGCTGATCAGTGCGACGTCGGCCCAAGCGAGGTGTTTTTGACTGAGCTTGGTCACGTTGGTATCCGCGAGCTTCTTTGGCCACGACTTCGGCAGCATGGCGGCAACGGTGAGCAGGCCCAACGGCGGTGAAGACGCCTTTTTGTGGATGAACGACAGAGCGTGCTTGAAGCTCCAGAATGTGGCCGGAACCTCCGGGTAAATCAACAGAACGTTCGTCGTACTCCCCCTCCTGATATGAGACTGTACGGTCGATGGTCGCTGTTTTCAGGTCGCGTGTGGCAAGCTATAGCGATTACCATTGGCCGCTCTTCCGTGCTCTGCGGAGATTATAGCGAATGTCGAGTGCTTGTGAAACCGGTAGGTCATTGAGGCTCGCTCGTGCGAACCCGCTGCGAGAGGAAGACCCACTTTGCGGTCCACTTGCTCTTCTGCAGGGATGGGCATACGCTGGTGCATTTCCGTTCCCCAGGAGTCGGAGGAGCGAATAGCATGGTGGCTTTGACTGCCTGTGGGCGGCGTCGCTGAGTTGAGATGGGGACCAAGAACGAGAAAGGAGAGCCGCGATGGAACAGGATGAGAGATACAAGCGAGCAGAAGCGCGCGTGAAGGAACTGAAATCCTTCTACAGCCACGTAGTTATTTATGTTGTGGTGATGGCGATTCTGTTCATCGTTGACCTGCAGGATCACGGGAACTGGTGGTTCTATTGGCCGCTGATGGGTTGGGGGATCGCCGTGCTGATACACGGCTTCAACACGTTCACCACTGGCTGGGAAAAACGCAAGATCAAGCAGCTCATGGAAAAGGAGGAAGAGGAAGAACTTAGGGAATAGCGGCCAGCGACTCCCGCCGTTGGTGCGGATGACTGACAGAAGCAGGGCGCAGATCGCGAAGCTCTGGGCGAGGTCTTTGGTGGTAGTAGGTTTTACGCGCTTTTATTATGCTGTAGGGTTGCAATCAGTGGGGAAAACTATGCCAGGGCGGTCGCGAAAACAGCGTTGAGAAAGGAAATTGAAACGCAACGCTTACGATAGGTGACGAAGTTCCGGCGGTATTTGAATGGTCCTTTTTTTACACCCTACAGAAACCAGGCAATTGCAGCAGGAAACGCGCTGTTGCCCAAGAGATTTTCTCTTGATCTAGGTCGAAGCGGTTTACAGTGGCTTACGGTGTTTCTCTTGACACGGGCATGGCACATGGTGTAGGCTTGACGGTGGTTGGTCGCAGATGATGAAAACACTTTACAGATCTGGGTTTTGAAGAACATGGGTCCGGCAAGATACTCGCCGGACTCCTCATTTTCCGGGGTAGGAGGCAGCGTCCGTGGATCTTCGCTGGAGGCCGCATGACGAGGAAGTCATCGATCACAACCTACTCTGTGCGCTGGCCGTTCTCGCCCACGCCAACGGTCGATCTGTTGTGCAGGAGCTGAATCACGCCGTTTGTTCCTACGTTGAGCAGTACCTACCGTCAAAGCTGGGAGACGATGGCTTTGCCCTTCTTGTTGAGGTAATGCGTGAGGACACGGGCGCAGAAGGTAGACTGTCCGCCTCCTAGAACCCAACAATCCTGGCTTCCTGTAGTTGTCCTTTCAAAGCTCTTCACTAGTCGGCGACAGCGCTGGCAGTACGGGACTCCGTTGCTTGTCTCAACAGGATTATGCCGTAGGATCGCGGAAGAAGCGCGGGCAAACCGTAGATCGGACGATGTACAGCTCGGCAGCCGGTCCTCCGAACGTGCTTGGCGCCTCTTGTTTGTCTTTTTGTTGAGATGGCAAGTACGATGCCGTCAGAGAGTGAGACTCAGCCAGTTCTTCAGTCCTGGCTATAGTGAGACTTCGTCAATAAGGAAGGAGGCCTATCGTGCAGAGAACGTCCTGGCTTCTCTTGTGTCTGGTATTGTTGGCCGCTCTTTCGTTTGCTGGCATGGCGAATGGTGGCAGTGCCCAAGAGCGTGCGATGGGCTTTGGTGGGGGAGGGCCGATGGTCGGCCTGTTCTTGCCCAATCTCGATGTAGTGAACGGCTTTCTCTTCGACCACGGCTTTGCTCAATTGGGTGATATGCTCATCACGGCCGGTGGTGGTGGCCGCGGGGGCGTGATCGGTGATCTCGTAGTCGGGGGAATAGGATGGGGAGCGTGGGCCGAGTCAAATCGCGAAGAGTTGACGGCCAGCCTCAGTGTCGGGTTCGGCGGATTCGACATCGGGTACGCCGTTGGTGGGAACAGTCGATCTGTCCTCACGATCGGGATGGTCTTAGGTGGCGGCGGTTCAAGCCTGGAGTTGTTTGGGTATGCGCCGGAGAACGGGCCCGAGAACGATCCCGAATTGACGCCGGCTGGGATCATCGTGGAACCAACAAAACTGGAATTTAACACTGCGTTTGCCGCCATCCAACCCTACGTTGACATGCAGGTGCAGTTGCTTGACTGGTTGGGGCTTGGCGTCCGCATCGGCTACCTGTTGGCTCCGTTCGAGATCAACTGGGGCGACGCGGAGATCGCGCTGTGCTCGCCCGATCTGAACTTGTCCGGTCCGTTTGTTGGGTTGTCGATCGTGTTTGGGGGGATCGGCGAGGAAGAACCCGAGGCTCTCACAGATCGTCTGTAACACATCGTCGAGAGCGCGGTCGATCGTCACAAACCCGGCTACCCCGGCGCGCTTCTCTACGTCACCGCACCGGAGCTTGGCGTGTGGTCCGGCGCCGCCGGAGTGGCCGACGTCGAGACAGATGAAGCCATGCGCCCTGACAGCAAGTTCGGAATCGGAAGTATCCCCAAGGCCTTTGTCTCCGTCGTTGTCCTGCTGTTGGTCGAAGAGGGCGTTCGGTCGCTCGACGACACGCTGTCCGAGGAGACCGCGGCGAAATTCCCCGGCAGCGATCGGATCACGGTCCGTATGCTGCTGAACCACACGAACGGGATCCCCGAATGGGTAAGCCAAACGACTGTTGAAGTCACCGCTGTTGATCCGAGTACGATCTGGAACATCGAGACAGTACGCGATCTCGCCGCGGCACAAGCGCCAGCCTTCCCCCCCGGTGAAGGCTACCTGTACTCCAACACCGATTACACGCTCCTTGGGATGATCATCGAGCTCGTGCCGATCTTCGAAGGGACGGTCAACGTGATCACGAAAATGTTCCTCGAGCGCATCTGCTGGAC
>Ga0180432_10006862_pt1 | contig 14668 bp, 16 predicted proteins | sample SS_ome_10_FD_132414 | JGI IMG/M metagenome (GOLD analysis project Ga0180432, IMG submission 132414) | Hypersaline lake sediment archaeal communities from the Salton Sea, California, USA - SS_1_MS_2 metaG | ecosystem: Environmental > Aquatic > Non-marine Saline and Alkaline > Hypersaline >... | reverse complement strand
TTATTCTGTAAGTTTTTTTAATTCTGCGGAGATGCCTCTTAATGAAAATATCACAATGACCATAAAAACAACCATCAATTTATCCATTCCCGCCGTTACATAAATCTTGTTAAATATCCATATCAACAACATAAAACTTACAACAGAAAGCAAGGCAGGATTAAATTTATATCCGAGCCATCTTATGAATCTCTTAAATCTTTTAGTGTATATAGGGTCTTTTTCAATATCGAAATATAAAAAAATCTTGTCTGTCTGTTTCTTTGACCATTTCTCAAAATCAAACATCATAAATCCCTCACTATTTTTATTTTAATGACGTCGTTATTATATTCTATCTTCAGATTGACCCAAATCAGGATAAAGAAAATAAAAAACCAAAATAAACTTTTTGTCTGGCAAAAATAGAACCCTGCAACAAACGGAATAAAAGTATTCAAGACAACCTCAGAAACGAACAGGATTGAGAAAAAAAATAAATCTCTCTTTGTCTTTGCTTTTTTATAATGTCCCTTGTCCCTTACAACAGTTTTTATTTGCATTCTAATTCTTTTTTCTTTTTATCAAGCTTGTCTATCATGAGGTTAAGCCCAGCTTCAATAACTTCCCTATAAAATTGTTGCTTAGAACCTTTGTGCATTCGAAAGCGAATCCTTCCTTCTGAATCCTGAAGTTCGGTGTTCATTATATCATTAATCTGTTTAAAAATCTCTTTGTCAACATTTATATTAACCATCACATAGTTTGCCATTAACAAAAAGCAAACTAATAGATATATAAAAACTTATCTGTTTTTATCCAACTAATTTATATGTTCCAAAGAAAACCAAATTACCATGTCATCTTTTTTAGCTAGCGAAAAAGAGGGGCAGATTTTCAAAAAAAGCGTGGTGGTGTTATTATGGCATATACGCCAGATTATACTGAATCTGACTTATCTTCAGGTATAATCGACCTTATCGTAAAGATTATATTGGCTGTTGGAATCTTCACCACCCTTATAGTGCTAATCTTGATTTTTAAATACTTAAAAAAGAAAGTAAGGTAATGTTTCGGCATTCCTGCTTTTTTTTGAGTAATCAAAATCATGAAAAGCAATATTTGTGAGGGGGATTTCAAATGGCTTATAATGCAACATATGATGAGGGAGATATAGCTGAATCAGTCATAAACACTGTTGTTAAGGCAGTGCTTACTGTCAGTTTGCTTTCAACTGTGATTGTGGTTGCGTTTCTTTATGCGTGGGTAAGGAAGAATTTCTAATACCTGAGTATAAAAGAACTTCAGTAAAAGAGATAACTTAATTGTCTTTTTCTTTTTTTCTCTTATATAATCGAAACTTTTAAATACAACTCCATCTATTCTTTTTTATTATGGGTCTGGGGTCTTGTTCGGTCAGTAGAAGGAGTGTTTTATTAGCAGTATTCTTTTTGCTTTTCCCTTTGTTTACTTTTGGTCTATCCTTTAACAATACATTTTCTCCAGTTTCTCCAACATGGCATCTGATAAATGGAAGCCTTATCCATAATCAAAGCGAAAACGATTATGAGTCAAAAGTCAATGCAACATCTAGCCTTTCCGACGACAACCCTTTAACAAAGTACGAAACTCAGCTTGGCTACAACAACTTTACAAATTTTTTCTATCAGTTTAATGATTTTGGCCAAACCATTACACACGACAGTTCTGAAAATGACAATGATGTGACAATCCTGCCAAATGCCCTGATTGATTTATCTGAAGGCGATTTATATGCCTTACATTGCTCCGAACAAAATGGCGGTGGCGCAAGGGCACTTTATGAAGAAGAATTCAATATCAATGAAACTGATTTTACGATGGGATTCTTATTTGACCTTCATAACACATCTGCTTTTTCTAAATACCTGATACGGAAATATGAGTTTCCCGTTGGTTATTATATTTATGTTGATTCTTCAAACAAAGTGCGGGCATTTTTCAGAGATAGTAATGGTGTAAGCGTAAATATTGTCTCAACCTCAACAGTTTATGATGATGAGTTTCATACCCTCGTCATAAGACGGACAGTATCAAGCGGGCTGATTGAATTGATTTTAGATGGAAAAGTAGAGGCAACAGGAAACAACCTTTTTGGGGATTTTGTAAATTATGATACTCTTGCAATTGGAACATATAGTGAGGGTTATGGTTATGATGGGCACATTGACGAATTGTTTTTAACATCTGAATATGTTTCGAATGAAAGTATCTTAAAATTTAATGATACGCATAGGATATATGATGAGAATAAAGGCAAGGCAATACAGGTTTTTTTTAACAAAAACATAAATACGACAAACACTTATTCATTGAAAATATCTAAAACAAACAATAACAAACTTCCAATCAGGATTTATTCTATGGAAAACATGACCCACATTAATTTAAGTAATTACATTGACGTCATCCTATCTGAAGGAATAAACCATGTTTTGATTGATTCCATTATTTATTCAGGATACAATTATCCTTTGAGATTTGGCGGACTTCATAATATAGATGAGATTTATGAAGTCGGCCTGTTTGAAGTGGGCAACGATACGACTGCACCGACAATATCTGATTGTTTTGTAAACGATTCTTTTGTGGATTGCAATGAATCTGTAACATGGGGGTGCGTTATAACTGACGATACGGCTGTTAGCGAAGCATGGGGAGTTGTGAGTGTTGTCGGAACACCATATACAATTTCACAACAAGCCTTTCAAAATCCAAGCAATTCAAGTGTGTGGGAAGTTATTCTTGAACCAAATGAAATCCAACTCTTATTCGAATCAATAAACTGGTCTTTTGACAATTATCTTAACATTTCTTTGTATTATATCAATGCAACCGATGTGGCCAGCAACACGGCAGAAAACACTTCTTTTGACCCGTCTATTTGGAACATCTATGGCTGTCTTATCTGTTTTGAAGATTGGGATGCTTATTATGAACCCTGTCTTATCAATGACACAAGAAAAAAATATTATCTTGATTCGAATTCATGCAATACGACAATTCATCTCCCAGCAGACAACGGAACATACACTACATGTAATTACTGTTCTGAAAATTTGGAAATTGTAGAAGGGATTTGTTTTTTTAAAAACGGAACATACATTAGAAACGCGACTTATAATGATGTTCTTTACAGCTATTGTTGTGAAGTAACTGGCCTTTTGTCTGATTGCTCTATTGATTATTCGCCTTATAATTTGACGACAACAGAGTTCTGCACACTTTTCAACAATACAATGTCTTGTGATTCAAACACCTACACTGAATTTGGTTTTTTTGGGGATAAGACGAGATGGATTTGTTATCCGCCAGTTTCACCAAATTCAAGCACACACTGTATGTCTTATGTCAAAGACCCAAGCAGTGGCGTAATCCAGACAAACCCAAATTATATTACTAAAACAGATTCTCTTATCTCAATCGACAACGAATATGAAGACAGAACGTCTTTTGAGGCTGTCGGAAACATGGTCTCTGTGTATTTTACAAAAGACAATCTTTTGTTTGACGGAAGAGAATATGTTTTTGGGGTCAGATGCACATCTGATGGCGACTATTATACATACGAACAACTGATTACGCCAGAATATGAAAATGTCAATGCGCCAGTGACAAGATTTTTTTGGGCAAAGAACAACATAGTATACATTATCTTGGGTTTGTTGATGTCAACAATTGTCCTGATTTTTGTTGCAATAAGCATTCATAAGCTTAGGAAAGGTTAACCAACATGAAAAAAACAACAACAATTTTATCAACAATTTTTTTAATAATCTTTTCTGCGGTCTGCGCATGTGGGGCAACCATCGTCGACCAAGATGATTTTGAAAGTTATAATATTGGCGACAGCGAAGCATTTATAAATTCAACAATAAAATGGAACTGCACAACCAATTATCCGACATGTAAATTTCAGGATATAGGGGGGGGCGACGCTTCTGTTTATTACGGGATAGAAAATGACGGCGACAATTTTTTGCGTGTCAGGGCTTGGAATGGAACAAACACGGACTGGGAATCCGTAAGGCTTTATTGGAATCATGATAATGTTTCTGCACTTGGTGATGTTGAAAAGAATTATAGTTATTCGTTTAATTATAAATTGAACGGCCATCAAAAAAGCAGATTGAGTGGGGGTTCATTGGGAACTTATGCTTGGGGGTCTGTCGAAAATTCTGGATTGCTTTTTGGCGGGGGGGCGTATATCCGACTTGGTTCGGGGGGTTCTCTTGTCGGTTCAACCACCGATGAAAATTGGACAAGGTTCAGAGGGGAACAAGACGGCGGAGTATTAAAACCAGACCTGCCAAGCGCAAACTGTTCGGTGAATGATGGACAATGGCATTATATCGTAGTCCATATGTATTTCAATGCAAGCTCGACATTTAGGGATTATAATATTTATGTGGATGGAAATCATTGCTGGAATAGGCCAGTCAATAATGATTTCTCCTCAACCGCCATCCCTCTAGTTTTGTTACATGTTGATGTTGGAAAGGTTTTTGATATTTCGCTGGATGATTTGACAGTATATGAGGGTGATGCCGATATAGAAGAGCCAATAATCACATGTACTACAAATTGTACCGCTTGGTCTAGCCCATATAGGTTAAGGGAATCTTTTGAGGGATATATCAACACCTGTGACTGGGCAACCACTGAAAATATCTGTTTTGATGGAACTCTTTCAAGGATTCAGTCAAATCCATATTATTCCGCATTCAAAAACACAGATTTAATCGAAAGTTCTGATTCAAGGTATGTGACCATTGCATTCGATATCAAACCAACAAATATTGCTTCAAACGGCTGGGTCGGAGTCAGCATTTATGATGAAGACTATCAGAGATTTATTCAATTCCTTTTTGGGGAAAACGGAACAATGTATAACAATGAAGATGGAGATGCAAATGAAAAATATTCAAATACTTCAATATCTTTATCAAAAACTGTCAACCTTCACATTGATTTTACAGACGATGATTTTGATTTATGGTATGACGGCAACAAAGTTTCTTCATCACTTGGCTTTACTGATTCGTTTCTGAATATAGACAATGTTTATGGGGTTCGGTTAAGTTCTGATAATGCGGTGTTTGAAATTGATAATCTTGAAGTTTATGGAAGCGACCAAAACAACAATCCTTTATTGCCTGATGAAGAATTAGTCTCTCCTGTTAATGAGAATAAGTCTTGGTGCAATCTTTTTTCTCACACTGTTATTGAATGCACCCAAGATTCTGATTGCAGTTCCGACAGTTGCTTGCCAAACGGAAAATGCAATAGATTTGATATGACATATTGTGATGAAAACGGGCACAAGAGAGGAAATTATTGCATGGTGGCTGGAATGACATCCTGTGTATTGGAAAACACATCTGATTTAATACTCGACCATTTTCTGTTGTTCCTTGTCCTCTTGATATTAATTGTTCTTGGTGCTTACATAATCTTCACATTAAGAGGATAAGAAATGGGATTGCCAATTGTTCAAGAAATTTTTGACGGAATTAGATGGTTGATTGATTTTTTTATAGACAAAGTTCCAAGACCAATGAAGATTTTGATTTTTCTTTTGTTCTTGCTTTTATTCGGCTCAATCATATCTTTGTTTTTGCAACTTGCGGGTGTGCATTGCAATGCCTCGAAAGAAGTAGTTAAGGTCAGTACATTTGATATTGGAACAAATCTTGCTCTTGTTTGGGAAACATCAAAACGAACATTTATAGAAGAAAACTTGACAATATGTGACGTGCATCCAGAAAGGTGCGGGTCAGAGCACGAATGCTATTTTTTTGCAAGACAGCTCGATACAGGGAATTATGAAGAATGCAACACGACAAACACAAGCACAGATTGTAAGTATTATCTAAAAGAAGGCACTTGCCATAATTGTACTGACGGCGAAATATGTTTTCAGGATTCCATTATTCTATGGTTTTGTGGGAACTGGCATGATGTCTGTCTTGATAATGCTTATCCGTCAGAACATGGGACATTAACTGATTCATTGACTGGGTGCGGGAGTTCTTGTTATGTCCCCGACCACTATTTATGGAATCAGACAACAGGCCAATATGAATGCGTAGATTCACAATATTGTGGCGTCGGTGCTACAATTGAAGCAGACCCAATCATTGACCAAAAATTAAAAAAGGCAGGGGCAGAACTAATCTATAAGGTGTCTGAAGGAAGACAAAGCTATACAAGGATGATTTATATAAGATGCAACAATGATTACAATCCAAGATTGACTTTTTTTGGAATTGATTTGCTTGATTATAAGCTGTGGTTGTTGATGATTGTAATCTATGTGTTAGTGGTATTGTTTTTTAAACTGAAACAAAAATAATTGATAAGGAGATGATAAATTTGAAAAGGATAATCGTTTTATTGTTATTGTTGTTCTCGACAACATACTTGTGTTCTGCATTAGAACTTCCTGATGAACCAAACCAAGTGGTTATAAATAAGATTGATGTCGAACATAAAACAACAAGGCAGTTTGTTTCTAATGAACTCTCAAAAAAAGAAGAGATGTTTCTAAATGAATTTACAAAACGGGCAGATTATTATGAAGAAAGCTATGAAAATATATTGAGGACTGCTGTCTGGAAACTTGGCCTGCTTTGGGCAGGAATATTGTTCTTCTTTGTCTCAATAAATAAGGTTATTACAACGAAGACGGAAGAAAAGAAATACAATGTCTTAAAAGAAGCATTAAAGAACGATATAGTCAGGGAGCTTAAATTTGAAAATTTTAAACTGCCTGAAGCAGAGATTGAGCAGGCAAAAAAATTAGTCGAAACAAAAATGTCGTCTACAAAAGACAAAAAACAAAAGGGCTTTTTTAGAAGGGCTTTTTCAAAAAAAGAAAAGCCAGTCAAACTTTCAAACAGGGAAAGGGATGACATTCTGTTAAATCTGCGTGAGCTGATTTCTTCTCAGGAAAAGCACAATCAGTTCGTGGGCAAACAAAGTCTTATGGATAAGATGAAATCAAGGTGATTAATGTTGAGCATTGCTGAAAACTGGAAAAAAATTGTAATAATAGCAATCATAGTCTTTTCTGTACTTATAATCTTAATTGGGTTGATGGTTGGAATCAAAGGCCTTAAACAGTTCTTTCAGTTTATAGTGATAAGCCTTCTTATAATCTGCATTCTTTTTGGCATAGGGTATCTGATTTATATCTTATTTATACAAAAGACATACAAAGACATCCCTGCCCAATTTCGTAAGAAATTATTCAAAGTTACAAAAGTTATGGATAATGAACTGCTTGGAAACTTATTCTTAAGTGGAGACACAAAACATAATAGAATTTCGCTTGGAAAATACTTTTATCTTAGGATTAATCTGCCTAAAATCATATCTGCTGAAGGCGAAGATAAAGAAAGCGAAAATTCTACAAGCGAGGCCGTGCCGATTGACTGCTTTATTGTTCAGAAAGGCGGGATTATGAATAAATTGTTTGGAGAGCCTTTCTTTGTTCTTGTCAAGCCAGAAGACCATGATTATAGCTCAATATTTAACGATGTTACAATAAACGGATTCAATCTTGTTCCTTTGGATTCGCAGTTTTTTACAATAGATAAAAGGAATCTTGACTTGGATATGGTCAAAGGCCTTGCTCTTAACTATATCAGAGAAGTCGTCTATGATATCTTCAGAGACCTTGATAAGTTAGTCAAACAAGCGATGAACCTTGACCAACAGTTCCAAAAAGACAAGGAAAGGTCAAGAGAATTTGAAATTCCGCAGATAGGTAACTTTGGGGGCGGGGGCGACAAAAGATGAAGCCCGCACAACAAAAAACATCGCTTGTTCAAAGAAAAGCAGAAATAAAGACTGATTTGACAGAACAGGATTTTGATACAAAATCAAAGATACTGAAAAAGGTCGGGGCTGAACTTATGGATTTGGATTATCTTGCAAAGAGCTTATACTCCAATGTTCCTTCGACATCAACAGAACTGCGTTATAGGATGCAATTAAGCGTAAATATGAAAATCTATCTGCTTTTTACAGCAATTGGGTTTTTAATGGTTGTTGCGGTAATTTTGTTTTTATGAGATGGCTATAATGAATTTTTATTGTTCAAAATGTAAAACGTCTGTGTCGGCTAGGATAAAGGCGCAGAGATGGGTAACATTGAAATGTGATTGTGAGATTACAATAATCTATTTTGATGGTTGCATAAAAACAAAGACAAAAGAACAATACTTAAAATGGAAAAAGAAGATGAACGGGTCGTAAGCAAAGGATATAAGGAAAACTGCGGGTTTATGAAAATTGGCTGTTGCACCTTTAAACCAGAGCATTGTCGACCACAAAAAAAGGAACACAAAATCTTTTGTGATTTATATAATGTTGAATTCACTTCAAAGGCTGTAAAAAAAGAACTTGACAAGGTGAAAAAGAAAATAAAGACAATTACAAAAGAAAATCTAAAATTGTCCAAAGTCAAGGAAGTGGTGAAGATTGAGAGAATAGATGCTTTAGACAAAAACGTGGTTGAATTCAAAAAAAAGTTGCTTGAGATTAAAGACTTGGACAAAGGTGTTGAATATCTTGAAAAAGCATATAGATATTTGAAAAGGTGCAAACGATGAGCTTCATTAAACCATCTTTTGTTGAATCTTTGTTTCATACCTTTTTCAATCTTGACCCTGACAGACCACAATATTTCAATCTGGTTTTTAGGCTTGGAAGAAGCATATTTCTTCAGCTTGGTTTTGAGGATAAGGCAATCGAACTTGAAAGGCAAATCAGCGAAAAACTGGAGAAGCCACTTAAAGCCCCTCTGTTTGCTATTTTACAGGCATATTACAACCCGCGTTTCATTTATTCAAGGGTCGCTTATTGTAAGGTTGGGCAGGGGATTGATACAAAAGAAATAACAAGATACGAGATGACTGTTGCACTTGAATCAATAAAAGACTGGGTTTATGATGAGATAACAAACCTTACACCATATGTCAGATTTACCAGAAACAGCGAAATCTTATCGTAAGATTTAAATATAAGGGGCGCTTCCCATATCCCATAACAGATAAGATTTCTTTTGATAATTTGTAAAGACAATAATTGTTAAAAAAAATAAAAGAAAGGGTTTTTGGGGATTATGTTGGAAAAACAATACAAATTGTTAAAATTTATGATTTTGTTATCTTTATTTTTAGCCTTTTTTTCATCCGTGTCTGCAATTGATGTGGCAAATTGCACCGATTTGCAAAACATTGAAAGCAATTTATCTGGCACATATTATCTGACAGCAGACATAAATTGTTCTGATACAATCAATTGGAATAATGGAAGCGGATTTGAACCAATATCTAATTTTTCTGGCACTTTTCAAGGCGAAGGATATAAGATTTATGATTTGTTCATAAATAAGACTTATTCAAATAGTGTCGGCTTATTCGATACTTTTTCTGGAGCAACAATAAACAACACTTATTTTATCAGGCCAAGAATCTATGCACAAGACTACGTGGGCGTGCTTGCTGGCTCTGTGGGTCATTCAGGCGACCTTTCCCAATCTTGGAACTATATATATAATACCACTGTTGAGGATGGTTTGATATCTGCAAGAGACGGGGTTGGCGGGATTGTCGGCCACGATTACAAAGCACACATATATAACTCGTTTTTTTTTGGAAGCGTTTCTGGAAGGGATGAAATTGGCGGGATTGTCGGCTGGATGAAATCAAATGGTGCAAGCATGGACTTGTATTATAATTATGTTGATGGAAATGTTTCTGGCTCTGCCCAAATTGGCGGGATTGTCGGCCAGACAGATGATGGTCTCAGTGGCCTTGATAATGTCGGCGTCGATATAAGATTTTCTTCTGTCAATGGTCGTGTGGTTGGGACAAACGTTGTTGGGGGTATCGCAGGGTCTTTTTTTCATAGGTCTGCATATGATTCTGGCGGTTCTTGGATAAGAGATTCTGTTGTCCATGCAGATGTAATCATGAATGACGTAAACATTGTCGGCGGAATTGCAGGGTACTGCCGTTCAACCTCTTCTTCACAATCACACGCCTATCTCCAATATGGTTTTTTCACTGGAAACCTTACTTATGGTTCGGTTGCGAACACAGGCGCAGTTGTTGGAAGAAACTTATACTGTGACCCTTCTTCAACTGATTTAAGATGGGATTCAAACAACACAAACGTTTCTGTCTGTACTGGTATTGGAAACCAATTGAATGATTGTTCTGGAGACACAACAGAAAATCTGTTTCAATCAATAAATTATCCTGCTGGATTCAATTTCATAACAACATGGAAGATTTATGAAAACATAACTTATGCTTTCTTAAGAGACCTTCCAGAAGAACTGCAATTTATCAACAATACCTTATATATTAATTTTACGTATCCTCTAAACAACTCACAAGGAAACCATGTTCCGAACATTACTTTTGTTGCCGAATCAAACAGCGCAGAAACAATGTCTTGTTCATTATATGTTGATTCTGCCTTGAATCAAACAAACTCTTCTGTTCGAAATAATATTGAGACTATGTTTTCTTTGCCGTCTTTGAACGACGGAGCACACACATTTTATATACAATGCAATGACGGGGCTGTTGCTGAAACAACTGGAGTGTATAACTTTTATTATGATGGAGATGAACCGCAGATATATTCAATTTCTCCACTACCATTCAACACCACAACATTCAACGGGTATTTGATGAACTTTTTTGGAAACGTGACTAACTTTGATTTAACAAACGTTACACGAATCATTACAAGGCCAAATGGAACTGTTTTTTATTATAATGAAACAACATCTTTTGGCGACCCGACACTTTATTCATGGAATGAAACATTCAATACGACCCCTGATGATAACGGGGTGTGGTCTTATTATATATATGCTGGAGACCAAATACCAAATGTAAATGAACAGCACATATCATTTACTGTGAACAACTGCGTTCCTTCGTGGTCTTGCAATTCTTTTACTCTCTGCAACTCTTCAGACCAACAGCTTTGTGATGGCGTGACAGATATAAATAATTGCAGTTATCCATATTCTGGGGATTATTCTGAGTTTGGTGTGCTTGAATGCAATTATTGTGATTCAGACATCCAAATCTTAAATGAAACTAATTGCTACAATCAAATAAAAAATGTCTGGTATGTTGATAATAATTTTGCGACATGTTGCAACGTTACCAAGAACGGAACAGACTGCTATGGCGGTGTTGTGCAAAACAGTTCATTATATTATGAATCGGGTGTTAAATGCAGTCCCTTTAGTTATGAAGAATCAGATATTCCATTAGCAATTATAAGCGTCATAGCAAAAATAGTGATTGTTTTAGGCATATTTGCATTTATAATTACATTTGCTTTTATAAGTAGTTATTTCAAATTGGAAAAATAAGAGGTAATCAAAATGGCAAGAAAAATAAGGGCTGTCCGTCGTGGACTCGGTAAAGGAAAAGGAAAAGGTTACAAGAACATCATGGGCAAAGACCCAAAAGTTCATTCAATGTCAGCTAAAGGCATGAAACAGCCACAAAGAATAAAAGAATATATGCTTATGGATAGGTTTGCTGAAGAAAACAAGCCAAAAAGAAAATATCCAAACATAAACCTTACACAGCAAGAGATTGTCGCAGTAGACTCTTATCTCTCAAACGACTTTTCAGAAATTGATACTTTCAATGAAGATGAGAACGGCGTTTATAGGATTGAGACAAAATCTGGTGAAGAATTTTTCTTATTCAAAAACGAAGAAAGGGCGGAAGAATACGCCAGAGCATATGTTCGGGAGATGCTAGAAGACGAACCAGAAACTTTCAATAAAAATTTCTTGAGAGAATTCATCTATATTTCTGACACGGATAAACGCTTAATTGCACAAGATGAGTCAGACAATTATGTTGAAGACATGGAAGATGAAGACGTTCTTGAAGAAACTGGTTTTGAAGATAAGTATGATGATGCAAAAACGGAAAGCCAAAAAGAAAAAGTGCTTGAGAGTGCACGAGATGAGTTAAGTGGTAGAAAAAGAGATGAGATTTACGGAGAACTCAAAGACGACCCGCTTAATTATTTCACCTTTGAGACAGGCATTTATTCAGAGGAAGAATTATTGAAACAGCCATTTATACAGATTGATGTAGATGAAGCTTCAAAAGAAGCCATAAATATTGACGGCTGGGAACATTTTATTGGAACATACGATGGAAAATCAAATAAGATTCCAAAAACAAAACTAATGATTGTGAGGTTGAACTAAAATGAAAAATAAAATTCGTTTGAAAATGCTTATGCTGTTAACTGCATTTATTTTTTATGCCTTTTCTGTATCTGCTGTGAATATATCTTCTTGCGGTGCACCAATAATTTCTGAAGATACGTATGTCCTGACACAAGACATTAATTATAATGGGACTGCTGGGGCGTGTCTTGATATCATGGCAAATAACACAATCCTTGATTGTCAGGGTCATACAATCAGTGGCAACGGCCTTGCAAACGAATCTCTTGGTATTGACATGGGGGGGCTATCCCAATATGTAACAAACGTCATTGTAAAAGACTGTATTATAAAGGATTTTGGGGCATATGGATTCAGGGCATTTAATCAAGACGGGATTTCATTAATAAACAACACCTTTGAAAACACAGCAATAAAATTAGGGTTTTCAATCATGGTTGGCGGTCTTAGTGGAAAGCAATATTCTGATTTTTTGTTTGAAGGAAATAAAATAAACAACACAAACGGAAGAACGGCAATCTGGCTAAATGATGCACAAGACATAATCATAAGAAACAACGAGTTCAGATTTCTAACTTTGCCAGTTGATTTTTCAACAAATAATTTTTCAAATAGAAACGTGCTTATCGAAGGAAATCTTGTTGAAGACAGCCAAAAAGGATTTTATTTAAATGGGCTTGTCTCAAACGGAACAGTAAGAGATAACACATTAAGGGATGTTCAAAGATATGGGGTTTTTATTTCAACGTCTGGGTCAGAAACATGGAATCATAGCGTCTACAATAACTTATTTGAGATGACCAACTCAACTTTATTGAACAACGTGTCTTTCTTTTACTATGATTGGGTAATCGACGTGCAGAAATGTTATAATTGCGATGTTTATAACAACACCCTTGATTTTAGGAACAAATGGGGCGGAATAAGAGCAAGATATGGTTCTGGAGATGTAAATATATATGACAATACTGCACACGGCGGTTATGTCGGCATTGAATTGAGGGACAAAAGCAATGCAAATGTATATGGAAACACGATTTATGAAGCAAACTGGTCTACATCATACATCGGGCTTTATGATTCATTTGGTTATGGTTTGAGACTCAGGTCTGCAAGCGACAACAACTCATTTTTAGACAACGAAGTATATGATAGCAGAGGCGGATTTTTTATCGGCACAGGCACAACAGCAGACAATACAAACGTTTCTGACAACGACCTCTATGAAAATGATGTCGGTGTCTTGTTTGAAGGAACATCAACTCTTACAAATTTAGTCATAGAACACAATAACGTCTACGACAACACATTACAGGCACAATCAAGTTTTGTCATAAACTTTACTGGGAATTATTATGGAGATGGGGCTGTGTCTTCTGGTCTCGGTTTCTGCACTGCACAACCCTTCAATGAAGGCAACGTTTCTGATTATTCTGCTTATTGTTGCTTAAGCGGATGGGTTGGCGGTTGCCCTTACAGTACATCTGCTCCAAATTCAGTTATTTTTGGAGCACACACTGGCCTTCTTTTTGGCGGTACAACATACGACGACGATTTAAGAGTTCAAATATCTGTTGTTGCAATAGACATTGATTCGTCTGTGTTAAATTGCACTCTTTATCTTGATTATATCAATGTGGATACAGGGGCGGTTGTAATGGGATTTCCTGCACAAGAATATCTTTATGTCCTAAACAACACAGAAACCTTTGAAAGCGTTAATTTTGCTTACTATCAAGAATTTAATGATGTTCAGCCATATAATCTGACTTTTTCATGCACTGATGGAACAAACACAACGAATTCGACGACAAGAACAGCAACACTTAGGACATTTTTTTTATATGATGAAGGCGATATAGCAAAAGCGACAATAAATGTTTTTGCAAAAGGGGTGCTTGCCATTGGTCTGTTTGTTACAATAATCTTAATGGTTGTCGGATTTGTTTTCATGGAAAAACAATTAGGAAAAAGATAAAAAGAACAAAACAGAGGTAAAAAAGATGGTTCGAAGAAAAGGAATGGGTAAAGGAAAAGGAAAAGGATACAAAAATATCATGGGCAAAGACCCTCTTGTGCATAGCCAGAGTGCCAGAGGGATGAAACAACCGCAGAAAGTTCAAATACCAAATTTTAATTTTAAACCAATTTCTATGTTAAAACCATCTTGGATGGGTCAAAGAAGGGATTTGATAATAAAATATGTTCCTCAATGGTCTAATAAGTATGGAGAAATAAAAAACGATGGTTTTTTAAGAATAGAAAATGTTCCTTTAAATGTTGCACAGAATTTGATGACTGGTTATCCAAATGCAAATATATCCGACACTCATAATGAAAGTCCATCTCATAAAAAAATGTTAGAATACATTAAAAAATATGGTGGAACATTAGAAG
>Ga0180432_10006860_pt1 | contig 14670 bp, 17 predicted proteins | sample SS_ome_10_FD_132414 | JGI IMG/M metagenome (GOLD analysis project Ga0180432, IMG submission 132414) | Hypersaline lake sediment archaeal communities from the Salton Sea, California, USA - SS_1_MS_2 metaG | ecosystem: Environmental > Aquatic > Non-marine Saline and Alkaline > Hypersaline >... | reverse complement strand
TGGTGGCAGTTGAGTGGGCAGTTGCGTGGGCAGTTGTATAGGCAGTTGTGGTGGCAGTTGAGTGGGCAGTTGCGTGGGCAGTTGAGTAGGCAGTTGCGTGGGCAGTTGTGGGGGCAGTTGGAGAGGCAGTTGCGTGGGCAGTTGCGTTGGCAGTTGGAGGAAAACGATGAATAAGGCATTTGAAGATAAGTTGTGGGGGCAGTTGCGTGAGCAGTTGTATGGGCAGTTGAGTGGGCAGTTGGAGGATGATGATGAATAAATACATATTTGAACATAAACATACCGGCTATGACGGTAGAATTGTTGAAAACAAAAAGATTTTTGAAGCAGATGGTATATCGGATATTTTAGAAGAATTTGAAAGCTTCTTAAGAGGGTGTGGGTTTAACTTTAAGGGCCATGTTGAAATAGTTGAAGAACAGGTACAAGAAGAAGAAAAAACATGTAATTTTTGTAATGTATCATGTGGAAATAGTTGGTGTAGTACAAAGAAAGAGAATGAAGATGGCTAAGTTAATAAAAAAAGAAATTATAAAAATGAAGTCTGAGATAAAAAGTTTTGAGTTATTTTTTGTTAGCGGAGAAAAAAGAAAAATAAATATTGAGGGGAATATCTTTAAAAATTATTGGGTTGAAGAAGGTTGTAATCAAAACCCTTTTTACATAAGAAGTCCTGAAGAGTCTATTGAAAAATTTATTGAGAAGAAGTGGGCTTTTAAAGGTGTTAATTTTGCCCATGTAGAAAGTTATAATGAATTTAAGTCAGAAGATATTGAGTTTAGAGTAGCAAAAGAAACATACAAAAAATGGTTGTTTGGAGAATATTTTAAATTTTATTTAATGGAGAAGTAGTGAAGATAACATTTATCAGTGATACACACACAAAACACCGTGAACTTACCAAAGACCTTCCAGGAGGAAATGTGCTAATTCACTCTGGTGACATACTCAATTCAGGTCGCATAATGTCTGAACTTGAAGATTTCTGTGACTGGCTAATTGAAGATGTAAAAAAAATCTATGAAGATATTGTAATTATAGCAGGAAATCACGACTTTCTTTTTGAGAATAGCAAGAAAGATGAAGCTGAAAAACTTGTTAGAGATACGGGTGCTTTTTATCTAAACGACTCGGGCTGTGAAATAAATGGTGTAAAATTCTGGGGATCTCCTATTCAACCAGCTTTTTTTAACTGGGCATTTAACCGTGCAAGAAATGAGGAAACAGCAAACGACCCATTAGACTACCACGACCACGGTTGTGACTTAATAAAACCTCACTGGGATATGATTCCAGAAGATACAGATGTACTAATTACACACGGACCCCCTTATGGTGTTTTGGATGAGTGTAAAGACGGTAGAAAAGTAGGTTGTGAAATATTAATGGAAAAAGTGCTAGAAGTAAAACCTAAAATTCATGTTTTTGGGCATATTCATGAACAATACGGCTCTGTACTAGGTGAAGATACCACATTTATAAATGCATCAAGTCTAAATAGAAGATATAAGTATTCAAACAAACCCATTAGCTTATGCTTAAAAATGGAGAAATAAATGATTAGATTACTAATTAGTTCTTATCTAGTTTTTATCCTACCTTATATTATTTCGGGTAAAACTACAGAGTTTGTTGTAAACGCTAAGTATTTAGCAAACGATGCAGATATGACATCTCTGACATCAACAGCTACTCTTTATTTAGTCCTTTTCCTATCGCTACAACTGCTTGTGTCTTATTTGTGCAATAAATACCTGGTGAAAAAATAATGGAACAATACCAAAAACTTGTAACAGACGTACTTTTAAACGGAAGTAATTCAGACGACAGAACAGGGACTGGAACAAAATCTGTCTTTGGAAGACAGGTAAGATTTGATCTTTCTAAGGGATTTCCAATTGTTACAAGCAAAAAAACTTTCTGGAAAGGTGTTGTTGTTGAGCTTTTATGGCTAATGCGTGGCGAAACAAATATTAAATTTCTTACAGACCGTGGAGTCCATATATGGGATGAATGGGCTGATGAAAAAGGTGATTTAGGTCCGATATATGGAAGGGCTTGGCGTAAATGGGAACATTGTAATAATAAAACACAGGAATGTATTGGTTACAACAATTATACAGATCAACTTAGAAACGTCATAGAAACAATTAAAAGTAACCCTAATTCACGTAGAATTATAGTATCTGCGTGGAACGCTGGAATTATTGATGAAATGGCCTTACCACCATGTCACACGCTTTTCCAGTTCTACGTAAGAGATGGAAAACTTAGCTGCCAGTTATACCAAAGATCTGCCGATTTGTTTTTAGGAGTTCCATTTAACATAGCTTCTTACGCACTTTTAACACATCTTATAGCAAACGATGCAGGACTAGAGGTTGGTGATTTTGTACACACCTTTGGAGATCTACATTTATATAATAACCATATAGATCAATGTTATGAGATGCTTAAGAGAAAACCTTTAGAACTACCTACAATAGATATAAATCTAAACAGAGATGATCTGATGTTTTTTGTAGACAAGCAGTGCCATAAGATGTCCTGGGAAGAAATTAAACAAGTTATTAACCTTAAGAACTACAAATCACACCCACCTATCAAAGGAGAGGTTTCTGTATGAAAGTAACAGGAATAGCTGCTATTGGAAAAAATAGGCAACTCGGGTTAAACGGCAAATTACCATGGAAGAACGACTCTGAACTAGCTCATTTTAAGAGCACTACAAAAAATGGTATACTAATAATGGGTAGAAAAACTTTTGACAGCATAAAAAACCCGTTATATGGGAGAAAATCTATTGTAATTAGCAAGAATCTATCGGGCGGTGATAAAAACCATTTTTATGTAAACTCTTTAGAAAATGCCTTAGTCTTGGCAAGGTTTATAAAAAATGTTGATCAAAATGTCTTTGTAATAGGTGGTTCTAATGTCTTTAAACAAGCACTTCCACATATCTCAGAGCTTATTATAAGTGAAGTTGAATACGATGGAGATGCAGATACTCTATTTCCCTCTTTTGAAAAAGAGTATGAGTGCGTAGAAATGAAGGTTTGTAATAGACCTTCAAAAGAAGATCGCTTTACTGTTAGAAAATACTGCAAAAAGATGTGATATGAAGAAATTAAAGAAGAAGACTAATAAGCTAGTAGACTTTATAATAACAGCAGTTTTATATACAATATTAGGTGCAACAAGTGCTATAATAGGCATTGTTTGCAAGGTATTTTATAAACATTATTTTGGATAAAAATGAAAGATGAATTGATAAAAAGAGAAAATTTTTTATATGACTTTTTAAAAATACAATTAGAATCAGGTTATTTTTGGAAACTTCATAATCAAATGGATGAAAAAATGGGTTTTATTCAAGAATACCTAGAATGGAATATTGAGTTTCAACTTAAGGAGAAATATGAACAACAAACAAAGTAAAACAATTACACTAGTACTAGGTGTTATTTTTATCCTAATTGTATTCTCATCTTGTGCAACGACTAGTATTTATTCCTGTGATAAGTACATCGGTATTGAAAAAGATGCGTGTATTCAAGGATGGCAAAACCGTGGACACGTAAGTAGATATAGATAGATTTCTATCTGTAGAACTCTTTGTTGGTTAGTGTATAAGCTTCGTTCTCATAACCTATATTCACATAAGCTTCATAAGAATTTTCAAATTTTAACAAATAATATAAATATTGAGCAGCATAAAAAGTATAAAAAACAACTACACCATGTTTTTTTATCTGTTTTTCATGAATTTTTTCGTGAAAAACCATTTCCTCTGAAGGGTTTTTTTCTTTATAGAGGATAAAAGGGTATACCACCATACCGCCAAACGGTAGTTGTGAAACACCCTTAATTTCTGTTGTTTCTAAGAAGACAGTAGGACCCCAGTTCATAAAAACAAAAAAAGCTAAGTACGTTAAAATTCTTTTTAACATATCTAGGTTGTAGGAATTTTGTTGTCAACATACTCTTGAATGGCAAGTTCTTGCTTTTTAACAGCTTCAAAAGCAACTTCTTGCAATGCTTCTGTGGCATAATCACTAACTTTCTGTTCGGTGTCTAATAGGTCTCCGTAAGCAAAAGAAGTAGTTGGATGCCACACACGGAAGGTGACTTCTTCTAAATTAACCACATACTTAGCAGGATCTCGTAGCATGTCTTGAAAACGATCTACATAAGAAAGCATTGCCTGAGTATCTGTTGTATTAAAAACCTGTGCGGTTTCTGATCTAACATTTTCTCTCATAATCTCACGATTAGCATGATTTTGCTCTTTGTTTGCTTCATTAATGTAGTACGCTTGCAATTCAACATTTTTCCCAGCTTTATCATTGACATGATCAGACAAGATAGAGTCGAACGTAGATTCATCCACCGAGTAATTTTTAAACTTTAGCTTTTCAGGTGTGCCGTCCCGATCTAAATCCAAAAATTGAGGTGGTGTAGATGTACCAATATCTCTCATGAATTGCTCGATATTATTTGGATCGGTTAAGTTAATTATTCTAGAACTCATATAAACTCCTTTAAATTACGGTAGCTGGTTTACGAATACACCTTCAAACCCATTTGAGTTAGTGGCTTCAAATGCCACATACGCTGTATTCTGATCTGGTTGTAGAACAAGTGGGAAACCAGCAAACCCAGTGGACACATCTACTGAGCCATCAATATCAATTGCAGTACCCAGTGAAACAGGTACAGTGTGCGTCGTAGGATCAGCATCGATTAATGGCCATGCATAGATCTTACCAGTGGTCAGTGCCCCAGGTGCGCTTCCAGCTAATTTGGCTATAACATAGTCAGCCGTAGCAGTTCTGGCCATAGCGGTGTTGTATGCTCGGGTAACAAAGGATGGATCAGCCCCACCAATATTGAACAATGGTTCGTCAGTGCCGTCGTAATCGTTAACTGTAAAATTGCCTGAGTCAACTTTGATGATACTCATATCAATTGTCTCGCCTGCATCACGAGCGGGCATAGCCAAGTATTCTTTATACCCATTTACTAAATCAATAGTTAGAATTTTCGATTTAGCGTATCTAGACCACGCTCTCGTGATAGGAGAGCCAAGATAACTGTATTCCAGTCTAACATGAGCTAAATTATTAAAAGGAGAAGCGGCTGAATTATTTGCTGTTGTTTGAGTTGAATTATTAATCCAATGCACTTCAAATGTGGTTGAGTTATTTGTGGAATAATAGTTTTGAATATTCCCCAAATTAGCTGCTGCATCATTCGCTACTAGTATCTCACCAGGCATTCCGGTTGCAAAACTTGTCCATGAAGTTAAATTTGAGCTACCAATAAAAACTTCATTTGTGCTACTTTTTGTGACGTAAAGAAGATCACCTGAGACACGTCTGGATAATTGAAAAATACCATTAAAGTTACCTGCGGTTGTGTTATTAAACGAAAAGCTAGTGCCAGTTATCGATTTACCTACATGAAGGCCGTTGCTGGGAGATGTAGCAAAACCAGAAAGAAAAAATGCATCTTCTAGCCATTCCAGTTTTACTTCACCTTGAAAAAATTGACCAGGAGCACCCCAATAGGCATCAAATGCTAAAGTTAAAGCCCCCGTACCAAGATTTATCGTACCTGAGTGGATCTCAATTCTATCTTCACCGCCTTCTTGAAAAGCTAGAGCTACTACTCCATTTTTTACAGCCAAATCAAAACTAGTAGCCGCTGGGTTAGTATTTGCTACTGCTAGATTATCAACTTCAACAACCGCACCCAAGCTAGTTAGGTTGGGAGCAGCACCCGGTAAAGTGGCCGTAACCCAGGAATTCCCATTATCAATTGAGGTTAATACTTCAGCTTGAACGGCCACGCCTGAAACTGGAATACCAACGGCAACAACAACATTAGAGTTATCAGGATCGGACTTCATTTGCCAGTATGATGTATCCGCTGAATTGGCCCAACTAAAGGGCACTTCCGTAGTGGGTGTAACTGGAGGTGTATAAGCATCAGTATCAGGTTCATAGTCAAAAATAAATCCTTTATCATGCGGATCAAGAACTATTGAATCTTCAGAATAAACTTTCCCAATGAGTAGTGGGCCAGTTGTGCCAATTTGGCCATCAGCACCGCTTAAGAATACATCTTTATCAGTTAATGATAGCCCACTAAAACCAGTCAACAATCCCTGTAATTGTACATTAATAGTGTCAAACTTAGTGAAGTTTGCATCAGCTACATGGCCAATTGAGTACTGATACGTTTCCGGCTGGGCCGTATCTGTTAAGAAAGCAAATAAATCATTATCCCAATCTCTTTCTTGATCAGCTTCAAAACTTGTGGCAGGTGTTGAAGTATTTACTGACACAAACCCAAGCGTAGCTAGTAAATCCTGCGGATGCGTTTTATCCAGGGTGAAGTTAACTGCATTTGTATTTTCTACCAAAATATTATCTTGGTCTACAGTCCAACTATAGTTTGTATCGCCACCAGCAGCATTCATTAGAGTATCTAAAGTAGTTTTTAAACTTGCTTCATCACCAAATAAGTATTGACCTGGAGGGATTGTAACAATATATGGTGTAGCACCTTCCAAAAATCTAATTTCATTTGAACCTGCTACAATATTAAGTACTTTTTTGTTTTTTAGATAAACACCTCTAGGGCCTGAAATGGCCTTTGTTTCACCAGCTAAAAAAGGTAGAACAAATGGGCCAGTACCGCCTCCACCACCAGTGACTTCAATTTGACCAGCAATAACCCATTCTGATCCTGTACCTACTAAAGTAAAAAAGTGATTTTGAGTATCTAAATCTTGAGTTAATAGTCCATTTATTGTTTCCGATCCATCACCATCTACCGTAACCAAGTTACTAGACGAATCAACTTTTACAATCGTAATAACCTTATTAGCTGTAACAGGTGGTAGCGTTAGGGTAATGTTTCCACTTGATGCGTCAGCTAACACATACTTATCGCTATTAGCTAGTGGAGATGTACTATTCACAGAAGAAACTGAATCAAATGATTTTAAAACATCTACGCCACTCGACCTCACCTTCAGCACATTTTCACTTGTATTGATCCATTTCTGGCCTTCTACTGGTGAGCCAGGATCAGATGCACGGTGCTGTACCCCAGTCTCATCAATACTTTCTTCAGCTTTTCCAAGTAGTGTTCTATCCGTCGTCATGTATTCTCTCCGTTTGATTAATTAGTACGTATCGGTATCTGGTTCATAATCAAAAATAAAACCTTTAGGGTGCGGATCAACCACAAATGATGTGCTTGACCTAACCTTCCCGGCAACAATTGAACCGCTATTACTGAATGCCCCATCAGTGCCGTTTATATAAACGGTATCATCTAGCGATAGACCAGTTAAACCATCAATTAAACCAGTTACGATGGTTGTTGCGGTATCAAATTTATTAAATGTAGCATTAATTAGTACACCAGAGAACTTTGAACTAGTTTCAGGTGCTCCTGTGTCGGTTAAAAAACCAAATATCTCATTATCCCAGTCACGTTCTTGATCAGCGGTAAAGTTATTAGCTGGTGTACCAGTTGGTACAGATACGAAACCAAGTGTTGCCAATAAATCATTTGGATGTGTTTTGTCTAATGTGAATGCTTGACTTAAATTAGCTACATCAATATTATCTTGATCCACCGTCCAATCGTAATTCGTATCACCGCCAGCAGTATTCATTCCAGCATCTAAAAATGATTTTAATGCGGCCTCATCACCAAATAGGTACTCTCCGGGAGCATAAGTAGCGATATAAGGTGTAGCGCCTTCTAAAAACCTAATTTCGTTTGAACCAGCTACAATTCTCAGAATTTTTTTATTTTTAAGGTATATCCCACGTGGTTCAGAAATTGCCTTTGTCTCACCCATTCTTATTGGAAAGCTACCGCCAATAATCGATACACCACTGATATCAATATTTGAGAGACCATTTGCAATCCACTTTAAACCAGTACCAAAAATGCTGATCGATTGATATTGGGTATTCATAACAACACTCGACACATTGTTGATCAATGCATTGATTGTTACTACATTCGCTGATCCATCAATCCTAATTAAACTTAATGTTTTACCTGCTAAAGGGGTAGGTAAAGTTAATGTTAGATCACCACTAGACGCATCAAGCAAAACAATACTATCCGAAGCAAGTAAAGCACCTGAAGTAGTAACAGTTCGAATGTGATCTAGGTTTAGAGTTAAAGTTGACGTACCATTATAAAAATTGAATGTATTGTTATCTGTTTGTATCCATTTTTGTCCAGATTTGAGATTAGAAGGCGCAGATGCTCTGGTTTGAACACCGCTCTCGCTAATCGCTTCTTCCTGTAAGGGTATAGTTGTTTTTGTCATATACTATTCTCTCTTAATTAATCCGCATACCAAATTGATACAAACGCTCTTTGAGATGTAGCTGCACCACCTGTGGCATTTCCAAATGTACACGAACTAGTACAATAAACATCTAAGCTATATTGAGTACTAGCTGTCAGGTTAACAACTTTTTCCGCAGTGCCATTATCGCTGGCACCTACACCGCTATCTGTACCACTCCAATTCAAAATTTGAGTTGTGCCAGTCCTCAGCGATACCGTGAAAAGTCCACCAGTCCTAACAACACCTTTTATGCGAATATAATAGTTTCCTGAAACCGAAGGAACCATATTACCGCTAGTGAAGCTGATATTTTGACCAGCACAGTTTGATGCCCCATTTTCTGAGAGTGAGACATCATTGAAAGTGCCACCTGAGAGAGTTGATGATCCTGCGACATTCTCACCGATACAAGGTATCCAAGGTTTTTCAATAAATTCTAACGCTGTAGCTCCAGAATTAACTGCAACAACTTTTCCAGCTTGTCCTGAATAACTAGAAGGAGTATCTGTTAGACTAGTAAAAGCACTAACAGCCAGTGAGTCAAATGGTGTAAAAACATCGGTTGATAAGTTTCTAAACCCTACCTTGTTAGTTGCTTGGTCATAATAAACACCTGCCATATTACCGTCTTTACGTAAAAACAAGTAAGCCTTATCTGCAACAGATCCAATTTTACCAATCATGAGAGTGTTGTCAGCAAACTCTTTGGCAAACAAAGAGCCGATAACAATAAATAAAAGTAGAATAAAAAATCTAATATTACGTATCAAAGGTAACTCCTTCTTTAACTCTTAATTCTCCTACATAGTTAGGTCCTGTCAAATCATTAGAAACATAACTTACAATACCCGATGCATTAATTGTAAACTCTACACCTACAAATTCATGATCGGTTTCGGAGGTTATCTTCCAGGTACTAGTATCAGGGTCAAACTGAGCACTAGCTGTACCAGTTGAAACAACCTTGTTAGTGTCTGTTTTCCTATATATTGAGAATCTAAAATCACCAGCAAATATTGTAGAGCCATCCCCAAAGTCAATACCGGCTACAACAGCACTTGAATTATTTAAAAGAGTTTGACTGTTACTCGGTGTAGTTCCTATTACAGCATTATTAGATGCAAATCTCCAAGCAGGTGTAACTGGATCATGATATATTGGCTTTCCAATACCTGACCCATCGTCATAATAAGCTTCACCAGTTAGATTAGATATAGTATCTACATCAGTAGCATCTGGTAAGGTGGTTGAGTTAAAGGTGTATTTATGAACAACAGCACCAAAGTTAAGATCTTTTTCAATCTCTTTTACTGCATAAATTGTTTCGCCAAGGTCATTTTGTAATTTGAATATATTTGCATCTGAAGATGCTGTTGAAAGATATATTTGATTAGAATTGTTTGCCTTGACTTCCCATACAATTCCCGTTCCAGATTCTTCTAATCTTAGAGGGTCAACAAGGGTTTCGCTGCCAATTACAGGATCTAGAAAAATAGCTCCTGAATTATCTATTTTAATCGCCAGTTCTGTAGAGTCATCTCTTAATATTTTATAATTATTAACAGGATTAGTTGAACCGGATACTGTTTTAAGTGTTCTAAAAGATGGAAATAACGGATCGATAATAACTATTACATCCCATTTTGTAGAGTCAGGAGATAAAAGTGTAAATGTCTCTTCAAATTCAGGTTTTAACTGTATACATACATTACCATCGTCATCAACAACAATACCTGCAGGAGGAGTTCCTGGGGTAACTACAATATCTCCACCAGTACTTGCGCCTGGTCCAAGTCTTCTAATCTTAACAACCTCAATATTACCTGCGTTGTTAAAAACCTGAACAAGTCCTACTGGCTTGTTCCCTACAATATCTGCAAAAGGAGCGTCTGCTTGAACAGCATCTGAAGTAGTAGCTGGTGTAATAGAACCTTTTAAAGTTTGTCCGTTTTGAGTTGTTACAAAGTCTTCATCTAGAGCAATTCCATACCAGAAATAATGTCCTACTGGAATGGCAAATGGTGTAAAGTTGTCACCTAATAATGTTACACCGTTTGCTCTAAAAACAGCACCCGTTGTAAAATCAATTATAGCACCTTCAAAGTCTACAAGCTTGGTTCCTAGTATTTGACTAAGAACAGATGAATCAAGCATATCTTCATCTGAATCAGTTAGTCTAACTTTATCTAGATCAGATTCGTGGTTATTAATCTTAATCTGACTAAAATATCTATTTATTTCTGCAAGAGCACCGTCTAGTTCTAAAAACTCACCGTCTTTTAATAAGAAAGAACTTGTACCTACAATTATATCGTCACCAGTTCTTCTGGCAATTATAAAATCTTCTTTAGTAAGACTAAGAGTATCGACATCTGCTATGTTTACTGTTAGAGTAGCATCTGCACCGAGTACTCTGTTAACGGTCACATAGGCAACTTTACCATCAGCATCTAATACAGCTGAAGAAGTGTTTATTGTATTTCTTGCATCCTGAAGACCTGGAACTTGAACATACCCATCTGCACTCCATGCAAGAGTGTTTGTTGGAAGATCCCAAGACCACGTTCCACCTTTAATTAACTTTAAATTATTATCTTGAGGAGCGTTTTTGGATACTTTGTTTAATTCTGAATCAAGTGTTTTGATACTCTGCGTTAGATTATCACCGTCTACTACAAAATGATTTTTTTCTCCAGCACCCTGGGTATCTATATTAAGAGCAAAAGAACCGCCCATTGTACCTGTTGTAGCATCTGTAGTAACACCTGCTTCTGCATTTGTAACAGTAATTGTTCCGTCAAGATTATCAACAGAGTTAAACTCTGGCAGCGCATTTATTGCAGCATGAGTAAGTGCTCCAACTGCAACTGCGCTATCACCTGATGCAATTGAAACAGGAATTCTTGTTCTACCTGGAATGTTTGGATCTGCATCAACAACATCTACAATATAATCTACATAATACCCTTTTTCATCACATGCAGAGTTTAATGGAAAATAGTCACCAGATGAAATGGTTGCACCACTTGTCATTGTGAAAGTAGTTGTTTCAGCAGCAGCGGCTAGATAAGCATTTAGATAATCTGGATCTGAGTCTGACTCATTTGCAGAGCCCATATAAGCAAGGATTGCGTCGCTTGTGTTATCAGAAACCTGTCTCTGCTCACCTTCTTCAAGCTCTTTCCCACCTAACATTCTTACATATACTTTGGCCAAAGAACCCGTATCATCTTGTCTGTACAATAACCAGAAAATGTCTTCGTTAAAAGGTACAGAACCTCTATCGGCTATTTGAATATGCCTATCTGTAGAAGGAGCAGGGTTTGTCTCATATACACCAAAAGCATATTGAGAATCAATACCATTTACACCTGTAGATGTTTCTTGAAATGTTGTTGTAAGAGTTACTTGAGAAGCAGAGTCTACTGAAAGGATTTCATAGTAAAACTCATCTCCTCTAGAAGTGTCCTTGATAAAGTCGCCTGCTTGAAGATCTGCTGTCCAAGCAACAGCTCCAACAGAGGTTACGATAGCACTTGAGTTTGTAAAAACTAAATTAGGCGTAATATCTACACCTCTAACCAGATTTATATAGGCTACTTGGTTGTCTGAAAGTGTTATATCAGTACTAGATGCATTTGATGATATCCTATATCTTAGTCTTCCACCTATAAAACTTAAGAAAAGGTCGTTAGACCAGTTGATTTGACCTGGTGTAGTACTGCTATGGGTTATGTTACCTCTTCCAGTAAAAGCAGTGTTTGCGGTATCTTGTCTTAATCTAGATATAGAGCCTATGCCATCTGCATACCAGAAAGCAGTTCCTTTTATAAGCTTAAACTCAGTCATTAAAGCATCTAAAAGATCTTTTAAAGAACCTAATTGCTTGTCACCACCCTTGAAAGGGTCTAGAGTAGAAGATGTTGATGTGTAAAAGTTTTCGGAACGACCTTCAGTCCATGGAAAGCTGTAAAATGGATTTGGAGAAGAATTTCCAGCTGTTCCAAGTCTATAAAGAAGAGGTCTTCTGTCTGTTATAGAAACAACATTATTTGAAGCATCTGTTTGAACAATTGCTATAGGTAGTACGTTACTGGGAAAAGAAGATGTTGTAACAACAATCTTATAGTCCATCATGAGTGCAAGAGGAACTGTTTTTGTTATCTCGACATTTGTTGTGGGGTTCCAGAAAGCTACCTGATCAGTAGTATCGTCATCTACATCTCTTGAGAACTCAATACCTATATAGTTGTTTGTACTTGGAGTAAATGTTCCATCTACCTTATCATTGGTAGTACTACTAATAGTTTCTGCAGGAGTTCCAATAGGTACTGTGAAAAAAGTACCTGACTGGTCTGATTTTCCGTGTAATATGGAAGAATCTTCTACTATTAACTGCAAACCACTTGCTGATGAACCAATTGCTCCAGCCATATTTAAGGAAAAGCCACGCACTACGTAACTTTCGTTCTCACCCAGAACAAGACCACTAAGTAACTCATCAAAATCATTGGAAACTGCGGATTCAACCGATTTAATATGTGGTACGTCAACTCTTTGTTGACCTAACCAGTTCTGTCTTCTTCTTACTGACATCCGATACCTTTAAGCTACTGGAATTACATACAAAAATATAATCAAATAAACCTATACATTTTAAAGATTTAGTCCCAGGCCTTTTTATTTGACTATTCACGTATATATGGTAAAATATCATAAGGGAGTCGTTTATGTCGAAAAAAATAGAAGAGTTAGCTAAAAAAAGAAGAAAAAACCCTGTATATTCAAGTACTTATGGTAATAAAAAAATGAGGAAAAAAAGTATGAAAGATATTCCCGAAGAATTCTATCAAGATCTACAATCTTACGTAAACTCGGTAAAACCACATCTCTTGAGACCAGAAAATAAAAATACTGAAGTTAAGGTTGAAAAAGCGTGTTGTGATAACCCATTGAAAACAAAAAATGTAATAAGTAAATCCTTAAAATTCTGGTTTTGCAAAAACTGCGGAGCTGATCTGGGTCTTATAGAATAACTACCTATCCAGAGGTTGCATAGCTTGTAAGCCTGTAAAATTAAAAGAAGCTCTTACAACGTCTTTTGCAGAAGTTTCAACTCTTTCGTTTGTTATCCTTGCATAAGGTATGAACACGATGTCTTCACCAGATCTCCTGTCTGTAACCCTGATGGATACGTATGGAGCAAATATAGAGTCTCTTATTCCAGGTCTTGCATTGTAACCTTGTAGCCCGTTTGAGTTAGAAACTCTTACACCGGAAATACTTCCTGTGACAGAGACCCTGGTTATCTTTATTTCCTGGGGAAAAACAGAGTCAATTCCGTAGATAGGCTCTTCACCATAATCTATGGAATAGCTCAAACTTTGAGTTTCATTATAAACAACACCGTTTATATAAACTTTTAAATGTGATCCAGCTACAGTTCTTTGTGCCATATTAACCTATTAAATCCTCTTCTGTACCCCATACATAGAATTTTTCAGAAGTACTTTCGTTACCCCAATTACCTAGACCTTCGTCACTTGGATATAGTATATAAATTATTACAATAATACCTGTTGCAACAACCTCTTTTATAAGATCTTCTGCATAAAGCCTTCCAGCAACAGAGTCTGTTAGGTAAAAAGGATAATCATTACCATCTAGAGACACGTTTGGTGGATTTTTCTCAGCAACAAGAGCTATGTCAGTTCCTATTGGATGTCTATTTTTAAACTTATATGAAGGATCTATTCTAATAGTATTTGAAGAAGGTTTTGCAATATAAGGCACAGGGCCTTCTTGGTGAGATGTACCCAACCCTATAATTACACTACCTGCCTCGTCTGGAAACTCTGAAGCATCGTCTACAAATACAATATCATCACTATCGGTATCTAAAATTTCTGTTGTAGATGCTGATTCATTACTTATTGTATAACCAACTGTCTCATCATAAATATATGGGCCTTCCTGACCTTCTAAAGAAGGACCGCTTTCATATATATGAGCAGCGCCTTTTCTACTACGCCTTACAATTCTTGTAGTAGCTGGCATAAAAACCTCTAAGGTTCTAGGAGATGTCTGAAAAGCTGCAGCATATCTTTTATCTGATATCAAAGTTCTTAGTTTAGGATTAAAGAATAATACAGCCTCACCAGTACCTTGTGTTACTATCTCTTCTAAGCCGTTAGGGTTTTGTATTTCAAAATAAGAATTGTTAACAGTACTACTAATAACTTCTGTTATAATAAAGGTTCCTCTATTTAAAGTATCAAAAG
>Ga0180432_10006859_pt1 | contig 14670 bp, 10 predicted proteins | sample SS_ome_10_FD_132414 | JGI IMG/M metagenome (GOLD analysis project Ga0180432, IMG submission 132414) | Hypersaline lake sediment archaeal communities from the Salton Sea, California, USA - SS_1_MS_2 metaG | ecosystem: Environmental > Aquatic > Non-marine Saline and Alkaline > Hypersaline >... | reverse complement strand
TCACGCGCGTGGACACGAAGCGCAGGTCCACCCCGGCATCCTCGGCCATTTCTTCCAGCATGTAGCTGTACTCCATGCCCTCATCCCCCGCCTCGTGTGACACCACCAGCTTGCACCTCGGATCTTCCAGCATCTCAACCAGGGTGACGGCGAGCTCGATCCCCTTGCGCGGCACCACGCGGGTCGGCTGCAGGATCATGATGTCATCCGGATCGAGCCCGAGCTCCGCCCGCACATCGGCCGAGTACTCGTCCGGAACGTTCGGTGGATTATCAAAATCCAGCACGTTCGGCATGCACATGGACGGAATGCCCTTCCGCCACGACAGTTCTTCCTGCGCACGCAGGTTGATCACTACGTGTTGCATATTCGGGGCCCGCGGCGGAAACGCAAAATCCAGGTAGTCGTCCACTGCATTCACCGAAAACCGCTGCCGCTCCCAGTGAAAATCGTGATGGTGCGCGATCGAGGGTATATGGGTCTCCGCCAGGAACTCGGTGATCGCCAGGCCCAGCGGGACGTGCATGGGAAGGCTGACCGCGTTCTCGACGATCAAGACGCGGATCTCGAACTGCCGCACAAAATCGTAGAGGCTGGACTTGAGGTATTCCGCCACGTCGCGTATGCGCCGGCTTACCAGGGGCGTACGGGGCCGGGCCGACCAGATTCTCTCGTTCAGCCAGACGTTCTCCGGGTGGCTGAAGTGGGCCTCTGGGACACAGAAACTCACGTTCTCCCCGCGGTCCAACCTCCCTGCCAGCCAGAAACTGACGCTGCGCGTATCCCACAGAACCTGCGACCACTTCGCGCTCTCCAGGGTCACTCCGTCGGTGCCCGCAAACCGGGTCGAAACAAATCCGATGTTCAGCGAAATGTCCATTGTGTCCGTGTTGCGTGCTTGCCCGACGAAGCCTTGGCGAAGTCGGGTCGGGTGTCGCGTGGCAGGTGCCAAGTGGCAAGTGGCATGATTTGGGGTTCAGGGTCCAAGGTTGAGAGGTTCAAGGTTCGAGGTTCGAGGTTTAGTCTTTTCAAACGTGAAGACGCCCTGTAGAGTCGTCTTATCAAACGGAGCCATAGTACCGCTGTCAAGGTGAAAACGGACGAGTTCAGCGACATCCTGGCGCGCCTCCCCGCCTATCGCGATCGCTTGAAGCAGATCCGCGAGGTGCTCCTGGCCAACCTGGTCATGACCGCGGAAATCCCGGCCCCGACCTTCGGGGAGGCCGATCGCACCGAGTTTCTCTGCCGCCGTTTCAGTGAAGAGGGCCTCCAAAATACATCCTCGGACGAAAAGGACAACGCGCTCGGCATCCTTCCGGGCTCAGACGATGAGCAGGGCAAAATCCTTGTCGTCGCGCACATGGACACGGTCTTTCCCGAGTCCGTCAACCACACCATCGCCGTCCGCCCCGACCGCATGATCGGCCCCGCCGTAGGAGACAACAGTCTGGGCGTCGCCACGATCGTGTCGCTGCCCAGAATCCTCGAATTGCTCGATCTCCGGCTCCGCTCATCGCTGCTTTTGATGGGCGCTTCCCGCAGTCTGGGCCGCGGGAACCTCGAGGGGCTGCGCTTCTTTCTCAATCACAACACGCTCGATATCAGCGCCGGCGTCTGTGTCGAGGGCGTACCGATCGGACGGCTCAACATCATGTCCATCGGCATGCTGCGCGGGGAGATTACATGCCAGGTTCCGGAGGAATACGACTGGACGCGCTTCGGCGCCAGCGGCGCCATCGTCACCGTCAGCGAGGTCGTCAACCGGATCCTCGGCATTCCGCTTCCGCGCGCGCCCCGCACGACGATCGTGCTCGGCAGTCTCCAGGGCGGGAAGGGGTTCAACGCCATCGCCCAGAACGCTTCTCTCAAGTTCGAAGTGCGCAGCGAGTCTTCCCAGATCGTCGACCAGGTGGCGCACCGAATCCGGGATATCTGCGCCGAGGTCGCGTCGAGCACCGCCGCAGACGTCCGGCTGGATGTGGTCGCCCGCCGCGAGCCGGGCGGCATTCCGTTCGGCCACCCCCTCGCCCGCCGCGCCCGAATGGTCATGCACGCGCTCGACATCCCGCTGCGCATGGGCCCGAGCACCTCCGAACTCGCGACCTTCATCGAAAGCCGCATCCCGGCCATTACCATCGGAATCACGACCGGCGAATCCCTGAGCGAAGATACCGAGAGTATTGCCCTCTCGCCGATCTTCACGGGACTCGCCCAACTGCTCGGAATCCTGCTCGCAATCGACGGGGGCTACTGCCATGACGGTTCATGAGTGGCTCCGGACCAATACCTACCATCATTCCGACTTTGCGGATCTCGGGACCATGGTCCAGGCCAAGCGGAAACAGGGGCTGACCCTCTCCCTGTGCCTCCCGACCCTCAACGAGGAACGGACCATCGGGAAGGAGGTGATCCTGTTCAAATCGGAGCTGATGACGCGCTACCCGCTCCTCGATGAGATCGCCGTCATCGACTCCGGATCCACGGACGGCACCCGTGAGATCGCCTCGTCGTACGGCGCCGATGTCTATCTCGCCGACGAGATTTTGCCCGAGCTTCCGAACAAGAGCGGCAAAGGCGAAAACCTCTGGAAGGCGCTCTACCAGCTCACGGGCGACATCATCGTCTACGTAGACGCCGACATTAAGAATATCCACCCCCGGTTTGTGTACGGGCTCGTGGCCCCGCTCATCTTCCGGCCCGAGATCAAGTACGTGAAGGCCTTCTACGAGCGCCCGCTCGCGTTCTCCGAGGGCACGCGCGATGCCGGCGGCGGGCGCGTCACGGAGATCCTGGTGCGACCGCTCTTCTCCCTCTTCGTTCCCGAATTGACCGCCATCATGCAGCCCCTTTCCGGCGAGTACGCCGTGCGCCGCTCCGTGGTTGAAAACATTCCGTTCCCGGTCGGCTACGGCGTGGAGACCTCGCATCTGCTCGACGTCTATCAGCGCTGGGGTCTGGAGGCCTTTGCCCAGACGGACCTTGATCAGCGGGTCCATCGAAACCAGGACACCGTTGCGCTCGGGAAGATGGCGTTTGGCATCCTGCGCGTCTTTCTCCGCCGGATGGAAGCGCGGGGAGCGATGACCAAGGGACGCAAGCTCAACGACATCATGCGCCAGTTCACCGCCAAGAGCGACGTATACGAACTGGCCGAACACGTCATCCCCGAGGAAGAACGTCCGCCCATGGTTGAGATTCCCGCCTATCGCAAGAAGCGCGGCCTGGACGTATGACATCGCCCCTCCGCATCGCGATCATTCACTACCATCTCCGCGGCGGGGGGGTCACCCGGGTAATCCAGCATGCCCGAACCGGTCTCCCGCAGGACCTCTGCCGCGTCTGCGTGCTGACCGGCGAGGCTCCGCCGCCCGGCAGCGCAGATTTCCAACGACCCGTCGTTGTGCCCGCCCTGGCCTACGGCGCCGAGGCCCCCGGCCCCCAACTTGCAGCGCTTTTGCTCGAAGCGGCGACGGCGCGGCTCGGCGGCGAGCCGGACGTCTGGCACGTTCACAACCCGACGCTCGGCAAGAATCCCCGCCTGCCGGCGGCCTTGCATCGTATGGCATCCCAAGGCCGACGTCTCCTCCTGCACATCCATGACTTTCCCGAGGACGGCCGCCCCGCCCTCTTCCGCGACCTGCTGCACCACGTCGGCAGCGACGACCTGGCGCAGCTCGGCCGCGTGCTGTACCCGCAGGCCCGCCATGTGCACTACGCGCTGCTCAACCGCCGCGACCATGAGCTGCTGGCTGCTGCCGGCGTTCCCCCGGAGCGGCTTCATCTCCTACCCGATCCGGTTCTGCTCGACCGGGCCGTTCCCGAACGCGCTGCGCGCGCCGATCCTCGGCACGGCGCCCGCCTATTTCTCTATCCGACCCGCGCGATCCGGCGAAAGAACCTGGGCGAATTCCTGCTGCTCTCCATGCTGGCCGAAGCCGGGGACCGGTTCGCCGTCACGCTCTCTCCCCGCAACCCGGCGCAACGCGCGGGCTATGAGCGTTGGACCCGGACCGCCCGCGAACTCGGCCTGCCGGTCGCGTTCGAATACGCGGCTCGAACCGGGGATGCGCTTCCCGATCTTCTGACCGCCGCATCCGCGGCGGTCACGACCAGCGTCGGCGAGGGGTTCGGCCTGGCCTTTCTCGAGCCCTGGACCGTCGGCTGCCCCGTCGCCGGCCGTGATCTCCCCGAGCTCACGCGCGACTTTCGCGACGCAGGCATGCAGCTTGCCGCGCTCTATCCTTCGCTTCCCATCCCCGCCGCGTGGCTCGACCACGACGGGTTTGTCGGGCGCCTGCGCCGCACGCGAACCCAGCTCCTCGCATCCTACGGAAGATCGGCTTCCGAACGGGACTTTGCGGAGGTCCTTGCCGCCACCGGCTTTCCGGATCGCGTGGACTTCGGCCGCCTCGACGAGGACGACCAGGCCCGGGTTCTCCAACGGCTTGCGGCGGATTCCGCGCTACGGGACGAACTTCAGGCCCCGCCCCTGTCCGTCCCTCCGCCGGACTCCCCCGCCGTGGCCGCGAACCGCGATGTTGTATCCCGCGCGTATTCGCTCCAAAGCCATGTTCACCTCCTCCTCAACGCCTACCGCCGCGTGGCGGAAACGGATCCGGCGCCTTCGTTGGACGGGCTGGACGTGACAAGGCTGCTCGATTTCTTCCTGGCCCCTGAACGTTTCTTCCTTCTCAAGACCTGAAGCCCTCCTATGCGCCCGCCGAACCGACATCACACCAAGCCCGCCTCGCCCGCGGCACTTGTACGGCGCATCCGTCAGCTCTCACGCCCGGCCCGCCCCGAGCCTGCCGGCATACAGCCCCGCCTCCGTTCCCTTCGCCACGTGCGCGCCGTCGCTTTTGACGTGTACGGCACCCTCCTTACCTCCGGCTGCGGTGAAGTCGGCGCCACGGCCGTCGCGACCGGCCGCTGCATTCGGGAAGCATTTCGCGCGGCCGGCCTATCCGTTGAGCCGGCAGCAGGAGAACGCGCCGCGGCGCTGCTCGCAGCCGACATCGCGGCCGAACATCAACGCAGGCGCCAACAGGGCGTCGTGTACCCCGAGATCGACGTCCGGCGCACCTGGCGCCGCGTGATCCGCATCCTGATCACCGAAGGGCTCGCTGCCGGCCCCGTCCGTGCCGACCTGATCCGCCGCCTCGCGGTTGAGGTCGAATGCCGACTCAATCCCGCCTGGCCGATGCCGGGTGTGGCTCCCACCATCCGCGGCCTGGTCCGCGCCCGTCTCACCCTCGGTATCGTCTCCAATGCGCAGTTCTACACGCCGCTCGTACTGAGCGCCTTCCCAGGCTTGCACTGGCGCCCCGCGATTTTTCCTCGCGATCTCTGCGCGTGGTCGTACCGCCTCCGCGAGGCCAAGCCATCCGACGCCCTGCTGTCATGCACCCTCAACGCGCTGGCCTCCCGCGGAATCTGGCCCGCCCAGACCCTTTGCATCGGGAACGACATGCGGAACGACATCCTGCCCGCCTCGCGCGCGGGCTGCCGCACCGCGCTCTTCGCCGGAGACGCTCGCTCCCTCAAGCGGCGGGCCGGCGATCCGTCGGTGCGCGGAGTCGAACCGGACCTGGTCCTCACCGATCTGACGCAGCTCCTGCAGGTCGTCACCGCCCCCGCATGAGCCACGCGTATGGCCCCGGGGCGGGGCTTGCCCGACGAGGCCTTGGCGAAGTCGGGTCGCGCGGGGTGTGGCAGTGTGTGGAGTACAGGGCTGTGGGAGTATCGGGGGATCGCCCGCGACTGCGCTTATTCGCGCGGAGGCAAGCCAGTTCTGCCGTCGAGGACGACGCTTTGCCTCCAGCCCGATTCAGGCCCAACGGCACAATCACCGGCTCTCTTTGACAAGGTTCCGCCTATCGCCCCGCCAAGGCGGACAGTCCAGCCGGCCTCCGCGCGTAAGCCGATTACTCTACCAGCTATAGGAATAGCCTTACATTCACGCCCGCAACCGCACCCTCATCAGGAGGGTATGGGAACGTGTCACCCGGTTACCGGGTCAACACATGGCGCACAAAAGCGCAACAAACAAGGCGATCACGATCACGGGCAGAAGCAGCACAACCATGCGAAAAACATGGCATCTCGCCGTTCTCCTAGCCGGTACCATGCCGTGCTTTCTACCCCCGCTCCGCTCCCTTGTCAACTACGAATTACACAAAAAAGTCCTGGAATCTGACGTCACCGATCACCGGCCACAGGTGCCCTCGTGCCTCGCGGGCTGCGCCGTAGCCCGGAAGCCGGGGAGGGGCCCTCACCCCTCACCCACCTCGCGACAAACTCACGAAGCGCCGTTTGGTACGCCTCATCCCCGTCCAAGCCGCCATCATTGTGCCCACCCCGCATCGCCACAAACCGCTTCGGCTCCGGACAGGCCTCAAAGATGCGCTCAGCCTGGTCGAACGGGATCATCTCATCATCGCGGCTGTGCGCAACCAGCACCGGACATTTCAGTCGCCCTGCCCGTGAAACGGTGTCGTACTTGAAACGGCATACCAGCCGCCCCGGCAGCAGCGGAAACATGCGTCGCGCCATATCCGGCGCCGAACTGAAGGTCGACTCCAGCACGGCCGCCCCGGCCGCCACCTCGCACGCCAGGTAAGACGCCACCGCCCCGCCCAGCGACCTGCCGAACAACACAATCCTTCGCGCCGGTATCCGGCGCACCCCGGTCAGGTAGTCCCACACCGCCCGCCCGTCCAGATACGTGCCGCGCTCGGTCGGCCTTCCGGAGCTGTTCCCGTACCCGCGGTAGTCGAAGATCAGCACGTTCATGCCTAACGCATGAAACGTCCGTACCGACCACAGCCGATCTCCGATGTCCCCCGCATTCCCATGGCAGAACAACACCGTCGCGGCCGTTTCCGTGCCCTCCGGGCCCGGCACGAACCAGGCTGCCAGCTTCTCCCCGTCGGCCGTCGGAATGACGACCTCCTCGAAGTCCAGGCCCACGTCGCCGGGTGTCACGTTCACCGCGCGGTCCGGGTAGTACACGTAGCGCCCCTGCCGGATCCACACCACCAGGCACAGCCCCACATACACCGCTGCGCCCATCCGCAGAACCGACCACAAAACTGAACTCATCCTCACCCTCATTTCGCGCCGCCCACCGACTCCACTCCCCTCACCCTTTTCCCTCGCGCACGAACTCCCGTGCCATTTCCTTCAGCCGGGCCAGGTCCAACTTGCCGGATCCGAGCCTCGGCGCCTCGCCGATTCGTACAAAATTCTCCGGACGCGGCTTCCACAGGCCCGGCAACCTGCTTCTCCTCATGATCTCCCACAGGCCCTGCTCGCCGCCCGCCTCCTCCGTGAAGAACACCACCAGTTGCTCGCCTTTCCGCGCGTCCGGCGCCGAGGTCACGAACACCGCCTGGTTCGCCCCCCGCAGACCCTGCCGCAGTTCATCCTCCACCGCCTTATGCGGGACCATCTCGCCGCCGATCTTGCTGAAACGCGCGATCCGATCCACGAGAAACACGAAGCCGTCCGCCTCGACCCGTGCCAGATCTCCCGTATCATACCACCCATCCCGAAGCGCGCGCGCCGTCTCCTCGGCGTTGTCGAGATACCCCTTCATCACGTTCGGCCCCTTCACCAGCAAGAGCCCTGTTTGCCCCGCTGGCCGCCTCTCTCGGCTCACCGGATCCACGACCCGCACCGCCATGCCCGGAACCGGCTGCCCGACGCTGCCCGCCTCTGTTCCCTTCTGCCGCACCCCGTCTACCTCCACGTCCGGGACATTCACCGCGATCACCGGCGAGCACTCCGTTGCGCCGTAGCCCTCGAGCGGACGGATCCCGAATTTCCGCTCAAAGGAATCCGCGATCCCCGGGCTCAGCCGTTCCGCACCCGCCACAACCAGCCGCAGCGAGCGGAAATCGTCGCCCGCCGTGCGCCGGGCATAGCCCAGCAGAAACGACGGCGTTCCCAGCAGGACCGTCAACCCCCGCCCCCGCACGAGCCCCCCCACCCCGCTCGCGTCCAGCGGGTTCGGGTGATAGCCCACCGCAATGCCCGTGACCAGCGGGCACCACAGCGTGCAGGTGAACCCGAACGAATGGAACAGAGGCAGCACCCCGCACATGCGGTCCGAGTCCCCAAAGTCCAGCACCATCCGGAACGATTCGATGTTCGACAGAATGTTCCGATGCGTCAGCATGACTCCCTTCGGATCGCCGGTGCTGCCCGAAGAAAAAATGACCGTTGCCACATCTTCCGGCCGTGCGCCCCCCGCCACGAGTCGTGCGGGCGCGAACAGCGCCTTCAGGGCCGCACCCACCCGTTCTGCGCCCCCGATATTCGCCAGAAACTCCTCGACAAACACAATCTTCCCGGGCATCGGCGCCGTTCCGATTCTTGCTACAAACTTCTTCGACGTGATGACCGTCCGGATCCCGCACTTCCGTACGGAGGACCGGAACGCCTCCTCCGACGCCGTGAAGTTCAGATTGACCGGTATGCGCCCGGCCAGAGAGAGACCGATGTTGGCCAATGCCGCCCCCACGCACGGCGGCAGCACGATGCCGACGGCCTCGCCCCGCACCCCCAGCCGCCGCAGCCGCCCCGCCAACACCAGTCCCGCCACGAGGGCCCCTCCGTAGGTCAAACGCCGGCCGCTCGTGTCCCACATCGCGGGCCGCCGCCAGAGCCGCCGCGCCGTATGCACGAACGCCGTTGGCAAGGTCCGGGCCCGGTCCTGTCCCCGGCCAAACGCGCCGCTGCCGAGTTCCAGCACGGCTTCCCGCGCCTCTTCGGGAGGGATCGAGTCGGGCAGGCCTTTTCCGAAAAGCACGTTCACGCGCCGCGCCCCATGCCTCCCCCCGCCCGGCATCCGCCGCCGCCGACCGTAGCTGAAAGGTTTTCCCCACGCACCCCCGATGAACACCGGCACCACCGGGCAGCCCGTTCCGCGGACGATCTTCTCGAGCCCCGGCCGGAAGCCGAACAGATTGCCGTTCCTCGTCATCGCGCCCTCGGCAAAGATGCACACCAGGCGCCCCGCGAGCAGCGCCCCGCGCGCCTCTTTGAGCGCCGCGAGCACCTGTCGCGGCCGATCGCGCGGCGAGATCGGGATCGCCTTCCATTGCCTGAAGATCGGATGCAGCCACCGGATCCCGTAGATCTCGCGCGACATCACGAAGCGTACGTCACGCCGCAGGACCGATCCGATCAGCAACGCGTCCAGCCGGGTGACGTGGTTGGAAACCAGCAGCGCTCCACCCTCGGCCGGAACGTTCGCCGTTCCCACGCCCCGAACGCGATAGAGCCCGACGGCGATCAGACGCATGAGGAATCCCGATCCGAACGCGCTTTTCAACCGGCGCCTCCCTTCCGCCTACCCCGCCAGGGTCCGGCTCAGCGACAGAACCGGCAGCAGCACAGCCAGCGTGACCAGCAGGACGAACATGCCGATCACCAGAATCAGCGTGGGCTCCAGGAGGGTCAAACTCCGGCTCAGATAACGGTCCCAGCGCTCTTCGTATCGCTCGCCGGCGTTCTCGAGCAGGCGCTCGAGCCCGCCCCCGGCCTCGCCGACCCGGATCCACCCCGGAAGCGAAGCCGCGAGGGGCGGAATCCGCCCGACCGCGTCCGCCAGATTGCTCCCGTGCCGGATCGCCTCGGACTCGTCCGCCGCCAGCCTGGCAAGCCACGGGCTTCCGGTCGCCCGCCCGCTGAGCCGAACCGCGTCCAGCAGCGCGACCCCGCCCCGCAGAAGGATTGCCAGCGTATGGGCAAACCGCAGGTTTACGAGAAGCGCGTAACCGCGGCCCCACACCGGCAGCCCGTACAGCACGCGGTCCCATCGCTCCCGCAGATCCGCGTCCCGACGCAGTCGCCGGGCGAAGAGCCATCCGGCCGCGACCACTACCGCCAGCGCGGGCACGCCCCACTTCCCGAGCCCCGCACCCAGCGTGATCATCCCCGCGGTCAGCCGCGGCATAGGCGCCTGGCTGCCCGCCAGAATCTCCCGCGCCCGCGGCAACAGCAGCCCCAGCATCACGACGGCCACGCACACCGCCACGCACACCACCAGCGCCGGATAGAGCAGCGCCGAGTGAATCCGTTCCCTCAGCTTCTCGCGGTGCTCGAGGAACCCGGCCAGGCGTTCCAGCATCGCGGGCACACTGGCCGACTGCTCGGCTGCGTCAATAATCGCCCGCTCGAACACCGTAACCGAGGCCCCGCCCTCCGCCAGCGCGGCCGCCAGGGAACGCCCCTCCCGCACCCCGTCGCGCACCACCGCCAGCATCCCGCGCGTCTCGCTCATCTCCGGCGATTCGATCAGGATCTCGAGCGCGCGCTCCAGGGGGAAACCCGCAGACAGCAGCGCGGCCAGTTCGCGGTACAGCACGGCCCGCACCGCGGCCCGTACCCGCCGCGGGCGTCCCGCCTCCAGAATCTTCTCAGCCAGGATCGACCGCCCGCTCAGCTTCTCGCGCGCGTTCTTGACGCTCCTCGCTTCGACCAGGCCCCGGCACGACCGGCCCGACGCGTCGAATCCCCTGTACTCGTAGCTCTTCACGACGAGACCGCGTTCAGGACCTCGGGCAGGCTGGTAACCCCGTTCAGCACTTTCTCGATTCCGTCCTCCGCGAGACCCGTCATGCCGTGTTGGCCCGCCGTAGCCCGCAGTCCGTCCGCACCGCGCAGCCCGCCCCTCAGGCCCGCGCGAATCTCCGGCACCACGACCATCAGTTCAAACAGGCCGGTGCGTCCCCGGTATCCTTCCATACACGCCGGGCACCCGCCCGCCGCCCAGAAGGGCCGCCCCACCAGCTTTGCCCCCGCCGGGCCCAAGACGGCGTCCGGTTCGCCCGCCAGGCGTGTCTCGCGCCGGCACGCGGGGCACAGCCGCCGCACCAGACGCTGCGCGAGCACCCCGCGCAAACACGCCGCCAGAAGGTACGGCTCGACGCCCATATCCACCAATCGCAACACCGCCCCCGGCGCGTCGTTGGTATGCAACGTCGTGAACACCAGGTGCCCGGTCAGCGACGCCCGTACCGAGATTTCGGCCGTTTCCAGATCCCGTGTCTCTCCCACCAGGATCACGTCCGGATCCTGGCGCAGGATGTGCCTCAGGCCCTGCGAAAAGGTCAGCCCGATCTTGGCCTTCACCTGGATCTGCCCGATTTCCGGAAGCTGATACTCGATCGGATCTTCAATCGTCAGGATGTTCCGCCGCGCTGCATCCAGCATGCCCAGCGCCGCGTACAGCGTCGTCGTCTTCCCGCACCCCGTCGGACCCGAAACCACGATCATCCCGTTCGGCTGGGCCAGCAGGCCCTCGAAGGCCCCCCGCATCGCTTCGGGCATCCCCAGCTTGCCCAGCGGCAACAGGGCCGAGTCGCGGTCCAGCAGACGCAGGACCACCCGCTCGCCCTCGGCTACGGGCACCGTGGACACCCGGATATCAATCTCGCGTTCCCCCACGCGGACGCGCGCCATGCCGTCCTGCGGCAGACGTTTCTCGGCAATATCCATCCGCGCCATGACCTTCAGCCGCGAGACCAGTCCCTCCTCCAGATGCTTCGGCGGGGCTGTCTGTTCGTAGAGAATCCCGTCGACCCGGTAGCGCACCCGCAACCGGGACTCAAACGGTTCGAAGTGGATGTCCGATGCGCGCCGCTTGACCGCGTCCAGCAGAATCAAATTGACGAACTGCGTAACGGGCGCCTTCTCGGCCACCTGGAAAAGATCGTCGCTCCGGCTTGGCGCGCGCCGCTCCTCGATCCCCGGGGCCCTGAGATCCTCCAGGAACTTCCCCGGGGAATCCTCCTTGTGGAAGTAGCAGCGCTCGATGCTCTGCGCGATCACATTCGCCGGCGCCAGCACCGGCCGGAGTTCCTGCCCGATCAGCAGAGCCAGATCCTCCTGCTGCCGCACGGCCAGGGGGTCGGCCGTCGCCACGCAGGTTTCGCCGCCGATCCGCAACGGCAGCATGCCGTTCGCCCGCGCCCACTCCACGGGCACGTTCGCGATCAGACCGGGATCGAACATCTCCGCCGACACCGCGGTGAGAAGCTCCAGCCCGTACCGCTCCGCCAGCGCGCGCAGCTCATCGATCTCCGAAACGCGGTTCCCGCCTGACGCATCAGTCGTCATCGTCCTCGGGCAGACCCGTCTTTTGCTCCCAGTCTTCCCGTACCCGTTCGGCGGCGGCGATATCCCCCACAATCCGCGGCGTCACAAAGATCAGCAGATTGGTCTTCTCCGTGCTGTCCACCGTGTCCCGGAACAACCACCCCAGGAGCGGCAGATCCCCGAGCAGCGGGATCTTCTTTACGCTCTTCGTGCGGTCCTCCCGCGTCAGGCCGGCAATCACAATTGTCCGCCCGTCCGGGACGATCACGGTGGTGGACACCTCGCGCTTTGCGATCGTCGGCGTGTACTGCGTGCCGGTCGGGCCGGGGTCGATCACCGCCTCGATCCTGGGATTCAGCACCATCCGCACCTGTCCGTCCGGAATCACGTGGGGCGTCAGTGCGAGCTTGATGCCCACGTCCACCCGCTCGATGTTCTGGATCACGTCCCGCGCCGTACCCGACCCTCCCTGGATCGTGGACCGCAGGATCGGAATTTCGTTCACGATGCTGACGCTCGCCTCGCGGTTGTTCTGCGCCTCCAGCGACGTCTCGGACAGAATTTTGAACCGGCTGTCCTTCTTGACCGCGTCCACGCTGATGAACCCGGGGTAGCCGGCCACTACGTTCCCTTCGTCGTCCAACCGCGTTCCGTGCGCCACCCCCACCGTCAGTCCCCGCGGAAAGATCCCGTTCTGGATCGAGTTCATCAGGCCGTCTGCGCCCTCGCTGAACCGCGTACTGCCCTGCACCACCGTGCTGCCCACTTCCGACGGGAGGTTCAACGCAGCCATCTCGACGCCCAGGTCCAGCTCGTCCACCACGCTCACTTCCGCGATCATCACCGCGATGTGCACCTGCTCCGGCGCCCGGTCAAGCTGCTCGACCAGTTTACGCACCACGTCGAAGTCGCCCGGTCCGGCGTCGATCAGCAGCGCGTTGTTCGCCTCACTGGCCTCGATCGCGATCTTTCGCTCCGCAGCGGCCCCCTGCTTTCCCTCGCCCGTGGAACCCGACAGCAGGGCCGTGATGCTCTTCGCCGCTTCGGCGGCCGACAGGTACTTCAGAAAAATCGCGTTCAGCCGTCCGCGCCCCACGGCCGTATCCACGTCCATCTGCGCGACAAGATGGGAAAGCGCCTCGATGTCGGACGGCGTCCCCACCAGGATGATGCTGTTGGAATGCGGTGAAGCCACCACCGCCGGGGCGCGCCGGCCCGTTTCGGTCCGACCCGGCGCCCGGGGCAGCCGCCGCAGCAGCTCGCCCTCCCGGCCTTCGCGCTCGGCAATCGCCAGCGAAAGCTGTTCGGCGAGTTCGTCGGCGCCGATGTACGTCAGAGGGACGACTTTCGTGACCCTGGCCAGCCCCGGCCGATCGACCTCGGCGACAATCTTCTCCACGCGCCGGATGTTCTCCGCCGTATCGGTCAGGACCAGGTGGTTCGTCTCGTCCACGGCCCCCACGCCGCCGGTCTTGCCGCCCGTTACCCGATCTTCCAGCAGCTTCTTCAGCTCCCCCGCGGTTACGTGTTCGAGCCGCAAAACCTTCGTGAACACGCCCTGCCTCGGCACCAACTCGTCCACGCCCACGACCGGCGCCATCAGCCCACCGGCCTCCGGCAAAGCCACGACCCGCGCGATCCTGCCGTCGTCCACGACCGAGCACCCGACCGATTCCAGGATCGAGACGAACAGCGGGTACACCTCCTCGCGGTTGATCTGTGGGGATACGACGGTAATCCGGCCGCGGACGCCTTCGGACAGAACAAACTTGCGCCCGGTCAGATCCCCGACCAGTTTCACGAACGCGCCCACTTCGACCTGGTCGAAGCTGAAGTTGACGTACCCTTCCGCGCGTTCGGGCGTTCCGGGCTGCGCCGCCCCGCCCGCCGCCAGCACCGCACACCCGGCCAGGCACGCGGCTGCCACACTTCGGGCGCGTCTCATGCCTCGGCCTTCTGAGCGGTCAGCATGCACGTCATCTCGGCTTCGGAGGCCACGGCCCCGTCCACCAGCGCCTTGCCCTTGAACCGGCAGGTCCGCGACCGGACGTTCGTCAGTTCCACTTCGATTCTGAGCTGGTCGCCCGGTCTCACGACCTTCCGGAACTTGGCCTTGTCGATCGCCATGAAATAGGGAATGGCGCCCCCCTCACCGTTGACCCGGATCAGCAGCACCCCGGCCGTCTGCGCCATGGCCTCGAGTTGCAGCACGCCGGGCATGATCGGCAATCCCGGGAAATGGCCCTGAAAGAACGGCTCGTTGACCGTCACGTTCTTGATGCCGACGATGCGCGACCGGTCATCGCATTCGAGGATGCGGTCGACGAGCAGCATCGGATAACGGTGCGGCAGCGCTTTGAGAATCTCCTCGATGCCGAGTTGCGTCATGCGCACGTCTCCTCCCGGCGTCGCCGTCCTTGTTTCGCTATTTCTCCTCCGGCAGGACGTCCGGCTGCCTCAGGCGCGCCTTCTCGGCCTCGTCCGCCCCCCGGATATAGACCTCGACCCGGCGGTTCACCGGGTTCCCGGTCTCCGGGTCGTTCTCGGCCTTGGGCCGCGTGAACC
>Ga0180432_10006857_pt1 | contig 14672 bp, 12 predicted proteins | sample SS_ome_10_FD_132414 | JGI IMG/M metagenome (GOLD analysis project Ga0180432, IMG submission 132414) | Hypersaline lake sediment archaeal communities from the Salton Sea, California, USA - SS_1_MS_2 metaG | ecosystem: Environmental > Aquatic > Non-marine Saline and Alkaline > Hypersaline >... | reverse complement strand
TGGGCGCCGCCGGCGGCGAGCAGGGCCCTGGCTCCGGCAATTGCGGCCGCCGCCAGGGTGACGGCGGCGGGGCGCGGCGAGGCGACCCAGACCTCTTCGACCCCGGCCGTGCGGGCCGTGATGGCTGTCATCAGGACCGAGGAAGGCAGGGGGTAGCGGCCCCCGGGAGCGTAGCAGCCGGCCCGTTCGACCGGGACCGCTTCCTGCCCGGCGAGGCCGGCCTCGATTCCGATCTCGAATTCGGCCAGCGAGCCGCGCTGCTTCGCGGCGAAGGCGCGGATGCGGCTCGCGGTCCGTTCGAGCACCCCCCGGTCGTCGGCATCGAGGGCAGCCAGGGCCGCTTCCAGGGCGGAGCGGTCGAAGATGAGGGGGGCGCCCGGCTCGATATCTCCGAGTCGCTCGGCGTGCGAGCGCAGGGCGGCCTCGCCTCCGCTCTCGACCTCGGCTACGATCCGGGCCGCCTCGGGCACGATCGAGCGATCGAGAGCCGTGCCGGCGTGCGAACCGGTACCGTGTGAGGGCAACAGGGCGACCTCGGCCGGCGTGAGCCGGGGCAGCAGGGGAGCGTTCATCGCGGACCTCCTTCGACCGACCGGTCGGGAACCGGCCTTTTGGTGACCGGGCCGGGAGAAGCACCGGCCGGTTTGGCGTCCCCGGGCCGGCGGGAGAGACGTAGCGCGCGTCGATCGAGTTCGCGCTCCACCTCGGCCAGATCCACTCCGCCCCGGACCAGGGCGGTAAGGGTGAAATAGAGCAGGTCGGCCGCCTCGGCGGCGATGTCTCCGGGCTCTGAGGCGGCGGCCAGCTCGGCGGCTTCCTCGGTGAGCTTGGCCTCGAGAAGGCCGGGTTCGGTGAGCAGGCGGCGGGTGTAGGAGCCCTCCGGAGCGCTGTGGCGGCGGCCGGTCAGGCGGCGGGCCAGGGTGGGAAGTCCCCCGACCGGTCCCCAGCACGACCAGGTGCCGAGATGGCAGAAACCCGGCTCGGACTGACGCACGGTGAAGAGCAGTGTGTCGCGGTCGCAGTCGGGAGTTACGGACAGCAGACTCTGGCTGGCCCCTGAACTCTCGCCCTTGATCCAGAGGCCGCGGGAGCGGCTGCGGTAGATACCGCGCCGCTCCCGGAGAGCGGCTTCGAGACTCTCGGCATCCGAATACGCCAGACCGAGAGCGCGGCCGTGTTCATCGGCTACGACCGTCGGCCAGAGCCCGTCGGGCCGGTCGCTCACCAGGACGGCCGCCACCGCTTCGGCAAGCGACAGGCGTCCGGTGTACAGCGCCATGCCGACCTGGGCGTCGACACCCAGGCGGTCGAGCTCGGCTACTTCGCCGGCGGTCGTGATCCCCCCGGCCACGGTCAGGGCGGTTTCGGGTACGGCCCGGTGCAGCCGGCGCACTCGTTCCAGGTCGATTCCGGCAAGCCGCCCCTCGCTTTCGACCAGGGTGACCAGGAAGCCGCCGACCAGACCCTCGAGCTCAGCCATCCGCTCCTCGATGCCGCGCCCGGTGCCTCGGCGCCAGCCATCCACCACCACCTCGCCCTCGCGGGCGTCGAGCGCGGCCACGACCCGTTCGGGAGGCAACTGCGCCAGCACCTCGGGTTCGGCGGCAGTGCCGAGCACGACCCGCACGGCCCCGGCGTCGAGCCAGGCCCGGGCCGTGTCGGCATCCCGGATGCCGCCCCCCACCCGGCAGGGGGCCAGGGAGAGTAGTGCCCGGATCAGGGCGGCGTTCGAACCCCGCCCCAGAGCGGCGTCGAGATCCACGACCGCGATCTCGCCCAGGATCCCGAAACGTTCGGCCAGAGGGCGGGGATCGCCGGCGTCGAGCACTTTCTCGGCTCCTCCGACGAGCTGAACCGCCCGGCCGTCCATGAGATCGATCGAGGGCACGATCACGGCCGCACCCTCACGCCCCGGTCGGCCAGCCAGGCTTTGAGATCGGCGACCGTCAGCTCGTCGTCGTGGAAGATCGAGGCCGCCAGTACGGCCGCGGCGCCGGTCTCGAGGGCGGCCAGCAGGTGTTCGGGGCCCGCCGCGCCGCCCGAGGCGATGACCGGTACCCCGACGGCCCCGGTCACGGCCGCGAGTAGCTCCAGATCGTACCCGTGGCGGGTGCCGTCGCGATCCCAGCTGGTCAGCAGTATCTCTCCAGCTCCCAGATCGGTCCCGATCCGGCACCAGCTCACCGGATCGAGATGACGCCGTTCGGTTCCCGACTCGATCACCACCTCCCACACCGCTTCGCTGTTCCCCGCGACCGGTTCGCTGCGACCGGAGTCCGGGACCGTTCCGGCATCCGGCCCGGGCCGGGGCCGGCGGGCGGCATCCACCGCCAGCACGGTGCATTGCCGGCCGAAGGCTTCGGCCAGCTCGATCAGCAACTCGGGCCGGCGAACGGCGGCCGAGTTGACCGCTACCTTGTCAGCCCCCGCCTCGATCAGGTCGGCCGCCGCCGCCACGCTCCCGACTCCTCCGCCGACGGTCAGCGGGATCGCGAGCCGGCGACGGACGCGGCGCACCGTATCCAGAGCGGTCCGGCGGCCTTCGGGGGTGGCCGAGACGTCGAGGATGACGATCTCGTCGGCCCCCTGGGCGGCATAGAGTTCGGCCCGTTCGGCGGGCGAGCCGGCGTCGCGCAGATCGGCGAAGCGCACTCCCTTCACGATCCGGCCGGCATCGATATCCAGGCAGGGAATGATCCGGACACTCAGCATGCCGCACCCCCTTGCGGTCCGGTTCCGAGCCACCGTTGCAGCAGAGCGATGCCCCAGCCCCCGGAGAGTTCGGGGTGAAACTGGCAGGCCAGGACGCCGCCGCGCTCCAGGGCCGCCACGAACCGGCCTCCGTGATCGGCATGGGCACAGCGCCAGCCGGCGGGAGCGCGTTCGAGCCGGTAGGAATTGGCGAAGTAGGCATGGCCCGGTTCGAGCAGGGTGCAGTCCCGGTCGGGGGTGATCAGGTTCCAGCCCAGCTGCGGTACCGGGACCGAACCGGGAAAGCGGATGGCGGTGCCGGGGACGGCTCCGAGTCCCGGCACACCGGGACTCTCGTCACTGCCCTCTGTAAGCAGCTGCAGGCCCAGACAGATCGCCAGCAGGGGCGTGCCGGCTGCGATCCGTTCGCCGAGAGCCGCTCCCGTGCCGTCGGCTTCGAGGCGCTCCATGGCCCGGGCGAAAGCGCCGACTCCGGGCAGAACGACCCGGGGGGCTGTGCGCACCTCGGCCGCCGAGCGGGCCAGCCGGACCGCGGCTCCGGCCCGTTCCAGACCGGCCCGGACCGAGGCCAGATTGGCTGTGCCGGTGGGTACCACCACGACCTGCGGTTCACAGGTCATGTCAGGGTCTCCTTGGTGCTGGGTAGGCGTTGCGAACCGTCGCGTTCGACGGCCCGGCGCAGGGCCAGAGCCAGGGCCTTGAAAGCCGCTTCGGCCCGGTGGTGATCGTTGGTGCCGCGCAGCACGTCCACGTGCACCGCCGCACGGGCCGTGCTCGCGAAGGAAGCGATGATGTGGGGCACGGTCTGGCAGGCCAGCGCTCCGAGCCGCTCGCCCCGCAGATCCAGTTCGGCCACCGCCCAGGGACGGCCCGAGAAATCGACCACCGCCCGGGCCAGGGCTTCGTCGAGGGGGGCATGAGCCGAGCCGAAGCGGGCGATGCCGCGTCGCTCGCCCAGGGCCCGGTCGAAGGCGGTCCCCAGGGCCAGGGCGCAGTCTTCGGCGCTGTGGTGGTCGTCCACCTCGAGATCGCCCCGGCACTCGAGGTTCAGGTCGAAGCGGGCGTGCCGGGCCAGGGTGGTGAACAGGTGATCGAGAAAGCCGATGCCGGTGGCGACTTCGGTCTTACCCTCGCCATCCAGGTCGAGAGTCAGGCGCACCTCGGTTTCGGCGGTCATCCGCTCGATGTCGACACGACGACGGGGATTCATGATCTGACTCCTTTGGCGGTGGTGGCGCGGTCCGGGTGAGAATCCGGCCGCCCGGACGGTTCAGCCGGCCCGCGCAGGGCGTGCAGGGCATCCAGCAGACGTGAAAATTCGCTGTCGTTCCCGGGGCAGGTGAGGCGCAGGTAGGAGGCCAGCGCCGGTACCTCGTCGAAACGGCGTACAGCGACTCCCCGCTCGGCCAGACGCCGGTGCACCGCGCCGGCGTCGGTAAAGCGGGCGGTGACGAAGTTGGCCTGCGAGGGCAGGGGACGGGCCCCGAGGGAGCGCAGGTCGCTCTCCAGCCGGGTGCGCTCGCGCCGCACCCCGGCGACGTAACGCTGCATCGCGGTTTCGTCCCGTTCGAGACGCAGGGCGGCCAGCACTGCGCTGGGACCGGCGACGGGGTAGTTCTGCCCGGCCAGGCGCAGCCGGCCGATCAGCTCGACCGGACCGGCGGCATAACCCACCCGTAGACCGGCCAGGCCCCACGCTTTCGACAGGGTGCGCACGATGACGGCGTTGGGTTCGTCCAGGATCCGGGGTGTGGGATCATCATCGGCGAATTCGACATAGGCCAGGTCGAGCAGGACCGGAGTGTCGGGCACCGCCCGGATCAGTTCGACGAGCTGCGGGGTGTCGATCACGGCGCCGGTCGGATTGTTGGGCGAGGTCAGGACCAGCAGGGCGGTCCGCCGCCCGCAGCGACGGAGGATCGTACCGAAGGGAAAAGGTTCATCCAGCCAGGGAACCTCGACGATCCGGCCCCCGGCCAGGGAAGCGAAACGCGCCAGCATCGAAAAGGCCGGAACGGGCAGAACCATCCGGCCGCGGCCGGCCAGGGCGATCCGCATGATGCGGTCGAGAGCGTCGTTGGAACCGTTGGTGGCGATGACCCGTTCCGGGGCGATCCCGAGCCGGGCGGCCAGGAGTTCCTCGAGCGGACGCGACACGGGATAGCGGCGGAGCAGGTCGGCCGGGGCCCGGGCAAGCTCGCCCAGCAGGCCGGTGGAAGGCAGGCCCCCCTCGTTGGCGTCGAGCAGCAGGCGGGAAACGCTCATGGGACGATCTGGGCCGGTTTGGTGACCACGATGTCGGTGCCGCCCCGGGCCTTGATTTCGGGAATGAGGGTCGGCAGCTCGTCGCGGGGAATGGCGATCTTCACGGCATACCCGGCCTCGCCGTGCAGGGGGGCGATGGTGGGTTCGCGCATGCAGGGCAGGATTCTGACGAGGGGTTCGAGCCGTTCGGCGTCCACGTTGACTTCCACCATCACCCGCCGGCGGGCCTCGAGTACGGAGGCGAGCAGCAGCACGAACCGTTCGACCGCCTGGCGGCGGTCCGGATCCTCGAGTACGGCGGCATGGGCATAGAATCGGGTCGATGAGGACATCAGCTCGTCGAGCACATCGAGCCGGTTGGCACGCAGGGTCGAGCCGGTGGCGGTATTGTCGACGATGCAGTCGGCATCCTCGGGCGGGAAGACTTCGGTGGCGCCGTAGGAGCGGACGAAAACCGCCTCGAGCGAGTGCTTCTCGATCCAGGCCCGGGTCAGGCGCTCGTATTCGGAGGCCACGATGAGCCGCCGGGGCGGCAGCCAGCCGTCGACGATGATCTTCGAGGGGGCCGCAGCCACCACCTCGACCGGATCCAGCCCGGTATCGAGCAGCTCAACCACGCCGCCGTCGAGTTCGGCCACCCAATCGGCGCCGGTGAAACCGATGTCGCGCGAGCCCACCTGGAGCATTTCCACGATATTCTGCGGCTTCAGGATCTTGACCTCGAGCCCGGGATAGTCGGTGACGGGGCGATAGGCGCGGCTCGAGGTGCGCAGCCGGATACCGGCTTCGGCCAGCAGGGCGAGGACACCCTCCTGCATGCGGCCTTTCGGCAGCCCGAGCCGCAGGGTCGGGATTTCAGGGGACGACGTCATCGGGGACTCCTTCTCTGCGGCCCCGACCCCGGACGACGCGTCTTCCCCGAAAAAAAATCGGCGCCGGCCGGAGCCGACGCCGATGGAAAAAGTACGCTGGTCGGGCGAACCTACACCATCAGCCGGCCCCGGGTGGGGGGATGAGCATGATGATGATGGCGGCTGCCCGAAATCATTCTGTCCATGGCGGGCCCAATATCCCGGACAACTCGGTTGTTGTCAAGCCCCTCGCGTCTGACCGACAATAACGTGATCATGGTCAGCCGCCCCTCCCGAGCAGAACCGATAGCAGACGTGCGCCTTCCTGCACTCCACTGCACCGCCGCGGCCGGCACGGCTGTCCTGGCGCTGGCGGTCCTCCTCGCTCTGCTCAACGCCTGTACCGGTCCCCCCGAGTCCCGGCCGGGCGAGGTGAAGGTGCTGGTGCTCAATTTCGATCCGCACATCCCCGAGCTCGGAAACCGGCCGGTGCACGAAGCCCTGGAGTGGAACGATCCGCGCGAGCTGGCCGAGGGATTCGCGTCGGCGGTAGCCGAAGTCAGTGGTGGAAGGGTGCGCTACCGGATCGTGGAGTGGCGCGACATCGACACCTTCATCCCCAAGACCGACGGATTCCTCTACACCGCTGACACTTTTCTGCAGTGCTGGCGCAACCGGGAGAGCTGTCACGATCCCGACGGATCGGATTACCCCCGCCTCGTCCGCGAACACGGGGTGGTACCGCTCGTCGATGAGGGCACGATCGACGAACTCTGGCTCTTCGGAGCCCCCTACTTCGGCTTCTGGGAATCGGCCATGGCCGGGCCGGGAGCCTTCTATATCAACGGCGGTGTCTACGAAGAGGTGCCCAGCCGGCGCCCGTTCGCGATCATGGGTTTCAGCTACGAACGGGGAGTAGCCGAGATGCTGCACAATCTTTGCCACCGCACCGAGGCGACCATGGAGCGGATCTACGGCGGCTGGGAGGTCGACCGGCTCGACACCAACTGGGCTCGCTTCGCGGCCAACGCCCACCAGTCGGGAGGAGTGGCGGCGGTGGGGACCTGCCACTTCCCGCCCAACGGCGAGGCCCACTACGACTACGACAATCCCCGGGTGGTGCAGAGTTCGGCTGTGGACTGGCTCGCATTTCCCGACCTGACCGGCCGCAGGGCACCGGTTAGCTGCGAGACCTGGGGCGGCCCCGATTATCAGCTCAACTATCTGCGGTGGTGGTTCTCCCACCTGCCGCAGGCCGCCTGTACGAATTCCGACGGTCGGCTCAACAACTGGTGGGAGTACGTCTTCGGTTTCTGGATGTACGCTGCCGACGGTTCGCCGTTGACCACCGATCCGGCACCCTGAATCGAGCGGGTGCCGACTGCAATCTCCGCCTGCAAGGAGGCAGATGTCATGATCGCTTTCTCCCCCGTCAACCGCACCTGCCGGGGTTCGGCTCGGGCCCGGCGCGTCACCTTTATCGCTTTCCTGCTCGCCCTGGCGCTTGCGTGCGGTCCGGGCATCGTTCCCGGCACGGTTTCCCGCGTGGCGGCTCAGAGGGCTCCGGACGTAAGCGGCGAGCTGTTCGGCCAACTGGCCCTGCGCGGTATCGGACCGGCCAACATGAGCGGACGGGTGGTGGATCTGGCAGTTTTCGAGAGCGATCCAACTCTCTTCTACGTGGCCACCGCCACCGGGGGATTGTGGAAGACTGACAACAACGGGGTGACCTTTACCTGTGTCTTCGAACGTGAGGCGGTCCACTCGATCGGGGCCGTGACGCTCTGTCAGACCAATCCCGACCTGATCTGGGTCGGTACCGGTGAGCGGGCCAACCGGCAGAGTTCGGGCTGGGGCAACGGCGTCTACCGCTCCACCGACGGAGGACGGAGCTGGCACAACCTGGGGCTGCGCGATTCCCGCCACATCGGCCGGATCGCCATCGATCCCACCGACTCCGACATCGTCTTCGTGGCGGCCATGGGCCATCTCTGGGGCCCGAATGCCGAACGCGGGCTCTACCGCACCACTGACGGCGGCCGCAGCTGGGAGCAGGTGCTCTTCATCGACGATGATACCGGGGTGGTCGACGTGGCCATCGATCCCGATGATCCGTCCATCGTGTACGCCGCCACCTACCAGCGGCGCCGCCGGACTTTCGGTTTTCACGGTGGGGGGCCGGGGAGCGGACTCTGGAAATCCACCGACTCCGGAAGGAACTGGTGCGAGCTCACCCGCGGTCTGCCCGAGGGGGACAAGGGCCGGATCGGTATCTCGATCTACCGCCGCGATCCGCGTATCGTGTATGTCTGCGTGGAACAGGGCTGGCGCTACAACGCCTCGACCGCCTACGGCGAGCGGCGGGCCGGCGTTTACCGCTCGGAAGACCGCGGCGAGAACTTCACGCACATGAGCGATTGGAATCCCCGGCCGATGTACGCCAGCCAGATCTACGTCGACCCCAATGACGATCGCCGGGTCTACATGCAGAACTCCTTCAGTGTCTCGACCGACGCCGGTCAGACCTTCCACTCCATCAGCAACTCCCTGCACGGCGACGATCGCATTGTCTGGGTCGACCCGGCCGATTCCCGTCACCTGATCAAGGGCGACGACGGCGGGCTTGGAATCTCGTGGGATCGGGCCGAAAGCTTCCTCTACCTGCCTCACCTGCCCGTGAGTCAGTTCTACCGGGTGGGGGTCGACTATGCCGAGCCCTTCAATATCTACGGCGGTCTGCAGGATAACGGCAGCTGGTACGGTCCCAGTGCCACGTATCGACGGGAGGGGATCCTGAACGAGGACTGGATCCGCACCGGGGGCGGAGACGGTTTCTTCAACGTTCCCGATCCCGCCGACGAACGCACTCTGTACACCGAATCGCAGTACCTCATGCTCTCACGCCGCGATCTGGTGACAGGCGAGAGCCAGTCGATCCGCCCCGGCGATCCGCACGGAGCCATCGGCGCCCGCCGCAACTGGGATGCCTGGGGACCGGGGCTGCCCGAGCCGGAACTGGGCAACGCCATGGCGCCGGCCAACTGGGACGGACCTTTCATCCTCAGCCCGCACGATCCGCAGACCGTCTACGCCGGCACCGACACTCTGTGGCGGAGCACCGACCGCGGCCGGACCTGGACCTCGCTGGGGGATATGACGACCGGTACCAACCGGCGCGAGTTGCTCATCATGGGCCAGCGGCCGCATGACGAGACCCTTTCGCTCGACGACGGTATCCCCTACTGGCCGACGATCACGGCCATCGAGGAGTCGCCGGACGTGCGCGGTCTGCTGTACGTCGGCACCGACGACGGCAACCTGCAGGTTTCCGCCGATAACGGACAGACCTGGACCAACGTGGCCGACCGTTTTCCCGGCCTGCCGGGGCCCCGGTGGGTGTCCGATATCGAGGCCTCCCACTACCGGGTCGGGGTGGTGTATGCAGCCTTCGACGGGCACCGCAGCGACGACAACGGCAATTATCTCTATCGCTCCGAGGACCGGGGGCAGAACTGGCGTTCGATCACCGGCGACCTGCCCCCCGAACGAGTGGTCCGGGCTGTGCATGAGGATCCGCGCAATCCGGAGGTGCTCTGGCTGGGGACAGAATTCGGCTGCTTCGTCACGCTCGATGGCGGCGGGCACTGGGTGGAGCTGAAGAACAACCTGCCGACTGTGGCGGTCAACGACCTGCTGGTGCACCCCCGCGACAACGATCTGGTGCTCGGCACCCACGGGCGCGGCATCTGGATTCTCGACAACGTCAATGCACTGCAGGAACTCACTCCCGGGGTCGTTGCTTCTCCGGTCCATCTCTTCACCATCGAACCGGCCGTCATGATCCGCCTGCAGAGCGAAAAGGCTCACAGCGGCGATATGATCTTCCGCGGGCCCAACCCCCCCGCGGGAGCGATCATCGATTTCTGGCTCTCAGCCGACGACCCGGCCGACTTCTCGCTCGAGGTCCTCGACGCCGCCGGGCAGTGGGTGGCCGACGTGCGGGTGCGTTCGCCCCGGCGCGGAATCAACCGGGCTGTCTGGAATCTGCGCTGTTCCCCCTTTTATGCCGGGCCGGGCCGGGAACGAGCCGAACGTTCGGGTACCTCCTTCCTCATAACTCCGGGTGAGTACACGGTCCGCCTGCAGGGCGGGGGAACGGTTTGCGAACAGATTCTCGAGGTATCAGAGGATCCGAGGATACCGGCTACGACCACCGAACGTCGGGCCTGGACACAAAAACTCCTGAGTCTCGGCGATCTCATCCGGGACTGCGGTGTTCTCGTGCAGGAAATAAACGAAGCCGCCCCCCTGGCCGAAGCTTTGCGCGAGAGCCGACGGAACCGGGAACTCAAGACCGAAGCTGCTGAATTACAACGGATGGGCCGGGAACTCTCGAGCCGGATCCGCCGTCTGGCGAGCGAGATATCGGGCTGGACGGGGCTCCCCACCACCGATCAGCTGAACGAGGAAGAGTACTTCCGGGCGATGGTGGATACCCTGCGCGAGCGCCTGGAAGCCCTGCGGGAACGGCTCGGTGAGGCTGTGAAGCCCCGGCCGGGCCTTTCGGCCCCCGACCCCCCTCATCTCCCGGTCGGATTGAGGGATTGCGGGCGGGGATCCGAACGCGAGCTGCGTCAATTTGTTACACAGAGCTCTGAAGCGCGGGAATACGGACATAACATGTAAGTACTTTCATTGTATTTATGTTTTTTCGCGGTTTTTCCCTGTTTCTGAAGAGAGAGTTCCTTAGGTTGAAAATAACGTTCATCTTCCGCAGTCTCGGTACGGGGCGGGTTCAGAGTGGACCCGCAACCCGTCAGGCCCGCCCGGTACCCCGCGGGCTCTGCGAGACAAGTACCAGTATCCGAGCGCAATACCCCCGTCAGGTCAGGTGCGACTGCTCCTGTGCCTGTATACAGTGAACCACCACTCAGCCCCTCGAGGTGAATCACGTTATGTCCCCGACAACCACGAATCGTGAAACGGTCATCGAGAGAATCTGTGAAGACGGCGTCACCGCCGACTGGAAGGACTGGCGCTGGCAGATCAAGAACGCGGTGAGGGATCTCGACACCCTGCAGCGGGTTCTCGATATCACCTTCGACGACGAGGAGAGACTGGATCTGGAACGGACGGTGGCGAAGTTCCCCTTCTCAGCCACCCCGTACTATCTCTCCCTGATCGACACCGCCAATTACCGTAATGACCCGGTCTTCAAACAGGCGGTGCCCGATCCCCTCGAACTGATCACCGAAAACTGCGAGATGACCGATCCCCTGGCCGAGGACAAGGACAGTCCGGTGCCGGGGATTACCCACCGGTACTACGACCGGGTTCTGTTGCTGGTCAGCAACACCTGTTCGATGTACTGCCGCCACTGCACGCGCAAGCGCAAGGTGGGCGATGCCGATTCGATCCCCACCCGCGATATCATCGACACCGGTCTCGACTACATCCGTTCCACTCCCCGGGTGCGCGACGTGCTGCTCTCGGGCGGCGATCCCCTCATGCTCAAGGACGAATACCTCGATTACATCCTGACCGAACTGGACGCCATCGACCACGTCGAGGTGGTCCGGATCGGAACCCGCATGCCGGCGGTCCTGCCCTTCCGGATCACCGACGAACTGGTCGAGATGCTCAAACGTCACCACCCGCTGTGGGTCAACACCCACTTCAACCACCCCCGCGAGCTCTCGGGGTCAGCCCGAGCCGCCCTGGCCCGGCTGGCCGATGCCGGGATACCGCTGGGGAACCAGAGCGTGCTGCTGGCCGGCGTGAACGACTGCCCGCGGATCATCAAGCGGCTCGGTCATCTACTGGTGCAGAACCGGGTCCGGCCCTACTACCTCTATCAGTGCGATCTCTCCGAGGGGCTGTCGCACTTCCGCACCCCGGTCGGCAAGGGGATCGAGATCATGGAGAACCTGATCGGTCACACCAGCGGGTTCTCGATCCCACGCTACGTGATCGACGCTCCCGAAGGTGGCGGCAAGATCCCGATTCAGCCCAACTACATGATCTCGCGCGGGACCAACAAGGTCGTCCTGCGTAACCACGAGGGCGTGATTACGGTCTACGAAGAACCCGACTCCTACCAGCAGACCTTCTGCGACCGCAACTGCGCCGAGTGCGAGCTGGAGCTCGATCTCGACGAGGCCGGCGAGTACACCGCCACGGGGATCTACCAGCTTCTTTCCACCTGGGACGACACCATCAGCCTGACCCCCGAAGGAACAGAGCGCCTCGAGCGGCGCGACTGAGAGGACCGCATGAGCACCCGCATTCTCATCGTCGGCAGCTGGGCCAAGGAGCAGATCACGGTCGAGAATATCAGGCGCGCGGACGACTACGAGGTCCATGCCTGGCTCGACACCAACAATCCCGGCATCACCGGTCAGGTGGACGGCTTCGAGATCGGCAGTCTGTATGCGATCGACGAGATCGTGGACTACGCCGTCCGGCAGACCGTCGACCTGGTCCTGCCGACCACTGCGTCCCCGCTCTCGGCCGGGCTTGTCGATGCCCTCTCGGCCAAACAGGTGCCGGTCTTCGGTCCCGTCCGGGACGCCGCCCGGCTCGAATCGGACAAAGCCTGGACCCGCCGGCTGATGCAGAAGTGCTGTCCCGAGGCGATTCCCTCCTTCCGTGTCTTCACCGACCGGGACGAGGCCGTGGCTCATGCCCGCGAGCGCGACTTTGAAGTGGCCGTGAAGCCGACCGGTCTCACCGAAGGGCTCGGGGTCAGGGTTTTCGGCGATCAGCTGCAGACGCCTGAAGATGTCGTTGCCTACATCGACGACCTCTTTGCCGACCCCGGCAACGACCGCGTCATCGTCGAAGAGAAACTCACCGGCGTGGAATTCACTATTCAGTGCCTGGTCGACGGCGAGAACGTCATCCCGACTCCGGTCGTGCAGGACTACAAGAAGCTCCTGCCCGCCGAAGAGGGTCCGAATACGGCCAGCATGGGTTCGTTTTCCGACTCCGACGGTCTCCTGCCCTTTCTGAAACAGACCGATGTCGATTCTGCGATCGACATCGTGAACCGGACCGTACGCGCTTTCCGCGCCGAGACGCAGACCGACTGCCGGGGGTTCCTCTACGGGCAGTTCATGCTGACCGCCGACGGCATCAGACTGATCGAGTACAACTTCCGCCCCGGCGACCCGGAGTGGATGAACACCCTCGCCGTCATGGAGGACGATCTGGTGGACGCGATCTCTCAGCTCATGCAGGGCTCGCCGCGTCCGATCCGCTTCGCCGATCAGGCCACGGTGTGCAAGTACATCGTACCCCCGGCCTATCCGGAGAAACTCGATGAAATCCTCGACGTGAACTTCGATGCCGGAGAAATCCGGGCGGCGGGGGTCGAGCTGTACTACAGCTGCGGGGTCGACGGTGAGGGACGCTACCCGGTCGGTTCCGAGCGGGGTCTGGCATTGCTGGCCGCAGCCGGCACCGTCGCGGCCGCGAATGAGCGGATCGAGGTGGCCATCGACCGGGTCGAGGGGGACTTTTTCTACCGGTCCGATATCGGTACCGCCGAACTCATTGCGGCCAAGAGCCGGGAAGTCGAGGCTTTGAGGTCATGACCCTGACAATCCGACAGGCCCGTGAGGACGATTTCCTCCGGGTTCATGCCTTCATCGACCGCTGTGAGATCCTCGTCACACATCCCGAACACGTCTATCGGATCATTTTGCGTTATTTCGCCGACAGCTGTTACGTGGCCGAGCGCGACGGCGAGATCGTCGGTTTCCAGATGGGCTTTCTCTCCCAGCGCCACCCCGGAACGTATTTCCTCTGGCAGATCGGAACCGATCCCGCCCTGCGTCGCCAGGGAGTCGGCCGGGCCCTGCTGGCGCACGCCGAGGAGGATCTGCGCGACAGCGGTTGCGAGCGGATCGAGGTCACCATCGATCCCGAGAACGTCGCGTCTGTCCGGATGTTCGAAAAACGGGGCTATGTCAATATCAGCCGCCGCGAAGGCGACACGGTCGAAGTGAACGATATGACAGCCGTGAAAGATTTCTACAGCCCCGGCCGCCACTTTGTCCTGCTCGAGAAGGTCCTGTAAGATACAGCCTGTCACAGGTCCGGGTACGGTCCAGACGATCCGGATGATCTCAGACTGTCTGACGGACTCGATGCCGGCGTGAAGAGCGCTTTCAACCGGCCGCTTTTCGCCAGCTATCTCCTGATCGTGATCCTGGTTCTGCTGCCGGTTCTGATACTCCTCTTCTGATCGGCGCCGTCGCCGGCTTCCTGTCCGCTCGATGGACCAGCCGGGTCGCGTTCGAAGGGCCCGCGATTTTCCGGTAACTATTTCGACCGTGGGATCGTTCAATACATCAGTTCGTGATATCACTTTCATAGGTCATGGCCGGGAACGTGGCCGGGAGCCAGACGAGTATCCTTCTCCTCTTTCGGTGCGACCGGGTTTCGAGAGTCAGGAGTCAGACGGTGAGCGGTATCGATAGTATTTACGGAACGGTCGATCTGATGATCCTGCAGACGCTGCAGGCAGAAGGCCCGCTGCACGGCCTGGGGATCGCCGAGGAGATCCACCGGGTCTCGGAAACCGAGGTCAGCGTGGAAGACAGCGCGCTGTACCCCGCTCTGCGCCGGCTCGAGGAGCAGGGTCTGATCGAGGGGGAATGGAAGATCTCCGAGCGCGGACGGCGGGCCCGGTTCTACGATCTGACACCGCGCGGACGAGAACACCTCGATGTCCAGACGAAGGAATGGGCCCGGCGGGTGGGCGTCATCGGCCGCGTGCTCGGCTTCGGGGGGGTGAGGATCCGATGAAGAACCCTGCTGGCCGTACTGACCCTCGCCCTG
>Ga0180432_10006855_pt1 | contig 14674 bp, 19 predicted proteins | sample SS_ome_10_FD_132414 | JGI IMG/M metagenome (GOLD analysis project Ga0180432, IMG submission 132414) | Hypersaline lake sediment archaeal communities from the Salton Sea, California, USA - SS_1_MS_2 metaG | ecosystem: Environmental > Aquatic > Non-marine Saline and Alkaline > Hypersaline >... | reverse complement strand
CAAACAGAGCGATCAACGTTCTGGACATGGGTGTGTCCTCCTCTGGTTCAGTTGGCTCTGTCCATGAGGTCACACCCATTCCTATACCGGCCCGCGAAATTACACAATCTTTGGTACTCCACCGCTCCCCAACTGAACTTGACATCCGCGACGCGAAGATGTAGTATCTCATTGGATGCTGTATTATCGTGGGGGTAAGTGCCCATAACTGTTGCCGACTACTGTCGGCCGTCATAAGGAGGTCACTCCAATGAAAGCCAGAGGTTTCACGCTCATCGAGCTCCTCGTCGTTATCGCCATTATCGCCATCCTCGCCGCCCTCCTGCTGCCCGCCCTCCAGGGAGCGAGAGCCAGGGCCACCTTGTCCGTATGCACGGGTCACCTGGACCAGTGCGCCACGGCCACCGCGATCTACACCAACGAGTACGACGACATCCTGCCCCCGGGCAAGTACGGCGGCCAAGGCACCACCTTCCGGCGTGACAAGATCTGGATGGAACTGCTCCACGAACTCGGTTACATGGACAACAAGGACGGCATGCAGTGCCCGGCCGACGACCTCGAGGACAATTTTTCCGGCTTCTACGACGTCCGGCACAACTGGCCCGAGTACTACACCTCGTTCAGCCTCGCGTTTCACATGACCGACCTCGGATGGAACAACGATCCGACCCCCATAGCCGCGAACCTGCGCTTGAACGAGGGGGTCGAGGACAAGCAGGTCCTTTTCGGCGAGTGCGAGGGCAACTACATTTCCGGCTGCTGGTTCGGCTGGGGACTCGACTCCTTCAAGTGGGTCTACGAGTACCAGTTCCCGTGGCGTCGCCACAACGGCGTGATTTCCTACGTGATGCTCGACGGCCACGCCAAAGCCATGAAGGTTCCAAGCTCCCTGGCCGCGAGCGACGCGGACTACAAGGCCGCAATCGTCGGCCAATTCCAGAAATGTAGCGGCCGGACGTCTCTCGGCCCGACGCCCGAAAGCAGTTGGAACGTCGAAGGCCACGGCCATGTATGCTTCTGGAACCGGTACAGCAACGGCCTCGGCGTCAGACCTTAGCCGTAACGAAGACCTACCCCGGTCAGGGACCGCGGCAACCGGGGGCCGGAGGCACATTCCCCGTTGCCCGACTCGTCTTGGACGCAAAATGAAAGGAGCGACGCGAATCAGATGCTGAAGAACTTCGTCGTACTCGTTCTCGTGGTTGGCGCGATCGTCGCTATCGTCGTCACGGTCGTCAACGAGAGGAAAAAGGCCCGCAGTCAGATCGACATCAAGGAAGCGTTCGAGGAGGGCCAGGTCAGCCAGGAGATCTACTGCGACAACTGCCGCGAAACCACCACCGGACTCGTCATCAAGAGGGCCTTCTCGCAGCGGTATCAGGATTGCCCCGCCTGCGGCCAGAAAAAGGGCCGCCCGATTGTCTACTACTACTGCCAGAACCCCGGGTGCAACAAGGCGCTCATCAAGGTGAGGAACGTAGTCGTCGAAGACGGGCGCGTCCTCAGCGGCGACAGGGGCGTGTGCCCGATCTGCGGCCGGGAAGACATGGTAACACCGATGGAGCTTGACCTCTCCTCGGTCCGCAAAATTGCCCAGGAAACAGACCAGGAATTCCCGTAGAAAAACACCGCCGCGCTCCGCCCGACACCGCCGGCGCAGCCGGCCCTGCCCGGCCGGGCCCTCGTGTGGGTCATTCCCGCGCCAGCCAAAGGAGACAGCCGCCACCCGTGAACAGCAAGCGCACCAGCCGCCGAACAAGCTCGCGAAGGGCCGCGGCCAAACGCGCCCGGCGAAGCGCCGGCTTCTTCGGCGTCCGCCACCCTCTCGGACGCTTCATCCTCAGCCTCCTGCTGCTTGCGGCCATCGGCATCGGCGGATACTTCGCCGTGGCCAAGCATCTGCTCCCCCTCACAGAAAACGAGGACGAGAGCAGCGATGCCCTCGACGACGGCTTTGACGAGCAGCAACAGGCCCTCCTGGAGTGGCAGCAGAGCGGACCCGAAGGGTGGGAACGCCTCTTCGAGAGCTCGTGCCAGAGCTGGCCCGGCTACGTCGTGGACGTCGGCCGCCCGGCACGCCTCAAGCTGGTGGAGCTCGGCCCAAAGATCCGGCCCATGATGCTGCGCAAGCTCAAGAGCCCCGACTACAACCAACGCATCTCGGCCATCTATGTCCTCGCCGAGATCGGCGAGCCGCGCATCAATATTACGCACTTCCTCGCCAGAGAGCTCTTCGCCGCCACGGAACGAAAACACCAGATCGGCGCGCTCAAGTGCGCCGCCGCCGTCGCCGACAACGACACCGTCGTGATTGACCTCAGCCTTGCCGCGCTCGAATCCGAACATCCCCAGACGCGCCAACTCGCATTCAGGTATCTCTTCATCCTGCGCAACAATCCCTTCGCCCCCCGCCACCTCACGCAGCGCCTCCTTGCGCTGCTCAACGACAGCGACCCCAAGGTCCGGGTGTTCGCCGCCGCCTGCCTGACCGAAGAAGACGCCCCACGAACTTACCGGATCCTGCTCGACGGTCTGGACAGCAACCGAAACGACGTCCTCCTGCTGGCCGCAAACCACGTGGCCACCCTGCGCGGCGGGGGACGCATCAACCCCGCCACCGCCACCCAGGACGACGTCGACAAGGCCCTCGAGGGCCACCGCCGCTGGCTCCGCGAGAAGCTCCGGCAATAGGCGCCTGAGCCGGCCCTGATTGCGCCCACCCGCCGAACGAGACAGTCGCGCATCATCCGCCCCTCCTCCTCTCTATCCATCCAAAGGGCGCGCCCATCGTGTTCTGTGGACGCGGCGGAAGCCCTAAGTCGCTGACAAAACGCGCACTACGGGAAAGAAGGCCCTTGGCCGGAATCTCCCTGAAATTGGCGAGAAAGCAAAAAAAGCCTTGACAAAACACTCTTATAGGAGTATAAGAGGAGTGTAATTGGAGTGCTCAAGGAGTGCCGACCGACACGGAGGACGAATCATGGGCGAGAACAAGCCAAAGGACAAGGCCACACTCAAGATCCCAAGGCAGCTCTACAACAACCTCAAGACCCTCATCGAAGGAACGGGATTCGATTCCGTCACCGACTTCGTCGTCTACGTCCTCCGGGACGTCGCCTCGTATCACATCGCACCCGACCAACACGTTCTCTCCAAGGACGAGGTCGACATGATCAGGCAAAGGCTCCGCAACCTCGGCTACATGTAGCGCGCATCCGGAGGCGGCCGCCTTTCAGGCACAACGGCATAGACCAACAAGGATTCAACAGATGAAAACGACCCTGACAGCTCTACTCGTCGCGGCCTCGCTCGTTGTTGCCGGCTGCGGGAGTCAGAACAGCGATACCCAAGGCGATTCGTTGAAAGGAACCATCACGATATCCGGCGCCTGGGCCCTGTACCCCATGGCGGTCAAGTGGGCCGAGGAATTCAAGAAAATCCATCCCCACGTCAGGTTCGATATCTCCGCCGGCGGCGCCGGCAAAGGAATGGCCGACGCGCTCTCGGGCGCCGCGGACATCGGCCTCGTCTCGAGGGACGTCTACCCGGCGGAGCGCGAAAAAGGCGCCGTCCCAATCGGCGTCGCCAAAGACGCCGTCATCCCCGTTGCGAACGCGGACAACCCGGTGATCGAGAAGTTGCTCAGGACCGGCATCACCAGGAAGAGGTTTGAGGACATCTGGATCAAGGGCGCGCTGACCGACTGGTCCGAGGTCGTGGCCCCGGCCACAGAGAGCGTACGGCCCGCGACCGCGGCCATCAACGTCTATACGCGGTCCGACGCCTGCGGCGCCGCTGCGACGTGGGCGAAGTTCCTCGGCTACAACCAGGAGGACCTGAACGGCACCGGCGTCTACGGCGATCCCGGCATCGCCGAAGCGGTGCGAAGGGACACGCAGGGAATCGGGTACAACAACATCAACTTCGCCTACGACGCGCACACCAAGAGGCCCGTCAAAGGCCTCGTGATTGTCCCCATAGACCTCGACGAGAACGGCCGCATTGACGAGGGCGAGGACTTCTACCGCACGCGCGACGAAATCGTTCGCGCCATCGTGGACGGCGTCTACCCGTCGCCGCCCGCTCGCCCGCTGTACTTCGTGACCAAGGGCGCGCCGGAAAGCGCCGCCACCGCGCGGTTCGTGCAATGGGTCCTCACCGACGGCCAGCAATACATTGACGAAGCCGGCTACGTGAGCCTTTCCGACGAGACCCTCAAGAACGAGCAAGAAAAGACCCGCACCTGGTAATACCCCATGCGCGCACGACTCCTCAAGGACACGGCCGCCCGACACCTCGGCAGGATCCTGGCCATCCTGCCGGGGCTCGTCCTGGCGCTGATCACCGTCGGGCTCCTGCTGCGGTCCAGGCCGATCCTCGACGTCAAGCCGCTGCCGGACCTGTTGTTCTCGACGTCCTGGCATCCCCTGCGCGGCGAGTTCGGCTTCCTGCCGTTCATCGCCGGCACGCTCTGGGTCACCATCGCGGCCACCGTCCTCGCCGTCCCCCTCTCGGTGCTGGCGGCCATCCATCTGTCGGAATACGCCCACAGAAGGGTCCGCGCCTTGATGCGGCCGCTTGTAGACCTGTTGGCCGGCATCCCCTCGGTCATCTACGGCATCTGGGGCATCCTCATCATCGTGCCGTTCATCAAGAGCTATCTCGCGCCCGCGTTCGGCGCGACCACGACCGGCTACTGCGTCCTTGCCGGCAGCGTCGTCCTGGCCGTGATGGTCTTCCCCATCCTCATCCACGTCACGATCGAGGTGTTCCAAGCCGTCCCGAGCGAGCTCCGCGAAGCCTCCCTCGCGCTCGGCGCCACGCAGTGGCAAACGATCAAGCACGTCGTGCTGCGCAAAGCCCGATCCGGCATCGTTGCCGCCGTGATCCTGGCGACCTCGCGCGTCTTCGGCGAGACAATGGCCGTGCTCATGGTGGTCGGCAACGTGGCGCGCGTGCCCGGGTCCGTCTTCGACCCCGCCTACCCGCTGCCCGCGCTCATTGCCAACAACTACGGCGAGATGATGTCCGTGCCCCTGTACGACTCGGCCCTCCTGCTCGCCGCGCTCGTCTTGCTCGTGTGCGTCGTGGGGTTCAATGCAGTCGCGCAACTGGTCCTGCTCAGACTCGAACGGAAGGCCCTCTAATGACCAGACGAACCCTCGAGGAAACGATCTTCAAGGCGCTGATGAGGCTGGCGACCGTGATCGTCATCGCCGCACTCGCCCTCATCCTGCTCTCCATTCTCATCAAGGGCCTCTCCTCGATGAGCCTGTCCATGATCACCCAAACGCCCAAGGGCGGCTACTACCTCGGCAAGGAAGGCGGCGTGCTCAATGCCATCCTCGGCTCGCTGTGCCTGGCGGGCGGCGCCACCGTGTTCGCCGCGCTGCTCGGGTTCCCCATCGTCCTCTACCTCAATTCCTACGCCGACAAACGGTCGAACCTGGCCACCTTCGCCCGGTTCTCCTTCGACGTGCTCTGGGGCATCCCCTCGATCGTCTACGGCGCCTTCGGCTTCACCCTGATGCTCTTCCTCGGCATGCGAACGTCCCTGCTCGCGGGCATCATTACGGTGGGGTTCCTCGAGCTGCCCATCATGGCGCGGGCCGCCGACGAGATCATGAGAACCATCCCCAGGGAGCTCAAGGAGGCGTCCTATTCCGTCGGCGCAACGCGGTTCGAGACCGGCGCCAAGGTCGCCATCAGGCAGGCGCTGCCCGGCATCCTCACTGCGATGCTGATCGCCTTCGGCCGCGGCATCGGCGACGCCGCCTCGGTCATGTTCACCGCCGGCTTCACCGACCAGCTCCCCACCTCGCTCGGCCGGCCCGTCGCCACGCTGCCGCTCGCCATCTTCTATCAGCTCGGCACCCCCGTGCCCGAGGTGCAGCAGCGCGCGTACGCCTCCGCATTCATACTGACCGTCCTGATCCTCATCATCAGCCTGTCCGCACGGTTCCTCAGCAAACGCTTCAGCAAACACGTTGTCAGATAGGAGACGGGAACAATGACGTTCACGACACATATCAGCGTCCGCGACCTCAGCGTATCGTACGACGGCCACAAGGCCCTGCACGACATCACCGTGGACATCCCCGACAAGAGAATCACGGCCATCATGGGTCCGTCGGGCTGCGGCAAGACCACCCTGCTCAAGTCCTTCAACCGCCTCCTCGACACGACCGACGACGTGACCCTGTCCGGTCAGGTCCTCGTGGACGGCGAGAACATCCTCGACCCACGCGTCGAGGTCACCCACATCCGAAAGAAGATGGGCCTGTTGGCACAGAAACCGTTCCCGCTGCCGATGTCCATCTACGACAACATCGCCTACGGCCCGCGGATTCACGGGATACGCCGAAGGCGCCAGCTCGACCAGATCGTCGAGCAGTGCCTCAGGCAGGCCGGCCTGTGGGACGAAGTCAAGGACCGCCTCAAGGGCCCCGCCTCCAAGCTCTCGCTCGGCCAGCAGCAGCGCCTCTGCCTGGCCCGCGGCCTCGCCGTCGGCCCCGAGATCATTCTGGGCGACGAGCCGACCTCGGCCCTCGATCCCGTGTCCTCCGAGCGGATCGAAAAACTCTTCCTCGAGCTCAAAAAGCAGTACACCGTCATCTTCGTCACCCACACCCTGAGGCAGGCCAGGCGCATCGCCGACTACGTCATCTTCATCTACCTCGGCCGGCTCATCGAGCACGGACCGGCGGCCGAGCTCTTCAACAACCCGAAACGCGCGGAGACCCGCGCCTACATCGAAGGCGGCATCAGTTGAACGCCGAGACCGGCGCCCGGGTGCGTGCAGGCTGGAAAGCGCAGTCGCAGGGGGAAAATGCGGAAGGTCCTGAGGCGCGTGCGGTCCTACTCGACCAGTTCCCGCTGCTTGATGATCCCGAGGATGTCCTCGGCCGTGGCCGCATTGATCAGCGCCGCCCGCGTCTCCGGGTCGCTCAACAGCCGGGCGAGCTTGGCAAGTGCCCGCACGTGCGGCCCCGGATTATTGAGCTCCGCAATCAGCAGGAACACGATCCGGGTGGGCTTGCCGTCCACGGACTCGAAGTCGAGCCCCTCGCGCTTGATGCCCAGCGCCGCCGTCAGGGCGCTGACCGCGCCGCTCTTGGCGTGCGGCACCGCGATGCCGTCCTCGAGCCCGGTGCTCATCGCCCGCTCGCGCTCAAACACGGCATCGAGCACCGCGTTGCGGTCACTCACCCGGCCCGCGCGGTCGAGCACGTCCACGAGTTCTTCGATAGCCGCGTCCTTGGTTTCGGCCGCGAGATTCGGTACTATTGAGTTTGCGTCGAGCAGCTCGTATAGGGCCATCCTCAGGTCCTCAGCACATGTTGCGCCACAGCAGGGCTGCCACGAACATAGACTCTAGGCCGATCCCGAAACAGAGTCAAGCGAATCCTCAACCGCCGAAGATCCGGGAGCCGAACATGAAAGGCGTCGCCAAAGGCGTCGTCCTCGCCGCCGGCAAGGGCGTCCGCATGCGTGAGCTCACCACGCACTTCTCCAAGCCCCTGCTGCCCGTGGCCAACAAGCCCGTCCTCGGCTGGACGCTCGAGGCCCTCCACGCCGCCGGCGTCCGAGACGTGCTGCTTGTCGTCGGCCATCGCCGCGAGCAGGTCCGCCGCGCCATCGGCGACGGCGCCGCCTTCGGCCTGCGTGTCCAATACGTCGAGCAACCCCGCATGCGGGGCACCGGCGAGGCCGCGATGTGCGCGCGAGACTTCACCGGCGACGAGCCCTTCATCCTTGCCTTCGGCGACATCCTCACGCCGCCGCTGAATTTCACTGTGCTCGTGCGCGAGTTCGATCGTCACCGCCCCGACGCCGTCCTCACCACCCGCCGTGTCAACGACCCGTGCGGCGGCGCCGCCGTCTACGTCAAGGACGGTGTGGTCACGCGCATCATCGAGAAGCCGCCGAAAGGCACCTCCACGACGCCGTTCGACAACGCCGGCATCTTCGTGTTTACGCCCGTCATCTACGAGCTGCTCGAGCGCGTCGGCGTCTCGCCCCGAGGCGAGTACGAGCTCACCGACGCGCTGCACACGCTCGCCCAGAAACGCGCCGCCCTGCGCGCCGTCGAGCTTACCGACTTCTGGTCCAACATCACCTCGCCCGAGGAACTGCTTCGCGCCAACCGCCGCATGCTCGCCCACCTGCGAGCGATGGGCCGCCTCCCCGACGTCATCGGGCTTCATCACCTGGCCGTCGCCGACGACACTGCGGCCTGGGGAGACTGTGTCACGGGTGAGAACGTATCCCTCGGTCCCGGCAGCGCAGTGGGTGACAACGCGGCCCTCACGTGGGCCGTGCTCTGCGAGGGGGCCTCGGTCGGCAGCCGCGCGATCGTCGAGTACGCCTTCCTCCTGCCCGGCGCCATCGTGCCCGACGGCGCTGCCGTCACCGGTTCACCGGAAGAGATCAAGATTGTGCCGCGCGCGGCCCGTTAGCGACCGGAATTCCGGGGCCGGCCCCGCTGACCTGGCGGCCCCTTCCGCTCGGAAGACGGGCGCCTGCCCTCAGGCGCCGGACTTGGCCGGGGAGGCGGGCGGCGCTCCTTCCCAGCGGAGGCGACAGGGGGCTTGACGAGCGCCTCGGTCGCCGACTCCTCCTCCTCTTCCTCCGCGATCCCCTCGTAGGTCTCGTAGATCTTCTGAAGGAATATGGAGTTGCGCTCCGAATTGATCGCCGTGGTGTAGAGCACGCGCAGCAGGTGGACCATCAGGCCGAACTGCAGGATCACCACCAGCAGAAGCGGGATCACCGACTCGAACGCGAGCCCCCTGGAAATGTACAGCTCGCCGTCCACCGTCTCGATCCGGACCTTTTCCGACGCCCGCCAGAAGCAGTACACCACCACGAGCCCGGTCACTGCGATGTCGAGCAGGATGAAATCCTGGATCCGCCGGAAGACCGTGTCCGTATTCGTCAGCCCGCGCTGGCGATGCCGTGCCTGCTCCTTGATGACCCGGAGCTTGTTGCACCGTACGCAGTAGGCGCTCTCTTCGTTATTGAACTCGCCGCATTCGCACTGCCACACGACCGGGCCTTTCCGCTTCAGGAAACCTGCGTCCGCATACTACGGTCGCCCCTTCGGGCCCGTCAACCCTTTTGCCGGCGGGCTGTCGCAGGCTTGCCGAAGGAAACCGCGCCCTGCGTAGCCTTGGCGAAGGAGGGCACGCGCTCCGTAGCCTTGCCGAAGGAAACCGCGCCCTGCGTAGCCTTGGCGAAGGAGGGCACGCCCTCCGTAGCCTTGGCGAAGGAGGGCACGCGCTCCGTAGCCTTGGCGAAGGAGGGTTGCGCTTGGCCCCGGCACGTAGTAATTAGGATAGCGTAGGTCGTCGCCAGGAGTATCCTCCCATGACCGTACGCGACATCGTTCCCGCTTCAGGCCGGATCGAGGGTCGCGGCGCACCCGACGTCCATCTCGAGCGGCGGCACGTCTCGCCTGGCACGAAAACACAGACAAAGGAGGCCCGATACAAATGAGAGCGTTCCGTTACCTTATCCTTCTCAGCGCCCTTGGCGCCCTGTGCGCCGCCTTCCTCTGGCAGGCCATCACCACCAACAGCGCCGCCCAGGTGGCAGAGCCCGACGAGTCTGCCGCCAAGCCGGCGGGCATCGCCCAGATCTGGGTCGAGGCTGCCTTCATCCAGATCGACACGGAGGACCTCGACAACATCCGGGCCAGCGCCGACACAACCCTCAACGCCCTGTCCGGCAGCGTCATCCTCGATGCCAAGGCCAAGGCCAAGCTCCTCGTCCGGCTCAAACAGCGTGAGTCCTTCGAGGTCCTCGGCTCCGCCTCCCTCGTCACCGTCAGCGAACAGCAGGCCCTCATGCAGATGGTCGAGGAAGTCCGCTACCCCGCCGAGTACGGCACCGGCGCCACGCCAAAAACCGACGACAAGGATTGGCCCAGCCTCCTCTTCGGCTCAGTCCTCGTCCCCACTAAGTTCGAGGAGCGCAACGTCGGCATCCGTCTCAACGTGACCCCCACCATCTCTCCCCACGACCCGAAGGTCATCACCCTCGTTCTCCTGCCCGAAGTGTCTTTCCCGGCCGGCTACGTCAACTTCGGCTCGAAGACCCTCACCCAGCCCGTGTTCACCTCCTGGGACCTCGTGACGACCGTGCATCTCCGCGACGGCTCGACCCTCGTCCTTACGGGCGTGCCGACGAAAAGCTTCGAGGAGTCCCTCGTCCTGGGCCCGCAGCTCGACCGGAAACCAAGAGGCGCGAAGTCCTCCGTGCTGCTCATCTCCGCGAAGATCATCCACGAGGGCCCCGCGAAATGACCCACCGACGCCCATACACGGTTGCCCCGCGCGCCCTGCTCGCGGCCGTGGCGTGTCTAGCCCTAATCTTTCTCCTGCCCGCCGGTGCCACCGAATCCGAGACCACGACGTTCACCGTCGCCGTGTCGTTCGTCGAGACCACGCCCGACGCCCTCGCCCACGCCGAAGCCACACTTGGCTTCTCCCTCGATCCGACGCAGGGCCGCTGCATCCTTTCGGGCGACGAACACGCCGCGCTTCTGCGCGCCGTCACCGGCAAGGACCGCGGCCGGGTCGTCGGCAACGGCTCCGTCTCCTTCCTGCCCGGTGGCAGCGATAAGCTCAACGCCGTGGAAACTGTCCGCGTCCCCCAGCGCTACGAGGCACGCACCGACCCCGCCGACCCCTCGTCAGCGCCCCGCATCGTCCCCATCGAGTTCACCGAGCGCGACGTGGGTCTCCGCATCGAGGTGAAAGACACCGGCAACCCGTCCCCCGACCTCCTGCGGATGGGCGTGATTCTGGAAGCGAGCAGAATAGTGGACTGGCACTCGTTCGCCCCCGGCACCACCGAGCCGCTCATAAAAACCTGGAGCCTCACCGCCACGCTCGTCGTGCCTGTCGAAAAAACCCTCATCCTCGTCAACCGCCCCCACGAACCCTTCGACTCCAGCGCCCTCTCCCCCGCCGCCAAACCCACCCCGCCAACCGTCACCCTCCTCCTCATCCAGGCCAAAGGAGCAGCGCTCTCAGCGAAATAGACATTCCCCCATCCTTCTCATTTACCCCCTTGACGCATCCGCGAATCGGAGTAAATACTTAATGAGACCGGACATCGCGTACCAGACCGCTTCCGGGAAGAAGTCATGCGATCCGTCCGAGACACGTTCGCCGCCTTTGCTTTCCTGGCCCTTGGCCTCGCCATCGCCGCCGCCACATGGCAGTTCGTAACCGCCCGCACCTTCGGCCAGAGCTCTGAGCGGTGGCTAAGAGCCAGACGGGAGCTACTGAGAAGAGACTTCGAAGGCGACGAACTGTCTCAGCAGGAAAAAGACCGCCTGGAACACGGGTGGCGCGTTGGCGCCGACAGCCACGACATCGGCCTGCGCCGGATCTGGGTCAAGTTCACCCTTGTCGCGCTCGATGCCAACGACGCCGGAGCAGTCACCCTGGCGAGCGGCAGGACCGTTCCCCTTCTGGACGGCAACGCCGAGCTTACGCCCGCTGAGGCGCTCGAGCTGTACTCGCAGCTCAAAGAGCGCAAGAGCTTCGAGGTCGTCGGCAGCGCCTCGGCCGTGACGGTCGAATACATGGACGCCCTCTTCCTGTTCGTCGAGGATATCCGCTATGTCACCAAAGCGACCGGCCAAGGCCCCCCCGGCGCCTACGCCGAAAGAGAGACCGGCGTGAAGCTGTGGGTGTGCGCCGCGGTGAGCGATGACGGCGCGCACATCGTCTTCAAGAAGCTTGAGCCGGAGGCCGCCCTGCCCGCCGGATGGACGAAGACGCGGGAAACCTCATTCGGCAAGGCGCTCATAGCAGGCTGGTCAACGGAAACGCCGCTCACTATCGCCGACGGCGGTTGCGTCGTCTTGACCGGCATGGATCCGGAGGTCCCGGACAACGACAGCCCCGCTGCGCGCCGCTTCAAGGGCCGAAAGGGCGTCCTGTTCCTCGCCGCCAAGACGCTCCCCACAATCGAACGAAAAACGCGCGCACCCTCGCGCGAAGAACCGGACCGGGAGAGACCCGATGAAGAGGATCAAACTGATTTCTAGCGCATTGGCCCTGATGCTGGCCGGATCGGTCGGCGGCATCATGGCCTGGAACCTCGTCACCGCCACCGGGCGGGCCCAGGACGCGGACGACGTGTTCGGCGAGGGCTTCGACGACTTCGGCGGGTTCGGAGGCCAAGAGAACGAGCCCGAAGAACCGTGCCAGGTGTGGTGCGAGGTGATGTTCATCCAGATTGACACCGCCGACCTCGACGAAATCATGGCTCGCGACGGCGCCCTCATCACCTCGACAGGCGAAAAGGCCATCCTCACCGCACAAGAGAAGTCCGAGCTCTTGCGCCTGCTCAAACAAAGGCAGAGCTTCGAGTTCATCGGCACCGCCTCCGTCATCAGCGTGAGCGGCCAGCAGGCCCTCGTCCAGATGGTCGAAGAGATACGCTATCCGACGGAGTATGACGCAGTACCGCTGGAGGAAACCGTGCCTCAAGACGAGGACGTTGTTCTGTATGGCTACGGTGGCCCGCCCGGGATGTTTGACGAGCGGGAAGCGGGCACGCGCCTCAACGTCACGCCTACGGTCTCGAGCAAAGAGGACCTCATAACCCTTGTCATTCTCCCCGAGGCGTCTCGCCTGGTCGGATGGCGCAACGTCGGCGGCATGGGCGAAGACCAACCGACCTTCCTCGCGTGGAACGTCGTAACAACCATCTACTTACGCGACGCCACCACCTGTGTAATGACCGGCGCCCTGACGAATCCTTTTGGCGAATCGGCCGCCATGAATCCAGGCAAACCACCCGACAAGATGGGCAAGAAGTCCGCCATCACCCTCGTGTCGGCCAGGATACTCGGCCTGCCCGCAAACCGCGCCGAGGAGGACGCCGAATGAAACGCGCCGAATCAATATTCATCGCGCTTGGCCTCCTGCTCCTCACCTCCTTCGGTGGCGTCCTGATTTCGAGCCTGATCGTCGCCGGCACGAGCGCACAGGACGATTCCGAGACGGAGGAATTCGGCGAAGGCGGCTTTCCCGATGAGTTCGGCGGCGGATTCGAAGGGGAATCCGGCCGCTTCGGCGATGGATTCGGCACCTTCACCTTAGGGCCGAGCGAGCCCCAGCAGGTCTGGTGCGAGGCCATCTACACCCAGATCGACACCGCGGAGCTGGATGACATCCGAATCGGGGGCGAGCCCTTCGTGACGCCCGTCAGCGAGAGGACGCTGCTGACGCCCGTTGAGAAACTCGAACTGCTGCACGAACTGAAACTCAGATCCAGCTTCGAGATCATCGGGGCCGCGTCCGTGGTTTCCATCGACGGCCAGTGCCAGCTCGTGCAGATGGTCGAGGAAATACGCTACCCGTACACGCACGACGGCGCGCTCGTCTCCAACGGGGCATCCGGGAGGCCCCACTACCTGGCGGACGACTTCGAATGCCGCGACACCGGGATACGGCTCAACTGGACGACCAATTGCGAACCCGGCCACGACGTCATCGGCATGCTCGTGTTGTTCGAGGCGTCTCGGCTCGCCGGATGGCTCGACATGGGAAGCGGCATCGCCGACCAGCCACTCATGCTCTCCTGGAACGAGATGACGGATCTGTACATCCGTGACGGCATGACGCTCGTGATGACCGGCATCCCCCTGACGGGATTTGGCCGGTCGCTCGCTCTGGATACAGACCAGATTCCCGAAAGCATGGGCTCCAAAACGGCCGTGATCCTCATATCGGCAAGAATCCTGGCCCTCTCGGACGCCGGCCACAAAGCAGAAGAGGGAATCGAGGAATGAAGCACGCCCGGACACTCGTGGTCTCGTGTCTTGTCCTCGTTCTGCTCGGGGCCATATTCCTCGGTGCCTCTCGCGCCTGGGGCAGGCGCAATCGAAAGCGCGAGCCACAGCTTGTCGTGCGCTTCATCGAAACGGACGAACAAGGTCTGGGGGCAATCGAGAAGTCACTCGGGTTCTCGCTGGACCCCCAGGTCGGCCGATGCGTGCTCACAAGCTGGGAGATGGTCGAGATCACGCGCCTGTTGCGCGGCGCCGACTTTGAGGTCATCGGCCACGCAGCGGTCCCGATTGACACCAAAGAAAGACGCGCCATTCGATCCGACCGGCAGCTCAGGTACGCCGTGGACTTCGAGAGAGCAAAACCTGCTGGAGATGACCAAGGCGCAACGGCCTATCAGGCTACAGAGCACGATACGCGACAGCTCGGGTTCAGCGGGGACGTAGCCTTCGGCAAGCTCTGGGAAAGCGGACGCCAGGAAGTCGAGGTCGTCCTGGGTGTCACCGAGCTTTCTGGTTGGAAGACCTTCGGCCACGAAAACCTCCGCCAGCCCGTGTTCAAGACATGGAGCGTCAATACAAGACTGCTCCTCGATTTCGATGAAACGGCAGCCATGGTGAGTCGCCCGTACCGTGCCTTCGAAGAATCCGGCGTGTTTTCAGAAGGCAAGCCGGCCCGCCAAGCAGTCTTTCTTATCCTTGTCTCTCTTGGCTACGTACACTGACGGCTCCCTCCCCCGCTCGGTGAGCCCTATTCACATCCCCCACGCGCGCCGCCGTGTGAAGCTCTCCCTGCAACTTTCGTGACCACAAAACATTACGAAATCGCCGACGGGCGCTTCTGTACATTTTTGGACT
>Ga0180432_10006854_pt1 | contig 14674 bp, 16 predicted proteins | sample SS_ome_10_FD_132414 | JGI IMG/M metagenome (GOLD analysis project Ga0180432, IMG submission 132414) | Hypersaline lake sediment archaeal communities from the Salton Sea, California, USA - SS_1_MS_2 metaG | ecosystem: Environmental > Aquatic > Non-marine Saline and Alkaline > Hypersaline >... | reverse complement strand
CGCCGACGATGTAAGCCTCATCTACGAGGAGGCGGGGATAAACCCAATCGCGTTTGCCAAGACGAAGGCGAAAGAGCTGGGGATAACCCTCGACATCCCGGAGGAGGTAGAGCTCTCCAGCCTCGGGGGGGAGAGCTTCGAGGAGATAATCACCGGCTACGGCCTCTGCGAGGCGGCCGAAGAAGCGGTGGGCCGCTACGGCATGGAGCTAAAAAATTCCACCGTCTCCCTGCAGGGCTTCGGGACGGTGGGAAGCATCTCCGCCAGAAACCTCGCGCGGCGGGGGGCGAGGGTGATCGCCGTTACCGACATCGAGGGGACTATACAAAACAAAGACGGCCTCGACGTGGAGAAGCTGATCGAGGCTACGGACGACGCCGGCACCATCGACAGGAAGAAGCTCGACTTCAAGTTTGATATCGGCGGCGGCGACGGGTGGCTCACGGCGGGCGCGGACATCATCGTCCCGGCCGCGGTGGCAGGAGCCATAAACGAGAAGAACGTCAAGAAGGTGGACGCCAAATTAATACTGGAGGGGGCGAACATCCCGATAACGGAGGGCGCCCAGAAAGCTTTAACCAAAAGAGACATTCCCATAATCCCCGACTTCATCGCCAACGCCGGGGCGGCGGCGGGCTTCGGCCTTATCCTCACCGGCGAGTGTAAGATCGAGGAGGTCTTCGGCGAGTTCAGCAAAAGGATCAGGAGCGGTGTGGGCCACTGCATCGAACAGAGCAAAAAGTCCGGCATCACGACGAGGCAGGCGGCGATAAACCTGGCGCTGAAGAACCTGGGTGGGGCGTAGGGTGGAGTGAATTTCATAAAATGATTGAGGGGGGCCAGAATACATCCGTAATTTCTTGACAGCCCCCTATTGCGATGGAAAGAGTAAAGGTCTTTATTAAAGCTTTTTAGCCAATCAAATTCTTAAAACTCTTATAAGTTTATCTTACAAAATCGGGGTTTTTTGAAATAACGATAGAGGGCGATTGCCTCCCTTGTCCTCTACATCAGCTCATCGTACGTCTTCGCCTGGGTATGTCATCCCGGAAGCTCTATCACCTCGGAGATTATATAACCCTTTTCGACCTTGACTCAACGACCACCCCCCTCCAAAAATCACGGGCACGTCGTCACGGGGCTGGGACACTGCCCCTCCGGGGAGAGCCAGCCCTCCACCTTGTTGTACCTGATCTTCACCCAACCTCCCCTGCATCCGAGCAGCGGGACAGTGGCCTCTGCGGGGATTTCCGTTATCGTCCTGGAATTGTAGTCCGGCCTCTCCCTTAACTGGGCAACGTATTCGGAGTCGCTGTAGTCGTCATCTCTCGTTGATGTGGCTATCAGCGGCGCGTAGACCCAGCCGTTTATCTTCTTCAATACCTCTTGACCGTTGAAGATCGACACCTCGCTGATCTTAAGCCAATTGCCGACCGATCCGACGATGGTTACCACGGCGTATGAACCGGTTTTCGGCGATGGGAGCCTGTCGACTATGGCGTATCCGCTCCCCGGCCCCACCCTCACGTTTAGGCCATTCGGGTCGGGATCGTTCATGTAGCCGTACACCAGTGTGCAGGGGGTTACGTTGTCCTGCGCCGAGGCGACGTTTGCCCCGAGTATGGGGACGACGTCCGGCACGGAGTTGTATTCACCGTAATATGGATGGCTGTTGAAAATGCCCAGCAGGAGGAGAAGCGCGGCCATCACGATGGGAATCCATCTGGTGAATTTTTTCATCGACATTTTTATACCTCCTTTTCTATCTATTTTGTCAAAGACTTTTTGCAAAAGGTAGACTTACTATTTTTATGTATTTGAAGACCCCTCAAGAGAACGGGACTCGATCTTCGCCAGGACTTCCTCGTACTTCTCCTTTGTCAGCGAGTAGCGATAGAAAAAGTAGAGCCCGGCAAAGGCCAGCAGGGCGGAAATTGGCCCCATCATCAGCTTGATCCCCTTCATTGGTTCACCGTATGAAGGGAAGCCCGGAGAATATTCTATAAATTTAAAAAGGAAAGCTATCAAATACTTGATAAACAAAACATTAAACGCAGCGACAAGGCTCCATATCCCATAGTATAAACCATCCCTGCGGACACCGCTAATCATACAGTCGTATTCCACCGTATCGGGAAGCATCGAAAAGGTAAAAACCATGACAGATGAATACCCAAGGCCCAACAAGGACATGCATCCAAATATCCCATAAATACCCAATATATCCGCAAAGTAAAACAGGACCAGAGAGATTCCATAAATCGATATCCCCACAATGCAGACGCCACGCTTTCCTATCTTTTTGGATATGAAATACCATGCGAACATCCCTAAAAATAGAGTGCCAAAAAAAACAAAGGGAGCGTATTTATTTAGCGCTTCAACATCATCAAAAACCCTTGAAAAAAATGGCAAGTAGTTATTAAAAATTAGATACCCACAACTTACCAAGAAAAATCCTACAATCAGGTTAAAAAAGGGTTTGTTCTCTTTGAGACTCTTCAACGTGGAGATAAAATTTTCCCTTTCCCCCCATTCCCTATACAGAGGCTCCTTTGTAGTTCTGAAAGATATATAGGCGGGGATTACAATCAGTAAAGCTACTGAAAAAAATCCTCCCAAATAAATAATCGAACTTTTTAAATCGACTTTTGAGACAAAATCTGAACCGTGTTTCAGTACTAAATGCAAATATACGAAAGCAATCAATACTTCAACTAAACTGAATGGAATCTGATAGAAAAAGATGAGTGTCCTCTCGTGGTAGTCCTTCGCGAGAGACGGGAGCAACGCCTTATAGGGAATCTCAACACAGACCATAAAAATATTAAACATCAACAGAATCGAGGCCGCCCAGACCGTCGCCGCGGTCCTCCCGGAGAAATCGGGGTGAACGAAGAGAAGAAAGAAGGTTACGGCAAGGGGCACGGATCCAAAAAGAAACAAGGGCCGCTTCCTCCCCCACCTGGTGTCAAGCCTGTCGGAGTAAAACCCGACAAAGGGTGCGACAACCGCGCTTGTGATTTTTGCCACTAAAAAAAGTGTACCTATTAAACCCGGCGGTAACTTCATGATTTCACTCATGTGGTAAATAAGGTAGGAGTTTACAGCTACTGAAGGAATAGCTCTTATTAGAACGCCCGCGCTGTAGCCGAATCTCTCCTTTTGAGACATCTGGCCCTTCGATTTCATATCTTCACCTTTTTAAAAAATTACATCTCCTTATGGAAAGGATCGTTATAACACCCCAACAATATCGCCATGAATTGAAGCCAACTTATGAAATTATTTAAACAACACTCCCTTCCTGTAAAGCTCCGAAACCTCCACCTCCGAATAGCCGAGTAGCTCCGTCATGACCGCCTCGTTGTGCTCCCCCAGCGCCGGCGACCTCTCAAAGCTAGTGTCGTCATCGACCCCGCCTATTTTTACCGGGTTCCCTGCGATGGCAAAGCCCCCCTCCCCCTCGACCGGCACCAGCATGTTCCTCGCCCTTATCTGGGGGTAGTCGAAGAGGTCGGAGATGTCGTTGACTTTGGCGCAGGGGATTCCCGCCCCGTTCAATTTCTCGAGCCAATAGTCCGTTGTGTTGACGGAGAGGGCGGAGTTTATTAGCTCGGTAAGCTCCGACACGTTTTTGGTCCTTAACTCGTTCGTCGAAAACCTCCCGTCCTCCACCAACTCCGGCGTATCGATCACGTCGCAGAAGGTCTCGAAGAGCTTGTCGTTTCCCACGGCGATGATAATCTCCGAATCCCCGGTCTTATAGCCGCCGAAGGGGGTGATCGACGGGTGCCTTTTTCCCATCGGGGCCGGTATCTCCCCTTCCGTCTGGTATCTCGCAATCGCGTTTTCGAGGACGGCGACGGTGCCGTCGAGCATGGCGACGTCCACCCTCGCCCCGGCGTCGGTACTGCTCCTCCGATAGAGAGATGTCAGGATGCCTATTGCAGCAAACATCCCGGCGAAGATATCCGCGACCGAAGTCCCCACCCTGACGGTCTCTCCCCCCTCCGTTCCCGTAATCGAGATTATCCCGGAGAGGGCCTGCACGATCATGTCGTAGGCGCACTTGTCGGAGTCGGGGCCGGTGTGGCCGAACCCGCTGACGCTGGCGTAGACGATCTCCGGATTGATCTTTAAAATGTCTTTTTCCGAAAAGCCAAGTCCCGCGAGCGTCCCGGGGCGGTAATTCTCCACGAGAACGTCAGATCTCTCTATCAATCTTTTAAGGATGGCCCTCCCCTCCTCCGCCTTTAGATCGACCGAGATCGACCTCTTGCCGGCGTTGAGACTCATAAAGTAGGCGGACCTCTTCCGGTCGTCGTCCCTGAAGGGGCCGATCTGCCTTGCATCGTCCCCAACGGCCGGGCGCTCCAACTTGATTACCTCCGCCCCGAGGTTTTTCAAGATCATCGTGCAGTAGGGCCCCGCGAGTATCCGGGTGAGATCGACCACCCTGATGTCTTTAAGCGGTTTCTCCAAGACTGTCTCCCCTCAATTTGTTTAACGCCCATTCTATCAAATATTCGATATTAAAAACAAGATGTAAAGATTCTAACTTATTTTGAATTTATTTGACAAGACACTAAATCTGTGGAATATTGAAATCTGTAAAGAGGTATTCATACATTTTGGAGGCCAAAACATGGGCGATAAGGTCAAGATATACGGAAAGGGTGGATGACCCTACACCGACAAGGCCAGGTCGGTCTACGGTGACGGGGCTGAATACTACGACGTTAAGAGCGACGGGGCAAAGCTTGACGAAATGCTCGTTCACAGCAAGGGGGTCAGGCAGGTTCCCGTAATCGTGGAGGGGGGAAAGGTCAAGATCGGCTACGGCGGGACTTGAGGCGTTTAAGGGCGCGCCGTGGGTGTGCTTAACCATCTTCATCAGGAGTTATGCCATTTTTAAAAGATCAATTATTGAGAGATGCCAAAGCTGTCGGCAATGAGCCGGGTAATCTTGAGATTTGAATCGAGATGGCATAAAAGTTGTCTTCTATTCATCGCTTCGACCTACTTGGTCACGTGAATTTGTATTAAAAAGTCTGGTTTTTTTTGCCAGCGATAACAACATATTCAAACGGGAGGATTCTTTATAAATTTTTATTATACAATAGTAAAGGGAGGATTTAAACAATGAATTTATCCAGACTATTTATTCTGGCCATTCTGGCCGTCCTGTTAATGCTTGCCTCGGGCTGCGCAATCGGGGCGACCGTGGTCAAGGTAGAGCATGAACCCTTGAAGAAGACATCCGTCAAAAGGGAGGGGAAGGTCGCCGTCACAACCTTCGCCGACAAGAGGGAGGAGGGCCACCGGGAGCACATTGGAAACAAGAGAAACACCTACGGTATGGTATTAGGCTGGGTGGACAGCGATGGCGAGATCGAGGAGATAATAACCGGCTATTTCGCAGATGTTTTAAAAAAGACAGGATACGAGGTTTCAACGGTCACCACACTTCCGGAAGACGCTTCATCAAAATATGACGTAATTATTGAAGGTGAAGTATTAGATTTTTGGCTGGATATCTATATGGCGGTCTGGCAGGATCTGACAATAAGAATCAGGGTTCTGGACAGCGCAACGTTAAAGATCCTATGGCAAAAGGATTTTTCAAGTGAGGAAACAAACGTTAGTTGGTTTGAACTTAAATCAGATTATGAAACAGTTATCAGAGAGGCGCTCACGAAGGCGCTGAACATGGCCGTGGATGAATTCTCGTCGGAGGAGTTTTACAATATAATCAAGAGGGAAGCGGACGGCATGGAATGACCGATCTTTTTCCAGGCTCCCCCCTCCCTATAACTATAACTATAACTATAATACTATAACAGTCTCTCGGCCCCCCCGTATCAAATCGCCGACTCGAAGGCGTTCTTGATTACGGTTATTTTTGGCCTGAACCGGCTCATATCGACCGCCACCACGTCGAAACGAACGGTCATTTGGTGGAGACCTTTTTCCGTGATGTATTGAAGGGCGGCCTCCGAGATCTTCTTGATCTTTCTTGAATCGACAGCCTCAAGGGCCCCTGTAAGGCCCCCCCTGCTCCTCGTCTTTACCTCGACGAATACGACCGTGTCCCCCTCCATCGCCACGATGTCGATCTCGCCCTCACCGGTCCTGTAGTTGGTCTCGAGGATCCTGTATCCCAGCTTTTCGAGTCTTTTTCTCGCGAGCCGCTCCCCCTCCCTCCCTCTCAAGACCTTATACAACGACCACCTCCCTCACCCCGGAAAACGTCTTCCTGTGGATAGGGGTCGGACCGTGCTCCAGGAGCATCTCCTTATGCTCCCTCGTGCCGTACCCCTTGTTCCTTATGAAGTTGTACTCCGGGTACTCACCGTGGTAATCGATCATGATTTTATCCCTTGTAACCTTGGCCAGAACGGACGCCGCCGCGATGTGAGCGGACAGCGTATCGCCCTTGACGATGGGCCTCTGCTCCGTCTTGACCGGGACCTCGTTTCTGCCATCGACGATCATCAGGTCGAACTCGTCCTTTATCTTCAAAACCGCCTCCCTCATAGCGAGCAGGGTGGCGTTAAGAACATTGATCTCGTCGACCTTCCCAGGACCCGCTTGACCCGTCGCCCATGCCAGGGCTGCCTTCGTTATCTCGTCGTAGAGCTGAAAGCGCCTCTTTTCGGTTAGCATTTTGGAGTCGCGAAGGCCCTCGATCCTTACCCCCCTGGGGAGGACCACAGCCGCGGCCACCACGGGCCCCGCCAGCGGCCCCCGGCCCGCCTCGTCAACGCCGCATATGAGATTTACGTTGTTGGAATAGAGATGTTCGTCGAATTTAAAGAGCATCTTTTTTCAGCTGTCTGAATTATCTTATTTACGTTTTTTTAGAATTGCCTAAAACAATCCATATAAAGCCGATGCCTTTTTCAAAAATACGGATGAAGGATGAGAAAATCTCGGGCAGGCCGCCTACTTGATCTGAAAGGAGCGGTCCGCTCCCTGGGCCGCCGCCTTCTTAGAGGTCAAGAGGATCACCTGCGCCTTTGATGACAGCTCCTTCAGGATGGAGGTCACGGCGGCTATCCTCTGGTCGTCAAAGAGAATGAACGGATCGTCCATGATTATCGGGATGGACCTTCTCTTGAGGATGGAATCGATCAGGGCGAGCTTCAGGGCGAAATAGACGGTGTCCTTTGTGGCAAGGGACATGCTTTCCATTCCCACCCTCATCAGGTTGTCCGACTTGAAAAACTTGATTACACCATCTCTGCTGAAGGTCGCCCTGGCGTAATTCTTGTTTGTCAAGACCTGTATGTACTTGTCAAAGATCTTCTGCAGCTCGCTCAGGGGCTCCATCTGTCCCTTCTGAACCAGCTCCGTTGCGATGGCGAGCGATCTGGCAAAGTGATCGTCCGGGAAGCGGGACGGCTTCCTTCCCCCACCGCCTCCCGACTTTGACGAACCCGCCTTTCCCTCATCGTATCGATCGAACCTCACACCCCTCTTTGCCAGATATTTCTCTATTTTCCCTATCTCGGTCTTCATCTCCTGGGGCGTAAAGCCCAATCCATGCATACCCTCAAGCTTCTGCTGAAGCTCGTCCACCCTGCCCTTTACCGCATTTTCCTCTTCTATCAACTTATCGTAGCCCCTCTCCTCCTTCATCTGGACCAGCTTCTTTCCCATGGTATCCCTCTTTAACTCCGACTCCTTATAGCTCTTGACTTTGGTCCTGAGAGCCTCGATGTTATCGGCACCGAGAGACTTCATTAGCTCCCTCATCTCCCGTATCTCCGTATTGTGTCGGGCGGTGACCTGTTTTATCTCGTCGTCCGATTCGTTTACGACGGATCTAAGCTTGTTTTGGTAGCTGAAGGCGCTGATGAACTGCCAGAGGGTCCAGCCGGCCATGCCGAGGCCCACGAGCATAATCAACACCGCCAGCTTGGAGATACTTTCGATTGTACTGTTGGAGATGAACCTCCCAAGGATATTTTGGGCCACGGGTAGCTTGAGGACGATGCCCAGAACGGCAATCCCGATCCCCGGGAAGAAGAGCTTGTGCTCCGTTATAGAGGGCAATTTGGCATTTATAAGCTCCGCTTCGGCCTGCCCCTTTTTGCTCTTCAGCTCGTTTATCGTATGTTCGAGGCGCCTCTCCGACTCCGTATATCTGTCAACCCTGCTTATTACGCCCTCGACCTCCCCAAAGGCCTTGAACCTGTTGATAAAGTCGCTGGTCTCCTCTATCTCCTTCTCCAGCTGTCGAATATCCTTGATCTGCGACTGTATTTCGTAGAGGTTGGACTGCTCCTGGTCAAAGGCGGTCTCTATCTCCAACATCTCCTCGGCCCTGGCCATCTCCCCCTTCAAGGTTTCGAGTCTCTCCTTCAAGGCGGTTGGATCCTGGCCTTCAAAATCGAGGTCGTCCTCCGAAGTGGATTGTGACTTTACGGGCTTGGGGGCGGCCCCCATGTATCCAAGGGGGCTTGTGGAAGGGAGGTTCGCCGCATCGGAAAAGAAGGCGCCGGAATATATCTCCTCGTCGGCGATCTTCAACGTGTTTGTGATGAACTCCGATATCTCCCGCTCGTCCTTCGTGATAAGGGCAAAGACCTTCTTGTCCTTGATGTACCTGCTCAAGTTCGACAGCTTCTGGGAGAAATCCCTGACGAGCCTGTATATCTCGTTCCCCTCGGAGATGGTGAGATAACAACGGGAAGCCCCCTCGAGCTGCCAGTTGATGAAATCGGGCACATTCGAGTAGACGTCCGGAAACAGGACCGCCATGATGGCCCTTGCGAATGTGCTCTTTCCGCTCTCGTTGAGGCCGTAGATAACGTTGTACCCTTTGTGGAACGTGAATTTTACGGGCTTGGAAAATTTCCCGACGCCGGAAACCACGAGATCCATGATGATCACGGAGACGCCCTCCACCTACTGGAATATCTTCAAGCGGATCAGAACTTCCTGAGCTCCTTAATCCTCGCCGCTTTACCCCTTCTCTTCCTCAAGTAGTAAAGTCTCGCTCTCCTCACCCTGCCGCGCTGAACTATCTCTATCTTGTCAATCAGGGGGGAATGAAGGGGAAATATCCTCTCAACGCCGACGCCGTAAGATATCTTCCTTACCGTAAAACTGGCGCGGCTGTTGCCCTTTCTCTTCCTTATCACCGTCCCCTCGAAGACCTGTATCCTCTCCTTCTCACCCTCCTTGATTTTCACATGGACCTTGACCGTATCCCCCGCCTTGAAGGACGGAAGGTCGGCACGCATCTGCTCTTTTTCCAGCATTTCTATCTGCAACATCGATAACTCCCCTATTGCTCTGTTCTACCTCTAATCCTGTCGAGAATAATAGCGGCCGCCGAGCGGACGGAGAGGTGATTATACTCACCAACTCCCCTTATCGGCTCCACCACGTATTTACACATTTCCTTTATCGGCTCGGTCATCCCCCAGCCCGTACCGAAAAGTATCAGATATGGACTGCCGTCCCTTTTAAGCCTTTCGCTCAACTCACCGGGCGTGAGAGATTCCCCATCGTGACCCGCCCAAGTCCCCACAATTACCGGCTCCGCCCCCGTGATCCTGGTTATCTCTCCGACGGCCGAATCGAGGTCGTCCACAACCTCGATATTTTTGAGAGCCTCGCCCCTTAGGGGATTGTAGGACCTCCCGCCCCCCTCACACCAATATTCCACGATCCTCTCAACGAGCCTCTTCTGGGTCTGCATCGGATTTATTATAAAAAATCTCGACACCCCGTAGGTTCTGGAGGCCCTGGCTATATCGTGTATATCGAGGTTCGTAACCGATGTGGCCACCACCCTTCCGTTCTTGTTCAGCACCGGGTAGTGAACGAGTCCTACAAATACCTCTCCCAAATCCGCGTCCCTCCCTATGCCCGGCAGTCGCCCCTACCAGCATTCCCCCTCATCAATTCCCCCCCCATCCATCCCCCCATTCGGCACCCCCCTAGCTTTCCTTGGGCGACCTTCCCCCGGTGACCTCCTCTATGATCTGCCTCTCCTTTTCGCTCAGCTCTTTGCCCTCAATAATATCCGGCCTCCTTAGGAGCGTCCTCTTGATCGACTGAACGAGCCGCCACTCGGCGATCTTCTCATGGTCGCCGGACAGCAGTATCTCCGGCACCTCCATTCCGAGGTACTTTCTCGGCCTGGTGTACTGGGGATACTTGAGGAGCGAGTTGGAGAAGCTGTCTTCTTCCACCGATTCCCGCTTCCCGACGACCCCCTCGATCAACCTCGCCACGGCCTCTATAACAACGAGGGCCGCAACCTCTCCCCCCGAAAGTATATAGTCCCCGATCGATATTTCGTCGTCCACGAGCCCTTCCGACACCCTCTCGTCGACCCCCTCGTATCGGCCGCAGATGAGGACGAATCTCCCGATTTTTTTGAGGCTTTTGGCCTCCCGATCGGAAAACCTTCTCCCCTGGGGCGTCAGGAGGATTATCCTCGGCTTATCTTCCCTCGCCTGGATGTGCCTTACCGCTTTGAAAATCGGCTCCGGCTTCATTACCATCCCCGCCCCGCCGCCAAAAGGCGCGTCGTCCGCCGTCTTGTGGCGGTCCGTCGTGAACCCTCTCAGATCGATCGGGTTTACCGATATCAGTCCTTCGTCCAGGGCTTTTTTTATAATACCGGTCTTTAGAGGGGAATCGAAATATTCGGGAAACAGGGTCAGTACATCAATCTTTAACATTGAAAACCGGCCCGAAATCGGGTTCAATAATCATCCTTCTTTCGGATACATCCACCTCTCGAACCGCATCGTGTGTTCCGGGGACCAATATCTCTCCCTCGCCCTCATCTCCCTTCCCCCCCACAATATAAACGTCATTTGATCCCGTCTGGAGAATTTTTTTTATAATTCCTAAATATTCCCCCGAAACATTGTACACTTCCATTCCGATCAGGTCGTCCCAGTAATATTCATCATCGTCCGTCTCGGGAAGGTCTTCCCTCTTGACGGTGATAACCGATCCCACAAGGGCCTCGGCCTCTTCTCTCGAATCGAGACCTTGAAGCTTCAGGATGACCTTTCCCCCCATTCCACTGGCCTTCAGGACGGTAAAGACGGTTCCAACACTCGCCTCATCCGAATCCCCGCTTTTTCCAAGAAGAAGGGTGATCTTTTTTATCCGAAGATAGCTCTCCGGGGACTCCGCATAGCTCCTGACCTTCAGCGCACCTTTTACACCGTGTGGCTTTACTACTTCACCGAAAACAATATCCCTTGACATTCTACTCGATAATTTCTAATACCGACCTTTTCCTGATTTTAGTGGACGCCGCAGAGAGGATAGTTCTCATGGCCCGGGCCGTCCTTCCCTGTTTCCCTATTACCTTACCCAGATCCTCCTTTGCAACCTTCAACTCGATAACGGATGTCTGCTCTCCCTCGACTTCTGTAACCTCGACCTGATCAGGATTGTCAACGAGGGCCTGTGCAATATATTTTATTAACTCTTTCATCCAATTCACCTCGTGCTTTTATCCATCATAATTTTAGATTTACTAACTGCTAAGCTTCTCCTTTCTCTAAAGTTACTCCCTGACGCTTCAATATCTCACTTACTATCTTCGTTGGTTTGGCGCCTTTCTCCAGCCACTCCCTGATCTTGTCCTCCTTCAGCGTCACCGCGGACGGCTCGGTCAAGGTATTATAAGTTCCAACGTTCTCGATAAAACGTCCGTTTCTCGGCGACTCGCTGTTTGCCACAACTATTCTATAAAACGGTTTCTTTTTTGCTCCAATTCTCTGCAGTCTGATCTTCACAGGCATTTTTTTGTTTTCACCCCCTTACATTTGGAAGGGCAACCCGCCCTTCCCAAGGTTTTTAAATCCACCCTTGGAAATTTTCTTCATCATCTTTTTGACCGTCGCGTACCTCTTCAATAACCTATTTACGTCCTCGACCCTGGTTCCGCTTCCCTTCGCTATGCGCTTTCTTCTGCTGCCGTTCACAATCAGGTGGTTCTCCCTCTCTTTTCTCGTCATCGAGTTGATTATCGCCTCGACCTTTCTCAGCTCATCCTCCGCCTCACGAAAATTCACGGAACCGGCCATCCCCTTCATCCCGGGGATCATACCGACAAGCCCCTCGATTGCGCCCATCTTCTTGATGCTCTTTATCTGATCCAGGAAGTCATCGAGGGTAAAACTTCCCTTCTTTATCTTCTTTTCCAGCTCCTTCGCGCTTTTTTGATCCACCACCTCCTGGGCCTTCTCCACAAGCGTCACCACATCGCCCATACCGAGGATCCTTCCGGCCATCCTCTCCGGCTCGAAGGGGATGATATCCTCGGGATTCTCGCCCACGCCCACAAACTTAATGGGCGCTCCCGAAACCGCCTTGATAGAAATCGCGGCGCCGCCCCTGGCGTCTCCGTCGAGCTTCGTCAGCATAATTCCGGTGAGCCCCAGGGTCTCGTGGAATTTCTCGGCCACATTCACCGCATCCTGGCCCGACATGGCGTCTGCAACGAGGAGTATCTCCCCCGGATTTACCGCACCCTTTATCCGCTCAAGCTCCTCCATCAGCTCGTCATCTACATGAAGCCTCCCCGCCGTATCCATGATGACAGAGCCGACGGCGTTCTTTACGGCGTAGGAGTAGGCATCTACGCATATCCGAACCGGGTCGTCAACGCCGCCTCCATCGAAGACCTCGACGCCGATCCTCCCCCCCAGTGAGACCAGCTGCTCTTTTGCCGCCGGACGCCTCGTGTCGGCGGGCACAAGGAGGGTCCTCTTCCCCCTACCCTTCAGATAGAGCCCGAGCTTTCCCGCGCTGGTGGTCTTTCCAGATCCCATTAGGCCCACCATCATAATCGGAACCGGAGTGCTCCCGGAGAGCTTGAGCCGAACGCCGTCCCCCCCTAAAAGCTCCACCATCTCGTCGTGTACTATCTTGATGAACTGCTGTCCCGGCGTGACCTTCTTTACTACATCCTTTCCCAGCGCCCTCTCCTCGACGCTCTTTATGAACGTCTTGACCACCTTGTAGTTGACGTCCGCCTCGAGCAGCGCCATGCGGATACCCTTTAACGCACCGGAGATATTGTCCTCGGTGAGTTTTGCGCTCCCCCTTATCTTGGAAAAGAGACCGTCGAATTTTTCCGATATCGCTTCAAACAAAATATCATCCCAAATTGCAATTTTTATCCGCCGGGCACTCGATGAATCCGCGCCCCCTGCATCTACCCCCTATATCTATATGCCGATAGATGAAAGTGCCATTCATCATTCAGCAGCCGTCTATTTAAGCCTTATGACATAAAACCCCAGTATAAATTATAATAATTTTACTATTTTGTCAAGATTATGTTTTACCCCTTCAAATCCCCCTCGACTATGTTCACCCTGTCTATCACGACGTCGCCCAAATCCGCCCCCAGCTTCCCGAGGATGTAAGTAACCACGAGGAGGAGATAAAACAGAGGAACCATAACGAGGAGATAACCAAATTTGAGCGACATGAGCATGTAACAGATATAGAAAAATACGAGGCTAATCAGCCAGACAACGAGCACATTTATCGTATAGGTCTTTACGGCCTTTCTGATGTTGAGGAGGACCTCGGAAAACGAAAATATCGTTTTCAACCTCTCGTCGCATTTCAGCATATAGATTACCGCCATCGGGAATATATAGGCGGACGAAAAAGCCAGGATGGCGCCGATCATTACGATGAAGAAACCCAACACCACGGCCCACGCCGATTTTATTATTACAAATAGAAACATACCGATCGAAAAGGGCACAAAGAAGGGGATTCCGTAGACCATAAACGCCAGGATGAACTTTCCCCCGGACAAAAACAATCCTATAAAATCGTTCCAGAGGGGCATTCCCTTCTTCCCAACTGTTATCTCCCTCATCCCCCTCATTGCATAGCCGGCCGCCACGACATTACCGAAGAGGGGAACGTAGTTTATGGCGCATCCCAAAAAGAACCTCAATAACTGTTTCACCCCGCTTACGGGATATATAAGAGTCTCTATTATTTTTCCCATACTCCATCCAAATTAGGCTAAACAGAGCGGCTTCCCTTCCCCGCCCTACCGGTGCGACCCAAGGCAATCCCCCCCAAAAGAAACCAAATCGGTATGGTTTTTGTATTTACATTAAAACATACCGCTTATGGTGTCTTGAACGATACTTTTGGCAATTACATTGTTTATTATATTCAGGACTCCCCAGACAACGATTCCCCCGATAGCGGATGTTACCGTATAGGTCATAATCGTCGTTTTAGGACACTCCATCAAGACGGAAAGTGCCTGATAGAGAATATAAAGTCCGTAGAGGGCGATAATCAGTCCGAGGACAAATCCCCCCATCGATACCATCAGGGACAGCCTGGGATGGATCGACAAAATCCCGCCTATGAGGGAAGGGGTACAGGCATAGACGACGGTCTTGAACGCCTGAAGGTAGTCTTCCTTTCCGCCCATCCTTGGGGCCAATAGGTTCACGATGAAGGCAAAGATGAAAACTCCCCCCACGGTCAAAATGTACTGTACCACCACATGTATCAGTGTGTAGCTGACCGACACCCTGATATTTCCCTCCGGCCCGCCAGAAAAACCGACGGCCGCATATCCGATAAACGTCGCCATAAAGGGTATGAGGGCGAGTATGCAAAGATAGATCAGAGGCTGCAT
>Ga0180432_10006853_pt1 | contig 14675 bp, 21 predicted proteins | sample SS_ome_10_FD_132414 | JGI IMG/M metagenome (GOLD analysis project Ga0180432, IMG submission 132414) | Hypersaline lake sediment archaeal communities from the Salton Sea, California, USA - SS_1_MS_2 metaG | ecosystem: Environmental > Aquatic > Non-marine Saline and Alkaline > Hypersaline >... | reverse complement strand
TGCACTCAGTACAAATCGGACATTAAGCGCTTATTCCCTGAGCAGTACATGGCGTGTGGGGTCGGTCTTGAACTTGAGCTATAAATTATAAATAGGGAAGGGAATGGGTAGAGTGGCTGGCAGGTAAGCTCCACATTTCTATCTAGATGCAAGGGGTTGACAGTAATGGGGTAATGGGTGTAGAATAATAATGAGCATATGCCCAGAATTGTTTACTTGATGCGTTGTGAATAATGAGCATAATGCCTAAATAGTGAGGATAAGAATTTATGGGAAGAAGACAGCGCTGCCGCCGGGTGAACTTTCTACCGCAGGTGACTTACTTCAAGCCTGCCGGCGTACCCCTGACTCGTCTTCAGGAAGTACGCCTGTCTGTTGAGGAGGCCGAAGCGATTCGGTTAAAGGATGTAGAGGGACTCGAGCAGGATGACTGCGCTCAAAAGATGAACGTGTCACGCAGCACCTTTGCCCGGATGCTGCTCCTGGCGCGGCAAAAGATGGCTGATGCCCTGCTCAATGGAAAGGCGATAAGGATTGAGGGTGGTAACTACGAGTTGACAAAGCGTAGTTTCCGCTGTGGCAATGGTCATGAGTGGGAAGTGCCTTTTGAAGTGATGATAAAGCAGCCGCCGGAGCTTTGCCCTACCTGCAACACGGCCAACGTTATGGCGCTGTGGCCCTGGAGACCAGGCTGGGGTATGGGCAGCCGAGGCGAGCGTTTCCGGAGCGTATGAAGTTGGAATACTACAGGTTAGCCATAAATTCACCGGAATAGACTGCAGAAGGGGGTGTAAGGCTGATGGATGACTATGGACAATCTTGTCGGCTGGTCAGTGAATATGAGTACCAGTGCCGCAACTGCCGGAATATTTTCAGGTCGTCTGTACTTGGCAGTCCCTCGTCCGGGGAGGAAGTAAAGTGCCCTCTGTGTGGAAGTACGGACGTCGGCAGGTTGATTTCCTGGCAACCGCTTGGTTTCGATCAATCCCGCGTTCCAATCGAATGGGAATATGAATGCCAGCAATGCCATAATGCCTTCAAGCTGCCGCCACCAAGCAGCCCTTCGCAAGAGAAAGAGATTAAATGTCCCAAGTGTGGAGGCGGGCATGTTCATCGGTTTACCACCGTCGGTGGCGAGCCTCTATATAACGGCTGATAGCAGACGAACTGAGGTCGTGAGCCTCATTAAAGAAGATGAAAAAAGGAAGATTATTGATGACAATTGCAATGAGAGATGAATGATAGAGAAATAGTACAGGTGTAGAGGAGGTGATTGAAATGCCATTTGGAGATGGAACGGGACCACGAGGAATGGGGCCAATGACCGGCAGGAGAGCCGGTTACTGTACCGGCTTTGACCGACCGGGCTTTGCCAACCCGATACCAGGAAGAGGCTGGTTTGGCTTTGGCTGGAGAAGCTGGGGGCGTGGCAGAGGGCGCGGCCTGGGCCGACGCTGGGTTAGTCCATATTTGTACTATCCTCGTTGGTAAACACTTAAATTGAAGATTTTCTAGGGAGGTGAAAAATGCCTAATGGATTTGGACGAGGAAGAGGTTGGGGGCGCAACTTCGGAGGCGGCATGGGTTTTAGCTTCCGGGGAGATTCCCCTCCTTGGCCCTATGTAGGCCGCGGTAGAGGTGGACTGCCCAGGTGCGGTTATTTCTTCAGCGGCAGGGGGGTGCCTGCAACCCGGCCGTATCCGCAGGCTCCCTTCTACGGAGCGCCGCCTGCTTATGGGTATGGGCCTCCGGCTGGTTCGATGAGTAGGGATGAGGAGCTCAACTATATGAAAGACCAGGCGGAAGCAATAAAGGGGCAATTGGAGGAAATAGAATCCAGGATGCGGGAACTGGAAGCTGAAGAGTAACACACATGCAGGACCTGTTGAGATAAAGGAGGTGTACTATGCCGGGATTTGATGGTACTGGCCCAATGGGAATGGGCCCAATGACCGGGGGCGGCAGGGGCTTTTGCGGTCCTTGGGGAGCAGGAGCCGGTCTGCACCGGTATGATTTTTACCGCCGGACACCGTATGCTTATCCTCACTACAGCCCATACGGTTTTAGCCCGTTTGTCCCGCGAATGACCCGTGGGCAGGAGGTTGAATTCTTGAAGAGCGAAGCAGAGGCTCTTCGGGATGAGCTCAAAGAGGTAGAGGTCAGAATATCACAACTGTCAACGGAGAAGGAATAAGGAGGTAGTATGAGGATTGCCATTTCCGCTAATGGGACTACACTTGATGCTGAGGTAGACCCCAGGTTCGGGCGCTGCCAGTATTTTATCATCGCTGATTCGGAAACAATGGATTTCGAGGCTATAGATAATTCCAGCGCCATGGCCGCTGGTGGGGCCGGTATCTCCGCAGCGCAAATGATTGTCGAGAAAGGCGTCGAGGCGGTTCTGACCGGTAACTGCGGCCCTAACGCCCATCAGGTTCTGGCCGCTGCCGGTATCCAGATAGTAACCGGAGTATCCGGGAGCGTAAAGGATGCTATTGAGGGCTATCGGTCGGGCAAGTTCAGGGCGAGTGCTGAGGCCAATGTGCCCGACCACTTTGGCATAGGTGGTGGTTCCGGAATGGGTGGAGGTATGGGCGGAGGTATGGGCAGGGGCATGGGAAGAGGTATGGGAGGTGGCCGTGGTATGGGGAGAGGCATGGGTATGGGGGCTGGCATAGTCCCGCCCGTAAACCCGGTGCCCCAGAGCCCGGAGCAGGAAGTCGAGATGCTCAAGACCCAGTCACAAGCGCTGGCGCAGCAACTGGGCGATATCCAGCGGCGGATTGAAGGTCTGGAAAAGAAAGGGAAATAAGAAGTCAATTCGGAGGTGAAGCTATGCCCAGAGGAGATGGCAGCGGCCCCCCTGGTGGGGGTGGTCAGGGCACAGGTAGAGGTGATAAGGGTGCCGGCAGAATGGGGGGCACACGACCCGGAGCCGGACCCGGTGGTAGCTGTGTCTGCCCAAGTTGCGGAGTCAGAGTAGCTCACCAGGCAGGAACACCTTGCTATGACTTGAGCTGCCCTGAATGCGGGGCGAAGATGGTCAGAGGATAGAATGATAATATCCGTTGCCAGCGGCAAAGGCGGAACGGGTAAGACGCTGGTAGCCACCAGCCTGGCGCTCTCCGTGAAAGACAGTGATAAAGTAGTGATTCTTGACTGTGATGTCGAGGAGCCGAACGACCACGTATTTCTGAAGCCTATTATTACCGGCAGTGAGCCAGTGCATATCTTGGTTCCCAAAGTGGCAGAGCATAAATGTACCTACTGTGGTAAATGCGCGGAGGTTTGCACCTATAAAGCTATTGCCGTGCTTGGTGATCATGTGTTGACCTTTCCCCAGCTCTGCCACGGGTGTGGCGCCTGCAGTTATCTTTGCCCGGAAAAGGCTATTAACGAAGAGCCCAGGGAAATAGGTGTTCTGGAGGGGGGGCAATCGGATGGTCTCAGATTTGTCCATGGTAAACTAAACGTGGGCGAAGCCATGGCACCCCCGGTTATCAGGAAAGTGAAGGAATACGCTAATAATAATGGCACGGTTATCATTGACGTTCCACCAGGCACATCCTGCCCGGTAGTTGAAGCCGTTAAAGGCAGTGATTTCTGTCTCCTGGTAACCGAGCCGACCCCGTTTGGACTTAGCGACCTCGTGCTGGCCGTGGAGACGTTGCGGGAACTCGGCATTCCCTGCGGCGTTGTTCTCAACCGCGCCGGTGTCGGCGATGCTAGAACAGAAGAATACTGCGGGAAAGAGAATATACCCATATTGCTGACAATACCCCTGGATACCGAGATTGCCCGTTTGTACTCACAGGGCATAGCTCTGGTAGAGGGATTACCACAGTGGAAAGGCAGCTTCCGTGAGCTTTTTGGCCGGATTAAGGAGATGGTAGATGAAAGAAATCGTGATACTGAGCGGTAAGGGGGGCACGGGGAAGACTACCATAGTCGGCTCACTGGCGGCTCTGGCGGAGAACAAGGTGCTTGCCGACTGCGATGTGGATGCTGCCGACCTCCACCTGCTGCTCAGCCCTTCCATAAAACAGGAAACCGAGTTCTGGAGCGGGCAGGTAGCCCGTATAGACGAGCAAAGATGCACAGAGTGTGGCTTATGCCAGGAGCTGTGCCGTTTTAACGCCATCAAAGATTTCAGGGTTGACCCTGTCTCCTGCGAGGGATGTGGCTTCTGCTCCCATATATGCCCGGTTGAGGCCATAGCTATGGAAGAGAATTTGTCCGGACACTGGTTTATCTCCGATACCAGGTACGGCCCCCTGGTTCATGCCCGGCTGGGAATCGCCCAGGAGAACTCGGGCAAGCTGGTGGCTGTGGTCAGGCAACAGGCAAAAAAAATCGCTGATGAGCAGGGCATGGACTATATCATCAGCGATGGGCCGCCGGGTATCGGCTGCCCGGTGATTTCGTCATTATCCGGAGCCAGCCTGGCTCTTCTGGTCACCGAGCCCACGCTCTCCGGGATGCACGACTTGGAAAGGGTGCTTGGTGTCTGCCGCTACTTTGGCGTTCCTGTCCTCGTTTGCATCAATAAGTATGATTTGAACGAAGACAACACACGGCAGATTGAAGCTTACTGCTCGAACCAGGGTGTCGAGGTAGCTTCAAAGATTCCCTTTGATAATATTGTCACCGAGGCTCTGGTACGCGGAGTACCGGTGGTAGAATATGCGGATGGCAGGACTTCCCGGGAGATAGGCACACTATGGCAAAAGATTTCCACGCTGGGTGGGATTAAAGAGGAGGTAAAATAGCTTGCCAATCTACGAATACCAGTGTCAGAAATGCGGAGAGCGCTTTGAGCTGCGGCGGAACATGAGTGATAACGACCTTGACATAAAATGTCCCCGGTGTGAGGCAGAAAACCCACAACGTGTCCTGTCAACTTTTGCCACCACTTCCGGCGGTAGCTCCTGTGCGCCAAGCAGTCCAACCTGAGGCGTGAGCCTGTGAGGCAGTTTGCCTGGACAGAAGTTATTATAGTATATAATTTAGGAGGTTATTAATGAGGTATGCCATACCAGTAAACGGCGGGGTGGTATCGCCGCACTTTGGTCATTGCGAACAGTTTGCCCTGATTGATGTAGACGAGGAAAGTAAGAAGATAATCAAGAAAGAGCTTGTCCCGTCACCGGGCCACCAGCCTGGTCTTCTTCCAGAGTGGTTGGCGGAGCAGGGCGTCGCAGTTGTGATTGCCGGCGGGATGGGTTCCCGGGCTCAGAACCTTTTCCAGCAAAATCACATAGAGGTCATCGTCGGCGCCATGGAAAGCGACCCGGAAGAGACGGTTCTGGATTATCTCAACGGCCAACTGGCTACAGAAGACAACATTTGTGACCACTAAGGGATAAGATTGGAGGGAAACTATGGTAACCGAGGAGCAAGTAAGAGAGAGCCTGGAAACAGTGCTGGTGCCTGCCGTCAAGCGCAGCATAGTCGGGATGAACTTGGTACATGAGGTCACCACTTCCGATGAGACGGTAAATGTCATTCTGGCATCAACCGGGCTGATTCCGGGCGCACAGGACTGGATTAAAAACAAGACCAGGGAAGCTGTTGAGAAGCTGCCCGGAGTCAATGAAGTGAAGGTCGAATATATTGATGCCAAGGCCAAAGAACTGAACAAAATCGACCACATTATCGCGGTGATGAGCGGTAAGGGAGGGGTGGGCAAGTCTCTGGTGTCAAGCCTGGTCGCCATCTCGCTGAAGCGCAGGGGCTATGAGGTAGGCATTATGGATGCCGATATCACCGGCCCGAGCATACCCAAGATGTTTGGCATCAAGGTTCCGCCAAGCGGGAATGAAAGTGGCATGCTGCCGGTACTCTCAAAATCGGGCATTGAGGTCATGTCTATTAACCTTCTTCTCCCCAGCGAGGACGATGCTGTTATCTGGCGCGGCCCTCTCATTGGAAATACTATCAAGCAGTTTGGTGAGGAGGTGCTCTGGGGAAAGCTGGACTATCTGATTATAGACCTGCCTCCGGGTACTGCTGATGCTCCTCTTACGGTAATGCAGACCTTCCCGATTTCGGGGGTAGTGGTCGTCTTCACTCCCCAGGACCTGGTTGAGATGATAGTCAGGAAGGCAGTGAACATGGCCCGAAAAATGGAAAAGCGCGTTCTCGGCGTAGTTGAGAATATGAGCTACCTGTACATACCGGAAATAGATAAGAAGATAGAGGTATTCGGTAAAAGCCGGGGAGAGGAAATGGCCAGTACTGCACAAGCTCCTTTACTCGGGCAACTGCCTATCGACCCGGGGCTTGCCAAGCTCTGCGATGAGGGTAACATCGAACGCTATGACGGTGAAATCGTGACCGGACTGGGTGAATCTCTCATCCAGTCGTTGTCGGCTGAGGTTAAGTAAGCAAGGGGCGGCAGGATGTCTACTGAGTTCGATGAACTCCAGAAACTCGTTATGGCAGATGCCCGCAAGGTTTACTCTGATACGGTCATTGACCACGCTATGAACCCGAGGAACCTGGGTGATATGCAGGATGCTGACGGCTTTGCCAGGGTGACCGGCCCCTGCGGTGACACCATGGAAATATGGCTCAAGGTGAAGGATAGCAATATTTACAGGGTGTCTTTCTTTACCGATGGCTGTGGCCCCAGCATTGCCTCAGGCAGTATGGTTACCGAAATGGCTAAAGGAAAGGGTGTAACCGAGGTTCGGGAAATAACCCAGCGCACTGTCCTGGATGCCTTAGGGGGATTACCTGAGGAAAGCCAGCACTGCGCTCTCCTGGCGGCGAATACCTTGAAGGCGGCTATCAGGGACTATCTGGCGATGCAGAAGGAGCCGTGGAAGAAAGCATACCGCAGGTACTGAGGAAGATTCGTGATTAGCTCTATTGTCTATGGCCCCATCCCATCACGACGATTAGGCCGCAGTCTGGGGATAAATAATATTCCTCCCAAGACGTGCAGCTATTCCTGTGTCTATTGCCAGCTGGGGAACACGACAAATATGCAGACGGAACGGCAGACGTTCTATGACCCGGAAAAGATAGCTCAAAGCGTGGAACGGAAGGTCAGGCAAGTCGAAGAAACAGGCGAGAAAATAGACTACCTGACGTTTGTCCCTGACGGAGAGCCGACTTTAGATGCCAATCTCGGCAAAGAGAGCGAGCTTTTAAAATCATTGCATATCAAGATTGCGGTGATTACTAATGCCTCTCTCATCTGGCGTGAGGATGTCAGGCAGGATTTGCAGAAAGCGGATTGGGTATCGCTGAAAATAGACGCAGTGAACCAGGAGATATGGCACAGGCTCGACAGGCCGCAGAAATCATTGAAAATAGAGAGAATTCTGGACGGAATGGTTAAGTTTGCTGACGCTTTCAAGGGTAAACTAACCACTGAGAGCATGCTTGTCAAAGGCATAAACGATAGTATCGGGGAAATTGAGGGAATAGCCGACTTTCTGGTAAAGCTGAAGCCGGATAAGGCTTACCTGGCAATTCCTACAAGGCCGCCGGCAAGAAGGACGATTAGGGCGGCTACTGAACAAGCCATTAATCTGGCATACCAGGTCTTTGGCAAGAGATTAAATACTGTAGAATATTTAATTGGCTATGAAGGAAGCAATTTCGCATTTAGCGGTAATGTTGAAGAGGAACTGTTGAGTATTACCTCAGTGCATCCGATGAGAGAGGAAGCCGTGACAGAGTTCTTGAAGAAGGCTGGAGCCGGCTGGGAGCTTGTCCGGAATATGATTGAGAAGCACATGCTTGTAGAGTTAGAATACCTGGGCAAGAAGTTTTACATGCGGAAGCTGCAAGGATATCGGGCGAGTCTGCCGCGTCGCTAAGCGGCTTCACCACAAATATAGGGGACAAAGCAGGAGCTTATGCCAGGCAAGATGGCTTTAATAGACTTTAAGAAATGTCATCCGGAAAATTGCAGCAGCGGCATTTGTGCAGCAGTCCTGGCATGCTCCCACAAGCTGCTCAAGCAAGAAGCTAACTATGAGATACCCATGCCAGACCCGTTTCTTTGCCGGGGCTGTGGTGACTGCGTCCGTGCCTGTCCCCTGAAGGCAATCGAGATAGTTAGAATGTGAGTAGCTCAAGCCTTAAGCAAACCTTAAGAAGGATAAGTTGTAGTGCCAAAAGGGTACGGGGATCGAGAAACAAGCCGAGGGACAGAGCCGGGTGGCCACGAGAGGTCTCCCTTCGATAACCTGGCTGCGCAATATGACGCCTGGTTCGACGAAGAAGGAAAACTTATCTTCGCCATCGAGGTGCAGGCGTTCGGAAATGTATTGACCTCCTTGCCCAAACCCTGGCTTGAAATAGGGGTTGGCAGCGGTCGGTTTGCTCAGGCTCTCGGAATAGAGACCGGGGTCGACCCTTCCGCCAAACTGCTCCAAATTGCGAAGCACAGGGGGGTAAATACTTATCTGGGTCGGGGAGAACAACAGCTCTTTGACCGGGAATCAGTCGGCACTGTGTTCTTGATTGTCACTCTTTGTTTTTTAGCTTCGCCCCTGGATGTTTTAAAAGAAGCCAACCGTATCCTGGTACCTGACGGGCGGGTAGTACTGGGCCTGGTACTGAGGGAGAGTCCGTGGGGTAAATTCTACCAGCGGAAGAAAGACGAGGGGCACCGCTTCTATAGATATGCTAACTTCTACAGTTGCGATGAGGTGGTCAGCCTGCTGGTCAAAGCCGGCTTTGTAACTGAGAGAATTGTCTCGACGCTATTTCAGAAGCCGGACAAAGTGCTTCATATGGAGGAGCCGAGAGAAGGTTATTCCCTCGCTGCTGGATTCACCGTAATTACGGGGGCGAAACACGACAGTAAAAGGCAATAGGAAGGGGAGATTTTGAAAGATAACCTGATACTGCAAGTGAGGGAAGGGCTTTGCCTGGGCTGCGGGTTGTGCGCTGGAAGTTGCCCTCAGCAGGCAATTTCGCTGCAATCGGGTCAAGCGAAGATATACCAGAAAAGATGCAACCATTGCGGTCTCTGTCTTGATATCTGCCCGCAGGGAGCAATTGTAGAGCTTTCTCCCGTATCAAAAACTGAGCTTGAGCCAACTGTTACTGCATTGAGATACCAGACGGATGACATTATCTCAAGAATTGAGAAGCTGAATAAATAGCAACAGCCAATTTTAACAGGCGGAAGCATGAAGACTTATCTTGATTGCCTACCATGTTTTATGAGCCAGGCTCTGAAAGCCGCTAGGGCAACAACCGGTGACGAAGAGGTTCACCGGCGGGTGCTGGATGCGGTAGCCGGCATGACCCCGGAACTGCCTTTAGGCTTGACACCGCCGGAGATTGCCCAGCAGGTTTACCGATTGACCTATCAGATTATCGGGGATTGTGACCCGTTCCGTAAGGCCAAAATCGAGGCTAACCAGATGGCACTGGCGCTCTACCCGCGCCTGAAGAAGGTGCTGGCAGATTCACAAGACCCCCTGCTTACTGCCTGTAAACTGGCCGTAGCTGGCAACTCGATTGATTTTGGGCCCGACTTCTATTTGGGAAATATCGATGATATCGTAGAGACTGCCCTATCTTCATCTCTGGCTATTAATGATTATAAGAGGCTCCGGGACAGTATAGCTAACTCAGGCCGTATTTTGTATCTCGGCGACAATGCCGGTGAAATCGTGTTTGACCGCTTACTAATTGAAGAACTCCGTTGCGCCGGGGAGGCGGAAATAACCTTTGTGGTAAGGGAAAGCCCGATCATCAATGATGCTACCATTGACGACGCTCTTGCTATCGGTATGGACAGGATAGCCAGGGTTGTCTCCAATGGCTCGGATGCTCCGGCTACCATCCTGTCACAATGTTCTCCTGAGATGTTGGGGCTGTATCACTCCGCTGATGTTATTATCTCCAAGGGGCAGGGTAACTACGAATCCTTAGAAGGAGAAACAGGTAATATCTTCTTTCTGCTGATGGTCAAGTGTCCGGTGGTTGCCAGACTATTCGGGGCGAATGTTGGTGACGCTATTCTGAAGTATAAAAAGCAGAAAATGAAAAACGGAAGGAAGTAAATTGCCCAGCTCATGAGCTGGGCAATCTATTGGAGCATTAGGGTAACTAAGCCGAAGATACCCTACTGGGGTATACTATATCACTCTGCAATCTTGATGTCAATAGTTCAGCTTGGAAATTTTAAAATGGTGAGGTAGAATAGTTGGGTATGGTATTTAATTATAATCAGGGTAAAATTCATGGGGGTTGCTATGGCTAGGGAAGAAAAACCGGAAGTATCAAGGGAGATAGTAATCAAACGCCTTAAGAAGGTAGAGGGCCAGATACGCGGTCTTCAGAAGATGGTTGCTGAAGAGCGAGATTGTGAGAGTATAGTTACTCAACTGGCCGCGGTGCGCTCGGCTATTGATAGTGCTGGTGCGCTGGTGATGAATAATTATATGAAACTGTGTTTTCGCCAGAGTAAGGAGACGGATAAGAGTGCCCTTGATTCTCTGGCACGGGTAGTGGCTATATGGGGACGGGTGAAGATTCACGAGTAGACGCGGGAGAATTAAACGGTAGCGTTGCAATTATCACTTGGTGAGGGCAGTGCGCCCGAGCCGCCTATTTTTTGCTTGCGGAAATCCTATCATACCACTTGCCGTAGTGGCTTTTAGCATACTTTTTGGAAATTCTGCCATCCAGTATAGAGCGGAATGATTCGGTCATGGTGGGATGGATAGCCCCCATATATATGTGCACCAGCAGCATGAGGAAGGCCAGCAAAAAGGCGACATCATGGACAATCACGCACCACTGAAAGAGCTCTGGAGGGACAGTGCCTTTTAAGAACCACATGACTAAGCCGCTTAGGACAAATAGAATGCCGGTAATTAGAACTACGAATTGCCACATCTTTTGTCCGGTATTCACATGCTCCTGCGGCGGCATCCTTTCCTCGTCGTTGGCAAAGTAGTAGAGCGGAGCTGCTTCCAGCCAGCCGATATCACCTTTACCCCACGTCAGGGTCTCCTTGATAAAATGTATCGCTGCCCTGAGATTAAAAACGGAGTATATTACCGGTATCGCCACGAAAACTACCACAGCAATGCGGTGAATCAGCCTAGTCATACCGCCTGCGGCCGGCTCCCCAATACCCGGGAAGAATAGAATAGCACCGGTGACCAGCAGTATCAGAAATGCTGCCGTGTGAATCCAGTGAAGGCAAATGGTCCGTTTTTTGAAGCGTTCAACTACTCGCGGTTCAGTCATCGCCCCTTCTCATCCTTCTTCTTTCGCACATATTCTCCACCCGGTAGTTCTCTGGTCATTTTTGCTTCCCGGCTAACTACGTAATTAAGGCCAAAGCCGGCGAGGACCGCTACCGTAACGCCAACTCCAACCCACCTCAGGATATCACGTACTATCGCGGTAGGCGGAACTTCAGGGGCGGTGGGGAGCCCGTACACTTCTGGCGGCTCATCAAGCACATACATAACATGTAGACCACCCAATTCTTTGTCACCATAGAATACGGCGTTGGTATTAGTATTGCGTAGGGTGGCAACTCTCTCCTTACCTTCCTCGACTAATTCAGCATGTTTACCAAATTTAATCGCGCCCGTCGGGCAGGCGGCGGCACAGGCAGGTTGCTCACCGTTGGTGACGCGGTCTATGCAGAAGGTGCATTTATCCATAGCAACGCCGGTGATTTCGTTGCTTTGCAGTTGCGGCACGCCAAAGGGGCAAAACTCAACGCAGTACCCACAGCCGGAGCATTTCTCTTTATCATATTGCACAAAGCCCAGTCTGTTATGGCTTAGCGCTCCGGTAGGGCAAACGTCGACGCAGGCAGCGTCAGTGCAGTGGTTGCATGCCAGTTTTCGGGAATGCCACTCAGTGCCCTTCTTTACTGGCTTAAGGGTCGTCCAGACGTCATGGGAAAGTGGTGGAGCTTGTTCCGGGTCTGGTTTGATTGTCTCCGGCAGTTTATTGTAATTCTTGCAGGCAGCATAGCACCACCAGCAGCTTACACACTTGGTAACATCCACCAGCATAGCTATGCCTTCTTGAGTTTGAGGCTCTTTAGCTAGGGCTAAAGCTGGTGGCTGAAGCAACAATAGACCTGCTGCCCCAACAGAGGCTTTCAAGAAATCTTTCCGACTTAGTTCCATATCTTATTTACTACTCAGTCCCGGGAATATCCGTTACGATGATACCTTTATTGGCTTCCATCTCTGCCGGGAGAATGTCTTCTTCAGTAAGGAACAGTTCGCTATTGCCGTGACAGGCATCACAGCTCTCGGTCTGCGGTGTCCGCAACTGGATATTATGCGGCGTAGCGTACTTCCAGGTTGGTAATGCATTGAAATCTGGAAGTAGATTCTCACCATAGTAGTCACAGGTGCCGGCACAGGTCGGCACGTGGCGAAGTACTACATATTTGTAAGACTTTTCCGATGACCGCAGCGGGTTAAGCCCTATCTCAAAGTCCATCACGGAGGGGTCGCTGGTGCGGCAGGGCAGTCCCTTCTCATCAATAGCAACGTGGCAGCTATAGCAATTTTTGTAAGACACTGAGTGGCAGACCTGACAGGAAAGGTCACTCAGGTGCTGTTCGTGCATGGGGTTGTCTTCGGTATTGGTCCAGACGTCTTCATGACAGTCTTCGCACTTCACCGAATCAGGATTATCATACCTGGTAGCTACGATTTCTCCCGAACCGTGGAGCTCCTGGCTATGGCACTTGGTGCAGGTCATGGTGGCTTTTGTCCAGTGGACGTCAGCCGGGACACCCTCATTCTCACCGAGGTACTCGGCGCCGACACGGGAACCGTGGCAGGCAACGCAGTTGTTCTTCGTGGAAGGAGTTCCGCGGAACTCATGGTCTGAGATAAAACCACCGCCCACTTCATCGGGCCGGCTAACGTGGCATTGACCGCACGAGGTGTGGCATTGCTGGCAGTGATTTTCGAAGGCGGTGGCCAGTGTTGAGCCCTCTTCCAGATTCCCTCCCCTGGTTTCAAGAGCGAATTTCATTCCGCTTACTGTGGTGTGCAGGCTCATCTCGTTCACGCAGGCGATATCTTGGTGGCAGGTGTTGCAGTTAGCTTCAGACGGGTCGATTACCAGACCCACGTGAGCAGTTTCCTTTACATCAATACTGCTGTCACCGCCGTGACAGATAACGCAGCCGACCTTGCCGTGGGTGCTCTCCATAAACTCGGCATCACCCAGGAAGACCTTTTCCCATACCTCCAACGGAGGTACGTCTCCTCCTCAGCCCTCGCCCGTGGTTGCCTCTGACGTTTCTGCTTCTTCTGGTGTAGCTACTTCCTTGAGCAGGTCTTCGTCAGTGTGGCAAGCGACACAGGAGCTTACTACCACCTCTTCCTCTTCGGGAGCTACCACGGCTTCCTCTTCCGTGCAGCCAGCGGCAGCAAGTGCAACCAGCACGAGCATTGCTATTAATACTAACACCAGTCTCTTCATGGGCCACTCCATTCCTCAGCCTTTATTGGTAGAGTAACTGGTAAATCTTATTTGCTTATCCTGCCTGTCCGGGGAAAGGTAGCCCCGAACAAGCAGGATTTATACGTAACTTTATTTTTCTGTTTCGTAACCCGCGACAGTGGAGGCATCGAAGCACTTGCCCATATTGACTGCCGGGTCTGCGCTCCAGCCACACATGCCGAACTTAATGCTGTAAGCATCGTAGCCTAGCATGTTAAGCAGAGACGTTGCCTGAGCTGCCGAATGTCCGGTATAGCAGTATACGTAGACCGGCGCGTCAGGGTCGAGCTTGTCGAGGTTATCAGCCAGGGCGCTCAGACCGAAGTTAATGGCACCCGGGATATGACCGGCGGCGTAATCGTCGGCACTGCGCACACTGAGGATCGTCATGTCCTCTTCCTCAGCAATCTTCATGTTCAGGTCAGAGGCGGTGATGTACTTGGGCGATACAGTCTTGGCGGCTGCCAGGATAATCTCAGCCGCGTCGCTCGAGGTGGTGTTTTCCAGTTCGGGGGTGGCATAGTTCCCACCCTCATTGGCTGTGGTCTCAACGGCGTAGTCACCCTGGCTGGTCGCGGGGTCAAATCTTGATACGTATACATCCGGGTCGGTCGACCAGGAAGACATGCCGTGCAGCAGGTTCTGGACATCATAATCAAGAACACCAAGTACTGCCGTTCCAAACGATGCTGACTGCCCTGTATAGCAGTATAGTAAAATCTCCTCGTCCTCGGGGAGCGTGGTCAATTCGCCGAATGCAATATTAACCGCGCCGGGGATATGCCCTTTGGCGTAGTCTTCTGCCTTGCGAAGACTGACGATATATGGGGCATCACCCTCGGCAATCCTCATTTGCAGGTCGGCTGCCTTAATGTTTGGAGCTATGTCTGTCAGGTATGCGGCGACGGCATCCTTAACTACATCAAATTCTGATGTTGCCGGTTCTGCCGGGGTCGTTGGTTCTGCCGGGGTCGTTGGTTCTGCCGGGGTTGTTGGTTCTGCCGGAGTTGTGGGTTCTGATGGAGTAGTTGGTTCTGTCGGAGTTGTCGGGGTCGTTGGGGTTGTTGGTTCTTCTTCACCACCGCAAGCAGTAAGCAGCGGCATGGCTACCAATAATGCCAGCAGGATAATAATAGTGGTAACACTGGACCATAGTCTCAATCGCATTAATATTCCTCCTTGGTTTCCCATGATTTTATTTT
>Ga0180432_10006851_pt1 | contig 14676 bp, 10 predicted proteins | sample SS_ome_10_FD_132414 | JGI IMG/M metagenome (GOLD analysis project Ga0180432, IMG submission 132414) | Hypersaline lake sediment archaeal communities from the Salton Sea, California, USA - SS_1_MS_2 metaG | ecosystem: Environmental > Aquatic > Non-marine Saline and Alkaline > Hypersaline >... | reverse complement strand
GGCGTTTGACACGTTCCGTCTGTAGGGAACGCCCTCTGTGGCGTTCCGGGAAGCAGCAACGAGCGTGTTTTCCGGGTTTCGGAACGCCACAGAGGGCGTTCCCTACAAAAAGTCACAGCCTCAGTGGTCGCGGGCTTGTACTTGCCGGCGTGCCACATTGGGCCGGCGGTTGCCAACCAGGCAATCCATCCAATATAATGGGTGAATTGAAAAACGCGAGCCCTCTGAAATTGACCGGATTGCCGACATGCGACGCTTTTCCATCCTGTTTGCCCTGCTGACCGTCGCCGGCGCCGGGATCCCGTCGGCGCCGTGCGAGGATTTGCGGCCGTTGTTGAAGACGTTGCAGGCCGTGGGGCCGAAGGGCGCCGGAAATGCCGAGGCGGCCAAGGCTTGGGAACAACTCGTCCGCACCGACGCCGCTCAATTGCCGGCCGTGCTGGCTGCGCTCGACGGCGCCAACCCGCTGGCAGCCAACTGGATCCGCACAGCAGCGGATACGATCGCCGAACGGACGCTCCGGAGCGGCGGCAAGCTGCCCGCCGACAAGCTGGAGCGGTTCGTGCTCGACACGGGACACAATCCCAGGGCACGGCGCCTCGCTTACGAGTGGCTGTGCCGCGTCGATTCCAAGACGCCCGACCGGCTGATTCCCGGTATGCTCAACGATCCCAGTGTGGAACTCCGCCGCGACGCCGTTGCCCGGGTGATCGACGAGGGGAAGACCCTGCAAGGGAAAGACGAGACGGCGAAGGCCGCGGCTGTTTACCGCAGGGCGTTGTCTTCCGCCCGGGACCTCGATCAAATCCGGTTGTTGACCGATCGGCTGCGCAAGATGAAACAGACGGTCGACCTGCCGCGGCATCTCGGGTTTCTGGTCCGCTGGAAGGTGATCGGCCCGTTCGATAACACCGGCGAGAAGGGATTCGACGTTGCCTATCCGCCCGAGAAGGAGATTGACTTCAAGAAGACCTGCAAAGGCAAACACGGCGAGGTAAAGTGGATCGGACACGTCACCGGCGATGACTACGGCAGGGTCGATTTCCACAAGGTGTTGAAGGAAGAGAAAGCCGTCGTTGCCTACGCCGCCGCCGAGTTCATTTCCGAAAAGCAGCAGGAAGTCGAATTCCGCACGACGTCGTTCAACGCGGTGAAGCTTTGGCTCAACGGCAATCTGATCGACCGGCACAACGCCTATCACGGCGGGTCGCAGTTGGATCAATACGTCTGTCGCGCGACCTTGCGGCAGGGAAAGAACGCGATCCTGATCAAGGTCTGCCAGAACGAGCAGACGCAGAGTTGGGCACGCCCTTGGGGGTTCCATCTCCGCGTCTGTGACGAATCTTCAACGGCAGTTCTATCGACCGATCGAGACGCACCTTAGGGAACGCCAAGCGACATGAGACGAACCTGGATAGTCACGATACTGATGTTTCTGCCGGCCGGCATGTCTGTCGGCGCCGACTGGCGGCAGTTTCGGGGTACCGAGAACAACAGCGTCTCGCCCGAGAAAAACCTGCCGGTTACGTTCGCCGACGACGAGCAGCAGCGGCGGAACGTCGCGTGGAAGGTGCCCTTGCCGGGCAAGGGCAAGTCGAGCCCGATCGTGGTCGGCGGCCGGGTGATGGTCACCTGTTCCAGCGGCCCCCGGCAGGACCGGCTGCACGTGATCTGCTTCGACGCCGCGACGGGCAAGGAGCTTTGGCACCGCCAACTTTGGGCGACCGGGCACACCGTGTGCAACCCGTTCGGCGCCGTTGCCGTCCCCACGCCGGCAAGCGACGGGGAACTCGTCTTCGTCTTCTACTCGTCGAACGATCTGGCGTGCTTCGACTTGGACGGCAACCTGCGGTGGTTTCGCGGATTGGCCTACGAATGTCCGACGACGCGGAACGACGTCGGCATGGGGTCTTCCCCGTTGGTCGTCGGCGATGTGGTGATCGTGCAACTGGAGAATCAAGGCGAATCCTTTGCCGCCGGAGTCGAGAAGACAACCGGCCGGACAAGATGGCGGATCCCGCGCGACCACGACGCCATTTGGTCGTCGCCCACGTTGCTGAAAGGGGAGCGGCCGTTGGTCTTGTTGCAGGGCCGCGACCGGCTTTCGGCATACGATCCCGCAACCGGAAAACGGGTCTGGGACTACGAGGCATCCTGCCACACCATCGCGTCGGTCACGACTTGTGGAAGCCGCGTTTACCTTCCGGCCCTGGGGCTGCACGCGTTGCAGTACGATCCGGCCAGGGGGGAAGTGAAGCCGGCCTGGCACGAGCAGCGGCTGCGGTCGGGCAATTCCGCCTCGCCGGTAGTCGACGACGGCCGGTGCTACACGATAAAGCCGCCCGGCATTCTGGTCTGCGGCGATGCGGAGGACGGCAGGGTCGTCTGGCAACTCCGCTTGAAAGGGCCGTTTTGGGCAACGCCGGTGGCGGCCGACGGGCAACTCTACTGCGTGAACCATCGCGGGCTGGTCCAGGTCGTTCAACTGGGTAAGGAGGGAAAGCTGGTCGGTACGAGCCGGATCGATCCCGGCATCCTCGCTTCACCCGCCGTTGCAGGCGGGGCAATCTACTTCCGCAGCGATCAATACTTATGGAAAGTGGCCCGCGATCCGAAACAGGAAAAAGGAACCGGTTCGCCACAAAAAGACCATGACCGACGTCATCGAAATTGAACCGAGCGGCCCGCTCAGCGCGGCGATCCGCCCACCGGGATCGAAGAGCATCACTAACCGGGCACTCGTCTGCGCGGCCCTGGCCGACGGGACGTCTACGCTTACCGGGGCGCTCGAAAGCGAGGACACTCAGATGATGGCCGAGGCCATTCGCCTGTTGGGGATCGGTGTGGCGCACGATCCGACCACGCACATGATCCGCGTTTTCGGTTGCGGTGGACGGCCGCCGGCGCCGGGGGCCAACTTGTTTCTTGCCAACAGCGGCACCTCCATTCGGTTCTTGACCGCGGTGGCGGCGCTCGGGCACGGTACCTTTCGGCTCGACGGCACGCCGCGGATGCGCGAGCGGCCGATCGCCGATCTGCTGGACGCCTTGAACCAGTTGGGTGCCGAGACAGCCAGCGAGTTCGGCAACGGCTGCCCGCCGGTGTTGGTCAGAGCCGACGGCCTGCCGGGAGGGTGTGCGACCGTGGCGGGCACGATATCGAGCCAGTACCTGAGCGGGCTTCTGATGGCGGCTCCTTGTGCCCGGCGGCCGGTCGAATTGCAGATCGACGGCGAACTGGTCTCGAAGCCGTTTGTCGAGATGACGTTGCGGGTCATGAGCGCTTTCGGCGTAGCGGTCGAGGTCGATCGTCTTTCACGATTTGCCGTTTCCCCCGACCGGCGATACACCGGTTGCCGGTACGCCATCGAACCCGACGCCTCGGCCGCCAGCTATTTCTTTGCCGCCGCCGCAATCACCGGCGGGCAAGTTACCGTCAAGGGGCTTTCGCGGGGAAGTCTCCAAGGCGACGTCGCGTTCTGCGATTGTCTCGAACAGATGGGTTGTGCGGTCAGGTACGGCGACAACGAGATCACGGTTATCGGCGGCCCGTTGCACGGCATCAGCGTAAACATGAACTCCATCAGCGACACCGTACAGACACTTTCGGCAGTGGCGTTATTTGCCGACGGCCCCACGCACATCTTCGATGTTGCGAACATACGGCACAAGGAAACCGATCGAATCGGCGCACTGGTGGCCGAGTTGCGCAAGCTCGGGGCGGCAGTCGAAGAATTCGACGACGGGCTGCGAATCACGCCGGGCGAGTTACACCACGCCGAAATCGACACCTACGACGACCACCGCATGGCCATGAGCATGGCGCTGGTGGGACTGGCTCTACCCGGGGTGCTCATCCGCGATCCCGGCTGTACGCGCAAAACCTATCCCGGATTCTTCCAGGATTTAGCAAAGTTGAGAGGGGGTGATTGAGCATTCACCGCGGGTTCGGCGCGCGCGGGTGCTCATCATCCTTCGCGACGGATTCCAACAGCACCTCAGCCTGTTCCAATAAGGTCGTGGATCCGGGGATCGTGTATCGGGTGCTAGCCGGATCGCACGCCGTGAGCATTCCGCCACAGTGCTGACACTGCACCTTCCTGCCGAGATACTCCACACGAATTTGCAGGCGTCGGCCGCATGTGGGACACTCCAAAGAAAAGTAAGTGCAGTTCGACATGATGGTACCTCCGGTTACCAGTTCACCATCCGTACGCCATGATTATTGTGAATTGGATGGAAATGTGTCAAGGACACTGTTGCAGGATATTCGTTTTTGGTAATCTTTGATATTTGGATAATTTGAGGGGCCGGTGTAGGATGAGGAAAATGTCCACGACTTGGGGGGATAAGTTGGTGGATTGATAGTTTGTTCACAAGTCTTTTCAATTCAAAGACTTACGGCTCATTCCACCCAAGGGAGGTGTCTCCCTACCACCGGTCATTTCTTGCGGATGTTGCTTTGGGGCCGTATCTGACCGAGAGAAAATCTATACTTTTCATGGGTGCAAAGTAGGTAGGGGGAGGGGAAGAGGAATGTGCCGGCGAATCCAGAGATTGTACACGGCAGGGGTAATCGCTCTTGGCCTTGTCGGATGGAGTGGGGTGGTCTCCCGCCACGCGACGGGGCAGGAATTGCCTCCGGCCGAGGTTGAACCGATGGTGAAGAAACACTTCGCGGGTTTGCCCGACTACCAACCGGGCGATATCATCTCACGAAGCAACGTGGAACCACTGTTCGCGCAACTGGCAGATCGCGGCTGGAACGTGGCGGACCGCAAGGCCGTCCTCGCTGCCGTCCCGGCGGACGATAATTTCCTGGTCACGAGCTTTCGCACAAAATCGGGCCGCAAATTCATGCGGGATGTCGCCAAGTACCCCGAGGCCTACGACCGGCTCGACCGGCTCGCTCGCTTGCCCTATGGAAAACTCGCGATCCGCAGGCTGATCCGCGGTCCGGACGGTTACAGGATGATCGAATACATGACGACCACCCGGGGTGGAATTGAGTTGGGGAAACAACTTTCCAACGCCCCGCAAGGAAAGAACTTCAACAGACCGACGGGCCGTCTCTATACCGCGGAACTGTTGCTGAAGCGGCTGAAGAAGAGTTGTGGCAATCGCCTTAGGGGCTGCTCAAGAACAAGTTCGGCGTTTCGATCATAAAGCCGCGACCGGTGGTCGCGCCGAACCCGGGTTGCGGTTGTTTTTGGCCGTACTTGGCGCGACCACCGGTCGCGGCTTTATGGCGAGCAGCATCCAAAATCACCGAAGTTGTTTCTGAGCAATCCCTTAGAGTCGTCGAATCGAGTTGATTACGACTGGCTCTGTTGGTATCTGCTCGAACTGCCGGGTATCGTGTGTTTCCGATGCCCCGATTTTGTCGACGACGTTCATTCCTTCGATCACTTCGCCGAAGACGCAGTAGCCGTAGCCTCCCAGCGTCCGATCCTTGTGGTCGAGCACCTTTTGATTGTCGGTCAGATTGAAGAAGAAGTGGCAGGTGGCGCTGTCGATGGCATCGCTTTGCCGGGCCATGGCGATAGTACCCCGGCGGTTTTCCACTCGGTTGTGGGCTTCGTTGCGGACAGGGGGCTGCGGCTTTTTCTCGGTCAGGTCGGCGGTGAACGCCCCGCCAATGACGACTTGTGGATATTCCTTCAGCACTTGGTGGAAGATCGTCTGATCGTAGTGTCCGCGGTCGGCGTAGGCAAGGAAATTGTCGACGGTCAGCGGGGCCTTTTCGGCATCCAGCCGGACCTGGATGTCACCAAGCGAGGTTTCGATCAAAACGACCGGGTGCAAGGGATCCGAGGCAGAGTCCTTGCTCGGGTTATCGGGCGATTGAGTCGGCACCTGGGTGGTGCCGCTTTGCGATCCTCCCCCTTCGGACCCGCTCATACCAATCGCTGTCGGGGGAGATTCGGTTGAGGCTTCCTTTCCCCCCCCGCATCCGGTCATTGCCGCCATCCCAACCGTAGATACGAGTACTGCAAGCGACTTGAAGTAGAACTGCATTCCCTGGGCCTCCGTGCGTGGAATCGGATAGTAGGGCGAGGGAGGTGTTTCTTCTCCCTGCCGAAATCGCTATGAAGCTGCTATCTTTGCCGGAATGGGTGATTTCTGCAAGCTCGATTATGGCAGGAGTGCAAAAAACGGCAAGCTGGGTAAGCTGAAAAGGTTTCCATTTTCGGCAAATCTGTGGTAGGATAAAGGGATAATCTTTGAAACCGCTTCATTTCGGGCCCCTGTCGTGTCGCACCTATAGCGACAACTTCCCACCAGCCGAGAATTTGCCACCCGGCGGGATCGGGATTTCAAGTTGAGGCTCCAGAATTACTCGATATCCCGAGTGGACCGATGTACAACCGCTGGTTTTCCGTCGCCGTGATCTTATTGTGGCTGTCGACCATGAGTTGGTTGGTGATCACAAAGGTGGTGCCGCCCCTGCTGATCGGCGATCCTCCCAGTTATCGCACGATCTTGGATGCCCGGCGGGGGGGACCTCCGGTGGGCTGGTCCATGGATATCAATGGCAAGGAGATGGGCTGGGCTTTGTGCGAGATTACCGCGCTTCCGCAGGGTCTGACGGAGGTTCACAGCCAGGTACACTTCGACGAGTTGCCGCTTGAGCAGATGGCCCCCGATTGGCTGCGTGTTGCCCTGAAGCTTACCAACCAGTCAAGCCGGCTTGAGATGGACGCCGAGAGCTGGTTGGTCGTTGATGCACTCGGGCAACTGTCACGTATCGAGTCTCTGGTTCGACTTGACTCGATAGGGAACCTAATCCGCCTGGACGGAGAAATTGAGGGAAACCAACTGAAATGGGAGGTCAAGTCGGGCAATTTCATCTATAAGGACGAGGCGTACCTCGCATCCGATGCGCTGGTGGGGGACTCGCTTGCGCCGCAGACTCATCTTCCGGGGCTCCGGGCGGGTCAGACCTGGACCGTACCGGCATACAGCCCTTTCCGGCCGCCGAACAACCCGATCGAAATCCTGCAGGCAACGGTTGAACCGTTGAAGTCGATGAGCTACAACGGTCGTGTAGAGGATGTATGGTTGGTGGAATATCGAAGCGATCCGGGGTCGGGTATCGGGCACCACGGGGCTCCTCGCGAAAGGCTTTGGGTTCGGCGTGACGGAACCGTGCTCCGTCAACAAGTTCGCCTTTTCGACGCTACGATTACTTTTACCCGCCTTCCACGCGATCAGGCGGTTAAGCTGGGAAACCGCGTGGAGAGAAATCGAGCGAAGCATGATCGATTTTGACAATGTTACTCGATCCTACGGAAATAAAGTCGCGGTTGATCAGCTCTGTTTGACCGTTGAATCGGGTCAATTGTTTGCGCTGTTGGGTCCCAACGGCGCCGGCAAGACGACGACGATCAAGATGCTTGTCGGATTGTTGCACCCCGATAGCGGAACCATCGTGGTCGGAGGCCACGACGTGATCCGCCGTACCCGGCTGGCCACCCGGCAGATCGGCTACATACCCGATCAGCCGTTCCTCTACGACAAGCTTACCGGGCGCGAGTTTCTCGAGTTTTCGGGCGAGATGCGCGGGTTCGACCGCAAAACCATCGGAGACCGCATCGCCCGGGAATCGGAGAATTTCCAACTCCACGAATTCCTCGACGACTTAACGGAAACGTATTCGCACGGCATGAAACAACGGTTGGTATTCGCCTCGGCCTTGATGCACGACCCGAAGGTGCTGGTAATCGACGAACCGATGGTGGGCCTCGATCCGCGCAGCGTCCGGCTGGTGAAGGACCTGCTGCGTTCGCTCAGCGCGGCCGGGACGATCGTCTTCATGTCGACCCATACGCTCAGCGTGGCCGAGGAGATCGCCGACCGGATCGGCATCGTCAACAACGGGCGGTTGCACTTTCTCGGCACGGTGGGGGAATTGCAGCAGGAGCTGGCATCTCCCCACAAGACCCTGGAGCCGCTTTTCCTGGAATTGACCGGGGACGCCGGCGGCCGCCAGATGGTTGCGCCGTTGTCCCATCACACTTCGCGAGCCAACCAACCGTGAGCCAGCGCACCATGTCCGGTCCGCCGTCCGCCGATTTCCTGTCGATGCAGAACGAAGCCAACGCGTTCTGGCGGATGCGCTACCGGATCATCGCGACACTGTTGCGCCAGGTGGCCAGCAGGGCCAGGTTCCGGTTCATGCTCATCGTCCTTCTAAGCGTGTTGTTGTGGTGCGGGCTTTTCTGGCTCTTCGCCGACGGTTTTGTGTTTCTGAAAACGGGGATCCGCGATCCGGACATGCACGACCTCGCGGTCCGGGCCGTATTCGGCATGTTCTTCGCCGCGCTGATGGTCATGCTGGTGTTCTCCGCGGGGATCATACTCTACAGCTCGCTTTTCCGCTCTCCGGAGATCGGTTTTCTGCTGACGATACCCGCCCGGACCGGAAGAGTGTTCCTCCACAAGTTTCAAGAGGCGGTCGTGTTGAGCAGTTGGGGGTTCCTTTTGCTGGGCAGCCCCATGCTGTTGGCATACGGGATGGTAACCGGGGCGCCGTGGTACTATTACGCGATGTTTCTGCCTTTCATGATTGGATTCGTCTACATTCCCGCCTCGCTCGGGGCCATCTCCTGCCTGGTTATCATCTACTGGCTTCCCGGGCGCCGGCTTCACCTGCTGGCGCTTGCCGCGGCGGGAGTGATAGCGGCAGTCGCGGTGTTCATCTGGTCGCTCACCGGTATTCTCGGAAACGATATCCTCACGCCCAGTTGGTTCCGGGAGCTGCTGAGCCGATTGCAATTCACCGAGGAGCGTTGGTTGCCGAGTTGGTGGCTCTGCTCGGGGTTACTGGAGGCCTCGCGGCACGGGTGGTCGCAAAGCGTGTTGTTCCTTGCGCTGATTCTCGCCAACGCTTTGTTTGGTCAGCAGTTGGCGGTTTGGACGGCAGATCGCATCTACCGCCATGCCTACAGCCGCCTGTACGGCAGACACGTCGCCGGAAGGCATCCGAAGACGGTGTGGATCGACCGGGCCACAATGCGGGTTAGCGGCTTTCTGCCGCGGCAGATACGATTGATGCTGGTGAAGGACTTACGGCTGTTCCGCCGCGATCCGGTCCAGTGGTCGCAGTTCTTGATTTTCTTTGCGCTGTTGGTTCTTTATTTTCTCAACATCCGCCGTTTCAGCTACCGCGACCCTTACATCGGCTGGGTTAACATGATTGCCTTCTTGAATCTTTCAGTGGTCGGCCTGCTCATGTCGACTTTTACCACGCGGTTCATCTATCCGATGATCAGCCTGGAAGGATGCCGGTTCTGGTTTCTCGGCCTGCTGCCGGTACGGCGTGCGACGATCCTCTGGGAGAAGTTTGCTTTTGCGGTGGGCAGCTCCATCGTGCCTTGCAGCGGCCTGATCTTCCTGAGCGACTACATGCTTGGCGTGCGCCCCCTGATCGTGGCCAGCCACCAGCTCACGTGCATCCTTCTTTGTGTCGGTCTGTCGGGCATTGCCGTGGGGCTCGGGGCCCGGTTGCCGAACCTTCGCGAGCAGTCGCCCTCGAAAATTGCGGCCGGCTTCGGCGGAACGCTCAATCTGGTACTCAGCACGCTCTACATTCTCATCATCGTGTTGCTCACGGCACTGCCTTCCCACTTCTACCTCGCCGCCGAGTTCGCCCGCGGCAGCTCCGCCAGATTGGGCCAGGGATTCACGTCCTTTGCAGGCTGGCCCCCATTCTGGCTGATGATGGGGACCGCCACCAGCATCTTGCTTGGCGTCGTGGCTACGGCGGTTCCGCTGCGGATCGGCTTTCGGGCGTTCCGTCGGTTGGAGTTCTGAGCGGCTCGGCTCGGGAATGTAGGACCGGTTTGTAACCTGTCGTTCCGCCTGTGCCCCGGGGCTCGATTCCGCTGTCAAAATGGCGTACCTCCTCAATTACGGGCCCCCGACCTGGGGATTGATTTCGGTACTGCGCCCCTCCTTCAGAGGCAGTAACAGGAAAAAACCGTATCTTTTCGGCCCGAACTACTTGCAATTTTCTTGGGGGGGGGTAGACTGTCGACAATTCTATCGACGCTGCCTTACCGCCCAGTGGCACGGCACTCCGTGCCGTGACTGTCGACACGGAGTGTCGTGCCACACTACCTGCCGCCGACGGCCCTCGGTTCGAGGTATTTTGGCGGCTGCCGGCTTGGCTTTCGCCGGAACCGGAGCCAGGCCGCGGACGGGGAAGAGCATTTTGACATTTGCGGTACGACGGCGCTGCGAGGCCGTCGCACGCGTTCCCTTGGCCTGAATAACGAATATCGAACGGCGAATTTTGAATGTCGAACCGGAACACTTCGACATTCGACATTCATCACTCGATATTCGATATTCCCAACGGACAGGAGGGCCCTGTCATGCGTCGGCGTATTCTCAGCAAGGTCGATCAACGCATCTCCATCGGCAACCGTCCTTTGCGGTTGGAACCGTTAGAGGACCGGAGATTGCTGACGGTCACGTTTCTCGATCAGACGTTCGCCCACACGTGGGCAGGACCCGCGGCATACAACGAGGAGTGGTACTTGGACTACCCAGACCCAATACCGGATTATTGGATCAATTACTCTGGGACTGTGTCTATCGACGGTTCTAATAGCTGGGGCTCACCAAATGCGGGTACCGGTAGCGGTACTTATTCGGGTAGTAATATCAGCAGCATTGACAGCAACGGCGTTCCTGGGACGCATACTCTCGGCGGTTCTTGGGAAGGTACTGCGAACAACGGTACACTCACCGGGAACCTCTGGCGTCACGAGTTCGATGGGCCTATAGTACCCCCTGATGGCCCATATCCGGGGGGAGGAACTTTTGATTCTTCTAACTTCTGGCAAGAGATCTCTTGGACGTTCACGGAAAGCGTATACACCGTTACGGGCAGTATATCGGGCACAGTCAACTTCACTACCCCAGGTCCCTATGACATTTGTATAGACGCGGCGACCTGGACCGTGAACGGGTACGAAGGCGTTAACGACGATGTTGCGTTCTCATTCAAGTTCACCGGGCCACCCGCACAAACGTCGTCCCGTACGACTCCTGTCTCTGAGGTACGGTTGTACTGGGCGGACGGACCCGACTTTGCGGACAGCCTGGAGACATTGCCCGATACGGTACCCATCTACTGGAATCACACTACAGGTCTCGTGCGGATTACCGATTTGCCCGATCCTCCCAGTGAGGCAACTCATCTGCTGATACGCGCCGATTCCATTTCTGGGGACGCGGACTTGGCAAACAACATTCTTGCCCTGCCCGGTGATAACTACGCCGTGCTGTTCAGCGGAGGGGTGAGTCCATCCGCTAATCACGCGAGGTATCTGGATAACTTGGAGCAAACGTATTTGGCGCTTGTTAACGAGTGTGGTCTCGCTCCCGAGAATATCCATATCTTCTATGCTGATGGCCCAAATTTGCCTTTTGCAGCTAATAGTAATGTCCAGAAGGCAACAGGAGCGAACCTCAAGACGACACTAGAGACCGTAGCCGACAGGGTTGGTCCCCTTGACCATTTCCTGTTCTGGTCTTATGACCACGGTGCGGGTAGCTATTCACCTAGCATCAAAGGGGAAGAAGTGCTAAACGGATGGGGGGTGGGGATGGATATTCGTGACGATCAATTGGCCAGTTGGCTGGGTGGTGTTGACGCCGGCTACTCTACGTACGTCTTGGCTCAGTGTTTTTCCGGCGGCATGCTCGACGATATAAGTACCAGTACGGGGCAACAGAAGTTCGGTATGGCGGCGACGAACCATTATGAGGACAGTTATTGGGATGAGTTCGCGTCCGGGTTTACTAGCGCACTGATTGCGGGAGTGAGGAAAACCGACGACATCTTCAAGTATGCTCATCAACAGGACTTCAATGCGGCGCCGCTGGGTAGTTATCAACCCAACGAAGGCCCCTACACTCCCCCTACATCCCAGACTCCTGGCGTGGAACATCCGTGGAGGAAAGGGGCCAACTTCCCGATATTTGCACTCCCCGGAACCAACGACGCTCCCCAATTTAACACGGTGCGGCAACTGGGGACGTTCTCGGACTCTAATGATTTCACGCTCACCTATGACATGCTCACGGCAGCCGCCGACGTATCGGACCCGGACGGCGATGCGATTGCGTATCGGATCGAGTCGGTCAACAACGGCACGCTCACCAAAGACGGCCAGCCGGTCGTTCCCGGCGACACGTTGGGTTACGGCGAGAGTCTCGTCTGGGAAAAACCGGTCGGCGCTACGGGTGTCGTGGATGCATTTACTGTGACCGCGGTCGATGTGTGGTCCGCAGTCTCCAGCACGGCACTGCCCGTTGAGGTGCGAATCGGGCCCGTTGGCGGGGAACCCTCCGCAAACGATGACGGCATATCGCTGGACGAAGATAGCGTTGACGTCCCTATTGCGGTTCTCGGCAACGATAGTGGAACCGGAACGCTTCAGGTGGTTGGAGTAGGTGCCGCTTCTCACGGCACCGTATCACTTGTGGGTGGTCAAGTCCTGTACACACCTGCGCCCGAGTGGTCCGGCGAAGATTCGTTCACCTACATCATCAGCGACGACACGGGCGAAACGGATATGGCGACGGTGACGGTGACCGTTACAAGTGTCAACGATCCGCCCGACGCCGCTGATTACTGGGTGACGCTGGAGCCAAACAGCACTAACAACCTCATTGACGTTTTGGAATACGATTACGACGTGGACTCAGGTTCGTTGACAGTGACCGGGGTAGGCACAGCGTCTCATGGAACAGTATCGCTGGTCGCTGGCCAAGTCTACTACACGCCAAGCGTTGGTTACTATGGTGAAGACAGCTTCACGTACACCATTACTGACGAAGGTGCGCTAACTGACACAGCAACGGTAACGGTCACCGTCTCTGCGGTGTCGATCATCGACAATGGGGACCCCGGTTACAGTATTGTTGCCGGGAGTTGGTATCCCTGGACTCCGGACGGTTGTCAGGGCGACCTGGATTACAGCTTCGCGGGCTCGGGATCGGACGTGGCTTCCTGGAGTTTCACCGGGTTAGACCCGGGGCAGTATCAAGTGGCGGCAACCTGGGCCGAGCACTCGAACCGGGCAACCAACGCGCCTTACACGATCTACAACGGCGCAACAAGTCTGGGAGCGGTGCCGGTGAACCAGCGGGCGGCCCCGGACGACTTCACCGACCAAGGGGCCGCCTGGGAGAGTCTCGGTATCTTCACAATCACGGGCGACACGCTGGTGGTGAAGCTTTCGGACAATGCCAACGGTCTGCTGATTGCCGATGCCGTCCGCATTGAGCAAGTGGTCACGCAGATCATCGACAACGGGGACACTGATTTCGGAACGACCGGGGACTGGTATTTGTATTCCGGTTTAGGGTCCGGAGACGACCTTCATTACAGCTTTGTGGGCGACGGATCGGATGTGGCTTCCTGGACTTTCACGGTTACTCCGGGGCAGTATCAAGTGGCCGCAACCTGGTCCGCGCACACGAATCGTGCAACCAACGCGCCGTACGAGGTGTTCAACGGTGCAACGGGCCTGGGAACGGTGCCGGTCAACCAGCAGGTCGCGCCGGACGACTTCACCGACCAAGGGGTCGCCTGGGAGAGTCTTGGTATCTTTACGATCACAGGCGACACACTGCGGGTGGAGCTTTCGGACGCTGCAAACGGTCTGTTGATTGCCGACGCCGTCCGCATCGAGCGAGTGACTAGGCAGACCATTGACAACGGGAATACCGGTTTCGGAACGACCGGGGACTGGTATCCCTATTCCGGTTTGGGTTTCGAGAATGACCTGCACTACAGCTTTGTGGGCGACGGATCGGACGTGGCCTCTTGGACTTTCACGGTTACGCCAGGGAAGTATCAAGTGGCGGCGACCTGGTCCGAGCACACAAACCGGGCGACCAACGCGTCGTACGAGGTGTACGACGGTGCAACGAGCCTGGGAACGGTGCCGGTGAACCAGCGGGCGGCGCCGGACGATTTCACCGATCAAGGGGCCATATGGGAGTCTCTCGGCACCTTCAATATCACGAGTGACACGCTGCGGGTGGAGCTTTCGGACGTTGCAAACGGCTTGTTGATTGCTGATGGCATACGCATCGGGCGGGCGGGCGACCTGCCGCCGATTATCGACAACGGGGACACCGGTTTCAACACGACCGGGGACTGGTATCCCTATTCCGGTTTAGGGGCCGGAGACGACCTTCATTACAGCTTTGCGGGCTCGGGATCGGACACGGCCTCCTGGACTTTCGCGGTCACCCCGGGGCAGTATCAAGTGGCGGCAACCTGGTCTGAGCACACGAATCGCGCAACCAACGCACCGTACGAGGTGTTCAACGGCGCAACGAGCCTGGGAACGGTGCCGGTGAACCAGCGGGTGGCGCCGGACGACTTCACGGACCAAGGGGCCGCGTGGGAAACGCTCGGCACCTACACGATTACGGGTGACACACTGGTGGTAAGACTCTCGGACGCCGCGAACGGCCTGTTGATTGCCGATGCCGTCCGCATCGAGCGGATGGGTGATGTGCCGCCGATCATCGACAACGGGGATACGAATTTCGGGACGACCGGGGATTGGTACCCGTATTCCGGCCTGGGCTTCGAGAACGACCTGCACTACAGCTTTGTGGGCGACGGATCGGACGTGGCTTCCTG
>Ga0180432_10006850_pt1 | contig 14677 bp, 33 predicted proteins | sample SS_ome_10_FD_132414 | JGI IMG/M metagenome (GOLD analysis project Ga0180432, IMG submission 132414) | Hypersaline lake sediment archaeal communities from the Salton Sea, California, USA - SS_1_MS_2 metaG | ecosystem: Environmental > Aquatic > Non-marine Saline and Alkaline > Hypersaline >... | reverse complement strand
CGATTTCCGTAAACGTTTTGATTTTTTCGTAACAAACACGTCCACCAACCACGGATCACGTAACACGTTAACAATTGTTAATCTTCTACCCAAAAAAAGACATGGGGGGAATCATTCCCCCCATGCCGTATAGGAGACTATGTTATCTCAAGTCTGTAGATGTTACGCCACTTGATCCATGCTGTGTAGGAGTCATAGACGGCCATTTTAAGGCCGTTCGCGTCCCAGCCCCGTAAGGTACCCTCCATAACCCCTACATCGGTTAGAATGGCTATATGGTCGTTAGGTTTCATTTTTATACCTCCATATAAATACTGCAATCCATACAGCGTACAAAACCGCGAACTCTATAATAACAACGATCATGCCCATCTCAATCGAAGAGAAAGGATATAGTTGTGCTATTTCGTTTATCATTCTGTATACCTCCTCTAATAGTATCATAGGATGATACTAATTAGTTGGTTTCCTCCACAATAATATTTATCAATATGCGGTCAATTGCCGCCATGTGCTCTCTTATCTCCACCCTTGCGACGGCGGATATGTCGTTGTCGTCGGACCGCATAAGCGTTCTCATGTCGGTCCTAAGACTGGCTATTTGCATTCTCATGTATTCGGAGTTCTTCATGTCTTACTCCTCCTCTAATGGTTCGTAATTGCTATCAAACCAATCCAACAAATCATCAAAAGAATCTATTGGCTCCCAATCATTACAATCAAGATAACCGTTCGCACTAGCTCTTATGTAGTACCCATTATGGGTTTGTTCGATTTCGTAACCTTCTTTCTCGATTTCTTCTTTTGATAGTATGTCAGTAGGGAAATAGAAGGTTTCGTAATACTCGTTAACGCATTCTACATATTCCCCATAATAGAGATATGGAGTCATAAACTTATCTGTGTCATACTCGTTGCAAAGCTTATCAAAATAAGCCTCCATTTCATGTTGGTAGCCTTGAGGAGTAAGGGATACGTAATCATGGATTTTCCCACAAACCGAACATGTCGGATAGCAATCCAATTCACTATCACAGAAAATAGGGTGAACATTTTCGCCGTTTTCGATATCCGTTCTATCTGGGACACATTCATTACAGTAGATTTCGCCGTTTCCATTTTCATCAAAAACTACAACAGCTTCAAAGTCAAAACAATGCATTCTTACTCCTCCCACATAATGTACTCTTCAGCCTCATTCCGCAAAACCCATTCTCCGACTGGTCCGTTCGCGAGCCAATCGAATGCTTCAGAGTCCCAGTAAGCCCAGCAATCCTTTTCACGTCCGTACTGATTGCGGACCCAATCCCGGAATTCTACCCGTGATATGAACATTGGGGATAGCATTTCATCAACCGTATTACAGTACAGGCCTACATATCGATAGTTGCCGATTACGGTTTTTGCTACTACTCGGGACATACTTTACTCCTCCAGGTATCCGGTATCAATGCCGGTGATCATCTCAAAGTACGCATATTTGAATTCCGGTTCTCCAAGCTTTGTTGTCATGTTTACTCCTCCAGCTCTTCCCAATATCCGCCGCATGAGAATTCAAAAAACTTTCGCACATATTTTTTTCCGTTTACAGTTTTCGTTATCATATATTTCAGGTCTCCTTATTATCCCAATGGAGTTAAAAGTATTTAACCTTATCCATTCAAGTTAACAATATCCATTAACAATATATCTATTCCAGGTTTACACAAAAATACAAAAATCCTTGAATTGGCCTTAAGGGATCACCAATCCGTTAACGTTGTGGATTGGTTAACAATTGTTAATTTGTGAGAGAAAAAAAATAAGCCTCCAATCGGAGGCTTATTAATTTCGGAAAACCATGTATTGGTAATCCGATGTTCTCACTGATGTATAATCAGTCATGAAAAGATCTTTCGTGTAGGCCTCCAAATCGAAATAGTAAACGGCCCATTCAGGAATTTCAGAAAACATACCGCATGAATCTAAAAGGTTTTCTGTGAAATCCTCTTCAGACTCCCATGTACCATCGTAGCTATCCTCTATTTCATCCAAGATTCGGCCCATATCGAGGAAAGCAGAAACTACTTCATGGCCATATTCTCTTACATATTCCGCTGTTTCCATGATTTCCTCAACGGTGGTATATTCCCCGAGGTAATCGGGGAAATCCTCATAATCCGAGATAAACCACTCTTCATGGTCTCCGAGGAAATCAAGGATTTTATCGTTCAAATCGTCAATATCCATGTTCTCGATATCGACCCATTCGCATCTAAGTTTTCCGTTGTTGTACTCCTCTAAATCAGTTATACATATTTCCATTTAAATACCCCAGTTTTCATGGTTGCCTATTGAAGTCTGAAGGTTAAGGATTTCCTTGACCTTTTCGCCCCAGAAAGCGTTTTCATCAGTTCCGCGAGTATCTTTCATTTTCAAGAGACACATTTTCAAAAGCTTATCCGTTTCGGTTCTGAAAGCCTTAAAATCTCTATTCATTTATTTCAAGTCTCCTATGGGCCACATGCCCATGTATTAAAGAACGAAAACCTGCTTATAAGCATTACTTAAGTTTGCAATTAAATAGTAAAAAGCAAACTTCAGTAAAGCTTATATACCTAACTCCAGTTCATGTTATCGTGTACTCTAAAGGCCGATTCACGGCGTTAATTAACAATAGTTTAATCCAGCAGTATACAACCTGGGGTTCAGTAGTCAAATTAACGATTGTTAATCTGGCTGATCATATGATTGTGTTTTCGGAGTTTTTTAGACGTTCTATTAGCCAAAATCGTAAGTTGCGTATATACCTTAACAAAGTTAATAGAATTACGTAACTCTCGAAATTTTGGAAATTTGGGCCATAAAGAGGATAAAGATAGGACGAATAGGACGAATGGACGTTTTTCGTTTTTTCTGAAAAACCGAAATTCCAAATTTTACAAAAACCGATCTTAATAAGGGGGGTACCCGGGGGGGTAGGGGGGTAGGGGGGGATCTCCTAAAAAAAGATTACCCGGGGGTAATCATCCCGGGTAATCATAGGAGACCGGATTAAGCGTTATGGCCATTTCCCAGACCAGACATCATCTATCAATGAGTCAATATCATCGTAATACTCATTGAGGTAATATGGTTCCCCTCCATATGCCGGGACCTCAAACAAGAAATAATAATTAAAATTCCTGCATACTACAAATTGCCTTTCATCCATAATACCCGGCCCAACATTACATGTTTGACCATCATTTAATGCCTGTAATTTTATCATGTCTTCTATTTTTTTATCCATTTACAACCCTTCCACTTTTAAAAATTCCAAACACTCGGAATATGTCCCGCGAAAGGTTTCTAATCTCTCGATCAAATTTTCTGGGTTAGTAACGGGCGATAAATCATTCCTTGTTATATTCACTTGCCAGTGTTCGCGACCCTCGTTATCTTCGTTCCACATATTGGCAGTATAATACCAATTCCCGTATTGTTTCTTAAAGGTTATTTTCGCACCTTCCCAAATTTCATCTATTTCCCAATCTATATTCATTTCTTTCGTGCCTCCATTTTTATCCTATCCCTCCCGGGAACGGGTTTCGAACCCGGGCAGGGGGAATTATTCTTATAATGAGGTATCACCTTTTTTCAAGGACATGGTTAGACCCGTCCCATACGATCTTTCCCTCTGATTCGAAAATCCAGTTCTCGACATCAAGACACTCACCCACATATACCATACTACCGTTTCCGGTGTCGCAGTATATGGAGCCATCCTCGAATACGATCTGGTCCGGTCCGTATTCGTATTCTCGATGTTTTACCCCGTGAACCACCGCTGGTCCAACGCAACAGTCCGCACAAGTGAAATGAGTCATATCTTTTTCGTTTCTCATTTTATCGATCTCCATATTAAAGAACCATAATCTACTTATAAAGCTTTCGGTTTTTTGCTTAATCCTCCTCTTCTGCAGACCAGCAAGCGGAACACATACATTCATCATACTTATCTCGATGAGGGCATTGTTCTGGGCATTCCGAACAATCGAACCGCTTACCACATCGGACGCATTCCATGTCATGGTCACCGATCCTCTCGAAGGCCATAATAACCCATGCCTCATACATCTTATGCCAGGAATCCGTATCGCGTTCTGGGATCTTCTTTCCAAGGCTCATATACCATTGTTCCGCATGGTCCGCCATTGTGAGTTCATTGAAATATCTTTCGGCTACCTCCATTTCCATGCTCAGATAGATTATATCATTATGGCATGCATCATCATAAGCCTCTTGATACGTATCATATCGCCTTGCCGTTTCAAGCCTAAAACACTTGGTCCCATCGGGATGGAAATAACAATCCGAAAGAAGGAATCCGTTTCCGATATCGTCCACATATGGTTCACGTATTCCGTTCTTGAACATGAACCAATCATCATACAAATCCAGTATATTTGTTTCCATTTTATCGATCTCCAATAGTAACAACGAAATTCACCTATTTAAGCTTTCTCCATTTTACAAATTCGGCAATATTTGTAAAATTCCCCCTCCCTTTATATAGCTATATAAGTTATATACATGTAGACTGGTGGACGTGATCCGGCCCAGCTACCTCAGCCAACCTATCGGAGACGCACCCGCAAGCAACCTATGTACAAAAAATTAACAATTGTTAACTTTTTACAAATCTCCCCGATATTGCAAAATACCGAAAGCATTTAAATACTTCCACCGTTGTATACATGGATAGACGATCCATTAACGCAAAGGTGATTAACAAGTGTTAATACAAAGTCCATTAACAATCGTTAACGCTTATTTCTATAAGCAGGTTGTTAACCTCAGGTTGTATACCTGGCAGCTTAACAATCGTGAATCCGCCGATCCGCGATTAACAATTGTTAATTTGGTAAAATGCTTTTTCGGTAACCTTTCGGCCGTAATCAGTCCACGATCACAAAGTTACCCATACAACGTAACACCGTCACGCCTATCACGTAACACACCTAACTCGACCTCCGGCCACCCATAAAGAGGGCATAAAGAGGACGAATAAAGAACGAATAGGTAGGACGAATAAAGAGTTTTCCACCAAGACGAACACGACCGTAGCCCCAGCTCAACGCTAAGGGGGTATGGGGGGGTCAGGGGGGGTACCGGGGGGGGGATGCACTAAGGGGTGGGGGTTACCCGGGTACAAAAAGAGTGCCCCCGGGGGAGGAAATGCCAAAAGGAGACCGGAATGCTTAGAAAAAACCAGTTATAATCCCCAGGGGCGAGTGAGCGAATTAAATGGATCTACGCAACCAAGTGGTATCGGGCGGGGGGTCTTATTTCGCCGTGTGACGTAGGTTGGCCAACCTAATGGGATGCCCGTTCCACGCCCGCAATCCCCTGTGTCCCGCCACCTGGTTGCGTATGGTGGGCGGTTTTAAGGGATCACCGCCCGAACCCGATCTATGCCTGCTGTTCGAACACTCGTGGCGGACTGCGCCACAATAAGATAAACGCGAAGGGTTTATATAAATGTTTCGCTGTTTTGCTTATATTGATGGATACGCAAACCTGTTGAATATTGCAAGTGATAGGTAAAATATTCAACTAGACGTGTAAAAAGTTGACACGTTTAGGTGAAATATTGTAAGCAATAGGTAAAATATTCAACTAGACGAAGAAAGTCCGGGGGGGCTCATTTCACAAAATAGTTGCGTACGCAACTATTTTCGTTTTTCGCCAAAGTATCTATGTTCTTATATTATTGTTATAATATAACGTTTTTCTGACAAAAATAGGCCCCCCAAAACCACCCCAAAAACCACCCAAAAATCACCCAAAAAACACCCAATTTTTACACAAACTTTATATATCATGAAAACAGGTTTTGCCCACTTCCAATTTTCCCTCAATTTTTTGGCAGAAACGTTTACAAAAAAAGTGAAAAACCAAAAACCACCCCAATCAACACCCCTCGCAGATCATTTTCCCCCAATAAATCCACAGAAACCCCAAGGTTTAGACAATCGGCATCTATAACCATACCCCCCTATCTCATGAATAAAAGTAAGGAAATAAGAATAAGCATATCCTCCTATCGCCTACGGGTTGGTAAATGCATATATCATTACATGATATATATGCATTTAATCCCACGAAAAATTCTCTATCTATTTTTTGTAACAAATCTAACAAAACTATTCCTTGCAATAAATCTAACAAAAATCGTAGCAAGAATCCGACAAATCGTAGCAACTTTGCCATTTTTTTCGAGTCTTTAGGTTACCTAAATCTCCACCCCTAAAAAACACCCAAAAATTATCGTCATTATTTTAGCCAAAACGGCCAAAAAAGCCATTTTACCACCAGATCCACCCCCCCTTTAACCCCCTTAACATGAATCAAATAGTATGTACAAAGATAGTATAGTAATACAATACCCCTCTCGACCCCTCATTTCCGCCTTTCCAAGCCCCTCCATTTTTGTAAAATAGAGAAACATTTATATACATTATGTCTGTTTATATAATTGAAGATAAAACCCGAAAGGTGATGCAAATGAAAAAATTTGATGACTACGATTACAAAATACGTGTGCTTGCACGGTGTCCAATGTGTAATGGAAGCGGTCGATACGTTATCGATCTGTCCATCCCAACAACGGGAGAACGCGACGAAACCGCGTCAGTGGATGTAAGATGTCCTTGCTGTAACGAGGCCGGGGATATAGAGGTCGGTGTAAGGCTGGACGATCTAGAGGGGAGTCTTATCTGCAATGAAGCGGACGAAGAAAAGATCATTGCTTGGTTGAACACGTTCCTGACACCGGACGGATATTCAGAAGACGCGGGCATAACCTGGGCATGAGGCGATACAAATGAAAGATAAAGTTATAGAAGAAATAGAGAGTCGGATAGAAGCTCTTCAAAAAGATATCGAGGAGTTAAAAGAAATAGAATCTCCGGAAGAAAAATTGGCAACGGATCTACACACCGTCATGTGTAAGACCAATCATTCTGATGGGTGTTCGTGGTTCTACGAGGATAGTTGTGAAAAATACGCCCATAAAAGATATCTTGATATGGCTAAAAAGATACTCTCAACGGGCATCTCGCCAAAGAAATCTATCGAAATAGCCGAAATAATAAACAACGGATAAGGCGATACAAATGACGACGATAATGATCTGTCCGGAATGCGGGTGTGAGTGGGGTATATCCTACAACACTTGCGAGGTGTGCGGATCTACGGTTACTCCCGTGGAGTATGACCGAAAGCAGTGGAGAGAAGAGATGGAGCACGAGCTGAGGCTGTCAGGGGTGGAGTTCTAATACAGGATATATGGAGGAATGAAGAATATGACTAAAGAGGAAATAAGCTGGCCAGAAAGCTGTGAATTCTATTCTGATGAAAGGGGAGGGTTTGGAGCATTCCATAAGTGCAAGCATTCTAAGAATGACCTATGCACCCCTTGCGGATGTCCTAAGCGGAAGATTGGAGAATATCAAGAAAAGCTGGATAGATATGAAGATGAACTTATGTCTGCTTCTGGGGACGAAGTAAGTTGGCTTGAGAATGAAATTAAGTGGCTCACTGACAAGATTGCTGAACTTATGGGGGGGATAGAGTGAGTTATGACGAAATGGTAAGCGAATTCCCAACAAAAGATAACTGTCCTGTGTGCGGAACTGAATTAGTATGGAGGGGGACATCCGATTGCGCCCCATCAAAAGGCTGTCCAAAATGTAATAAAGGAATTAATAATTTAAAAGAGGATTAACCTATTAAATGGAGTGTGGATATATGAAAATAGAAATAATCAAGATAGCTATATGCGGCGGATGCAATCAAGAAATGGAAGAAAAAGAAGATGATGGCGTTGTGTGGTTGTCTTGCCGTGATTGTGGGAGAACATTTAGCATTATATAAGGATTAATACCTTACAATAGATATGGAGGGACCCAAATGAAGGAACAATTCAAGCCGTGGAACCCGCGAAACAAGACCGTTGAACTTCTCGATAAGATCATCGAAGTCGTCGAAGCCTATCAAGCACGGGGGTACTGCCTGACGTTGAGACAGCTTTATTACCAGCTCGTAGCAAGGGACATAATCCCGAACAAAGTGTCTGAATACAGCAAGTTATCTACCATACTTGGAGATGCAAGGCTAGCCGGATTGGTGGATTGGGAGGCCATAGAGGACCGCACCAGAGGACCACAGAGGCCGTCCCAGTGGACGGATGTGGCAAGCCTTATGGATTCCGCGCTCCACTCCTTCCGTCTCCCCAGGCACAGCGATCAACCCACCCACATCGAGTTATGGACCGAGAAGGATGCGTTAACGTCGGTCCTCAAACCAATAACCAATGAATATCATGTAACCCTTATGGTGAACAGGGGTTACAGCTCCCTGTCCGCGATGCACGATGCGTACGAGAGGTTCGAGAGATACAGGTCCACTGGGATGGATGTAATGATACTCTACCTCGGGGATCATGACCCATCGGGGCTTGACATGGACCGAGACATAGAGGAACGGCTGACGAAGATGTTCGGCACGGAGATATATTTCGAGAGGATAGGGCTGACGAGGGAGCAGATAGACAGGTTCAACCCACCACCCAACCCCGCGAAGGTGACGGACCCGAGGGCTACGGGATACATCAACGAACACGGAAAGATATCATGGGAGGTGGACGCTATCAGGCCGGACGAGCTTGACAGGTTGGTGAGGAGACACATCGAGGACAACATGGACATGAACAGATACAACGCACGGCTCGACAAGGAGAAGGAGCAGAAGAAGAAGCTCAGGAAGATAATAGACGAAACGGAGTGGTAAGATGAACCGAAAAGAATACAACCAAGAAGCTCAACAAGAAGATACAGTCCTTGGAGGTGTAACCAATGCTGAAAGCAACCAAGAAAGCACTTGAAAGGTCCATCAAGAAGTGGGAGCGCATAGTTGCGGACGAGGGCGTGTACAGGGGATCACAGAAATGTGCTCTGTGCAAACGGTTCTTGAACAAGGACACCAAGGACTTCTGCCCACTACATAAGAGCGGTAAATGTTGGGGCGGTTGCTGTGAAGAGTGGTTTGTTTGGAGTTATCACGTAGCAGACGAACACTTTGACGGATGCCACTACGTCCATGACGGCTGCGAAACCTGCAAGACACTCGCCCAGGCCGTTCTTGACAGGTTAAAGAAGGAGCTGGTGTAATGGACTTCGAAGACTTTACAGGATTGTCTTTTATTGGACTATTGATATTGTTCATGTTGTTATTATCCATATTCGGAACGCTCGCTATGTTCGACACCGACACAAGGACAAGGCACTACACGGACGTAGAGGAGGTAAGGGAGCTTTCCAACGGGAACCTGCTCATCGTTATGGAGAACGAGACCAAGGAAGCCAAGGCACAAGACGATATTGTCGTGGAATGTGACTATGAGAGCGGGGATCTCGTCCTGCGGAACGTGGAGACTAAACCCAAGTGGGGTTGGCTTAGCCTACTCTTCTTTGTGTTAGTTCTCATAGACATAGTAATCATCGTAATATGGCAGAGAAGGGAGGAAACCAAATGACCAACCACGTCAAGCTGGAATGGCTATACAGGATCTTCGACATCCCCCCAAGAACATACCAAGAAGCGGAATACAGGTTAAAGGAAGGAGTGAAATAGAATGACTGATACTAATGAGGAGAACGCCAACAACGACTGCGAAGGATGTAAGAACATCGAACACCAGCTGCGTCTGTTGGCCATAGCGATACACGATGACAAACCGGCAAGCCTGAAGAACTGGGCAAGCGACTATATTCAAATGTTGGACGGGAAGCAAGATAGAAGGAGGGCTGAGGAATGAGTGATAATTATGTTGGAGAATTTCAATATCTTAAGGTAACGTTTGAGGAAATCATACGGGTGTATGTTGCAGAAGAACTAAAGAAGAAAGACTGGGAAACATTAGCAATTGACCCCCACAAAAGAATAGTTGTCTTAGAACGGTTTGAACAAAAGAAGGAGGAATGAGTGAAATGACTAATACTACTGAGGATAAGAAGGAACCTCCAATTAGATATTGTAGGGTTTGTCTCTGTGATGTTAGGAAGTTCGAAGGCGGGTGGATATGCGAGGTATGCGGGACAGAGGATACCAACCCACTCAACGAAGATGAATACAAGGAAGAGACAATAAAACACCTTACAACATATTCCACATATGAATTAAAGGAAGCATTGTGGAGAAAGACCAAGAAGCCACAACCAGAGATCCCAGAGAACGCAGTAGTTATAGAGGGAGTTGTTGGGGAACATGACGAGGTAGTTGATTTGATAAGGAAAGTAGAAGAAGTTATGTTTTGTATGGAGTATGGTAAGAAGATAAAGCTAATCATCATACCAATGGAGGAATAAAGATGAGTATATCAAGCGACGGGCAATTGTGTTACGGAATTGAATTCGATTATGGTTATGAGTTTCCTTGGGATGATGAAAACTTTGAAGGGGACATCGAAGAGTGGTGGCGTTTTGTGAACGGCTATGAACCCCCATTTCAACTGTATGATGGTGGTGATTATGTCGGTGGGGTTAGGCCCCCAGAGGAAAAAATTGATGAATGGTATGACCATAGAAAAAAATTCGATGATGAACATCCCCTTCCAATTGCGTGTGTTCTGCATTGTTCTTACGATTACGGGATGTATATTCTCGCTGTCAAGGGGACATACTACTCTGCCAGCAGAGGATATCCAAAAACCATAGATAACTTCGATGTGGATGAATACAATCTAAAAACATTAATAGACTTCTGTAAGAAATACATCAAGGACGATAAAATAGAACTCAAACCAAAGTGGATACTTTCAAGTTTATATGGATGAAAAAATAGGAAGGTTAATAAAGATGTTTAGATATGTGTAAAATTAAATAAGGACGTGAAAAAATGTGTTTATACGAATACGAAGAAGTGGAAATAGATGAAGTAATTGCTTACAAGTTAATGCTGGTGACTCCAATTGAAGAAATGCAAGAATACGATAAAACATCAATAAAATACAAACCCCAAGAGCCGTCAGAAGACACGCCCGGTTCTCTTTATGCGCCCGTGTCATACAAGCTCGGCGTGTGGTACAAGGCAAGAGAAACCATGACAAAGAGGCAACTCAGAAGGATGGCTTGCGATGAAAGATACAATAGAGGATTCCATGCATACAGAAAACTGCCGGACTGGTGTATTGGAAAAGATTTGATGTTTTACAAGGTCAAACTGAGAGGGGTGTTCGGAGAAGGAATGCAATACGGAAGGGGCGATATCACCTATGTCGCAGACAGGATGCAGATAATCGAGAAGGTGAATTATAGTAGGGGATTTTAGAATGGATTCGAAAGAAGAAAAAGAAAAATTGGTCGAACATCTCGAATCAATAGAAAGATTAAACGGGATTTTTCGGTTTGAAGCAAAACTGATTCGTGGTGAAAATAAACATGGATGGCCGGAAGAAGAAATAATAGTTGGAGCATCTGATTACACGACATTATATAGGAAATGGGATATTCCTTATATTAATGGCAATCAATTCAAACATAAATTTAAATATGAAAACAAGACATATTATAGTTTAGCCGGTTTCTGGAAACGTTGGGAGGATTGGGGAGGCAAGAAAGAGATCATGTCAATGACACTATGGAACATGCCACAGGTCATCAATAAGATCCATTATGACCACGAAACAAAACAACTGATAGACATGAAGGAGTGGTGCCGCAGACTTGGTGAATCGCCATATAATACGACATCCCAAATATTCTGTCCTTACTGTCATACTGTCCACAACAAACAAATCGAAATGGAATTTAGTGGGTGGATGGATTATTGGGTCGATTTCGGGTGTCCTGATTGCGGGTTCTTCATTAGTTTCCGCTGGGATTACGAAGACCGTAACGAAGCCAGAGAAGACGGATATCATTATAAGAAAGAAGATTACGAACTCGTAGACGATGGAACTGAATATCATTTAATCAGTAAGAAGAGATTGGAATACATGAAACTGATGAAAGAAAAAGGACTTGATGTTCCAGAAGTGAGGGGATTTTAGAATGACCTGTGAATGTCACAATAAAGTAAAGAAAATGGCAGAAGAGAAGTATGGTAAGACATACGATTGGGACTTTGTGTTTAGGACCAATAAGGATCTTATGGACACCGTTCAGTGCGGGTCGCTAACATTCACTTACCATCCGCTTAAAACGGACGGAACATTGAGTAAACGAACCAAAACAGGAAACTTCCTGTTCACGTATTGTCCGTTCTGCGGCAAGCCTATACTGGAGGACTGAGGAATGAACAAAAAGGAGTATGAAATGTTATTGCATAGGTGTGAGTATTACCTATACCATAATGGTGAGGAAAAATATAATAAAGATGAAAGACGAATTGAAAAAAAATTGGACCTAATCTTAAAACTATTAAGTGAGAGTTTGGAGGACTGAGGAATGAATAAGAAAGGAGAAAGGTGAGGAATAATGAGACGTAACGGACACGATTCAAGCGGGATGGAGACACACAAGGCCCCTAAGAGGAAGGAACAGCAGGAGCCACAGGTGGAATGCGAACAGCGTAACGGTGTAGTGTGCAGACTGGCAACCGTAGAGAACCTTGAAAAGCTCGGTAGCACCATTATAACCAATTCTTGTAAGAGGTTGAGGGAAACATACAACTGCCCGAAGAAGTTAGGTTGGAAGCCCCAGTCCGTATCCTCTGCCAGTGAACAGGACTCTGAGGGTGAACCTGACCCGATGATAAAGCTAAATGAATTATTAAAAAAGGTGAGAGAATTGGAATCATTACTTGATGGGTTTTACACCCAATCTCAATATAAGACCGCTATCGCCAATATTGCCCATATTATCCATGAGATGGCCCGTGATGATTTCACACGTAGGGTAAGAGAAAATGGCCCCACCCCTTCCAGCGTAGCAGGACAAGGACAGACAGAGAAGCCCGAGGAGTCAGAGAAGGGAAAGTGGGAGAACCAGAATCTATGTTGTCACCCCGATATAGTTCCAGGGAAGACGTGCCACAGCTTAAAGATTACTGATAATTGCCCCGACCCAGAATGTAAAGGACAGACAGAGAAGCCCCAGGTGGAATGTTGCAATAATTGTGGTCTTGCTTTTAATCCATGTCAAGTTCCAAGTGCCATTATCAAGGATGCTATGACAGATGAACCCTTAGATACATTACACTGCCCTCAATGGGAGAAAAAGATGGGAAAGCCCCAGTCCGTATCCCCTGCCAGTGAAGAGAGAGGTGAAGAAGAATGCCCTGAATGTGGAGGCACCATGTGGGGGGAAAGCCACTGTCAAGAATGTGGCTCGACTACGAAACACTGTTCCAAATGTTTGACACCAAAGGATGGCGAGTGAATGAGCTACAGATTTCATGAGTTGCTATCATTGGGCAAGAAGCCAGGAGTGGCTGTTGAATGCACCAAGTGTCATGGGTATGGTTTTGTTGATAGCCGTCAGTGTGATTACTGTGATGGCTCTGGTGAGAGATGGTATCCAGAATCAAAGGAAGGTGATGAGCAATGAAAGAGAAGTATTGTCCTTTGGAAGATAGGGATATAGAATGTAAGAATCGGTGCAACGATTGTTTGGCGTTGCATGGAACACACGAAGGGATTGACAATGACTATGATAGAGATAACAGTAAAGATTGACATTGACCGATTCAAGGCCAAGCGTGAGTTTACCACCATATCAGAGGCGATAGACTGGCTCAAATATTGTAAGCGCATATATCCAAAATTAATAGGTAAGGTGAAGAAATGAGTCAATTTCCAGAGAATTATAAAGGTTCTACAACGTGTCCAGAGTTATTACTATGTGGTTGCTGTGGGTTCAAGATACAGTGCAAACTACGAGGGGGCCACTGTCAAGATATGCAAGCTGTCGGACAATGCCCAATGGGGCCAAAGAGAATGACCCTTAGTGAAATAGTTGAACAATTGAAGATGTGCAAATATATTTACGAAATCGGACACCCTATTGAGAACAATGTGGCGTTCGTAGAATTGGAAAAACGCTCGCGCGAGAGTGGGCAACGTAGTGCAGTACCAACAGAACAGGGTCCACCGAAGCCTGCGATGCCCCCTGCCAGTGAACAGGACTCTGAGGGTGAACTGAAACCATGTCCGCATTGTGGTGGTGAGGCTGAAGAATTGAGTGAGGATAGATGTAGTAATGTTCACTGTCCCGAATGTTGTGGTGTGGTTTACGGAAACTCCATCGAAGATGCAAGACGAAAATGGAATAGGAGAGAACACGCCCCTACCGACCAGGACTCTGAGGACAAGGGGAAGGAACTAAAGTTTGGGGATACTATTATTCATAACCTTAGTGGGCATAGGGGGAAGGTTGTTGGTGGGCCGGACGCTGTTGGATGGGTTGATGTAAAATGGGATGACGGTTCTTATTGTTCTTGTGGTAACGACCTTATCACGAAAATAGACACCCCCCCAGAAGATAAGGGGAAGGACTCAGAGGGCGAACGCTTGCTTCTTGAGAATGAAATAATGTGTTCCTGTGGCGACCATATCACACTCAAGCGAATTGTCAAGGGTTCAGAACATATGATTGGCGAATGCCTTGGGTGTAATCGGTGGTTTGATATTAAACCTTGGAACGAACACGCCCCT
>Ga0180432_10006849_pt1 | contig 14677 bp, 17 predicted proteins | sample SS_ome_10_FD_132414 | JGI IMG/M metagenome (GOLD analysis project Ga0180432, IMG submission 132414) | Hypersaline lake sediment archaeal communities from the Salton Sea, California, USA - SS_1_MS_2 metaG | ecosystem: Environmental > Aquatic > Non-marine Saline and Alkaline > Hypersaline >... | reverse complement strand
TGATGTCGTATGCTGCGTTAGGTGCTTTTGTTATCTCGACTATCATTCTGAGTCCTCCTCCACTTTGACTGCTCCTGAAAGCTTGTTCAGCGCGAGTACTACTGCGTCGATTATCTGCTCTGGTCGGGCCGCGCATCCCGGTACATAAACATCTACTGGGATAACGTTGTCAATGCCTCCGAGTACGTTGGGGCAGTTATGGAATACTCCTCCAGTGCATGCGCAGGTTCCGATGGCTATAACCATCTTTGGTGCGGGCATCTGGTCATAGAGGTTTTTCAGTACTTCCTTGTTTCTATGGTTTACTGCTCCTGTGACCAAGAGTACATCTGCTTGTTTGGGGTCTCCTATGTTTACGATTCCGAATCTCTCGACGTCGAACTTGGGTGTTAATGCAGCTAGTATCTCGATATCGCAGCCGTTACAGCTGCCGGCGTCGTAGTGCATTACCCAGAGGCTCTTGAGTCGGGCTTGTTGTATTAATGACATCTTAGATTATACCTCCAAAGACGAGAACAGCTAGGTTCAACAAGACTAGTATGAACCCAGTGCTCCAAGTGGTCTTGAGCATCTTCTGCCAAGTTAACCGTGGATAGATGTTGTCAATCACCAACGCGATGAAGAACATGGCGAGGCTGATGGCTGCGCCGATTACTGGGTTTGGTGCCCAGAATAGGCTGAATATCATCAGTGTGGTTGCCAGCTTTGTCCAGTGACCTAGCTCTATCAGCGCCATTGTGTAGCCGCTGAACTCTGTGAATACTCCCCTGACTAGTTCTTGGTGGGCGTGTCCGCTGCCGGATACGTCGTATGGGCTCTTCTTCATCTCGATTACCAAGACGAACATTAGAGCTACCAAGGCTAGGGGTAGTACCATTGCGAGGGGTTTACCGTAGGCGTAGATGCCCTTGATCGTAAAGCTACCAGTTACTAGGAATATTGCTATGTCTACCAGTAGCATGACTGGCTCGTAGCTCAACATCGCTAGGAACTCCCTGCGTCCACCAAGATAGCTGTAGGGACTCTTTGTGCTCACGGCTGCTACCGTTAGGCAGATGTCTGCAATGCCCATTATGAAGAGCACCAGCAGTAGGTCTTGCTGGAAGGTTACCATGCCTGCAGCTAGTAGGGCAAAGCCTAGGTAGCTGAATGCCAGTATTGGCTGTAGATTGTTGCTTATCATGGGGTTTTTGCCCCATAGTTTCAGCACATCGTAGAATGGCTGAACGAGTGGTGGACCAATTCTCTCCTGCATTTTTGCAGTGAGTTTGCGGTCTACGCCCGCTAGTATTCCACCGATTACTGGGGTTGCTAATGCGAGTATTGTTGCGATTACTATTTGTACTGTGTTCATTTAGATTACCCCCGCTAATAGTAGGGCGACTGTTACCAGTGCGCCGAGGACTAGTGCGATTTTTTCGTACTGTGCCTCATTGATGCTTCCTCCGAGGAATACCCAGGATAAGCTGAGTTTTACCTCAGAATCCGCTGTGGTTCTGAATGTCTCGTTGTCCACGTTTGCGCCGTTGAGGTAGGGTGGGCTTAAGACGCCTCCCTTGCTCTTGGCTAGCCATGAGCCGATGAGTATCACAGCGATTGATCCACCCCATAGGGCGAATACTGGGAACGATGTGAACCCTAGGTCGATGCTCAGGTTTGGTGTGGCGAATACCACAGGGTAAACGTTTTTGATTACTGGTATGACGATGTTATCGAAGACCAGTGCGGCTCCTAGGCTGATTACTACGTTTACGATTAGTAGTCCAACCATGCTGAGCTTGTATGGTGTTTCGAGTATCTCGTCCTTGTGCTTCTCTAGGCTGTTTGGGGATACTATCATGTAGCCGATCCATTTAGCGTAGTAGAAGGTAGTAGCTGCGCTGCCTAGTACAACCATCACGATTATCGGTAATCCTACGTAGAGAGGACTTGACGCGATAGCGTCTACGGCCACCCATTTACCTAGAAGCATACCGAAGGGCGGAAGGAACATACTGACCATGCCCGCGATCATCACCGTAGTTGTCAGGGGTAGCCTGCCTAGCAAGCCCTCCCAATCCTCGATGTTTCTGCTGCCGATCTTGTTCTCAACGACACCTGCTCCTAGGAATAGGAGTCCTTTGGCGACACTGTGGAAGACCAGTAGTGCTACGGCTGCGCTGTAGCTCAGGGCGGTGTTTATGCCGATGCATAGGGTGATCAAGCCGAGGTTGCCTATTGTGCTGTAGGCTAGTATTCTTTTGCTCACCTTTTGTCTGATCGCAAGTACGGCGGTTACTAGGAATGTGAATGCTCCGCCGAAGGCGATTACGCTGCTTAGGGGTGTTCCCTGAATAGCTGGCGCGATCCGCAAGAGCATATAGATTCCTGCGTTTACCATTGTGCTGCTGTGTAGCAAGGCGGATACTGGTGTGGGTGCTACCATTGCGCCGAGTAGCCAGCTGTGCCATGGGAACTGAGCGGCCTTTGTGAAGGCTGCCAGTGCGATTAGGCCGAATGCTAGCATCAGTGCCTGTGGTGCTGCCATTAGTTCTGTTAGTGCGATGCTGTGTACAGCGTTGTATCCTACGAACATGGCTGCGACGAAGCCTACGCCGCCTACTAGTCCCATCCATAGGGCTAGTACGCTGTTTTGTTTGGCTTCCTCGGTCATGTCGTGTCTGATGAGCTCATAGCAGCATAGTGTAGTGACTTCCCAGAAGAAGTATAGCCAGTATAGACTGTTGCTGTACACCATGCCGTTCATGGCTCCGAGGAGTAGCATAAGGAAGAAGAAGAAACGGTTCTGTCTGCTCTTCTTCAGATGAAGATGATGTTCATGCTCCTCCATGTAGCTCAGCGCGTAGATTATGACGGCTGAGCCGATGATATTGACAATCAGAGTCAACAGTATTGATAGACTGTCAACCATGATTATGTTCTCCACGTGGGTTCCCTTGACCACGAACTCAAAGTACGCGGCTGGGATTATCTGCGCCAAGCCTAAAGCGATTACCGGTGGGCTTTTTGCTTTTATTCCAGCGTAGAGGAAGTAAACGAGCAGAATAAAGTCGAGAGCGACTACTGCCTGCTCATAGATGTGTTCTGGTGAGAACACGATGCCTCCTGACTGATATAGTAGGAAGGCGGATGAAATCAAAACTAGTGTGGAAAGTGAAACGATAGCAGTGCGTATACGTTTATCGTTTAAAATAAGTAGGGCAAGCGCAGAGACAACTGGCAGTCCTACATTAATAGCTACGAGTGTCTCAGGATTCAATTTTTTTTACCTCTTAGAGAACTAATGGATACTTTAGGTACCATCAGATCCATTTATGCCTCTACGAGGGGCTTTGCTTCCTGAGCACTCCAAACGTCATTATCTTTGCAACTAGCTAGGTCGCTGATCTTGCAGTGCATGATCTTACGCTTCAGACCTAGGTTATCAAAGACGTGTAGTGTTCCAGCTTTCTGGCCTTCACCGGGAAGGTACATAGCATAGCCCCTTGGAGGGGTACCACTGATAGCGAAGAACACTGCGCCAAGACTGTTCTCGGCACAGGGTGACTTATGGATGTACATGTCTCGTAGGTTCTTGTCTTCCTGAGTTTCCAGGATGATGTCCTGTACTTGCTTTATTGTTATTTCTTGCATATTGGTTTCCTCAATCTGCTTTTGCTGACTCTTTTAGAGACTCTGATCTTGACTTGAGTATCTGGTTTACCGTCATCTCTGGCGATTCTCCTTTCCTCAATTGATCTAATACTGATTCTTTCCCAGCCTTTCTCACCATGCGGCGCTGGTCGCATTCCTTTGCGACTAGACGCTGAAGTAGGGCGCTGTCACGCTCTGCGATGTTCATCGCTAGGCGTTCACCTGCTTCACAGTCGTTGCAGATGGTGTCAACAAGGTGGAAAATGTTGTTCTTGTAAGAAAGTAGGCTGTCGTAGAGTTTCTTGAACTCGACATCCATTTCTTGATTAGTGACTCCGGCTCCGAAGAAGACCAGATTATCCTTCTCATCTAGACCCAATTCTTTTCTCTCCTAATCTTGGGTGTCAGTATATACTGGCTTTATTTAAAACGGGTTTACAAAAAAAATAGGAAAAGTATAAAAAAATGCTATGCTATTATGTAGCGATTGGGTAATAATTTGCAGAAAGGGTGGATAAAATATGAATGTTTTCTGGATGAAACGTGTAAAACAATGGTATTTATCCACGGGTAAAGTATAAATTTCAGTCACTAGAGGTAGCAGAATAATGTCAGAACTGTTAGAGGACAGGGATAACCTGAAGCTCGTGGAGGCGCTGGTATCAGGGGAAGCCGTAAGCGTCAACATAAGCGAACTATCAAGAATACTCGGAAAACACAGAAACACCATCAAAAACAAGGTAGATGCAATCTTTGAACATAATATAATAGATACCCCCATCTACCCCTTCCATGGACTCTACAGGGTCTACCCTCTATTAGCAGTGGTCCATCTCGATATTCCTGATGCAAAGGAAAGCACAGAGGGGATAATCAAATGGGTAAAGGAAGATCCCCAGATATTCGCAGCCTTCAGAACAAGGCAGGGCGAGTATGATACATTGTTATTCACTTACCATGAGAACATCACAGCGTATCAACTCTGGATGAGCACTATCCCAAGCATCTTAAAGATCAATTATGGAGTAAGCGAGGATCATGCAATATTTGACTCAAGCACCAGCTACTTCAGTAACCAGTTGATGATCAAGTACAACCCTAGCACAGGGATCAACCTGCTTGAACGTGACTATGAGGAAAAGGGAAGTCTAAGGCTTAGGGGCTATGATGTTGAAGAGCTTGACTTGGATATTATGCGGTGTCTTGTAAATGGGAAAGGGATCAAGACTAATACTACTCTACTCTGTGAAAAGACTGGGCTTCACAGGAAGACGGTTGAGAAACGCATAGACCTGCTTCAGGAGGATGGACTCATCGGTCAGCCCGTATGCAGGTTCCCGAACTTCTTTGTTCCTCCGAACTATTTGCTAACTTATGTTTTGGTACAGTTTAAGGAACTGGATGAAAGGGTGTTAAACGAGATAATCATTGACACCAATATACCGATAGCTATACAGACCATATACGGCAAGTTTAACATGCTTCTCTTCGGCAATCACAGTAGCCTCGATGAGCATCTGAAATGGGAGGAGAACTACCGCACCATGTTCCCTGACAGCTTTGGTTCAGCCCAGATCACGTATCTGAGCCCAGAGATGACTATAAACTTCAACCAACAAATCGTAAGCCTATGCTACATCAGAAGCAAACTGGGTACATTGAAGGATATGGATCTAGGAAGAACGATCAGACAACTGGAGAGAGCGAGGGCAAGGGTCCTCTACAATCTTCCCAAGGGAAAAATCTAGTTTTTTTATTTTTTTATTGGTATAGTTTCAGGAAGAGAAGCATACCAATTATCAGCTGGGCAGTCCAAACAAGACTTAGCCCAAGCATCCATTTTCTACGCTGGAAACAGGTGGGTCCGGGTTTCTGGAACCTCCAATCAGCTGTGATCCACATTGAGACCGCTAATACTGCGATCCCTAGTATGATATGTGATCTGAAGAGTAGGTTGAAGCCGGGAATTGATGTTGGTTCTAGATTGAACACGGATGGTAGCATAACGGTGGCAACAGAGGCTATGCTTAGTAGTGTAGCGATGAACATTGTGGCTCCGTGGGGCATGTATTTTTTGCGTTTTACTATGATGAATCCGATTACTAGTATGCCTAGGGCGGCTAGTTGTAGTATCATGCTGATTTCGCTGCTCATAGGCGCGTTGGTGTTCAGTAGGCTTGCCATGAAACCTCTGATATGTTCATCGAATAAAAGGAGTAGCCTGAATACTGATTAACCGGTTTGGTTATATTGTGCTAATGTTCCACGACATCAAGTTGGTCATTTATGATCTTGACGGGGTTTTAATCGATAGCAATAAGGCGATACTTGAGAGTTTCAGGCGTACTTTTGTGGAGATCGGTGAGCCTTTTGAATCTGAACTGGTTCTGAGCCGTATCGGGCATGGGCTTTACCAGATATTCATGGATATTCTCCCAGATACCTACGATGACAGACTTGAGGAGCTCAGACAGACCTACATCAAACATTTCCAGAGCCTTGACATCAAATACACGCGGTTACTGGGTGAGGTGCCTGAGACACTTGCTGAAGTAAAGAAACTGGGCTACATGCAAGGACTAGCTACTAACAAGACGGTTACAGAGGCAGAACGGATTCTAAGAGAACTTGGAATCTCCGGTTACTTTGACTTGATGGCGGGTTTCATGACTGTTAGCAGGGCGAAGCCTGAGCCTGATATGATATTGTATTTGTTGGATAATCTTGGTGTAGAGCCAGAGACGGCGGTTTTCATTGATGATACCAACGTGGGACTAACCGCTGGAATCAGAGCAGGGGTTTATACAGTCGGGATAACAACAGGCAATAACACGTTAGAACAAATCAAATCAGTAAACCCAGATACAATAATACATAGATTCAGTGACATCCCCCGATTACTAGAATAAACATTTCATAAAAACATGTTAAGGTGACGGTTTTTTACATATATCAAAGGCGGATCTGGGTGTTTCTGGGGCTTCTTTCGCTGAAATAAGCCGCTTCCAAGCTTTCTCGCGCTACCCCCCCCCTCCCCTATTTTGTAACTATAAATGTGGTCGATGTTATGTGGTTGAAGTGAATTAGGGAAAATAATTGGTGCGACTGCCGGGATTCGAACCCGGGCCGTCTGCGTGGCAGGCAGAAATCATACCTCTAGACTACAATCGCTTGCATCCCATAGACGCAGTAGGGTGGATATATTTCTTACTCTTAGTAACGTGCTAACCACTCTGGTAGAGTAGCAGTAATACGCCTCATGATACGCTCAGCAGCCTCAATCCATATCACCCGGGTACCATCATAAGCCTCTCCACCCTCTGGACCCACAAGGTCCGAGACACCTCTGAGTATCAGGAGCTTGGTCTTGTTGCGTGCACAGACAAACGCGATTCCACCGCTTTCCCAGTCTCCGCATCTTGCACCGAATTTCTCGTAGAGCATGGGTATGTCCTCTGGTTGGAGGTCACGGTCACCGCTAACAATAGTACCTGTCTCCACCGGTAGTGGGTAGGGTTCCTTGATCCAGTTATTGTCGATCTCTGTGGTGAAAAACTCAAAGTGTTCATCTGGGTCACCGATCTGGCTGATGATATCATAGACCACCGCCTTGTCAGGCATTACTATCTGGTCTCGTTCAATTTGTCCTCTGAAGCCGCCGCAGGTGCCGATGTTGATTATTAGTTCTGGTTTCCAGCGGTCTATGGCGTACTGTGTACTGGCGGCTGATTGGACTTTAGCCCATCCTCCGTGCATCAGGATGACTTTTTCTCCGTTCATCTCTAACTCTGTGTATTGCCCATAGGGGTGTTCTTTGTATTCTGCGTCTGGGTATATCTTGGGGATTGCCCTCCACTCGCCTTCCGCGGATACTATTACTACAAATCGTGGATTCAAGACACATTGTATCCTGTGCTCACTGATTTAAGCGATGCGAATAAGACAGGTATATAGCCAAAATCAGGGTATACTCAGCCATGGATACTATTCACTTAGAGACAATGACGTGGAAAATGGTTGAGGAAGCTATAGCCAATGGATACAAGACGGTTGTTATGGCTGTTGGAAGCATCGAGCAGCATGGACACCACTTGCCCCTCGCTACAGACACTTATCTGGGAGATGTTTTGGCGACCCGAATCGCAGAGAAACTAGGTAATACCCTCGTAGCACCCACGATCAGACCCGGTTGCAGTGAACATCATATGACTTTCCCCGGAACGATCAGCATTAGCCCTGAGCTGCTCATTGAGTTGCTCAAGGAAGTATGCTTCTCACTTGACCAGCATGGATTTGAGAACATCATCATGATTCCAAGTCATGGTGGTAACTTTGGGCCAGTAGGAGTAGCAGTTCAAAGCATTGCTAGTCAATTAAACGCCAACCTGATGGCTGTAACTGACCTCATGGGCTTAATCAGGGTGATGAAGGAGGGCATCATAGCTATTGGTAGACACCCTGATGCCGCGGGTGGACACGCTGGGGCAGGAGAAACCAGCATTTTACTCGCCTATAAGCCAGAGTTAGTGCGAACAGACATGTGGAAAAGGGGTTACATCGGTCCATTCACAAGCAAGTATGTTCGTGAAGGCTTCAAAGCTGTAACACCTACAGGGGTTCTTGGTGATCCCATGGTTGGTACGGCTGAGGCTGGTGAGATAATGATAGACAAGGCTTCTGATATGATGGTGGAAGCCATCAAAAAGGAACTTGAACTCTAAGCCTCAACCTGTTTGTGGAAGCAGGTTCTTTCTCCGAGGTGGCAGGCTGGACCAGTCTGCTCTACCAGATACACCAAAGAGTCGTTGTCACAGTCTGTAAGCACCTTAACTATTCGTTGGACGTTTCCACTGGTGACTCCTTTTTTCATTACTTTGCCGTGACTGCGTCTATAGTAGTGTGCCCATCCGGTCTCGAAGGTCTTCTCCAAGGCTTCCCGGTTGACATAGGCGAGGGTTAGTACCTCTAGGGTGTTTGCTTCCTGTGTGATCACAGGGAGTAAGCCCTTCATTTTCTCCCAGTCAAGTTCGTTTATCTTCATATTCGTACATTCACCCCCATCTCATCCAAGTACTGTTTAACCACCTGAACAGGATAACTCTCATAGTGAAACACTGAAGCCGCCAACGCAGCGTCCGTTTTGCCCGCCTTGAAAGCCTCAAGGAAGTGTCTAGGCTCTCCTGCACCGCCGCTTGCAACCAGTGGGATGTTGACTGTGGTTGAGATAGCATTGTTCAAAACGTTGTCATAGCCAATCTTTGTTCCATCCCTGTCCATACTTGTGACTAGTAGCTCACCTGCTCCAAGCTCCGCTGCCTTTTTAGCCCACTGAAGGGCATCAATGCCCATGGGTTTTCTTCCACCATATGTGTAGACCTCGAACCAGCATGGTCCCTCACTGGTCTCAACTATGGTTCGGTTAGGCTCTGGGTGGTAGTTGCGTTTGGCGTCAATCGCCACAACCACGCATTGGACACCGAAAACATCAGCGATCTCCGTGATCACCTCTGGGTTCTCAATTGCTGCTGTGTTTATGGCGGTCTTATCGGCTCCGTTGCGGAGGATAACACGTACATCTTCTACTGACCTGATGCCTCCACCAACCGTAAAGGGAATATCAATCTCAGATGCTACGTCTCGCACAAGCTTCTTCAGGGTATCCCTGCGTTCATGGCTCGCCGTGATATCCAAGAAAACCAGTTCATCAGCTCCATCAGCATTATACCGCTGAGCTAATTCAACCGGGTCCCCAGCATCGCGTAGCTCAAGGAAGTTAGTACCCTTGACGACACGCCCATCTTTAACATCAAGACAGGGTGTGATTCGTTTAGCTAACATCGCGCCGCCTCCATCGCCTCTTTGAGGGTAAACTTTTCCAAGTAGAGGGCTTTGCCTACTACAACGGATTCTACGCCTGTTTTTGTGAGTGCTTTGATGTCTTGGATGCTGCTTACTCCGCCTGATGCGATTATCTTTGCTTTATCTGATATTATAGCATAGGTCTCCGTGTCTGGTCCACTCATAACACCATCATGATCAATGTTAGTAACTAGGAACCGTGAATACCCCTGCTCCTTAAAGTCATCAAGGGAATCCATGAGACTATGTTCTGTGGACTCCTGCCACCCCTTGACCATCAACAAGCCTTGCTTATGATCAAGAGCGATCACGATTCGATCTGAACCATACATGGAAAGTAGTTTCTTTGCTTCATCTGGTGCCTTAATAGGCATAGAACCGAGGATAACGCGTTTAACGCCTCCATCAAGAAGCCTTCTAGCTGTCTCGACTGTTCTGATACCTCCCCCCACCTGCAACGATACATTTTCAGCTATCTCAAGGATAGTATCGGTGTTGGGTTCTTTGCCTAGAGCTGCGTCCAGATCTATGATATGCACTAAGTCAGCGCCATTGTTCTTCCACTTGTTGGCTGCCTCTGCTGGACTCGTCACAGTGTAACTTTCCTTGGTCGTGGGATCACCTTTGGTGAGCCTTACGAGTTGGTTGTCCATGATATCTATCGCTGGTATTACCTGCATCGTGTTCATCTCCGGATCAGCCCCACATAGTTGCGGAGTAGGGTTGCTCCTGTTTTTCCTGATTTCTCTGGGTGGAACTGACAACCATAGATGTTATCATGTTCAACGATTGATGTGAAAACACCTCCATACTCGGTCTCAGCTAGCGTGTCCTTTCTGTTCACTGGGTCAGGATAGTAGCTGTGGACGAAGTAGAAGTAGCTGCCATCTGGGATTTCCTCCAGTAGTGGGCTTTCGCGGGTTGCTTTGATAGTGTTCCACCCCATGTGGGGGGTCTTCTGGTCTTGTCTGAACCGCATTATCCAGCCTCTGAGTAAGCCGAGACCTTTGCCTTCAGCCTCCATACTCTGTTCAAACAAAAGCTGCATCCCGAGACAACTACCAAGAATAGGCACTCCATTGTCTACTGCCTCAAGCACCGCATTTGCTAGTGGACTGAGCTTCTCAGCGGCTGCCCCAAAGTTACCTACACCGGGCAACACTACGCCATCAGCGGATAGAATCTCTTCTCTTGTCTTGACTATCTCTACCTCTGCGCGGGTCTTGCGCAGCGCGTTTGTCATGCTGAAGAGGTTACCTACGCCATAGTCTATTACTGATATTCGTGTCATAGTGTTCCCTTGCTGCTAGGCGCCTCAGTGCGTCGTGGGTCTATTGATGTGGCTACTCGTAAGCATCTTGCCAGTGCCTTGAATGCTGCCTCTGCTTTGTGGTGATCATTCTCACCGTACTCTACTCTGATGTGGATGTTTGCTCGTAGGCTCGTGGCTAGGCTCTCCATGAAGTGTACAATATCCTCATTTGCCATATCCTCAGTCATAGGGTTAACCAAACCAAGATCAACCACACTATAGGGTCTACCACCAAGATCCAAGCTGCAACTTGCTAAACTCTCATCCATAGGTACCGTGGCGTCAGCGAATCTTGTAATCCGTTGGTCCTGTTGAAGAGCCTGTCTGAGTGCCTCACCAAGCACCAAGGCAACGTCCTCGGCTATATGGTGCCTTAGGTCTCCAACTGCTTTGAGTTCTATATCTATGAGGCTGTGAGTTGCTAGGCTTGTAAGCATATGGTCAAGGAAATTGATGCTTGTGTTGATGTCTACTTTGCCTGAACCATCCAGGTTTACCTGTGCCGTGATATCGGTCTCGCGTGTCTTACGTGTGTATTCTGCTGTTCTCATTGTTGTTCCCTCACGTATCTTAGTGCGGCGGGTATCTCGTTCACAGTCGGAGCTACGATGTCGCTGCCAAGCTCGATGAAGCTTTGTTTCACTTTATCGCTACTGTGGACTGATGCATAGACTCCTGTGAAAAGTACGTCTTCGCCTGCGTTTTCGGCTGTTAGGTAATCAGCCATTGTGTCCCCGATGTAGAGAACCTTCTCTGGGTTGAATGGTTCTGCTGCTTTCTTTAGTGGGTATGAGTTTGGCTTGTGGAGGTCATTGACTCCGAGTTTTTTCTGGTCTCGTTCCACTACATCATGCCAGTACTGGCTGTTTTTCGGGAACCTATCAACAATACTGCCTAATGCGTGTCTAGCAGTGTTCTCCATGCTGCCTGATGCTACCCCAAAACGTGGTCCACCGAGTATTTCCTGAAGCATGTCTAGGGTCTCGGGTTTGATAACCACCTCATCAGCCTCAACGATACCATGCTCGACTTGGACGAACTGTGGAGGATAACCAAAGGTCTCGGTGAATAACTCTGTTCCGAGGAAAAGCTCCTCAAACAATGTGCTTACTATGCTCTCCCCGACATCAGCCCTGAACTTTAGCGCTTTTTTGATGTTTACTCCAACCTTGTCAAGCAGTAACTCGTCTACTTTCTCTATCCCAGAGGCATCCAGTTGCGTAGCAAACTCTGCTAGTTTATCGTAGAGCCCATCAACAGGTATCTCTGCCTTGACTTTACCAGCTATACAATCGTACCGCTGCCTTGGCGAATCGTATTCGAGGCTCTCATTTGCATACTTGTTTAGCTCCACTAGCTTCTCTTCGGGGGTCTCGGCTAGTATCCGCATGATTACCGCATAGGCGTGGGTCCAGTCGTTGTTGAATCCCCCTGTACGCTTGAAGGCGTGATTCAGGGTGCTGTCGAAGATGGACTCTGGTATCTTTGTGCCTGTGAAGGCTTCTATGATGCGCTGTGTGGTGGCTGCGATGCCTACATTGTAGGCGTTTCGTACGTCAAGCAGTACTCCATCGCAGTCGAATACGATGGCATCTACTCTTGCTAGTGATTCTAGTTTGTCTTTTCTGATATATGTGGTCCCGTTGGGGTTCTCGATCTCTATGTACTTCACTTTGTTGCCTCCCTGAGTCCTTCTATGAATCTCATCCCAAGCTTCCGTGGAGCTACTGTGACCCGCATATACTCTTCATCAAACACGGTTTGTCTGCTTATTATGATGCCTTGGTTTATGAGCGCCTCATATACCTCATTTATTGGCTTCTCTGTTTTAAAAAGCACAAAGCACGCATCAGATGGATAGGCCTCCACTCCGGGCACCTTGTTTAGCTCTGATATGAGCCACGCTCTTTCCTGTTTAGCCTCCCCAACAGAGTCCAACACTGTCGGGGTTTGATCAATCATCTTGATCCCTGCTCTCAGTATCAGGTTAGAGACCGGATATGGCATCATGTATTTTTCCCGCAGAGTTGAGACAAGCTCCTCACACGCTAAACAATACCCGAGTCTGAGCCCGGCTAATCCATATGCCTTGGAGAATGTGCGAAGAATAATCAAGTTGTCATATTCTTTGACTAGCTCTGCTAGAGTGTACTCTGAGTATTCTTGATAAGCCTCATCCAATAACACCAACCCGTCGAAGCCCTCGATGAGCTTGATTACTGATTCCTCTGGAAACTGGTTGCCCGTAGGATTATTCGGGTTACAGATCACCAATAACTCAGAGCCCTTTGCTAACTCCAGTGTATTCTCTGGGTTTAACGAGAAATCTGGTTCAAGCAATGCCTCAACAAGCTGTACTCCGCGCTGCTGGGCAGCCCTCGGATACATACTAAAGGTGGGAGATACCGCGGTTACCCGGTCTCCGGGTCTTAGAAGTGAAAAGAGTAGCTCGATTAGCTGGTCTCCACCCGCTGTAATCATCACCTGATCGGATTCTACCTTGTTGAGTGTGGCTATTTTCTGTATGAGTTGCTGTTCCTCGTCCTGTGGGTAGAGCCTTGGATCGGTCTCGTACGCTGCCTCTAATAATACCTCTTGAACCTGTTTTCGAGTTAGGAACAAGTTCTCGTTACTGTTCAGCTTCAAAACAGTACCCTGATCTTTGAGTGGTGGAGCTGGACGGTAAGGCTTGATGCCTTTGGCTGCTTTGCTCAGTGTTTTTGTGTTCATCTGAACCTCTCCTCTACCGCTTCTCTGTGGTTTGGTAATCCCTCGGCTTCTGCTAGTGCTGCTACTCGTTCTCTTATCACTGCGAGACCTGTTTTGGAGGCTTTGACAATGCTTACGGGTTTGGTGTAATCGAGGACTGTTATGCCTGATGATACCTTGGCGTAGCCTTCGGTTGGCAGTACGTGGTTTACCCCCATACAGTAGTCTGTTGATGACACAGGGGAGTAAGGCCCGAGGAGCACCAAGCCACAGTTATTGAGCATGTCAGCCACCTCTTCAGGAACCTCGCTCAATACCTCAAGGTGTTCAGGAGAGAACCTGTTAGCGAACTCTATCGCCATCTCCATGGATTCTACAAGGTAGATGAAGCCCCCTTGCTCCAGTACCTCGGCTATGATCTCGCCTCGTTCTAGTGAGGGGACAAGCTCTTCAACAAATGTGGATACGTCATCTGCTAATTTCTTTGAAGTTGTTACAAGTCCGGATATACCGCTGGGACCATGCTCAGCTTGACTAATGAGATCAACGGCTACAAGTTTTGGATCAGTAGTCTCATCAGCTATGATCAGAATCTCACTGGGTCCTGCGGGTTTATCGATGGATACTATGTCCGAGACGATGGTTTTTGCAGCTGTGACGTACATGTTTCCAGGGCCAACTATCTTCATTACCTTGGGCATCGTCTCAGTTCCATATGCTAGCGCTGCGATTGCCTGAACTCCGCCTATCTTGTATATGTCGTCAACCATGCAGACATCACAGGCGACAAGCGTCAATGGATCAACTGATCCAGTCTTTCCCGGAGGCGTACAGACGACTATCCTCTCTACACCCGCTACCTTCGCTGGGGTCACATTCATTATTACACTACTTGGGTACGCTGCTTTTCCCCCGGGAACATAACAGCCAACGGTCTCAATGGGCTTCAAAGCGCAATTGATAACCACTCCATCAATCTCCTTGGTGAAGCAGTTCTGCTCAAGCCTCTGTGACTCTACAAGTTCAAGCCGTCTTCTTGACTCTCTGAGTGCCTGAACCTCGTTTTGGGAGACCCGTTTGTATGCTTCCTGTATCTCCTCCTGTGTTACCTTAAATGATTCAAGTCTGACTTTATCGAACTTCTCAGTGTACTCGGTTACTGCT
>Ga0180432_10006848_pt1 | contig 14678 bp, 7 predicted proteins | sample SS_ome_10_FD_132414 | JGI IMG/M metagenome (GOLD analysis project Ga0180432, IMG submission 132414) | Hypersaline lake sediment archaeal communities from the Salton Sea, California, USA - SS_1_MS_2 metaG | ecosystem: Environmental > Aquatic > Non-marine Saline and Alkaline > Hypersaline >... | reverse complement strand
GGGCGGGTTGGGCCAAGCTGAAGAGCTGGCGCTGGGAGGTTGTGCCAGCTTCCAGCACCACCTGTTCACGGCGGTGCCTGCGGCGGGAGTTTGTCAGAAACCAGGTTTTTGGGAGTCCTGGTGGCGCGCATTATCTGATGAGACGCGGGCGAGTAGGAAGTCCGTACTGCCGGGTAGGGAGAGAAAAACCTGGTTTCTCCTGTAGCTGTGCGAATCGATCGCGCTGGGCGGGTTGGGCCAAGCTGAAGAGCTGGCGCTGGGAGGTTGTGCCAGCTTCCAGCACCACCTGTTCACGGCGGTGCCTACGGCGGGAGTTTGTCAGAAACCTGGTTTCTGGTGAGCCTGCATCTTGTTGGTCTTCGCGATCTCGGCGGGGTGGGCGGTGAGATCGTGAGCCTGCGTCTGGTTGGTCTTCGCGATCTCGGCGGGCTCGGCGGTGAGATCGTCGGGTGTGACCGCGGCGGGCGGGTGGATCGCCCCGGCCTGAAAAGCCGGGGCTGGGGGGTATCGGGGAGAGAAACCAGGTTTCTGACTTCCCGATGAGGTAGGTTGCGCGATGCGGTCTCGATCAATAGAATGACGCGCCCTTGGCAGGAGCAAGAAACCTGGTTTCTGGTGAGCCTGCGTCTGGTTGGTCTTCGCGGTCTCGGCGGCCTTGGTGGTGAGATCGTCGGGTGTCAGCGTCGCATCAGGCGCGTCCTATTGAAACCGGGGTGGCAATCTGGTATACTGGAATGCACACGTCCCGTCGTCGGTGTCCCGGCAATCAAGCCTCTTGGGGCCGTCGACAGGGTCACGCCGGGCAGCACGCGCGTGCCCGGCTCAAGAGCCAGCACCGGAGGTGCCGCATGAGACGCCTCACTCTGCTTGCCCTGATCCTCGTCCTCTCGATGCTTCTTTCTCCCTTGTTGGGCCCGCGCGGTTCCAGAGCCTCTGCGCCTGGCTTCGGAGCTTCCCGCGCGGCACCCGGTTCTCCGGTCCGGAGCAGCGGCCGTGGGGCGGCTCCGCTCGCGTTCATCGAGAACGTGGGCCAGTTCTCCGAGGGTGCCCGTTTCCAGGCGCCCCACGCCGGCGGCACGCTCTGGCTGGCCGAGGATGCCATCTGGCTGAGTGTGTCCGGGCCCGCGCCTGCCGCTGGCGGGCAAGGAGAGTCCACAGGGGTTAACATAAAAATTACCTTCGTCGGCGCCGATGCCCGTGCTTGTCTGGAGCCCTTCGATCGGCTGGATACGGTGGTGTCGTATTTCATGGGAGACAGCCCGAAGGGGTGGCACTCGGACGTTCCGGCCTGGGGAGGTGTTCGCTACGCCGGGCTTGGCCCGGGTCTGGACCTGGAGATCACGGGTGAGGGAGGCGAATGGGATTGGCGGCTGGTGCGCCGGGATGGAAGCTCGGCCGGAGTGGCCTTCTCGCGGGGTGAGGCCGGAGAGCTGGCCCTGCAGGGCACGGGCCTCGCTCTGAGGGTAACCGGCGCGGAATCCCTGGGCCTCGACGAGGCCGGCCGTCCGCTACTGAGCACCGCCGCCGGTGAGGTCGCTCTTCCTTCGCTGACGTCGGACCAACGAGGGGCCCTGCTCGACGATCCTGACGAACTGCTGTACAGCAGCTACCTGGGAGGCGAGAAGTGGGAAGGTGCCTCGCAGGTCCACGTGGACGGGAGTGGATCGATCTACCTGACCGGATTCACGGAGTCGGCCGACTTCCCCACCACGGAGGGCGCCTACGACCGAACGTTCGCCGACTGGTCCGATGTCTTCGTCATGAAGATGAAGGCTATCGGCACGGAACTGATCTACGCCACCTTCGTGGGTGGCAACGACGACGATGTCGCTCACGGGCTGGCCGTGGATGCTGAAGGGGCTGCCTACGTGGCGGGTGAGACCGAGTCGAGCGACTTCCCCTGTGCGCCGGGTGCCTACGACGATGAGCACAGCGGAGAAGAGGACGCCTTTGCGATCAAGCTCGACCCTTCCGGTAGCATCCTGGAGTACGGCACGTATGTGGGCGGGTCGGCGATGGATCGAGCGTCCGGCATTGCCGTCGACGGCGATGGAGCGGTCTACGTTGGCGGGGGGACGGAGTCTGCTGCCTTCCCGGTGACACAAGGGGCGTACGATGATGCCTTCGGTGGCGAGACGGACGCTTTCGTCGTCAAGTTGAACGCCTCGGGTTCCGATCTGGTCTACGCCACGTTCATCGGTGGCAGCGAGTACGATCACGCGATGGGAATCGCGTTATACGACGACGCTGCTTACCTCGTGGGTGACACCCGGTCCGGCGACTTCCCCACCACCCCGGGAGCCCTGGATATGCTATGCGAGGGGGGCGAAGCATTTGTCGCCAAGCTCAACGACTTGGGCGACACGCTGGCATACTCCACGCTGCTCGGTGGCGACAATTGGGACATGGGTACCGGCATCGCCGTGGACGGGAACGGCTCGGCCTACGTGGTAGGAGGCACGTACTCCACAGACTTCCCCACTTCTCAAGGGGCCTACGACACAGTCTACGTTGCCGATGACGACATGGACTGCTACTTGGTGAAGTTCAGTCCTGCCGGGACCGCTCTCTCCTATGGTACCTACCTGGGTGGCTCAGGGCAGGAGATAGCGCGCGCGGTGGCCGTGGACGGAGATGGGAACGGCTACGTGACCGGCTGCACCGCGTCGACGGACTTCCCCACTACGGCCGGTGCCTACGACCGGAGTCACGGCGGCGGCACATGTGACCCCGAAGGTACCTGTCCCGACGTCTTCGTGGCCAGGTTCAACTCCGATGCCAGCGATCTGAGCTACAGCACCTACCTGGGGGGCGGCGACGAGGACGAGGTTGGCGACATCGCCCTGGATGGCAGCGGCGCGATTTACGTGACTGGCGAAACCTACTCGGACGACTTCCCCACCACGCGGTGGGCCTATGACCGCACCCTCACTGGGGTGATGGACGCCTTCGTGACCAGGCTGGCGATGGGCAGCGGCGCGTCTCCTCCTGCAACGCCGACGATGACCTTCACGCCAGTTACGCCGACGGCGACTCCGACCGCAACACAGGTTCCGCCAACGGCAACGCCGATGCCGACTGCTACGCCGAGTTCCACGCTCACGCCGACCCACACACTCACACCAAGCCCTACATGTACTGGCACACTAAGGCCTTCGCCGACACCGGCAGCGCGGCTGTACCTGCCTATCGTGCAGAAGTAGATGGTCATTCCGCTGGGAGGTAGCTCAATACGGTGGGCGGCGCGGGCGACGGGCAGAGCAGGTGCACACTATCGGAGAGACCAGGTTTCGGAAGTCCTGACAGGCTCGATTGCCAGCAGCGGTCTTGGCGCGTAGGATGGTGGCACCCTGAAGCAGTACAGCAAACCTGGTCCCTGGTCAGGCCGGGGGGCCGAAGAGCCAGCGTAGGGTCGTCACGCCAGCAGTATCCGAGAAACCTGGTCTCTGCTGAGCGCACCGAGCAACTCACATTGCCCGTCTCCGCGATCTCGGGGACCTCTGCTGTAGGCTGTGGGCCAGTGCCCCGGCACCTATGTTGAAATCGGGGCGGCATTCTGGTACAATGTGAGTGGCAGCACGCGATCGTCGACGCCCCCTCTCCGTGGCGCTCATCGGGGCCAACGACGCCGTCACGTCGGACAGAGCGCGCGTCCGACTCCATCGCCAGGACAGGAGGTCCCGCATGAGACGCCTTGCCCTACTCCTCAGCCTCTCGTTGCTTCTCGCTCCCTTACTCGGTCTGAACGGCTCCGGCGCTTCCGCGCCACCGTACGGAGCTTCTTCTCCGCCGCCTGACCATGCGGTCGAGAGCGCCGATCGTGGAGCGGCCCCGCTCATGTTCGTCGAGAACGTGGGCCAGTTCGCGGGTGAGGGTCGCTTCCAGGCGCGCATCGGCAGCGGCACGCTGTGGCTGGCGGAAGACGCGCTGTGGCTGAGTCTGCCCGTGCGCTCGGCCGATGTGGCGTCGGCCCACGGCGTGAACGTGCGGCTGAGTTTCGTCGGGTCGAATCGCTTCGCCCGCCTGGAACCGTTTTGCCGGCTGGATACCTGCGTGTCCTACTTCCGGGGCAACGATCCGTCTCGATGGTGCAGGGACGTGCCGGTGTGGGGAGGCGTGCGCTACCTGGACCTTTACCCCGGCGTGGACCTCGAGATTACAGGTGAAGGCGGGCGGTGGAGCTGGCGGCTGGTGGGGCCGAACAGGTCCCCCATGATTCTGGATGCCGTTCCCGTTGGCGAGCGCGAAGTGGCCCTGGGGAAGACCGGGTACGGGCTGAGGGCCGACGGGGTCGACGCTCTAGGCCCGGACGGCAGCGGTGGGCTTCGTCTGTCCACGGGCTTGGGAGAGTACAGCATCCCTTCCCCGTGCTCGACCGGCTCTGGCACCGTCCTGGACGATGCCTCAGAGCTGCTCTACGGCACCTATCTGGGGGGAGGCGAAGCTGAAGAGCATCTTGACATAGCGGTGGACAGCAACGGCGCGGCGTACGTTGCTGGATCGACCGTTTCACCCGACTTTCCTACCACAGCAGGAGCATTCGGCACGCCCCGTGTGAGCGGCGGGTGGGATGCCTTCGTGGTCAAGCTGAACGCTTCCGGAACCAACCTGATCTACTGCGCGTTCCTTGGCGGCGATGAGGGCAATCCCGACGAAGGTCGTGGCATCGCTGTGGACCAGCTCGGCAACGCCTACGTGACGGGCCATACCTTCTCAGCCGACTTCCCCACGACGGCCGAGGCCTACGACAGGACGCACAACGGAGAGCACGACGCTTTTGTGGTCAAGGTCAACGCTACAGGCTCAGATCTGGACTACGCCACCTTCCTCGGGGGTACTCTGTTCGAATCAGGCAGCGCCATTGCTATCGATACTGCCGGCGGAGCCTACGTCGTCGGCGAAACGGTCTCCTCGGACTTCCCGACTACGAGCGGTGCCTTGGACACGAGCTACGGCGGAGGCTCGCAGACCGGAGACGGTTTTGCCGCCAAGCTCAATCCAACGGGGAACACGCTGGTCTACTCCACATACCTGGGAGGTAGTCTGGATGACCAAGCCAACTCGGTGGCCGTGAATGCCAGCATGGAAGCCTACGTCGCAGGTGACACCCTCTCCACCGACTTCCCGACGACTAGCGGAGTCGTGGGCCCTGATCTCAGTGGAAACCAGGATGGCTTCGTAGTTAGGCTGAGTTCTGACGGCAGCAACGAGATCTATGGGACCTACCTGGGTGGACCGAATTGGGAATGGACCAATGCCATTGCGGTGGACGGGAGCGACGCTGCATACGTGGTTGGTACTTCGTCTGACATTCCCACCACTGCCGGGGCCTACGATACCACGGCCGACGGCCTGGACGCCTTTGTGGCCAAGCTGAACTCGTCCGCGAGCGCCTTCGTATACTGCACGATGCTTGGCGGCAGCGGTGCTGACGCGGGCAAGTCCCTGGCCGTGGACGGCGATGGGGCGGCGTACGTCGCGGGAGAGACCATATCGACCGACTTCCCTACCACGGCGGGAGCCTTCGATACCAGTCACGGCGGTGGCACGTGCGGAACGCCACCCGACACCTATGCTTGTGACGACGCCTTTGTAGCCAAACTGAGCCCGTCGGGCGGCTTCCTTGAATACGCCACCTATCTGGGCGGCAGTTCAGCGGACGTAGACCCTGAGGTGGCCGTCGACAGCAGCGGCGCCGCGTACGTCTCTGGGCGCACCGAATCGACCGATTTCCCCACCACGGCCGAAGCGCACGACAGGACGCTCGATGGGCGCAACGATGCCTTCGTGGTCAAGCTGGCGTTGGCGGCCCTGGAGCCGGTGCCCACGGCCACCACTCCGCCCGTCTGTCCCGACCAGTACGAGCCGAACGAGGACTTCGCCAGCGCCATCACGATGGCGCCTGGACTGGATATCCAGTCCTACATCTGCAATGCCCAGGATCTGGATTGGTTCAAGTTCGATGTGACTGCCGGCGAAGTGATCATCGCGAATCTGACCAACCTCCCTGCGGATTACGATCTGTATCTGTACGACCCAGAGGAGGCCTTCATAGAGTGCTCTACCTGCGCGGGCGCGGAGTCCGAGAACATCACTCACACGGCGCTTTCGTCTGGGGCCTACCGGGTGTTGATCAGAGGTTTCGACTACAATCATTGGGACGATGCCAATCCCTATACCCTCAACGTGGGCGTCGTGTCTTGCCCCGACCAGTACGAGCCTAACGATAGCTTCGAGGATGCGATCGAGATCACTTCGGGAACGGAGATCCAGTCCTACGTCTGCGACGAGGCCGACGTCGATTGGTTCAAGTTCGACGTCGGCGCCGGACAGTGGATCGTGGTTGGCCTGACCAACCTCCCGGAGGACTATGATCTGGAGCTGCACGACCCCACCGGGGTGATCGTGCGAGAGTCGGCCTTCGGCGGCACGACCTCGGAGCAGATAGAATGGTTCGCAGACTCAGCCGGTGCCTGGAGGGTGAAGGTTTCCGGTTACGACGCTTCCTTTGACGCCGCAAACCCGTACACTCTTAAGGTGCAGGTTGGAGTCGGCTGCCCCGATCAGTACGAGCCCAACGAGGACTTCGGCACCGCCATCGAAATCGCACCCTTTGCGGAGATCGAATCCTACATATGCTCTCCTACAGACGAGGACTGGTTCAAGTTCGAGGTCTCGGCCGGACAACTGATTACCGTTGATCTGACCAGTCTGCCCCAGGACTACGATCTGGAGCTGCGTGGTCCCAATGAGTCCGTGATTGACATATCCGGAGATGTAGGACAGGCTTCGGAACGGGTAGGTGGCATTGCTGCTCTGTCTGGCGACTATCGTGTCTACATCTACGGATTCAACGATGTCTACGACCGGGATGATCCGTACGCCCTGATGGTGCAGTTGGGCGGCGGGCCGACCCACGGCACCTATCTTCCCTTGGTACTGAAGGGCTCGTAAGGAGCGAGGACCCTCCGGAAGGCTCTTCCGGCGTTCCGGAGACTCGCGCCTGGGGACCCGATGCTCCGATGTTCAGAGGACGAGTCAGGCCTCCCAGAGTCTCGACCGGCGCGTCGCGTTCTCGTGCGCTCGGCCGGACCGAAGCTACCTGCCCTGGTGACGGGTGAGATCGATGTGCTTGCGCCCGGGCCAGGGCTCGTGCACGTGGTAGATCAAGCGGCTTGGCCCACCGATGGGACCCTCCCACACCGAGGTTATCACCATGCGGGGGCTCAGGGACACGTGCTTCGGCTTGCGGCGGAACTGGGAGCGGATCTGCGCCGTGATCGACGGTCCTGTTATCCCCTGTCCTCCGCGAGCAGCGTTCAGTCTGGACTGGCGACGCTGCTCGGCCTCCTGTTGCTGGCGCTTCTTCGATCTTGCGATCAGGCTCTCGCCACCGCCAAGAGACGTGGACGTCCCCAGCTTCAGGCCCAGGCCGCCCGTGCGCCCTCTCGTCGACGGGGACGCAGATCCGGTGCCGGTGACAGACGCTCCCACTCCAGACCTGGCGCGCGTGGGCACGAATCTCGGGTTGGCAGAGGCGATGAGCGGCTTGCCCGTGCTCGTCCTCGACCGCCCATAGTCTGGTGGCGGCATGACCTGCTCGACTCTCTTGAGGGTGCCTGGCTGTCGAGCAGTGCCGGCAGAGGTGGCGTCTGCCGTCTTCAGCGTCGACAGGATCTTTGCCAGGTTGAACGTCCTCGTGCCGGTCCCGGGAACGTTGATCAGCGATCGTTTCCCCGGTGTCGGCGGCCGTATGGGGACGGTGGGGCGACCCTTCTGTTGGCGTCGTAGCAGCCGGTTCTTCTCCTTGATGAGCTTCTTGTCGGCCTTGGAGAAGTCAGCCGAGAAGTCGGGTGGTTCGGCTCCCAGGCCTTTGGCGGCGGCAGCGTGTCCGGCGATCAGGTGCCTCACCTCGTGGGCACCCGCGCCCCCCAGCACGATGCCCAGTTTCTTGAGCAGCGCCTGACCCTTCAGGCCGCGCGGGTTTCGCGTGAGGGTCCACAACTGCTTGTTGTTCAACGCCGATCGGGCCGCATCGGGTATCGACACGATGGTGAGGCCGATGCAGGCAGCGAGCTTCGTCCCGGGCGCGCGGGCGGCGTAGCTGTCTCCAACTTGCAGGTCAGTCTTCTTGCGCCCTCGGATGTTGGCCAGAACCTTCCTCATGTTGAAGAGTTTGCCGTGGGTCCTCTGCACCTGGCGACCCTGTCGGCCAATCTCAGCCTTGAACTCCTGATGCCAGTTGTTCGAGAAGGAGTACCAGAGGATCGCGTCGTTGAAGTCTGGGCTAGCAGGGGCTTGCGCGGGCGAGACTACCTTCACCGTGCGCCCGGCGAAGGCGTAGAGCTGCTTCAAACGTCCCACGATGACGGTCCGCAGAGTCCCCGGCAGCCTGTTCCAGTGCTTGTTCTTGATCACGTATGTGGTGTTCATCGTCGCTTCACTCTCCGAGAGTTGTCCCGAACAACTCTCACTGCCTACCACTCTTCGTCCTGTACGGCTGTGGCCAGGATGTCGTCGAGGATGGCGACATTGAGGTTCAGATCATCGGCCACGTCGACGATGTCTTGTGGCGCTACGTCGAACTCCTCGGCCACCTCGTTCATGGCCGGGTGGTCCAGAACGACCGGCATGTTGAGTACGTTTTGCAGCCACTGGGTGAGGATCAAGCGAGCATCCTCGTCGCTCAGCGAGCTGAACTTGAAGTGCTTGCCCATCTCATTCAGCATCAGGTCGCCGTACGAACGGAAGTAATGCTGCACCATGCCGTCGTGCTGCCGTTCCAGACTGAGCGCGGCTTCGAAGATCGCCGTTATTGCGTCCTTGGCCTCATCGGATCCGAGTCCGTAGCGCTCCATCAGGTCCAGCATGAGCACCAGGTCAGGGGCCGAAAGATCGGGGCTCCCATCCTCGGTGGTGAACTCAACGATGCTCTTCAGGTCCAGGAGCAGGAGGTCGGCCAGCATCGCGGTCAGGCTCAGGGCCTGCGATGGACCCAACTCAGGCTGGCCTGCTCTGGCCAGTATGCAGAAGACCAGCTCGTACCATCGTTTCACCTCCCAGCTCCAGGGCAGCTCGCCCTCCATTGCCTCGAACAGCATCCAGCGATCCAGTAGGAACGTTCCGAGTTCGTCGAGTCGATCCTCCCTGGACATTCCAGGTCCGCCTTCTTGGTTGCGCATCGCTGCTCCTCCTTCATTCCTGCATTCCCGGCGCTGATTCCCGCTCACGCATGATGATGACGCGACCGGCGACTGACTGGTCAGATGTGGGCTGCGTAGAAGGGGGGGAGGTGGCTGACCTGTTGAGGCCGCACTCCAAGCATATCAAATCGGGAACGCGGTGTCAAGACTAACTTGGGGGAGCGCCGAATGCACATATTGACACCCTGCCCGGTCTGTGGTACACTCTCCGCTAGCAAAGGGGCTGCCGATGGCAGTCCTTTCGTTGGTATAGGGGAACATCATCGTGATGACCGATCGTACTCTACGCTTAAGGCGAAGCGCAAGCGAGGTGCCGGACCGCTGGTCTGGGTAGTTTCGGTTGCGTCGTAGTCAGGGATGATTGCGCAGGGCCAGCTCTCCAGCGCGGGAGCTGGCCTTTTCTATTGTGGCGAAGAGCTGCACCCGACGAGCAGTACGATGGGGCACGACGTGACCCCAAGCGAGGGAACACGAGGCGTACGATGACGAGATGAGGGTGAGTGAGGCGTCGGATTGTTAGGCCGTGGATCGCCGTCCTGTCGTGGGCGGGCGGAAGGTGCGCAGCAGGGCGAAACGGATCGTGCAGATGGAGAAAGGAGACCAGAATGAAGGGCGTGGTGAAGAAGGTTGTGTTGGCCTACTCGGGCGGATTGGATACCTCGGTTATCGTTCCGTGGCTGATCGAGAACTACGGCTGCGAAGTGGTGGCGGTGACCGGAAACCTGGGCCAGGATGACGAGCTGGAGGGGCTGGAGGAGAAAGCTCTGGCCAGCGGTGCGGTGAAGGCCTACGTGGAGGATCTGCGGGAGGAGTTCCTTTCGGAGTACGCGTTCCCGACCATGGCTGCGGGCGCGGTGTACGAGAGGGAGTACCTGCTGGGCACTTCGTTTGCGCGGCCGATCATCGCCAAGCGGCAGGTGGAGATCGCGGAACTGGAGGGCGCGGATGGAGTGGCGCACGGCTGCACGGGCAAGGGCAACGACCAGGTTCGCTTCGAGTTGACATTCAAGGCGCTTAATCCTACACTGAAGGTGATCGCTCCCTGGCGCGAATGGGACATCCGCTCGCGGGAAGACGCCTTGGCCTACGCCCAGGCGCACAACGTGCCGGTGGCCGCGACCGAGAAATCGATCTACAGCCGGGATCGCAACATCTGGCACATGAGCCACGAGGGCGGCATTCTGGAGGATCCTTGGGCGGCGCCCGACGAGAGCGTGTTCGTGCTCACGACGGCGCCGGAGGACGCGCCCGACAAGGCAGCCTACGTGGAGATCGACTTCGTTCAGGGAGTCCCGAAGAAGCTCGATGGTGTGGCCTGCGGGCCGGCCGAGCTTCTGACCACGTTGAACGAGCTGGCCGGTGCTCACGGAGTCGGCCGTGTGGATCTGGTGGAGAATCGCCTGGTCGGGATCAAGTCGCGTGGGGTGTACGAGACGCCCGGCGGCACCGTGCTCTACAAGGCGCACCAGGCACTCGAGAGCCTGGCTCTGGACCGGGACACGCTGCACTACAAGGAAGTCGTGGCCGGCCGCTTCGCGGAGTTGGTATATTATGGCAAGTGGTTCACTCCTCTGCGCGAGGCGCTCAGCGAGTTCGTGGCCAAGACCCAGGAGCGGGTCACCGGCACCGTGCGGATGAAGCTGTACAAAGGGACCTGTTCGGCCGTGGGGCGCAAGTCGCCGTACTCGCTGTATAGAGAAGACTACGCCACCTTCGGGGAAGACGACGTGTACGACCAGAGCGACGCGGAAGGCTTCATCAATTGCTTTGGTTTGCCCATGAAGGTGAGGGCGCTGCTGGACATCGAGGGCACGGGCCAATCGGGGTATCGCAGCCCTGACTACAGTGCATTCAAGCGGGATTGACGGAGGAGCGGCTTGAAACTCTGGGGAGGACGTTTCGAGGGGGAAACCGACGAGGGGATGGAGGAACTCGGCGCATCCTTCGGGGTGGATCGGCGTCTGTACGACGAGGACGTCGAGGGGAGCATCGCGTATGCCCATGCCCTGCGCGATGCCGGTCTGCTGACGGGGCAGGAGTGCGACCGGATCGAGTCTGCGCTCGAGACCATCCGAGACGAGCTGGGGTCGGAGACCTTCGAGCAGGCGCCCGGCGATGAGGATATCCACACCGCCATCGAGCGCAGGCTACACGAACTGATCGGAGACGTGGCGGGGAAGCTGCACACTGGCCGGAGCCGAAACGATCAGGTGGCCACCGACACGCGTCTGTTCCTGCTACACCAGGTACCGTTCGTGCGCCTGATGATCGTGGGCCTGCAGCGAGCCATCGTGGGGAAGGCCGAAGCTCATCTCGACCTGATCGTGCCGGGATACACTCACACCCAGCCGGCTCAGCCCGTGCTCTTCGCTCACTGGCTGCTGTCCTACTTCTGGATGCTTCAGCGAGACGTAGAACGGCTGGACGACCTGACGGTAAGGATCTCGGTCTCACCTCTGGGTGCGGGCGCTCTCGCCGGCAACGCCTTTGGAGTCGACCGGCAGAGCCTGGCCAAGGAGCTGGGTTTCGCTGCCGTCTCCGAGAACAGCATGGACGCCGTGTCGGATCGCGACTTCATCATCGAGTTCCTGAGCTTCGCGGCGCTTTTGGGAGTGCACCTGAGTCGTCTGGCGGCGGATCTGATCCTGTGGGCTTCGGCGGAGTATGGCTTCGTCGAGATCGATGAGGCCTACACTACGGGCTCGAGCATCATGCCCCAGAAGCGGAATCCCGACTCGCTGGAACTCATCAGGGGGAAGGTGGGCCGGCTGACGGGCAATCTGGTATCGCTGCTGATGACCGTCAAGGGGCTGACCAGCAGCTACAACCGCGACCTGCAGGAGGACAAGCCCCCGCTGTTCGACACTCTGGACACGCTCTTCCTGATCCTCCCCGTGGCGGCAGGTGTGATAGGCACGATGCGCGTACGCCCAGAGATGATGTTCGTGGCACTGAGGGACGGAATGCTGGCGACGGATCTGGCCGACTACCTGGTGCGCAAGGGCGTGCCGTTTCGACAGAGTCATCGCATGGTCGGCCAGGTGGTGCTTCGCGCGGAGGAAGCAGGCGTCGAGCTGCGAGAACTCCCGCTGGACGAGTATCGAGCGGTTTCGGGAGTGTTCGATCAGGATCTGTTCGACGTTTTCGACTTCGAGCGATCCGTAGCGAGCAGGGACGTTCCCGGCGGGACCGCTCCATCGGCGGTCCGAGAGCAACTGGCCCTGGCTCATCGCATGCTGAAATCGGCAACCAACACTACTATCTAGGAGGTTTGGCAGGGGCGGCAGCCCCACTTGTGGCTCGGTTCGACACGAGCTGTGATAGTGATCGTTTGCCGATCGGGTGGCGTCTTGTGCCTTTCGTAGGTCTGTGTGGACGTCACCCGGTCGGTGGCACACGGATAAGTCCTTGGAGTATCACTTCGCTCGCCACGCGGTGCCCTCGTTCGCACTAGCGCTCCGCTCCAAGTAAGTCGACGAAGCCACTTAGGCATTCTCCCCTTTGCCCACGCGTTGCTGACGTGCCGGTCCATGATGGCGCGTCACGCGATGTCGTGTTGATTCGGAGTGTCGGACTCCCATTGCTTGCGTGGTTCGTGCGGCAGGCAGGTGGTCTGACGGCGAATATCCGCATCAAGATACGAGAAAGGAATCGAAGAGAATGAAAGCACGCATTGTCGTCTTGCTACTCGTCATCACCGCTGTTGTCGCCGGCCTGCCGTTCGGTTCGGCCGCCGCGGCGCCGGAAAGGGTGACCACAGGCGAAGGGCCACTCACATTGAGCGTCAACCTGACCGACTCTGAGCAGATCAGGCTAGATCCGGCCACCACCTACGGCACGGCGTCCGGCAACGTTGTGGAGCAGATCTTCGTCGGCCTGGTGGATCTGGACGACGCGACCGGTGAGGTTCGGCCCGAACTGGCGACAGACTGGACCGTGTCCTCGGATGGCACCGTCTATACCTTCACCCTGCGCAGTGATGTCACCTGGAGCGATGGTACCCCGGTGACAGCTTCCGACGCTGCCTATGGTATTCTGCGCTCGCTGGATCCGGCGACGAACTCGAGTGGTGCCTGGCTGCTTCGCTTCATCGAGAATGCCCAGGACTACAGCTCAGGCACCATTACTGATGCGGATCAGGTAGGTGTGGCTGCTCCGGACAACACCCACTTGCGCATCACCTTGGAGAGCCGAGCATCCTACTTCCTGGCTATTCTGGCGAGCGCCTTCGCTCGTCCGATGCCACGGCAGAGCATCGAGGCGTGGGGTGACGACTGGACGCAGGTGGAGCATATCGTGACCAACGGGGCGTACCGTCTGACCGAGTGGGTTGCCGGCGACCACATCCTGCTCGAGAAGAACCCTACCTACTATGATGCTGCCAGCGTGCAGATCGAACGGGTGCAGGCGTGGAGAATGGATGACTCGACGGCCTGGCAGATGTACATGGATGGAGAACTCGATACGGTGTTCGTGCCGTGGGGCGCCTCGGTTGATCCGGCGCTAGCTGGCGAGCTACACGCTCAGCCCCTAGGAATAAACTACTACTATGGCTTCAGCGTTTCTCAGGCACCGTTCGACGATCCCCAGGTTCGGAAGGCGTTCTGTGCGGCCATAGACCGCCGGGGGTTGATCAGGGACGCACTGGGCGGCCCGCAACAGCCGGAAATCACCTTCACGCCACAAGGCGTCTTTGGCCATGTGGATGGCTACGCGGAGAACGTAGGCATCCCGTATGATCCCGCACAGGCACGGCAGTGGCTGACGGACGCGGGATACCCCAATGGTGATGGCCTGCCACCCATTACCCTCTGGTTCAACACGGGCCCCGGCCATGAGCTTATCGCCGAGTACGTGCAGCAGGCCTGGATCGATCACCTCGGTGTGTCGGTCACTCTGGCGAGTCTTCCGTGGAGGGGGGGGTACCTGGACCTCGTCTACTCCGGGGAAGCACAGATCTCCCGGCTCGGTTGGAACCCGGACTACTGCGACGCATACAACTTCTTGGGTGACGCGATCCTTCCGGGTCGCAGCCGGTTCGGCAACTGGACCAGTACGGCGTATGATGACTTGTTGAGCCAGGCTGCAGGCGAGCAGGATCCCGAGGTCCGCAAGGGGCTGTACAAGGAGGCGGAACGCATTCTGGTGGAGACGGACGCGGTGGTGATCCCGCTCTACTCCTTGGCCGCACAGGTGGCTGCCAAGCCCTATCTCCGGCGGACGTATCCGGGCGTCGGCGGACCTGACATCTCGACGTGGTGTATCTACACCCATCACCTGTCACTTCCCATGGTTGTGCGTCACGACTAGGTCACGGGTGTGGCATCGACCTGGCTGGTACTCTGTCTGACAGCGAGTGCTTGACAGGGGGGGATTTGTGTGTTATAATCTCCCCAAGTTTGAAACGGGTGGGATCATGAGCACGCTACACTTCGCAATCGGCAGCATTAGCATTCTCATTCTTGTTGAGCTCCT